>Ga0209773_10000518_pt1 | contig 12736 bp, 11 predicted proteins | sample BogFormECP14_OM1_FD_188244 | JGI IMG/M metagenome (GOLD analysis project Ga0209773, IMG submission 188244) | Bog forest soil microbial communities from Calvert Island, British Columbia, Canada - ECP14_OM1 (SPAdes) (version 2) | ecosystem: Environmental > Aquatic > Freshwater > Wetlands > Bog ... | reverse complement strand
CTACTCGGCGGCATCATGTCGTACCGTCTGTCCCCCCGTGTGTCGGGCGCTCAGGAGCAGGCCCCGCCGCCGAAAACGATCACAGCGGAGCGATTTAGTCTCAGGAATGAGCGAGGCACCACCGTTGGTGTCTTCGGCCTCAAAGACGACAAGGCCAACATCACCCTCTGTTTGCTGAGCAAGGGCGATATCACCCCTCCTTGCGGAACTCCCTTCTTCGCCGTCGCCTTCACAATCATCTTGAGAAGATGCATCACCTCTCCATCCTTTATCCTTTGCGCCACCTTCTCGAGCAGCAGCGAGTGCTGAACGTTGTCAAAGTAGGCGCTCAGATCGATGTCAATGATGCGGGTCTTCTCCTCGACGATTGCTTTTGCCACGCGGTTCACCGCTTCATGTGCAGTTCATTTGGGTCGATATCCATACGATCCTGATTGAAAGTCAGCTTCGAAGATCGGTTCCAGAATGAGCTTAAGAGCTCCCTGGACCACACTGTCACGAATCGAAGGAATCGAAAGGATGCGAACTTTGCCTCCCTCCTTCGGTATCTCCTTCTTTCGTACCCGCATGGGTCGATGCGTGTTTAAGACGAGTTCGTGATTAATCTGTTGAAGAAAGTTTTCCACTCCGCTCTCTTCGATGGCGTCGAACGTGACCCCGTCGATTCCCGGTGCTCCATCGTTCTTCTTTGCCATCTGGTAGACTTCATGAAGCGTTCCCCTCTTGCAGACATGCACGTACAGTCCCCAGAAACGCCAAGTTGGTTCAGCCTTCGCCTTGACGTATAGACTCCTCCGCAGGTCTTGCAAACAAATGGGTGCCTTTGTCATCTCACCCTTGCCTCCCCTCTTGTTGGAGTCATTGCAAACAGCAGGGTCTCTTCGCTCCACGGGCATTACTCCGCTTCGCAGCTACTACAGACCCCTCCGCCACCCTCTCGTCGTTCCACCGACTTCCCGGTGTCACCGGTTATACGGTTTCCTTTTCTTCGCCAATTTCTCAGCGGGACGAGGAGGGCTTCTCCAGTTGCTTAGCGCATCCTTGTCATCGTGCTGTCGCTATAACCCCGCCAGAGTGTCTCGTCGCTTCAGCCAGTCTGCGGCGATCCATGTTGCCTTCGCCTCATGAGGGAAGGCTCGGCCTCTGGGGTTTCCGTTTCGAGGCCATTTCCGTGGTCACTTTCGTTACGGCCCGATGACTCGCTCACCATCCGAAAGATGGCTTTGTCGATAGGCTTTCAGGATTCAGTCTCCTTCCTCCTTGCGATCCAAGCTACAGGGCTCTGGCTTTTGCCCTGGTGAGACTCTTCCTCACTGAATACGCCAGCCTTCCTTGGACACACCAACATGCCGCTTTATCCCGGCGCTCTCCGAGTTGCCCGTCAACCGCCCAGAATCCAGCATTCGTGCTGTCACCAACTTCTTACTTGCGCTTGGCGCCTTGCTACGTTTCGTCCGCTTACCGGAATAGCAGCGGAGAAAACTCCGCCAGATTCCGCCGCCATACCAACCAAGTGTGCATCCCCAGCGTCTCGATCTCGGTAACCTTCACACCCTTGGTCTTGAGCCATTCCCGGAGATTTCGGTTGACGGTGATCAGACGATCCTCGGTGCCGCACGCGATCCAGAGCAGATGGAATTGCTGATTTGCCTCTGCGTCGATAGAAGGAAAATCTTTCTGAAAGTCGTCGGGAATGCCGCCTGAACTGAAAGCGCCGATCCAGGAAAACTTATCGAGATTATTCAGCCCGGTGAGCAGAGACTCCGAGCCGCCCATAGAAAGCCCAGCAATTGCCCGCGCGTTGCGATCTTCTGTGATTCTGTATTCGCCTTCGACTTGCGGCATGACTTCCGTCAGCAGCGCGTCGCTGAACTTCTTAAGGTTGGCATCGCGCAACGCAGTGTGGTTCGAATTCCAGACACTGAATCCCAGCCCCACGACCTCCATCGTCCCGTAGCCAAGCGGCATCACCACGATCATCGGCTTGGCTTTGCGCTGCGCGATCAGATTGTCGAGAATCACGTTCGCATGCCCGACCGCCGTCCAGGCGCTGGCGTCGTCGCTGTAGCCGTGAAGGAGATAAAGTACGGGATACGATTGCTTCGCGGCGGGATCGTAATTCGGAGGAGTGTACACGTAGTAGTCGCGGTCGTCCTCCGCGACCGCTGACCTGTAAAAATGATGATGGATCACGCCGTGCGGCACGTTGTTCACTTCCCAAGGCAGCGAGGGTGCTCCGGGAACATGCACGACATTCGCTGGCGAAAGCAGGTTGGGCACCAAATCGTGGTTTGAAGGGTCGAGCAAGCGCACGCCGTCGGCAATGAAAACGTAGCTGTAGTAGTCGGGAGTCAAGGGAGGAGTCGTAACGTTCCAAATCCCCTGCTCGCCCTTCTGCATCGGCACAACGGCCGTCTCCCCCCAATCCCGCCAGAGGGTCACCTCTGCCGCATTCGGGTCACGGAAACGGAACGTGACGCTGCCGTCGGCATGCACCTCAGGCGAGACAACGGGCGCTGGCGGCTGAGGGGGCGGGGTCTGCGGCGTATTGTCGCGCGCAGGAACGAGCAGGGCAGAAACGAGAATAAGCATGGCAGAGCAGGCAGCAAGCGAAATTGTCCTTTTCACGAAGCGAGCTCGCAGGGCGAGAAATCCCGAAGCGGAGAGTGTGCATCCGATGGCGCGATTTCGCAACTCGCTGTGGCCTCGAGCGCAGAGCGTATTGTGGGCGAGACCTCGCATGCCCGAGCGGCGGTGTAGCGTAGGGGGAGGCTCCTGTCGGATTGTCGGCTACTCGGAAGTAACTAATGGGTAAGGTCCTGGTAAACGCGGCGCGGGACGCGACGGAGTATGCTCGAATTGCCTCAAATTCTTCGAGCTGAGCGATTTGTCTTCGATACTAGCCAACGAAGTTCGATGAGGAGTGGTAAGGAAAAGGGGCCTCCCGATCTCTCGGGACGCCCCTCTCGTGGCAGCTGCTGCCGATACGATCGTCCGCAGCAACAGACGGGACTAGAACACAAGCTGCGCCTTCACCTGAATCAACCGCACCGCCGCATCGCCTCCCAGGAACGAACCCAGGATGCTGGTCGGCGGACTGACGCCGGGCGCTTGAAATGTCCCGAACTGCGGATTCGCAATGTTGGATACCGGCAGGCTGAAATTGTAATGGTTGAACAAATTGAAGAACTGCAAACCAAGCTGGAACTCTCCCCGCTCCCAATGCGGGATTTTCGTCTTCTTGGTGAAGCTGAAGTCGGTGTCGAAGTAATCCGGCCCGCGGTACACATTTCGGTACCCCGGGGGAGCGAACGAAGTTTCAGACCCGGATGTCGGGAAAGAGCCGGCCGGGAAACAGGACGGAGCTTGAACTCCACCTGGACTGCCGGCGTGCTGCTCTCCCGAGCAGTTTCGGTTCACGGCCGTCAGAGGAACCGGGAAGACCGAGGCGAAATAGCCACTGGCATTTCCTGCCGTGCTTATAGCAGAGTCGGTGATCGTGAAGGGGAAGCCGGTCCGCCAGAAGATGGTTCCTGAAACCTGCCACCCATCGACCAAGGGCGCCCAGCCGTGTCCGCCCAACGCCCTCCGAATGGGAATTTCCCAAACATAGTTGGAGTTGATGACGTGGCGCGCATCGTAGTCAGCAGGACCGTAGTTCGCTTGTCGGTTGAAGGGATTCTGTAGGCTCAATTGGCTGTTCGCCGTGAAACCGTTGAATCCACCGTTCGATACATCATCGAATGCGTGGCTATAGGTGTAATTCAGTTGGAATAAGCCACTTCCGCCCCAACCGGAGAAGCGATGCTGATAGGCAACCGTCACGCCGTTGTAATTGGACACTCCGACGCTTTGCTCCTGATCGAGTTCTCCGAATTGTGCACTCAACGGCGTCGTGGGAAGCGAAGCAATCGGGAATGCCGCGGTTTGAAAAGCATTCAACGAATTCACGAAAATTGGCTCGTGAAGCCCGTGGTTGCCGTTATATCCGATGCTGATCGAATCGTTGCTGCCAAAACCCTTTTGAATTTCAAGATTCCACTTCTGGTAAGTCGGGGCCTGGGTCTTTAGCTGAGTGAAAGTTAAATTTGGCTGAACCGACAGCGTGGTGGCTCCGGTATCGAACGCATTCAGGAAGGCCTTGTTAGCTGCGGTGGCGCAATCAAACAAGTTGGATCCAGGGGTCTGATTGGGGGACAGAAAACCGGGGCAAGCGCCTCCGGCCAAGGTCGAAGCGACAGTAAACTGGTTAAACAGCGGTGAATTTTGAGCCAGATTGTCTGAAATTTGTCCGGGGAAGACGTCGTTGAAGATGCCTACACCGCCGCGGACAACGAAGTTAGACTTAACCCCGCTACCGCCCGCCCCAAAGGGTTGCCAAGCAAAGCCGATCCGTGGCTCCCATTGCAGGTTCTGATAGCTGAATAGGGCCTGCCTGCGATTAATTTCGATTAACTCGTCGTAAGGCGCCGTCGTTCCAATGTCGCTTAACGGCACACCTATGTTGGAGAAGCAAAGTGTGACGCAGGTGGGAACCGATGCGTGCTCCAGGCGCAGCCCCGGTGAAATCGTCAGGTTGGACTTGACTTTCCAGTCGTCCTGAATGTAACCCGCCACCTCATACAGCCGAACAGGCTGATTGAGAGAGGTCGCAAAGCTCTTAATGAAAATACTCCCCTCGCTGTTCGCTCCCGCCGGGTCACCGCCGTTTGCAAAGTCGGCCAAAGAGAACGGCAGTTCGTATCCGCTGCTAAAGGCTCCAAAATCATGGTCGCTTACGTAATTTTTGTGGTACTTGGCACCAAATCTCAAGGTATGGCTTCCAATTGACTTGGAAAGGTCATCCCCAAGCTGGAACTGGGTGACGTTGCGGCCTTGCGGCCAAATGAAGTCGTCGCAAGCAAGTGCCGTCGAGATACCGTCCGCTGTGCAAGCGCCCGGGCCTCCCAAGGAGTTATCGGCTACCCCGAGTGTCGTAGGAAATGCTGCCAGAGTTGACGAGAGGTTCGCGGGCTGGAAGATGGCCGTATACCACGTCGCGGAAACGTTGAACTGGTTAGTCAAAGTTGGCCCGAACGTGTGCGTTTCCTGCATCTGGCCTTGGTATTCCGGCTGAAAGCTGATGGCGTTAAACGTCGAATTCACCGGATCTGTAAACGTGGGCTGAGTCCCGTTGTCGTGCTGCATGCGAATGTAAAATCGGTCGTTCGGACCGATGTTCCAGTCAAATCGGCCGGAAATCTGCCACTCCGGTGCAAAGTTTACTGGAACTTCCAGGATGCTCAACGCACACGGGCCGGCAAGGTTCGCGAATGCGCCACTCTTAGGAACGTTGGAACAGCCATCGCCCAGGCCCGCAGTGCCCGGTGGCAGTGTATCCTTGCCGTTCGCTGGGTTGCCCGCCGCACCGTTAAAGAGATTGAAGATCCCTTGGCCGCTGCCAGGGGCAGCGCTAACTCCGGGGCAAACCCCAGCTATATTCTGGCAATAGTATGGGATCGAGGCCGTGTCGCCCAGGTTGGTCAAGTTCTGGACCACGGCCGCCTCGAATGGTTGAGTCGGTACGAAGATAGTGGACGGGACTGGAATCAATACGCGCAGTCCTTCCGTGTTCACAAAGAAGAACATCTTGTCCCTCTTAATGGGGCCGCCGATGGATGCGGCCCACTGGTTGGCGTTGTCAAAGGGGCGCGGTATGCCACTCTGCTTGTTGAACCAGTCGTTCGCGTTCAAGGCTCTGCCATTCCAATAGTAAACGGCATTACCGTGGAAATCGTTGCCGCCGGACTTCGTGATGTAATTCACGTTAATGCCGGAAAAGGTGCCGTAGGTCGTGGAGAATCCGTTCGTGACCACATCTGCTTCCTGAATCTCATTTGAACCTAGCAGCAGGTTGCTGGAACCTGAGTTGTTGAGGTTTAGGAAGGGATCATTGTCGTCCATCCCGTCGATTGTGAACAGGTTCGAAGTGGCCGGCAGACCAAAGGCTTCGACGTTGCCCATTCCACCCTGGGTATTCATGATCGCGCCGGGAGCCAACTGCGCAATCGCGCTCAAGTCGTTGCCGGGGTTTGGCACGTTCGATACTTGTTGCTCCGTGACGGAAGTGGCTGTGTCGCCGTTATCCGTCTGCAACAAGGGTGCCGCTTCCGTCACCGTCACGCTCGTCGTCGCCGCTCCCAAGGTCAATTGGACATTCAGCGCTGCGATTTGACCTACCGCCACGTTCGAATGGCGCGTGAATGTCTCGAAACCCGGCGCACTCACCGTTACCGTGTACGGTCCGGGTGACAGCAAGTAAAAGTGGTAGACACCATCCTTGTTCGTCGTCGATTCTTGCGTGTTCCCCTTCGTTTCGTCTTTCAAGGTAACCTTCGCGCCTGGAACAATGGCGCCGCTCGGGTCCGTAACGGTCCCAGCGATGTCGCCTGTCGTTGCCGTCTGCGCAGCCATTCGCGTGGATCCCAGCGACAGGACAATCAGCAGCGCAGCGGTCGCGGCGCAAAACTGTTTCCAATTCATAGAACCTCCTGAAAATCCAATCGAGCCTACGAAACACCTTGAGAACACTCGATTGTCATTGCAGGGCGAGCGCCAAACATTGCCCCAGCATCTACAGCCACTTACGAAATGCTTCGGACGGGCGTTCTATGAATTACAGGAGATGGCTGAGCAGCATCGTCCCGCGGATCGGCGGCTTCGTATCGCTTTCGTGTGGCTCCGTCACCATTGTTTGTGAAGGCACAACAACCGGAAGCAGTGTGCAACGAAATTCCAAATACTGGAGATACCATCTTGAGGATGCTTACAAATGTTTCCGCCCATTGGGGCAGCATCACGCGCGATGAATCCAACATAACGAGGTCCGCGCTAGACGCGATTCTTTTCTCCTACTGACGAGGACCTCCAGATTCGATGATCGCTGAGATTGTCGGCAATCGTCAGATCCCTCGTTTAACGCGAGACTCTTAGCGACGCCGCACCCAGAATCTCACGACTTTTCCTTTCCTGCACAAAAACCACTACGCGCAACTTATCGGTATTCCAATGTGAATCGAATTTCACACGGGGCTGACCCGTGAAGGCCGCCACTGCTTTATTCGGATCCGCGACTCCGATCTTGTGCAGCGACCGCAGAGTCGCGGCGTGGTGCAGCAGGTGCCCTGAATTCTCTCCTCGGATGACGGACGACTGCAGGCCATCCTCCGTGACCGCCAGCCACACCTCCGCAACATCCCCCCTGGCATTTCCCGCCAGCTCGCCCACCGACACAGTGAATTGCCGCTCACCTTTTGCTTCGACCCCTCCGAAATCAATTGCGACATTCGTCTCCGCACGGTGTGCCGCATTCTGGATTGCAAGTGCGGCATCCTGTTCGCTGTTCCCTATAAACTGCTTCTCCCCTTCCACAACCATCTGCGGCGTATACACCTGTGTCTTGAAGAACGCCGAATAGGCCATTTGGCGTTGCGTCCACTCCGCTGAAGAATACGGATCGCTCCAGCCTAAGTGATTCCAATAGTCCACGTGTTCTTCCAAGGCTATAACTTCTGCCCCGGCGATCAGTTGTTGTTCCTGCAGCTTTTGCAGCAACGCGTCGGCCGGAGGGCACGTTGAACAGCCCTCGGAGGTGAACAGCTCAACGACGACCGTTTTGCGCGCAGTTTCCGGTGGCGAGCTTTGCGCCGCGATTTGCGCAACGAACCCCAACGAGAAAATGCAGAACGCGAGAAATAGCTTCGCTTCGGTTGCCGGATAGTGCTTCATCGCCTCAGCTCCTCAATGCAGTCGCATGCAATTCGTCCGCTTTGCACCTCAATCTCATGGAGCGAAATTCACGATCGGCGGAGTCCTTCGCGTCAATATTAAGTTTTTCTGTGACGGCACAGCCTCCATCCAGCCTGAATGAATGCGTTCCATACGCTGGATGTAGTCCGGAAAATGATTTTCCCGACTAGTCAGCCATTCGTCCAGCGATAATCGGCCGTGCGTGGCAAAGTCCGCCGAGGAAGTCCACGCGGCTTGGGGCAAGGTTTTTAGGAGACTATAAGTGACTCGTCGCAATGTGCGAATGATTTCCATCGCCGCTTTGACATCTTGATAGAAATACCCGAGACCTCGCGACCAGACAGCGGAATCATGCGCAATGGGCGAACTGCCGGGCTCTGCGATAAGACGGCGACACGAGACGTACTCCATCACCTCATTGTCGGCAAGGTACCACACCGTGTCGTGAATGCTCGGGTGATCGGGAGATGCCTTATACTGCCACATTTTTTTCGGAAAACGATGGAGCGCGTGTTCCAACATCGCTGGCGCGCTGCCGAAAGATTCCAAAACTCGCCTTCTCTCCCCGTTCATGGCTCACCCGACGCTGGAAGCTCGTTCGATACACACAATGAAAAGCCGTCCCCCAGCATTATGAAATCGCTCAACTTCAACCAAGAGCTAAATGTGACCACACGCAGACCCGCCGTGACCAATGGTAACCAGCCAGGCGCAGGAGGAGAGCAGTCCAAGTCTGCGCGTGACTAACGCATTTACCGGAAAAGTTGAATCGTCGGGACGAAGACGACCAGCCGGTACTATTCGGCAAAAAGGGCATCGCTGCCGATCCAAATCTGCGCGAGGGATCTAAGGTTTTTCTTATAAGTTCGCGACGCAGTGTATTCCTTCCCACCTCGCATACGCACCAGATAGTCTCCCGTGGTGTAAGGCTGAATTTCCTTCACCCAGGAAGCATTCAACAGCACGGAGCGATGAATGCGGATGAACCCGTAAGGCAGAAGCTTTTCGGCCACGTCCGAGATGGATCCTCGCAGCAAGTAGGAACGCGCCGTTTGTACTAGCAACACATAGTTGCCCTGAGCCTCCGCGGAAATCACTTCGGCTGGATCAATGAAGATAATTCGCCCTTCTATCTTGACGGCGATCTTGGAATAGTTCGAAGCGGGAGCTTTCGGTTGGGTTACCGTCTCCATCAAAAACGCTGTTTGGTCGTTGACTATTTTGTCATCCCCACTTAGCACTCGGGCGTCACCCGAGTCAGCAAATGGAACCTTTTCATGCATGGGAAGCACGCTCCCTTGGCAACGCCTCCGCAACAAGCAAAGCAGCCCCCACTGAAGGCCAAGGTATCGCCGCGGTCGGCGAATTTCCCGGGTACGCTTTTCAGCAGTACAAATAAGAACAGCATGATCCCCAGAAGGGCTGACGCCAATTTTGAGTACCTCTTCTCGGTGATGCTCAGCGCCGGAGCGATGAGAGCGATGCCATCCAAATAGACCCAAAACAGGTGCACGCGAATCCAACGGGGCACCGTAGCCGCCATGCTCCCCGACGACAACAAGAATGGAGCGCGCCGAAGACCGCCATCGCGATAGCCAAGAACAAGAGACCGAACGGCACGATCTTGTCCAGACTCTGTGGCTGCCGCACCTCCTCCTTGAATATGAGCCGTCAGATTGCCAGAGGCGCCACCGTCGCCAAATAGGGTCAAAACACCGGCGTCGGATTTACGAAGGCGCCTGGCACGAGCGGCTCGCGAGTGAATTGTTGGAAATCATCTATAGTCCACCACATGAAATTCACCATGGCGTAACTGGGCGTACCCGCCTCGACCAATCTCTCGCCGAAAGCGGTCGATGACAATAACCACTTGCAGCCAGTTTGGTATGACCACTATCATGGCGAGATGAAGATGGCAGGTAGTGGCTTTTCTCCTCTCGTTTCCGTCGATCGGTCGGTCGCGAAGCCGCTGTACTTGCAAGTTTACGACGCGTTCCGCGCGGCCATCGTTGGCCGAAACTTGCGCGCCGGCGAACGAATTCCTTCCACTCGATCTCTCGCCTCGGAGCTGCGAATCTCTCGAATCCCCGTGCTTAACGCGTATGCGCAGCTACTCGCTGAAGGCTACTTTACGAGTCGCTCCGGTTCAGGAACGTTCGTGTCCAGTTCCCTGTCCGGCCCTCTGGATCCAGCCGAGGAATCCGGCGCCCGGTCTACACGCATGCGCCCAATGCCTCGCCCGGTCGCGCAACAATGTTCCCTGATCCCCCCCTATGAACGGCCCGCCTGGGTGACAGGCACCGGAGCCTTCAGCCTGAGCCAAACAGCCGTGGATGCCTTTCCGTTTCACGTGTGGTCGAAGCTTGTCACGCGCTATTGCAGAAATCTTCATCTCAGCGCCGTGCAGTACGGCGATCCCATGGGACTTCGGGAATTGCGCGAAGCGATTGGTGCATACCTTAGAGCATCGCGCTCCGTCCACTGCGAATGGCAGCAGATCATGATTGTCAGCGGGTCGCAGCAAGCGCTGGATATTTCGGCCAGGGTACTGCTCGACGCCGGAAGCCCCGTGTGGGTCGAAGAACCTGGATACTGGCTCACACGACACATGCTGAGCGCCACCGGATGTCGGCTCGTGCCTGTTCCGGTGGATGACGATGGCTTGGATGTATCTGTTGGAATCAAGCGGTGCCGCAAGGCGCGGGCCGCCTACGTCGCGCCATCCCACCAACATCCACTGGGAGCGACGATGAGCGCTTCGCGCCGGCTTCAACTCCTTGAGTGGGCCCAACGGGCCGGATCCTGGATCGTCGAAGACGACTATGACAGCGAATATCGATTTGACAGCAAGCCCATAGCGTCATTGCAAGGTCTCGACCATTCCTCCCGCGTGATTTACATCGGCACGTTCAGCAAGGTCCTGTTTCCGTCATTGCGAGTCGGCTACGTCGTCATTCCGCCCGACCTTGTGGATCACTTTCTTTCGGTTCGCTACGCCATGGACGTGAGCCCGCCTCACCTGCATCAAGCCGTGCTCGCTAATTTCATGATCGAGGGTCACTTCTCGCGCCACATCCGGAGAATGCGTCTGGACTACGGAGAGCGACGGGAGATTCTTGTCAACTGCATCAGGAAAGAAATTGGTTCCCTCCTGCAGTTCCACGGCGCGGAGGCTGGCTTGCATCTGACTGTGACGCTACCGAAACGCTGCCGTGACCGCGCCATCTCCGCACGAGCGGCACGCCAGAGTTTGTGGCTGTGGCCGCTATCTCCCGCGTATCTCGGGCCAGCGTCTCGCCAAGGATTCATACTCGGCTTTGGCGGCGTGACGTCGGCGGAAATCCCTGTCGCTGTGCGCAGACTGCGGGAAGTCCTGATGCCTGAGCAACCGCGCTGATTTTGCTCAAGACTGGTACACGCAACTAATCAGGCACGTACCCGTATACGGATGTAGCAAGACTGGAATAATGGCCTCCGTGATAGACTCGGCCGATGAATCCAGAGAATAAAATCGAGGTAGAGGGCTAGGGTGCAACCAGGCGGACAGGAATCGTCGTGCGCGGCAGCTTAACGAATTCGTCGGGAGTCATGATTCTCCTCGCAATTCCCAGCCAGGTAATTTGGTCGTATTTTGTCGGTGCAGTGGTTTTTGCAACCGGACTGGTTGTGATTTTTCTTCGCGGCGACTGGCAGAAAGCGCGAGGATTCGACAAGCTGATTCTGTTCGGACCACTTTTCTACGCGGCGCCACTCGCGGCCTTCGGTACCGAACATTTCACGCTGACGGAGGCCGTCGCGTCGCTCGTACCGGCGTGGATTCCGTGGCATGAGTTTTGGGCATACTTCGTAGGCGCTTGCTTTGTCGCAGCCGCGCTGAGCATGGTGACGAGGATTCAGACGCGTCTCGCGGCGAGTCTTCTCGCCCTGACGTTTTTCCTTTTCGTAGTGCTGATGGACGTCCCGGCTTGGATACAAAACCCTCGAGACCGGATTGCGCTTGCGCTCGCGCTGCGCGAATTATCCTTCAGCGGCGGCGCTCTCGCGCTGGCAGCCAGCCTCACCGAGCAGAGGCGCAAATGCGGCGCTCACATCTTTGCAACGATTGCGCGTTACTTCGTTGCAATTCCCGTGCTGTTTTACGGCTTCGAGCAATTCATGCACGGCGATCACGTTCCCGCAGTTCCGCTGGAGCGCATGACGCCCACGTGGATTCCCGGACACGCAATTTGGACATACCTGGCAGCGGTGGGCTACACAGTCGCGGGAATCCCGTTGCTGCTAGGCAAGAAAACCCGCGCAGCCGCCACGTGGGTGGGCTTAACGGTGTTTTTCGTGGAGTTGGTCGTCTACGTGCCGATCGGAGTGGTGGACCGCGCCAGCCTCGACAATGGCCTTAATTATATGGGGGACACATTGATGTATTGCGGGGCCGTTCTTCTGCTTGCGAGCGCCATGCCGCGCGAAGCGCCGTCGCGCGAATAACCGGCTGATTATTGGCCCCGCGAAAGCGATCACCATCAAGGCAGTAAGACTTCAGTGAACCAAAACGGCTTCTTTCTCAATCTGTGAAGGTTCATCCTATCTCCCCCAAAGTGCCTGATTTATGCGGTGGTCTCTATGGGTCGATGCAACACCATCTGATATAGCTCTTCTCGCTAAAGGTGGTGTTATATGAAGCCAGGGAAACGGTTTGGGCTGTCTGCGATTGAGCAGAGCGACATCTGGAGGCGATGGAAGGCGGCAGAGACGCTGCATGAGATTGGGCGCGCCTTTGACAAGCCACATAGCTCCATTCGCTGTTTGTGGTTGCCTCGCGGAGGGATTCCTCCCGCAGTGCGCCGTGGTTGCCGTTTAGCCCTCACGCGGTCTGAGCCAGAGGACATCTGGCGAGGGATCGCATGCGCTTCAGCGATTGGTGCGATAGCTAGAGATCTGGATCGAGCAGCCT
>Ga0209773_10000517_pt1 | contig 12740 bp, 15 predicted proteins | sample BogFormECP14_OM1_FD_188244 | JGI IMG/M metagenome (GOLD analysis project Ga0209773, IMG submission 188244) | Bog forest soil microbial communities from Calvert Island, British Columbia, Canada - ECP14_OM1 (SPAdes) (version 2) | ecosystem: Environmental > Aquatic > Freshwater > Wetlands > Bog ... | reverse complement strand
TTTTTTCACATTCCTCGGATCATCGCGGAAGACCGGATCGCATTCGAGACGCTCGAACGATTCGAGGCGATGGGAGTGGGCGGCCCCTGTGTCGTATGCGGGGAGCATCTTGGAAACTGGGAAATCCTGGCTTACTCGGGCGTGCGCTTCGGGATGCCGTACGCGGGCGTATACCGGAACCTGTCCAATCCGATGGTGGATAAATGGGTTTTGGAAAAGCGCGCCCCGCTGTATCCGGGGGGCCTCTACAGCAAGTCGCCGACTACTGCGCGCGCTCTGCTTCGCATAGCGCGCGAGGGCGGCCATCCCGCGTTTTTCGCTGATCAGCGGGCCGGAGGCGGCATTGCTGTGCCGTTCTTCGGCCGCCCGGCGTCTTCGGTGACGTTTCCCGCGGTGATCGCGCGCACCGTCGGCATTCCGCTCTACGCGGGGCGTGTTCTGCGCCGACCTGGGGTGCGCTTCACGATCAGAGTCGAGCCCGTCGAAGTTCCCCGAACCGCCGACCGCGACGCCGACATACGCGTCGCGACCGCAAACCTTCAGGCGCGCATCGAGGAGTTCGTGCGCGAGGCCCCGGAACAATGGATGTGGGCGCACGGCCGCTGGGATTGATCCCCTCCCCGTAAGAACGGGGAGGGGAATCCCGCGCTCGCGATGACGGTGGGTGGAGGCCTGCTTGTGCGCGCCGGCCGGGTTCCCATATTCTCGTCATGTTTGACAAATCACCCCATTCCGAATTTCTCCTCGCCCTCGATCCCGACAACGCCTCGAATGGCTCCGGCGCCCGCTCCGTATCCCTCGACGATCAGGCGCTCGACGCCTACTCGCGCGTCGTCACCGGCGTCGTCGACCTCGTCGGCCCGAGCGTCGTGCGGATCGACATCCGCCGCGCGGGCCGCGGCGGCGGGTCGGGTTCGGGCGTGATCGTTTCGCCCGACGGCCTCGCGCTGACCAACAGCCACGTCGTGAATGGCTCGCGCAGCGTCGCGCTGACCACGCTCGAGGGGCGGGAATATCAGGCGCGCGTGCTCGGCGACGATCCCGACACCGACCTCGCGCTGCTTCGCGTCGACGAATCGGTCAGCCTGCCCGCGGCCAAGCTCGGCGACAGCGGCCGGTTGAAGCGCGGCCAGATCGCGATCGCGATCGGCAACCCGCTCGGGTTCGATGCGACGGTCACGACCGGCGTCGTCTCGGCGCTCGGCCGTTCGCTGCAATCGCGCACCGGGCGGATGATCGAGGACGTCGTGCAGACCGACGCCGCGCTCAATCCCGGCAATTCCGGCGGCCCGCTCGTCTCCTCCGCCGGCGAGGTGATCGGCATCAACACGGCGGTCATCATGGGCGCGCAGGGCATCTGCTTCGCCGTCGCCTCCAACACCGCCAATTTCGTCGCCGGCGAGATCGCGCGCCACGGCCGCGTCCGCCGCGCCTCGATCGGCGTCGCCGCCGCGACGACGCCGATTCCGCGCCGCATCGCGCTGCGGCTGGGCCTCATCCAGACGTACGGAGCGCAGTTGATCGACATCGACCAGAGCGGTCCCGCCGCGCAGGCCGGTCTGCTGACCGGCGACGTGGTGGTCGCGCTCGACGGCAAGACCGTGACCGGCGTCGCTGACCTCGTCCGCCTGCTCGACGCCGACAAGATCAACCGCGCGGTCAGCATCGACTTCCTCAGGCGATCGGAGCAACTGCGGCTCTGGATCGGGCCGGTCGAGCGTGTGGCGAAGGTCGCCGCCAGCGCCGGGCGGTGAGGCGTCGGGGTTGTGCGGCGGACCCGCGGTGCTATCAATGCTAGCACGCCGACCCCGGAGACTTCCGATGGCTAGCTTACTTCTTCGCGGCCTGGACGACGCGTTAGTGAAGGCGCTGAGGGCGAGAGCAGGCGAGCACGGCCACAGCGCCGGGGCGGAGCATCGCCTCATTCTCAAAGAGGCGTTGGAACAACCGAGGCGGCGAAGCTTTGCGGAAATTCTCGCATCGATGCCCAACGTCGGGCGCGACGAAGATTTCGAGTGCGAGCAATCCAGCATCAAAGCGCCCGATGTATTTGATTGACACCAATGTCGTGAGCGAATCGCGCGAGCGCGGCCGCGCCAATTCCGGCTGATGGCGATCAACATGGCCACGGTCGAGATCGTGACCGACCTCTTCCGCCTGCTCGACTCCGACAAGATCAACCGTTGATCTTTCCATCGCGGCTCCGCTCGTCGGAATGTCGAAGAGCGGCCGTGTCGAGCGTCTTCGTGTTGGAGCGGCAGCGGTTTTCCCTCGGAAGCCGCGCGAAACGCTTCGAACCGGAGATTCCTCGATGAACGCCACCGTTCCCTCAATCTCGATTTACGTCGCGTTGCTTGCGCTTCTCGCCGCCGCCCTGACCGTCAATGTAATCCTGAACCGTGTTCGCTCGGGGGTGGCCTCCGGCGACGGCGGCGTGTCGGGGCTCGTCCAGGCGATTCGCGCGCACGCCAACTTCACCGAACAGGCGCCCATCGCCTTGATCGCGATCGCCTGCGGGGAAGCGAGCGGCGTTCGCCCGCTCGTCGTCAACATTCTCGGCGTCGCCTTGATAGTCGAGCGCCTCACCGCGGCCTATGCGCTCAACCGGTCGATCGGTCAGTCGCCGCCGCGCCAGTTCGCGGGCGGTTTGACCATCCTCATTCTCGTCGCTGCCGGTATCGCCGCTTTGCTCCCTACGTTCGGGATGCGCTGAAATAGCTCGCCCGCTTCCGGGCGAGGCGGCGCAAAGGTCCTTCTGTCGCGAGCCGCGGCGACGCCATCAATCGACGGCGGCGATGGTCACTGTCTCGCTGGATGGCTTCGCTTCGCTCGCCATGACGGCGGTCGTGCGCGCTATCCCTTCGGCGCCACCAGCGGCCCGGGCAGGGCGGCCTCGGCCTCGGCGCGCAGGGCGTGTTCGCGCTCGCCGATGAAGCGGCTCGCCAAGAGGGCGCCAATGACTGCGCAGGCAAGGGCGGCGAGGCCGACGGGGCGCGCGTAGTGCTCGAAGGCGAGGCCGAGGAAATAGCCGCCGAGTCCGAATATGCTCGCCCAGACGATGCCGCCCATCGCGTTGAACAGTAGGAACTCCGGCCACGGCATGCGGTTGACGCCGGCGAGGAACGCCGCGAAGGCGCGCAGGATCGCGATGAAGCGGCCGAAGAACACGATCTTGCCGCCGTGGCGCATGAAGAGATATTGCGCGACCTTCAGCCGGCCCTCGTCGACGTGGATCGCGCTGCCGTATTTATAGATCAGGGGAAAACCGAATTCCCGGCCGACCCAATAGCCCGCGTTGTCGCCGATGATCGCCGCCAGCGCCGCGCAGGCGATCACCCCGCCGATATGCAGCGTCCCCTGTCCCGCGAAGACGGCGGCGGTCACAAGCGCCGTCTCGCCCGGAAGCGGTACGCCCGCGCTCTCGAGCGCGACGAGAATCATGACCGCGAAATAGCCATAAGCGGCGACAAATTCATGGAGATGTTGGACGATGTGCATGCCGAGGCTCTCGCGAAGCGGCGAACCGCCTGGGCGCTGAGTCTAAACCATCCGCTTCGCGCCGGTAAGGCGCCGCGCATTGGCGCGGACCGTCCTCCGCGCCGGCGCCATCGCCGCGTCGGCGACATCGACCCAGCCGTGCGAGACGTGATCGGGCGAAATCACTTCGCCGAACGCCGCCTTCATCAGAAACGAGCCCCACGCGAGCTGCGCGGCACACGCGCCCTCGTAAGCCGCCGCGAGCTTTTCCTGCACCATCAGCCGCGCTTCTCGAGCATGTTTTCCGGAAAGATCGAGTCCCGGCGCCACGAGACCCGGCGTCCGCGCCGCAATCGTCAGCGCGGCGTCGATCCCGGATTGAGCGGTCTTCTTGGCGAGAGTCATCGACCGGCGGGTCAAATGGTTCATGGAGAGTACTTTCTTTCCGATGCAGGATGGAGCCTGGGCTGAACGTCCGTACGGGACAACCGTTCCATCGCATTTCGCGGATTGTACCATTCCACCCGAAGTACGATACCGATTCCTTCGCATGCTAGCCATGCGACATTCCCCGCCGACCGCCCGGAACCGTCAGCCGCCGGCGTCAAGTCCCCAAGGCTTTGCGATATTGGATGAAACCGGAGCGCTCCGCGATCTTGTCATAGAGGATGCGGGCCTGCGCGTTGGTTTCGTGGGTCATCCAATAGACCCGCGGCGACCCGGCCTCGCGCGCCTTCTCATAGACCGCCTCGATCAAGGCGCGCCCGACGCCCTGTCCTCGCGCTTCGGGCATAGTGAACAGGTCCTGGAGATAGCAGACCGGCGCGATCATCCAGGTGTTGCGATGGTAGAGATAATGCGTCGCGCCGAGCAACCCGCCGCCGCGGTCGGCGACGAGCGCGTGCATCGGTTCGGCGGGATCGAAAAACCGCGCCCAGGTCGTACGCGTGACCTCGTCGCTGGGATCGTTCTTGTAGAACACGTGATAGCCGCGCCAGATCGGAAGCCACAGCTCCCAGTCCTCGGGGCGAACCGGTCGAATGAGGAATTCGGGCATGGCTTCTCCTCGCGTATCCTCACCGCCGAGCGCTCGAACGACTTCCGTTCAACTCTTCACCCGCGTCGCCTTCGGATCGTAGAGCGGCTCGAAGCTGATGCGACACGGCCGGCGTTCCTGCGCCACGACCAATTCGTACACGCCGCCGAGCGCCCACTCCTCGCTGACGCCCTCAGCGTTCTTGACGTAGCCGAGGCCGATCGGCCGCGCTAAGGTATAACCATAGCCGCCGCTGGAGAGATAGCCGACCGGCTTGCCGTCGCGCAGGATCGTCTCGCGGCCGATCAGCACGACGTCCTCGTCGTCGCAGACGAAACTCGCGAGCCGCTTTTTCAGCGGCTCTCGCCGCGCCTCGAGCAGCGCCGTGCGGCCGAGAAAATCGCGCTTCCCGAGGCTCACCGCGAAGCCGAGGCCCGCCTCGAACGGATTGTCGTTGGGCGTGATATCGGCGCCCCACGCCCGGTAGCCCTTCTCGAGACGCAGCGACTCGATCGCGCGGTAGCCGGCGAGCGCGACGCCCAAACTCTCGCCTTCGTTCATCAGCGCGTCGAAAACCGCCGGCGCGTCTGCCGTCCGCATATGCAGCTCCCAACCGAGTTCTCCGACATAGGTGACGCGCATCGCGATCGCCTCACGGCCGGCCGCCCCAATCTTGCGGACATGCCCGAAAGGGAACGCCGCGGCGCCGAGATCGTCCGACGATATCCGCGCCAGCAACTCTCGCGCGCGCGGCCCCATGACGGCGAGCGTCGCGCGCTCCTCCGTGACGTCGCCGAGCCTGATGTCGAGGCCGCCGGGGATGTGATCGCGGATCCACGCGGCGTCATGGGTGCGAAACCCCGTTCCGGTGACGAGAGTGAAACGATCCGCGGCGAGCCGCGCGACGGTGAGATCGCATTCGACGCCGCCGCGCGAGTTCAGCAACTGCGTGTAGGTCAGCCGCCCCGGCGGCTTTGCGACGTCGCCCGCGCAGAGAAAGTCTAGCGCGCGTTCGGCGTCGGGCCCGCTCACTTCGAATTTTGCGAACGAACTCTGGTCGAAAACCGCGACCCGCTCGCGCGTCGCGCGGTGCTCCTCGCCGACGGCGGCGAACCAGTTCTGCCGAACCATCGCGTATTCGTCTTTTCGCTCGACGCCCGGCGGCGCGAACCAATTGGCGCGCTCCCATCCGAGTTTCGAGCCGAATGCCGCGCCGCGCGCCTTCAGGCGATCATACAGCGGCGATACCAGGCGGGGACGTCCGCTCAGATATTCCTCGTGCGGGAAGGCGATCGTGTAATGCTTCGCGGTCGCCTCGATCACGCGCTCGCGCAGCCAGGCGTGATCAGCGTGCACCGCGGAAAAGCGCCTGAGATCGACCGGCCAGAGATCGAGCGGCGCTTCGCCGCTCATCACCCATTGCGCGAGAACCCAGCCCGCGCCGCCGCCCGACGCGATGCCGAAGGCGTTGAAGCCGGCGCCGACGAAGAAATTCGGGCATTCGGGCGCGCGGCCGAGAATGAAATTGCCATCCGACGTGAAGCTCTCGGGCGCGTGGATCATCCGCCGCACGCCGACCTTCGCCAGCGCGGGCACGCGGGCGATCGCGTTGAGCATGTGCGGCTCGAAATGATCGAAATCGTCGTCGAACAGCCGAAACGCGAAATCGTCGGGAACGTCGCCGCTGGTCCAGGCCTGCGGATCGGGCTCATAGCCGCCCATCACGAGGCCGCCGACCTCTTCCTTGAAATACGTGCCGCGATCGGGATCGCGCAGCGTCGGCGCGTCGCGCGCGAGGCCAGGAATCGGCTGGGTGACGACATATTGATGCTTCATCGGCTGCAGCGGCACGCTGACGCCCGCGAGCGCGCCGATCTGACGCGCCCATTGGCCGCCGCAGTTCACTATCCTTTCGCAGGCTATGGCGCCAGAATCGGTTTCGACGCGGACGATGCGGCCATTTTCGAAGCCGAAGCCGGCAACCCGCACGCCCTCGAAAAACCGTGCGCCATGGGTCCGCGCGCCCTTGGCGAGCGATTGGGTGATGTCCGAAGGGCTCGCCTGACCGTCGGTGGGCAGGAAGCTCGCGCCGACGAGATCGGAGACGTCCATCAAGGGCCACATCGCCGCGACCTCGGCGGGCGAGATCAGATGCATCTCCATGCCGAAGCTGCGCGCCGTCGTGGCGAGCCTTTTGAATTCGGTCATGCGTTCGGCGTTGGTCGCCAGGCGCAGGCAGCCCGTCATCTTCCAACCCGTCGCGAGACCCGTCTCCGCCTCCAATCTCTCGTATAGCGAGACCGAGTAGCGCAGCACCTGCGTGATGGAGGCAGACGAGCGCAATTGCCCGACGAGGCCCGCCGCATGCCAGGTCGACCCGGAGGTGAGCTGGTTCTGCTCCAGCACGATCACTTCCGCGCCGTGGTCGCGCGCGAGGTGATAGGCGGTCGAGCAGCCGACGATGCCGCCGCCGATGACGACGATCTCGGCGTGGGCGGGAAGGTTTTCGCTCATTCCGGGAAGCCGGGCCTTTCGGTATGGGATTCCCGGGTGCGCTCGAATTTCGCCCGGCAGCTGGCGGCATAGGCGGCGTAGTCGACGCCGGACGCCGTCAGGTGAAGTTCGGAAACCATCGCCCAGAGCATTTCGCGCAACGCCGAGGCGAGTTTCATCGCCTCGAAAGCCCGATGCGTCGCCTCGTCGGGCTTTTCGTCGAAATAGAGCGTCAAGAGGCGCATCTCCAGATCAGCGTCACACTCGGCGTTGTCCGCCAGGTTGGCCAGATCGAACATCGGCGTGCCAAAACCCGCGTATTCCCAGTCGATCAGCCATAGGCGGCGGCCGTCATCGAGGAAATTGCCGGGCAGCAGGTCATGATGGCCGAAGACGATCGGCATGGGAATTTGCGTCGCCTCCAACGCCGCCGCGAAGTCCATCAGTCCGGACAATTGCGGACCGATCGCGTGGCCGGCCGCACGCAAAACATCGGCGTAGTCGCGTATGACGTGGAAGACCCAGAACGCTCCGGCCTCGCCGCGGATCGCGACGCGCATTTCACGGTGGCCGCGCCGAACCAATGTGACGACCGCCTCGATGTTTTCGCGCAAATCCGCCGCCGCGAGAGTGCGGCCCTCGACAAACGCCGAGACGAGGACGCCGTCGCCGACGTACCGAATCCGCGGCCCCAGACCCGCAACCTCGGCCGCGCGGCTCGCCGCGGCCTCTCGTCGTCGCCAGACATGGTGAAACGGAAAGTCACGCCCGAGCCGCGCGACATAGGCGCCCTCGTCGTCTGTGACCTTGAAGCTCGCGTTGCTGAGTCCGCCGCGCAAGGGCCCGACGGCAGGCGCACCGCGCCAACACGGTAGGGAACGCACGATTTCTTCCAGTTCGGCAGACACGACGGAAAACTCACCACGGACCCCGAAGGAGGGTTCGAAGGGCGCTCGATTGTCAAGATAGGTAGTTTCGGACACGCGACAACATTCGCAAGATCTGCTAAGATCGAGCGGAATGAGCCAACGATCGGTCGACCCTCCCATCGGGGGGTCGATCAAACCAGCGCGAACGGCCGATTTGCGGTATTGCCGTGATCGGCGCGCAAAGGGGGACGCGAATGTCGATGACATCGGGTACGGTCCGCGACGCCAGGACCCTGGCGCGAATACCGTTGTTCGCCTCGCTCGGCGCAGAGGACATTCGCGCACTCGACGCGCGCTGCCTTTGGCGGCGGGTGCCCGCGGGCGAGTGGGTCATCGATTATCAGGCGGACGGCCAAGACGTCTTTTTCGTCTTCAGCGGGCAGGCCCGCGTCATCATCACGACGGGCGGACGCGAGATGATCCTGCGGGACATCAGGGAGGGCGAATATTTCGGCGAGTATTCGGCGATCGATGGCAAACCACGGTCCGCCGCGATTCTCGCGGTCTCGGATACCGTCGTCGCGCGCATGACGGCGGCCTTGTTCTGGGAGGCGATCCACCGCCACCCCGGCGTGCGCGAGGGCGTTCTGAAGGAGCTCGTAACGGATGCGCGAAGGCTCAACGAGCGCGCCACCGAACACGCCAATTTCGACGTGCGCCATCGCCTGTGCGCAGAGCTGCTCCGGTTGTCGCGCACGACCGGCGACAACCGCGTCGTCGTTTCGCCGCCGCCAACCCACGCCGAACTGGCCGCGCGAATAAGCACCCACCGCGAGGCGGTGACGAAGATTCTCAACGCGCTGGAGCGCGACCACCTGATTGCGCGAAGCCAAGGCGCGATCGTCCTGACCGACGTCACGGGACTTCGACGCATCGTCACGCACGAAACATAATCGGCGGGACGGCACGGACCCGCCCACGGAACCGGAAAGGCCGCAGCTCACCGGCCGGCGAAGCCATGAGTGACGCTGTCGAGACTTGTGAGGTCCGCCTCTAGTATTTCGGACATCGTCCGCTCCCAGCTGTCCTTGCGCGCGACTTCTTGGCCGCCCGCCCTCCGCCGGATCCCGCCTAGAACGGCCAAGCCAGCCAGCGCCGCGGCGACTGCGAGGAACACGATCGTCAACATGGCGCTCTCGGAGGCGTATCGCGCGGCGCGGTCCGCGTCACCGCTCGCCATTGTGAGCGCCGCGGCGCGCGGCGCCGCCGTGATCAATCGCCCCTGGACGAAGTCAGCGACATAATTCCCCTTGTGGGCCGATCCGCTGACGGTGTAATTGCGCATCAGGTCCGCGTCGCCGGCGGGCATCGCTTGAGCGCTGAGACAACCTGCAATCAGAGCGGCGCCGATCAATCCCGGTATAAATTTCCTGGTCATGTTCGTTCCTCGCGCTGCCGAGGCGCCAATCGGGAGAGCCCTTCGAAGGATCGTTCCCGGCCCGGCCGCTATCCCACTATCCGCCACTTAAGAGTCTGTTGACCGTCTCGCTGTGGCATTTCCCACATCGCGAACACGGCGCGCGCGCCGCGCGGGGTCTATCCCATCGCGTGAGGAGTGGGTATTGTCCTCGTCCGAGAGGGAGGGTCGCCGGCATGAAAACTGAACTTCGCCTGGATCACATCGCGCTTTCGGTCCGCGATCTCGCCACGAGCGCCAAATTCTACTCGGAAGTGCTGGGGCTGCCAGAGATCGAAAACAAGACCCGGCGTCCCACCATCCGATGGTTCGGAATTGACGGAACCCGCGCTTTTCACCTCGTCACAGGCCGCGACGAACCGCCGCCCGATCGGCCGCTGTCGTCGCATTTCTGCCTGTCCACCCCGAAGTTCGACGAAACCCTGGAATGGTTGAGGGAAAAGGGCATAACGTTCGTCAATCTGGCCGGCGAGCTTGGGAAATATTCGTTCCGGGCCGACGGCGTCAGGCAAACCTATTGCCGCGACCCCGACAATTATTGGGTCGAGATTTGCGAATCGGATGCGTATGGGAAGGTCGGGTAGTCGGCGCTTCAGGCCAGCAAGATGCGCGTAATGTCCGCGCCATCCTCGGCGTCGATGACGGAAAACGGCAGGCCCTCCGCCGCCCATGCACGAAGCTGCGCAAGGGAAACGTAGCGCCGGCTGATAGTGTCGTAGAGGCGGCTTCGAGCATAGCGCCTTATAAGGACAGATTGGGATTTCAATGCTGTTTTCATGGATCGCCTTTTCCTCCTCGTCGACGGGGCGGCGGTGTGGCCGTTCGCGGCGTTCGCGGAAGCAACGGAACAGATCGTTGCGATCCGCGCTTCGGCGCCGTCCCGCCGACATACCCACAGGGTCTGGAGGTTAATCGAGAGGGAGTTTAACCGGAGCGGAGCGAACCGTTGTCGGAGCCGCTGGCACGGCCAAAGGCGGGTATCGCGGCGCCCATCAAGTGCCTGGTATCTTCCGGAGTGGTGGGATGGTCGGGGCAACGGGGAGATTTGTTAGGTTATTCGGGTTCAATCTGAAGACCTGAGGATATTTTTCCGGATTGGTATTCTGCTCGGGCTCCGTCGATCGCCAAGCATAATGACACGCATGGCAGCCGAAAACGGTCCAGACCCCAGGTACTGGCGACGTGCTATGGACTTCGGTCGTCGTCGACCGGCATCGCGGGCAGATCGGCAAAGGATCGCTCGTCGTCGCGCTCATTTCTGCAATCCCTTTATAAGGGCGTTGAGTTTGCTACCCCACTCCGCGGTCTTTGGGGGCTGGTCCAGTTCCTCCCCGTAGTCGCCGCGAATATCGGGCGCGATGGGCGTCGTCGCATCGATGATCATCTTGTGGACCATTCCACCGGGCTGGCCGGCGGGGTCGAGCAAGTTGTCCGGAAGGTTCGGCACGACAATCAAGTCGGCTGCCGGGTTCACCTTGACCGACATTGCCCACATGACCTGATTGAGGTCGAACGGATCGATGTCAGCGTCGACTACGATGACGATTTTGGCATAGCCGAGACCATGGGTCGTGGTCAGCACGCGCAAACCGATGGCCTTGGCGAAGCCGCCATAGCGCGTATGCGTCGAAACGACGACGACCAGACCGTGTGTGTAGAGCGCGTTGACTGCGATCACCTCGGGGAACTCGGTGTTGAGCTGCACAAAGATCGGCACGCATGTCGTCATGGCTTGCAGGTAATCGAGCTCGGTCCAGGGCCGGCCGACATAAACGCAGTCGTATATCGGATCTTTCCGGTGTGAGACACGATCGATCTCGATCACCGGATAGTTGTGGCAACCCGAGTAGTAGCCGGGGAACTCGCCGAACGGCCCCTCCGGCTCGCGTTGCCTAGACAGCAACCGTCCCTCCAGGACGTACTCGGCTCCCCAGGGCACATCGCGAGGCCCTTCTCCGTCTTCACGATCCGATACGGCTTGCCTTGCATCACGGCGGCCATCTTGTATTCGAGCTGATCATAGAGCATCGGCGTCGCCGCCATCAAAGTGATGACAGGTTCCGTGCCGAGGGCGATGGCCACGTGCAGGTCTTCGCCGCGCGCCTCCGCATGGTTGATGTGTCGAGCGATGTCGTGCTGTGGGACAGCCTGGATACCGATCCGGTTGCGGCCTTTCACTTGCAGACGATAGACGCCGACATTCTCGATATTGTCGTTGTCCCAATCATCGGGATCACGGCTGACGACGCACGCCTTGTCGAGAAAAAAACCCGCGTCGCCGCTGTTGAGACGAAACAGCGGGATCATCTCGTATAGGTTCACATCCTTGTCGACCACGACTTCCTGCCAAGGCGCGCTGTCGACCCGCTCCAACTCGCCCGGATAAAGATGATAGCGGCGGACGAACTCGAAGAATTGGTCTCGCAGCTTTGTGTCCTTGTTCATCCCGAGCGCCAGCGCGTGGTTGGGCCAGGAGCCGTGCACATTCATCACCACGCGGGCCTTGTTATAGCCCGCGATCGTTTCGAACTGGATCGCGGGGGTCGCATCGCCCATTTTCGCCAAGGCGCAAGCCGCCGCCGCCAGATCGGGCTCCAAGCTGACCTGTTCGGTGATCTTCAGCAGCTGATGCTCCTGCTCGAGTACGGAGAGGAACTCACGAAGATCCTGGTAGGCTCGCATGAAATCACTTTCATCCTGGCGCCGCAGACTTGCTTTCAGCTCGCCGCTCGCAACGCGTCGATCTGCCGCTGCCAGCGTGGCAGCACGGCTTGCGGCTCGTGCAGCGCGAACGTGATCCCGTTCATGACCGCGGCATACGGCGCCACATGGGTACGCGCCGTCTCCACCTCGCCTTCAAAGAAGGTCAAAGGGATATCCGTCGGCGAATTGGCAAGCCGATGCGCGCGCAGCCGCACCTCACACATCCCTCCGTCGAGCGACAGCGTGAGCGTGAGCCGCCCGTCGCGCGCCAGGTTGGCGGCAGTAGCGGAAGTTGGGAACAGCACGAAGCGGATGCGCCCGGACGGCATCGCCACCATGTCGCCGGCGCTCAACAGCGAAGCGTGCGGCCAGCCTGCGGCGTCGATCGTCGACAGGCGCAGCGCCTGAGTCTTCGCCAGCAGGTCCGTGCCATCAAGATAACGCGCCACTTCCGCTGGCGCCGTGTTCTCGGCGCTCGCACGCGGTGGCGAATAAGTGTGCTCGGCCTCGGTCATGGTAGGCTCCCGTTGGTAACGACGCGCGATCTTTCGGAAAGCGCGGCGCCGCTGTCATCCGCGCGCATTCCCGTCCATCGCCGCAGTTGCGGCATCTCCAGGCCAAACAGATCGAGCACCCGCCCGACGGTATGGTCGATCAAGTCGTCGATCGTCCGTGGATTGTTGTA
>Ga0209773_10000514_pt1 | contig 12803 bp, 14 predicted proteins | sample BogFormECP14_OM1_FD_188244 | JGI IMG/M metagenome (GOLD analysis project Ga0209773, IMG submission 188244) | Bog forest soil microbial communities from Calvert Island, British Columbia, Canada - ECP14_OM1 (SPAdes) (version 2) | ecosystem: Environmental > Aquatic > Freshwater > Wetlands > Bog ... | reverse complement strand
TCGGTCTTGGCGGCGACGGCGAGCATCGTGCCATGACGCGCGTTGGTGATGAACATCTTGGCGCCGGCCAGAACGTAGTCATCGCCGCGGCGGACCGCCGTGGTGCGAATCGATTGCACGTCGCTGCCGGCGTGCGGCTCGGTCAGCGCGAGGCCGCCGCGCTTGTCGCCGCGCGCCATCGCGGGCAGGAAATATTTTTTCTGCGCGTCAGTGCCGTGATTCGCGATGACGAAGGCCATGATCAGATGGCTGTTGATGACGCCAGCGAGCGACATCCATCCGCGCGACAGCTCCTCCATCACGCGCGCGTAGGTCGCGAAATTCAAGCCCAGGCCGCCGAAGTCCGACGGGATGGTAGCGCCGAAGAGGCCGAGCTCGCGCATCGTCGCGACCATCGCGTGCGGATATTCGTCGCGATGCTCGAGCGCGGAGGCGTTGGGGATGACGTCGCGCTCGACGAAGCGGCGAACGGCAGCGACAATCTCGCGCTCCAATACTTCATCCATTACATTAACTCCTGAAGAGGCGGATCTGCGTGCGCAATTGAAGTGATTTAGCAGAGCGGCGAGCTGTTGCGGAAATGGCTTGCATGGAAGGCGTCGACGTCCTAGAGTAAGTGTCAGATTGACGCAAAGTAATGCGAGAGGATTTACTGTGAACGAATCTGCGGAAATGGCCACCAGCGCGGGCGCGCTGCGCGAGAAACTGGCGGTGCTTGGGAACGAGAGCTACACGGCGGAGACTTGCGAGCGCTATGCGGAGATGATCGCGGAGATCAAGCAGCTGAAGAAGACGCGGCGCGCGGTGGTGCTGGCGCATAACTATCAGCGGCCGGAGATTTTCGAGGTCGCGGATTTTATCGGCGACTCGCTCGAGTTGGCCCGCAATGCGCGCGACGTGCGCGACGCCGACGTGATCGTGTTTTGCGGCGTGCATTTCATGGCCGAGACCGCCAAGGTCTACAACCCCGAGCGCAAGGTGCTGCTGCCGGATCTGAAGGCGGGATGCTCGCTGGCTGACAGCGTCACGGCCGAGGCCTTGGCTGATCGAAAAGAAGAGTTGCTCAAGATTTATCCCGATTTGAAGGTGGTGTCGTACGTCAACTGCACGGCCGACGTGAAGGCGCTGTCGGATGCGTGCTGCACGTCGGCCAACGCCACGAAGATTGTCGAGCGGATCGATTCCGAGAACATCCTGTTCGTGCCCGATCAGAATCTGGCGAACTACGTGCAGGGGCAGACGCGCAAGCGCGTCATTTCATGGGACGGCAACTGCTACGTGCATCATCAGATAACCCCGGACGAGGTCAACAAGGTCAAGCGCGCGATTCCCGGAATCAAAGTAATTGCGCATCCGGAGTGCCGGCGCGACGTGCTGGCGTTGGCCGACGCGGTGCTGTCGACCAGCGCGATGCTCGCCTACGCGAAGAGCAGCGACGCCGATAAATTCCTGGTGGTGACGGAATGCGGGCTGTCGGACCGCCTGCTGATGGAGATTCCCGACAAGCACTTTTACAAGGCGTGCAAGCTATGCCGATTCATGAAGATGATCACGCTGGCGGGAACGCTCGATTCGCTGCGCCACCTGCGCTACGAGATCGAACTGACCGAGGAGGTGCGCGTCGGCGCGAAGCGGGCGCTGGAGCGCATGCTCGAGCTGAGCGTCTGAGCGCGAATCCACAAAACGTCGCGAGCGGCGAACAGTTGGCGCGGCCGATGGTCGCGGTCGACACTGTTCTGTTCGCGATTAACGACGGCCGCCTGCAGACCTACCTGGTCGAGCTGCGGCGCGGGCCGGGGCGCGGGCGCTGGGCGTTTCCGGGCGGGCTGGTGCGCGTCGGCGAGCTGCTCGACGACGCGGCGCGGCGCGAGCTTCACGATTCGACGGGATTGAGCGGCGCCTACCTCGAGCAGTTGTTCACCTTCGGCGATCCGTCGCGTGACCCGCGCACGCACGTGGTGTCGGTCGCCTACATGGCGTTGATCCCCGAGGCGCAGGCGGTCGGCCCGCCCTGCGACAAGTACGCGACCGGCAAATGGTACGAGGTCACGCGCCTGCCACAGCTCGCGTACGATCATTCGTTGATGGCGGCGTACGCGTTGAAGCGGCTGAAGTCGAAGCTCGAATACACCAACATCGCGTATGCGCTGCTGCCGCGCGAGTTCACCTTCGCCGAATTCGAGGAACTATACTCGATTATCCTCGGCCGGCCGCTCGACCGGCGAAACTTCCGCCGCAGCATTCTCGCGATGGGAATCCTGAAGCGCCTGCCGCACACGCGGCGCGGACCGCATCGCCCGGCCGCTCTATACAGTTTCGCGAATCAAAGCCTAAGATTCATCGAGATGCTATAATTTCGGGCCGCAGGGAGAGGTATGTTCAAGGGCACCAAAGGAATCGTCGCTCTCGCCGCCGCAGCGTTGCTGGTCGTGGCAATCGCATACGGCGGCTATATGTCGAGCGGTTCGCAACCGTCGGATGGCGCGGCGGCAGCGTCGGGCGATGCTGCCGCACGGCTGCGAGTAACGCTCGACCCGCAAGGTTTCCAGGGCAATGTGCGCGAGACCTATGAGATTGCCGAGCGCGATCCCGCGCTGCTGTCGCAACTGCATTGCTACTGCGGATGCGACAAGACGCTGGGACACCGGAGCCTGCTCGACTGCTACCGCGACGACCACGCGAGCCGCTGTGGCATTTGCATGGGCGAGGCCCGCGATGCGGAGCCGATGGCCCAGCGCGGCATGCCGATCGAACAAATCCGCGACACGCTGCGCGCGCGCTACTCGCACGGGGAGTGAGCTTGGTCGGGCTGATCTCCCAGTACATCGAACACTTCACGTATCTGGGATTGTTCGTGATCTTGATGCTCTGCGGACTCGGGCTGCCTATTCCCGAAGACGTGGCGCTGCTCGCAGGCGGCTACCTGGTGCATCGCGGGATTACTCGCTATCCGATCACGCTGGCAGTCTCGCTGTTCGGAGTGGTCGCCGGCGACAACTCGCTATTTTTCATGGGGCGCCACTTCGGCACCGGATTGGTGCGCTACTTCTCGATCGGACGGCCGGGCCGCAAGCATCAGATCGAGCGCATCGAAGGCTTCATGCAGCGCCACGGGCATCGCGCGATCTTCTACGCTCGATTCCTGGCCGGTCTGCGCGCGCTGGTCTATTTGTCGGCGGGTTCCTTCGGCGTGCGCCCGGGCGTGTTTTTGTTCTACGATCTGCTCGGCGCGCTGATCTCGGTGCCGATCGTCGTGACGCTCGGCTACGTCTTCGGCAAGCAGCTCGAGATGCTGGTCAGGTATATCGGCGGCTTTGAGCGGCTCATACTGATTGTCGCGATCCTGAGCGTCGCCGTGTACGGAACCCGAATGCTGGTAATCCGCAAGACGGTGGAGCCGGAGCCGGTGGAACCGGAAGCGAAGACCGAGTAGCGCGAAATACCGAATTTATTGAGCGGTCGTGGCGAGCGGCCGCCGATGTCGAAAATGGATTCATACTTTCCCGCGCTTAACCTCAAGGCGAAGCTGATCGTGCTGATGGTCGGGCTGCTGACGCTGACTCTCGGCGCCGAGGTGTGGGTGAGCCTGGGCACGCAGGCGGCGATCGTCGCCGACACGCAGGAGAAGGTCAAAGACCTGGCGCGCGTCATTCAAATCGGCGTGCAGGAGCTGACCGCCGTGCGCGACACCGATCGCGAGCAGCTGCACAACTACGTCGACGACCTGCACACGCAGGGGCTGGAGGTGTCGATCGCGTCGAGCGAGAACCTGATTCTCAACAGCTCGAATCCGAATCTGATCGGCGCCGCGCTCCGGCCCAAGCAAGCCGAATGGCTGACGCCCGAGCAACTCAAGCATCCGGATAAACTGGTGACGATTCCGGCAGGCCAGCTTGGCCTGGCACCCGAGACGACGGTCTACCTGATCCCGGTCGAGGTCGAAGACCATCTGCTCGGCTACGTGCAGGTGGTGGCGAATTTCGGCGACTTCGCGCAGCCGCTCGAGGAGAGCCGCACGCGCGAGCTGCTGATCGCGTTTGCGATTTTCGCGATCGGGCTGGTGTTCGCGTATATCCTGGCCGATCGCTACGTGAAGCCGATTCACGCTGTGGCGAACGCGGCGCAGAATATCGCGGCGCGCGGGCTCGAGCCGGTGCCGGAGGCGCATCGACGCGACGAAATCGGATTGCTGACGCGCAGCTTCAACGACATGGTCGGGCAGCTCCGCCATGCGCGCGAGCGCGAGCAGGAACTGAACCGGCTCGAACGGTTCACGGCGTTGGGGCAATTGGCGGGCGGCCTCGCGCATGAAATAAAGAATCCGCTGAATTTCATCAGCCTCGCGCTCGATCAGCTGCGTGCGCGCTATGCGCCGCAGCAGCCCCACGATCGCGAAGCGTTCCTGCGCCAGCTCGCGATCATGAAGGAAGAGATGCGGCGGCTGGCCGACCTCGTGCAAAGCTTCCTGCATTACGGCAAGCCGATCGAGATTTTTCCCGCGCCGACCGACGTGCGCCAACTCGTTGATGAGGTAGTGGCGCTATCGGAATCGAAGATGAAGAGCCAGTCGATCCATCTCGTCGAGGAGTTCGACGACGCGGCGCCGATTCTCAACGTCGACGCCGAAAAGCTGCGCGCGTGCTTCATCAACGTGGTCGCCAACGCTATCCAGGCGATGCCGGAGGGCGGCACGATGCGGATAGCGCTGCGGCGCCTCGAGGGCGGCGCGATGGTGATCAGGTTCTCGGACACCGGCGCGGGCATTGAAGCGGAAGTCGTAAACCATGTCTTCGAGCCGTTCTTCACCACCAAGCGCGACGGCATCGGCCTTGGGCTGTTTCTGTCGAAGGCGATTGTCGAGGCGCATGGAGGTACAATCGACATCGGGCCGAACGCGGACGGACCCGGAACCACTTTGACTTTCACCTTCCCGCCGAGCGCGGTAGTAGACGGACGCCATCATGACGCAAGCCTCAGTACTGGTCGTTGAAGACAACGATCTCGAACGCCAGATAACGGCGGATACTTTGCGCGAAGAAGGCTTCGCCGTCGAAGAGGCGGCTGTCGGCAAGCGCGCGATCGAGTTGCTGGCGCTGTCGCGCTTCGACGTCGTGCTGACGGACCTCATGATGCCGGGGATGTCGGGCGAGGAACTGCTCGCGAAAGTGCGCGGCACCTATCCCGGCAGCCAGGTGGTAGTGCTGACGGCGCACGGCTCGACCGACAGCGTCGTGCAGGCGATGAAGGCTGGAGCCTTCGACTACCTCGAGAAGCCTACCGATCGCGAGAAGCTGGTGACGCGCGTCGCCAAGGCGGCGGAGTTCGCCAATCTGCAGCAGGAAAATCAACTGCTGAAGCGGCGGCTCGAAGGCACCTTCGAAATTGAGGGCATCATCGGGCAGGATCCCGCAATCCAGGAAGTGATCCGGCTGGTGCGGCGCGTCGCGCCATCGAATTCGACGGTGCTCATCCAGGGCGAGAGCGGGACCGGCAAGGAAGTCGTCGCGAAAGCGATCCATCGACTGTCGCCGCGCGCGGCGCGCCAATTCGTCGCCATCAATTGCTCGGCGATTCCCGACAACCTGATCGAGAACGAACTGTTCGGGCATGAGCGCGGCGCGTTCACCGGCGCTAACGAGCGCAAGATCGGCCTGTTCGAGAGCGCGGACAAATCGACGCTGTTTCTCGACGAGATCGCCGACCTGCCGCAAGGGATGCAGGCAAAGATTCTGCGCGTGTTGCAGGAGAAGGAGTTGCGGCGCGTCGGCGGCAACGATTCATTTCGCATCGACGTGCGGCTGGTGGCGGCCAGCAATCGCAATATCGCCGAGGAAGTCGGCGAGGGCCGCTTCCGCGAGGATTTGTACTACCGCATCAACGTCGTCACCGTGACGATGCCGCCGCTGCGCGATCGGCGCGGCGACATTCCGCTGCTGGCGAATCATGCGCTGGCGAAATTTGGGCACTTGGCCGACGGTCACGTCAAGGAGATCGGACGCGAGGCGATGGAAGTGCTGCTCGACTACTCGTGGCCGGGCAATGTGCGGCAGCTGGAGTCGGCGATCGAGCGCGCGATCCTGCTGTGCGAGGGCGATACTGTGACGCCGCGCGATCTGCCGGAGGAGGTCCTGTCCCGCAAAAGGCCGGTGCGCAGCGGCGACCGTCAGCGCGGAGACAAGTACGAAATTCCGAGCGAAGGCTTCAATTTCGAAACGTTCGAGCGCGACGCGATTCTGCAAGCGCTCGAGCGCAACGACTGGGTGATTGCGAAGGCGGCCAAGATGCTCGCGATGAGCTATCGGACGCTGCAGTACAGAATCGACAAGTTCGGCCTCAAGCGGGGAGAGCAGCCGAAGCCGCCGCCGGCCGAGGTCAAGAGTTAGAGGTCACTTTATCGAACGTGAAACCACGGTAGTTTCACACTTCCTCGGCAGGGGTGACCCCTGCACCCAGTCTTTTCTTGTGTCATTCAGAGCGAAGCGAAGAATCCCGGTTCCGTCCTTTCGCGACTAGTCCTGCGCCCAACTGGTCGGGAAATAGATCCAACATTCGATTTTGCCGCCGTCGGCTGCGAGCACCTCAATACGCTCGCGCGTGTAGAGCGTCGGCACTTCTTCGTATTGGTCGAGGATTGCGAGGTCATGCGGAGTCATGCCGTCCAGGATTGCACCATCCGTCACGGCGCCGGCCTGTTTCGCGACGAAGTAATATCGCTTCCTGCCGCGTGCGTAGCCGGCGAGCCGCGCCGGGCTTGCGTTGACGGGTCGGCCTAGCAGGCGCAGGCGCTCAGCCGGGTTCATCAGCGCGCCGTATACGAACAGTATTTCGCCGTCGTCATCCATTCCGTATCTTCAAGGCTCGATGCTCGAGAGAATATACCTGTTCCTCGACCAACTTGGCGAAGTCGGAGTTCTAACCGCCGACTTCTTCCGCTACCTGGTGCGACGGCCGTTCGAAGGGCGGCTGCTGCTCGATCAACTCGACGCCGTCGGCGTGAAATCGGTCAACGTCGTCAATTTGACCGCGATTTTTTCCGGGATGGTGCTGGCGCTGCAGATGGGCCAGTTCCTCGCGAAGTTCGGCGCCAAGATTTACGTCAGCCGCATTATGGGACTCTCGCTGCTGCGCGAGATGGGTCCTGTGCTGAGCGCGCTGATGGTCGCGGCTCGCGTGGGCGCTGGTATCACTGCCGAACTCGGCACGATGAAAGTCACCGAGCAGATCGACGCGATGCGCTCGCTCGCGACCAGTCCCGTCAAGAAGCTGGTGGTGCCGCGCGTGCTGGCGACCGTCATCATGCTGCCGATACTGACTGTCCTGGCTGACGCCGTCGGCCTGTTCGGCGGGCTGGTTATTGCAGTGACTCAACTCGGCGTGAGCGCCGACTACTTCTACAGCTCGCTGATTCAGAACGCGCAGCTCGGCGACCTGCTGAGCGGACTTGGCAAGTCGGTCTTCTTCGGTTTCGAGATCGCGATAATCGCGTGCGCCAAGGGCCTGTCCGCGACCGGCGGCGCCGACGGCGTGGGCCGCGCGACGACCTCGGCGGTAGTGGCGGCGTCGATCACGGTGCTGATTTCGGATTTCTTTTTGACCAAGTTTTTTCTATCGATCTGAATCTGATGCAGGACTGACGTTGGATCAGGGACGAAAACGATTTATCCAGGTGCGGCAGCTCCGCAAGAGCTTCGCCGGCAAACCCGTGTTGCAGGGCGTCGACCTCGAAGTATTCGAAGGCGAGACCCTCGTCGTGCTCGGCGGCAGCGGCGAGGGCAAGAGCGTCATGCTGCGGCATCTCAACGGGCTCGAGCGGCCCGACAGCGGCGAGGTGATCGTCGAAGGCCGGCGCCTCAACGACCTCAGCGAGGACGCGATGGCCGACATCCGCAAAGAGGTCGCGATGGTCTTCCAGGGCGGCGCGCTGTTCGACTCGTTCACCGTGTTCGGCAACGTCAGCTACCCGCTGCGCGAGCATGGCGGGATGGACGAGGCCGCGATCGCGCGGCGCGTGACCGAGCTGCTCGACATGGTCGGGATGACGCGCGTCGAGCATCTGTATCCGGCCGAATTGTCGGGCGGGATGAAAAAACGCGTGGCGCTCGCGCGCTCGATCGCGTTGCAGCCCAAGGCGGTGCTGTACGACGAGCCGACCACGGGATTGGACCCCCTGGTGACGCACAAGATAAACTTGCTGATTCGGGACTTGCAGCGGCAGTTGGGTTTTACGTCGGTGGTAGTGACGCACGATCTCAAGAGCGCGTTTATGGTCGGCGACCGTTTTGCGCTGCTCGACCAGGGACGAATACGGTTCAGCGGCACGGCCGACGAAGTGCGCGCGACCCGCGACGAGCTGATGCGCGAATTCGTGGAGATCGCGCTATGACGACTTTCGCGATGCGAGGCGACTGTGGCTGATTCGGTCTACGCGCGAGTGCGGGTCGGCGCATTGATCGCGGCCGGACTGGCAATCCTGTGCTTCGCGATCCTGACGGTTGGCCACGGCGCGCAACTCTTCACCCGCACCGAAATTTTGCAGGCGCATTTCGAGCGCATCGAAGGTTTGCAGACCGGCGCGCCGGTGACGCTGTCGGGCGTGCGGATTGGCGCGGTCGACTCGATAATGTTCCCGCCCGAGCCCGAGAACGGTTACGTGATCGTGAAAATCTGGGTCGAAGCCTCCGCGGCCGATCGCGTGCACACCGATTCGATCATGCAGATACATTCGATGGGCCTGCTCGGCGACAAGTTCGTCGCGCTGACGCCCGGCAGCGCATCGGCGCCAGCCGCCACTCCGGACACTGTCCTCGCGTCGATCAATCCGATCGACTACGAGGCGATTCTGCAGCGCGAAGGCACCGACGATCTGATCGCGAACGTGATGGCGATCTCCGGTTCGCTGCGCGCCATTCTCGGGTCAATCGAAACCGGCCATGGCTTGCTCAACGAACTGGTCCGCGGCGACGACGCCAACGTCCCGAAAGATCGGCTCACGCTCGAGTCGATTCAGCGCACGCTCGACCACGTCGACAAGCTGTCGGTGGCGCTCGGCAGCGCGATGGATCGCGTCAACCAGGGACAAGGACTGGTCGGCGCGATGCTGAGCGATCAAACCAACGGCAAGCAGTTCCTCGACAACATCGAGCAGACCACGGTGAAGCTGCGCCAGACCAGCGCGCGGCTCGACACGCTGATCGCGCGGTTCGACAAGGCCAACGGGATTTTGCCGCAACTGATGGAGAACAAGGATTTCTCCGACGACGTGCTGCCCAACCTGCGCCAGTCGTCGCACGACTTGAAGGACATCCTGCAGAAGATCAACTCGACCAAAGGCACCGCGGGCCTGATGGTCAACGATCCTGCGCTGTACAATCAGCTGACGAGTTTCATGGATAACGGCGGCGGCTGGGGAATTCGATTTATCAACGGCTTCTACAATTTGACGCATCCGCTGGCGAGCCCGTCGCCGGGCAATGTCGCGCAGCCTGTCATGCTGACGACGTCACAAGCGGGCGCATGCGTCGGGCAACCGGCGCCGGCCACGACCGCGGTCTCGGCTTTTCCCGCCGTCGCCGCGCCAACGGCCAGCCTCGACGGCTCATCATCAACAAAGTGACGATCATCGGCGATGGAACAAGGTCTGTTGCTGGCGATGACTTCGTATGTTAGCTCCATACTGGGCTTGAGGTATCGATGAAAATGCTACGCATAATTCTCTCGCGTGCGGCGCTGGGGCTGCTCGCGCTATTGGTCGTTGGCTGCTCGATGGCGCAGGAGAATAAAACGCTGAGCCCCGGCATGACTCCCGATCAGGCGGTGCAGGCAATGGGCGCGCCCGATCTGCAGGACAATATTGCCGATCCGAATCACAGCGGCGGCAGCGTGCTGCGCTATGTCTGGCTCGATCCGGGCAAGGCGGCGATCTTCGGCGCGGACCAACGCGTCGCTAGCATCCAGAACGTCCAGGTCGGCACCGATACCAAGCAGCAAGTCGAGCATCAGGCTCATGTCGAAGCGGCGGCCGCATCGCAGCAGGGACCACAGCCATTCGATCCAATCGAGACCCCGCTCAACTATATTTTCTTTCCGGCCAAGGCCGCGACGATTTATTTCGGCGCCGGCCTCACTTGCGCCACTGGCGGCGGCTGCGAAAAGCCGCCACTTCCCGCGCCGACAGACGGCTAACCTGAAGTTTCGCGACATCGACGACGCAGCGATCGATCTGCCGAAAGGTCGCCAATTATTTTACGCGCGACGCTTGTAGTCACCGGCCAGATTCGTTACCTTACCGACCGTTCGGTTGATTATCGAAGTTGCGCTGGATGCGGAAATTTGGTAGCTCGGTGTGGTGTGGGTGAAGTCGGGAAGTTATCGAATTAACAACAGAATGTGTTCCTTCCAGACACTTGCAGGCCGTTCAGCTATCGCTTTAGACTGCGCTTCCGTAGTTAGATTGATCACGCGCATACGGAATCGCGAGCGGATGCGAAAATGATTTGGAGTTGATTTTCTCGCAACACTCTCGACCGGTGGCTGCGATCAGCTGACCGGTAAAATTTACCGCCTAAACCTCCGATTGGGCACGACGGAACAGGGACCATGAAAAAAGAAACTCTCGGTCAGGTACTCAAACAGCGGCGCGGTGCATATGCCTACACTCAGCGTGAACTGGCGCGCAAACTCGGCGTGAAGGCCAGCCACATCGCATATCTCGAAAACGGACGGCGGCGCCCTTCCCTGTCGCTGTTATCGCGAATCGCGGAGACGCTCGAACTCGACAAGCAGCGGCTCTTTCTGCTCGCACATCCGGAAGCGCAATGGATCCTCGGTGACCGAGGACAGTCTGCACCCGCCCGTCAGCAGAAAGACTCATGGCGGAAATTCGCGACCGACCGCGGCACGCTGACCCGCAACAAAGTGACGGCGCAGGAACTCAAGGTCTTGAAGAACGTGAACCTGCTCGGCCGCGTCTCGGCGCCGAAGCAGTTCCTCTTCATCCTGAACGCGATTCGCCAGGCAGTCGAAGAGGAATAACCGAACTCGCGCTTTTGGTGTTCACCTGCCCCGGCAGGGCGCCTTTTTTCTCAGCAAGCGGCCCGGTTCGCTGCATCGGCCTGTCAGCGGTGCGCGCGCGCCCTGCGCTCCGACCCCGTTGAGGCTGCGCATGCGATGGTCTAGGCTGCTGGTAGAAGTGCGTTCCCGATGAAAATCGACATCGACCTTAAGTCCGGTTTTCTGCAAAACCTCAAGCGCGAAGTGCTCGACTCGCTCAACACCGAGGAGCGCGCGATTATCGAAGTATCCACCGGCGAGATGGGCAACAAGCCCGACGCAGTCAAGCTGGGATGGCTCAAGATGCGGACCAAGGAAACGTGGACCAAGCAGCGCTACACGAAGGCGCTCGGCCGCACGATGGAGAAACTGCGCGAAGCCGTTGCGCAGGCCGAAAAAAACAAGAGCGACTGAGCGCGTTCGCGCCGGTCAAGGTTCGATCCGCGCCACCCTGCGCTTGCCCACTTCGAGCACCTTGTGCTCGCCCGGCACAAAACGAAAATTCACGTCGGATATCGTGCGGCCGTCGACGCGCACCGCGCCTTGGCTCACCAGACGGCGCGCCTCGGTGGTCGAACGCGTGAACTGTAACTGCTTCATGAGCTCGCAAATCCAGAGATCCTCGGCAATTCGATAGACCTGCGCGCTGGCCGGAATTTCCTTGCGCTGGAACTTGCTCTCGAAGTATTGCTCGGCGCGATCGGCGGCGGCCGCGCCGTGGTATTCCTCGACGATCGCGCGCGCGAGGCGTTTCTTCGCTTCCATCGGATGTATCCCGCCCGACTTCACCGCCGCGATTTCTTCCGCCGTCGCACTGGTCAACAGCTGGTAGTACCGAACCATCAGCTGATCCGGCACCGACATCAGCTTGCCGTACATGTCTTCGGGCTGGTCGGTGAGCCCAACGTAGTTGCCGAGCGACTTCGACATCTTGCGCACGCCGTCGAGACCCTCGAGCAGCGGCATCGTCATCACCGCTTGCGGCGGCTGGCCGAAATGCCTTTGAAGTTCGCGGCCGACCAGCATGTTGAACTTCTGATCGGTGCCGCCGATTTCGAGATCGGCTTCGAGCGCGACCGAATCGTAGCCCTGGATCACGGGATAGAGCAGCTCGTGCAGAAACAGCGGCTCCTCGGCGGCGAGCCGCTTCTCGAAGTCGTCGCGCTCAAGCAGACGGGCGACGCTCACCTTCGCCGCAATCTCGATCAGGCGGCGCACGCCGAGTTCGTTCATCCATTCGCTGTTGAAGCGGACCTCGGTCAGCCCGCGATCGAGAATCTTGAACGCCTGCGTGCGATAGGTTTCCGCATTGCTTTCGATCTGCTCGCGCGAGAGCGGCTTGCGCGTCTCGGACCGTCCGGTGGGATCGCCGATCATCGCCGTAAAGTCGCCGACCAGGAAAATGACGGTGTGGCCCGAGCGCTGAAAGTCGCGCAGCTTTTTCAGCGTCAGGCTGTGACCGAGATGCAGGTCGGGTGCGGTCGGGTCCATCCCGAGCTTGATGCGCAGCGGACGTCCGAGCGCGACCTTCGCCGCGAGCTCGGCCGGAGAAATAACTTCAGCCGTACCGCGGGCGAGCGCGCCGGCCTCTTCAATCGCCTGATCGTCGTTCATTTTCCGCTTTGTCAATTCCGTTCGCCAAAAGCCCGATGGCACTCAAGCGTACAGGAATTTTGACGGCGCGGAATAGGCCGCCCTATCCACCGTCCGGCGCCCGCACCAGTTATCCGCGGCCTGCAGCCTGGCTCACTTGA
>Ga0209773_10000513_pt1 | contig 12821 bp, 13 predicted proteins | sample BogFormECP14_OM1_FD_188244 | JGI IMG/M metagenome (GOLD analysis project Ga0209773, IMG submission 188244) | Bog forest soil microbial communities from Calvert Island, British Columbia, Canada - ECP14_OM1 (SPAdes) (version 2) | ecosystem: Environmental > Aquatic > Freshwater > Wetlands > Bog ... | reverse complement strand
GCCTTCGGCTTCCTCTACTGGTTCATGTCGAAGCGCGGCCTGCCGCAGCTTGGCGCGATTATCGACGAGAGGAAGGCGCGGATCGCGCGCGACCTCGACGACGCGACGGCGATGCAGCAGCAGGCCGACGCCGCCGCAGCCGCACACGAGCGCACGTTGGCCGAGGCGCGAGCGAAGGCGCAGACCCTGGCCCAGGCCGCTCGCGACGCCGCCGCCGCCGACGCGCAAGCCAAGCGAAAAGTTCTAGAGGACGAGCTCGCGGGCAGGCTCGCCGCGGCCGAGCGCGAGATCTCGGCGACGCGCGCCGAGGCGATGGCCAATGACGCAGAGGTCGCGCGCGATGCCGCCGGGGCGATCGTCGAGCGCCTGTCGGGACGCCCCGCCGATCCGGCGGCTGTCGCCGCCGCGGTCAGCTCGGTCAAATCGCTGAGCGGAGCCGCATGATGGAAATCGACGCGGAGTTTTTCGTCCTTCTCGGGTTCCTTGTCTTCGCTGGCGTGCTCTTTTATTTCGGCGCCCATCGCATCGTTCTGAAGGCGCTCGACGCGCGCGGCGAAGCGATCGCGGCCGAGCTGGCCCAGGCGGCGAAGCTGCGTCAGGAGGCGACCACGTTGCTCGCCAGCTTCGAGAAGAAGACGGCCGAAGCGGAAGCGAACGCCGCCGCCATCGTCGCCGAGGCGCGCGCCCAGGCCGAGCAATTGGTCGTCGACGCCGCCGAGCGCCTGAAGGAGTTCATCGCCCGGCGCACCAAGCAGGCCGAGGATAAGATCGCTCTCGCCGAAGCCCAGGCGACCGCGGAGGTCCGCGCCGCCGCGGCGGATCATGCGGCCAAGGCGGCGGAAATCGTTCTCACCGACCAGATGCACGGCCCCGCCGGCGCCGATCTCGTGGGACGCGAAATTGGCGACCTCAAGAACCGCCTCTCTTGACGCGCGGGTCGGCGCCCCGGGCGGGTGAAGCCGCAAGGCCAGGTTTCGGCCCCGACGCTTGATTTGCCGGTCGCCGGGCCTCATTGTGGCGGCCCGCCAGGATTCGTGCGCCGGCAGGGGCTTGGTCCGCCTGAGGGGAGCAACCGCGTTGAACAGAGCGATCTTCGGTCTCTTGGCCTTTCTCCTTCTCAACGGCGTTGCACGCGCCGGGGGCGGCCCGGCCGAGCTCAATCAATACGACGTCCCGGCCGAGGCGCGCTGGTCCCCGTTTTTGGCCAACATGCCGACCTGCGACGACGGCGGCGTGTTGTCGACGATCAGCGGCCGGTTTGGGCAGACGCAGCGGGAGTTCTGGAACTCGCAGCTCGCAATCTCCGGCTTCGACCGCGTGCGCGAAATCGGTTTCCGGTCGAACGGCCTTGCCTATATCCCGCGTCGCTTTTGCGTTGCACGCGCCGCGATGAGCGACTCGAAGGAGCGAACGGTCATCTATAATGTCGGGTCGGAATTCGGCATCACGGGAAACACTTGGGGCGTCGAATGGTGCGTCGTCGGCCTCGACCCGAACTTCGCTTACGCGCCCGCCTGCAGCATCCTTCGTCCGATCATCGAGCGCGAAATCGGTCAGTACAAATGGCTCAGCGAATATGGCCTGAAAGCGCCGAACTAGACTGACGCGAGCCGGCAGCGGGGTGCGCGATGTCGCGGCGAGCGGTCAAAGTCATCAGTTTCGTGCTTGCCCTGATCGGCGCGCCGATCGCGGCCATCGCCCAGGCCGCCGCTCCCCCGGTCGCGAACACGCCGTTCGACTATTACGTGATGACCCTGTCCTGGGCCCCGGGCTTCTGCGACCTCGGCGGTCAGGACACGTCGTCGCCGGAGTGCGCGGCCGGGTCGGGTGACGGCTTTGTCGTCCACGGCTTATGGCCAGACAACGATTACCGCCCGAACCCCGAGGCCTGCCAGGGCCAGGACGCCTCGCCCGCCGATCTGGCCGACGAACATGGCCTCTACCCAAATGATAGCCTCGCGGCCTACGAATACCGCAAGCACGGAACCTGCACGGGCTTGAGCGCGCATGACTATTTCGCCACCGTGCGCAACGTGCGCCAACGGCTGGCCATCCCCGCAATTCTGCAAGCCCCGCACCAGCCGTTGCATCTTTCCCCCGGCGACATCGAGCAGGCCTTCATGGCGGCGAACGCCAATTTGCATCCCGACAACATGGCGGTGACCTGCAGCAATGGCGAACTGATCGACGTCCGCTTCTGCATCGCCAAGGATCTCTCGTCCTACGCAATCTGCCGCAAGGTCGCCCGCCACAGCTGCCAGCGCGGCTCGATCGCGGTCGCGCCGGTGCGCTGACAGGCGGGGCGCCGTTTCGGGCCGGGATTGGACCGGGTTTCTCGATCGTGAACTACCGCCACGCCTTTCACGCCGGCAATTTCGCCGACGTCTTGAAGCACGCCGTCCTGGCGCGCATCCTCGTGCATCTCAAGCGCAAGGAGGCGCCCTTCCGCTTCATCGACACCCACGCCGGGGCGGGCCGATATGATCTATCGGGCGACGAGGCGAGGCGCTCGCCGGAATGGCGCGAGGGGATCGCGCGTGTCCTGACGGCGCGCCCGCCGGCGCCCGTCGGGGAGCTCTTGCGCCCCTATCTTCAAGCGGTAGGTCCGCACGATGCCGAAGGCCGGCCGGTCGCCTATCCGGGGTCGCCGGCGATCGCCCAGACCCTCATGCGGGCGCAGGATCGTATCGCGCTCTGCGAAGCGAACCCGGACGAACGCGAGGCGTTGATCGCCGCGCTGGGGCGCGACAGGCGGCTCAGCATCGTCAGTACCGACGGCTATATCGCGCTCAACGCCTACCTGCCGCCCAAGGAGCGGCGCGGCGTCATCCTGATCGACCCGCCGTTCGAGGCGCCCGGCGAAGCCGGCGGCATCGTGCACGCTCTCGAGCGGGCGCTGCGCAAATGGCCGACCGGGGCTTACGTCGCCTGGCGTCCGATCCGCGACGCTCGAGACGACGCCCGTTTTCTCAATGCGGTCGCCGCGCTCGGCGCGCCAAATATCTTGCGACTCGAACTTGACATTGGCCCTGGGCCGATCGGCGCCCACGGCCAAGAGCGGCTCACGCGCGCAGGGCTTCTCGTTGTCAATCCGCCGCACCCGCTCGTCGGCGAAGCGCGGACGCTGCTGCCGTGGCTGGCGCAAACGCTCGGTCGCGGCGAAGGCGGAAAGCAACTTTGCGATTGGGTGACGGAGCCGAAGTGAATGCGGTGCATCCACGGCCTTGCCCGCGCCGCCTCATTCGGTTTATGTGCGAACGATTGCATGGATCGTGAGTGGACTCGGATCGGAAGCGCCCACGGTCGCGAAGGACCGACTGATCCCGGGGACATCGATGGCGTTGCCGAACGTTCTTAAAGACAACCTGCGATTGCCCGTCGTCGGCGCGCCGTTGTTCATCATCTCGCATCCGGCGCTGGTGATCGCCCAATGCAAGGCCGGAATCATCGGCGCTTTTCCCGCCCTCAACGCCCGCCCCATTTCCCAGCTCGACGAATGGCTGCACGAAATCACTGAGGCGCTGGCCGCGCATGATCGCGCCCATCCGGAAAGCCCCGCCGCCCCTTTCGCGGTCAACCAGATCGTCCACAAGTCCAACGCGCGGCTCGAAGAGGATATGGCGCTGACGGTCAAGTGGAAGGCGCCGATCGTTATCACGTCGCTCGGCGCCCGCGAGGACGTCAATGCGGCCGTGCACGGCTATGGCGGGCTGACGCTGCACGACATCATCAACAACCGCTTCGCCCACAAGGCGATCGAAAAGGGCGCCGATGGTTTGATCGCGGTCGCCGCAGGCGCCGGCGGCCATGCCGGCTCGACCTCGCCGTTCGCGCTCATCCAGGACATCCGCGCCTGGTTCGAGGGACCCCTGCTGCTCTCCGGCGCGATCGCCACCGGGCGGGCTGTTCTCGCAGCCCAGGTGATGGGCGCCGACCTCGCCTATATCGGCACGGCTTTTGTCGCCACGCCCGAAGCGCGCGCGATCGAGGAGTATAAGCAGGCGATCGTCAGCGGCGACGCCTCCGACATCATCGGGTCGACCTACTTCACCGGCATATTCGGCAACTATCTGAGGCCCTCGATCGTCAAGTCCGGGCTCGACCCGGACGCTCTCCCGCAGGGGGAGGCCAAGGCGATGAATTTCACTTCCCGAGGCTCGTCGGAAGTCAAGGAAGCCAAGGCGTGGCGCGACATCTGGGGAAGCGGCCAAGGCATCGGCGCCGTCAGATCCGTGCAACCGGTCGCCGAACTCGTCGCGCGGCTCGCGCGCGAATACGCCGAGGCGAAAAAGCGCGCCTGCGCTTGAAACGCGTGTGCGGACAGGCGCGAGGCGCGCGTCAAGATAACATCGCGATTCTCCCCGCTCTTCTTTTTTTTCATCGCTCGTCGCCGCCTTCGCTCTAGCGGCCCGTCTCGTTTGGGAGCAAGGGTGACTCGTTGTCGCCGCAGTCCGCGGATATGTCTTATCGTGTGTGAGTCGTTCAGCGTGTCTTAGCGTCCACCCCTCATAGAGAGACGCCCCGCACCCATGGCGACGATCGAACAATTCGCCCAGCGCCAGACGCTGCCGCAAGAGCGCTCCTATCGCACGCCGCCGCACAACCTCGAGGCCGAACAGGCGCTGCTCGGCGCGATCCTGATCAACAATGACGCGTTCGACCGCGTCTCGGATTTCCTCAGAAGCGAGCATTTCGTCGAGGAAATTCATCGCCGCATCTTCGAGGTCGCGGGATCGCTGATCCGGGCCGGCAAGCTGGCGACGCCGGTGACGCTCAAGACCTTCCTCGGCGAGCATGATCTCGGCGGCGTCACTGTCCCGCAATATCTCGCCCGTCTCGCCAGCGAGGCGACGACCATCATCAACGCCTACGACTATGGCCGCAGCGTCTATGACCTCGCCATGCGGCGCGAACTCATTTCGATCGGCGAGGATGTCGTCAATGTCGCCTTTGACGCGCCGGTCGATTCGAGCCCGCGCGACCAGATCGAGGAGGCCGAGCGGCGCCTGTACCAGATCGCCGAGGCCGGGCGGTACGACGGCGGCTTTCAACGCTTCTCCGAAGCGTTGAAAGTCGCTGTCGACATGGCCGCCCGCGCTTACGAGCGCGAAGGGTCGCTGAGCGGCATCGCCACCGGGCTGACCGACCTCGACCGCTATATGGGCGGCCTGCAAGCGTCCGATCTCGTCATCCTCGCCGGCCGTCCGGGCATGGGCAAGTCGGCGCTCGCCACCAATATCGCCTTCAACGTCGCCAAGGTTTATCAAGGGCGAACGCGCGCCGACGGCGCGATTGAGGCCGCCAATGGCGGCGTCGTCGGCTTCTTCACCCTCGAAATGTCGGCGGAACAGCTGGCGACCCGCATCATCGCCGAGCAGTCCGGCGTTCCCTCCTACAAGATCCGCCGCGGCGACATCACCGAGGGCGATTTCCATCGCGTCGCCGACGCCGTGCGCGACATGCAGCAGATTCCTTTCTACATCGACCAGACCGGCGGCGTCGCGATCGCCCAACTGACGGCCCGCGCCCGGCGGCTCAAGCGTCAGCGGGGGCTCGACCTTCTCGTGGTCGACTATATCCAGCTGCTGTCAGGATCGAAGTCGCGGACCGAGAACCGCGTGCAGGAACTGACCGAGGTCACGACTGGCCTCAAGGCGCTCGCTAAGGAACTGAACGTTCCGATCCTCGCCTGCTCCCAGCTCTCGCGACAGGTCGAGCAGCGCGACGACAAGCGGCCCCTGCTCTCGGACTTGCGCGAATCGGGATCGATCGAACAGGACGCCGACGTCGTCCTGTTCATATATCGCGAGGAATATTACCTCAAGAACAAGGAGCCTCGTCCGGGCACGGAAGAGCATATCAACTGGATGGCGCAGATGGAAAGCGCCCACGGCCGGGCGGAGGTGATCATCGCCAAGCAGCGCCATGGGCCGACCGGCACGGTCGAGCTGCAGTTCGACGCCGAGGTCACCCGGTTCAGCACCATCGCACGGGAAGACACGATCGCAGAAATCCGCTAAGAACGGCTTCCAGAGGACACAACAATGTTGCAATCGTCAGTCGTGTAGGTTGCCGATCACGAATCGCGCCGCCGGCCATCGGCCGGATGCCGCAGTCTGGAGAGTCGTATGAAGCTGATCACCGCCTTTGGCCTCGCCGTCGCGTTCGCCGGGACCGCCATTTTCGCCGCTCCTGCGGGCGCCGACGAGTTCACGCCGGCGCAGAAGCAGGAATTGGGCGCTTTCATCAAGGACTACCTCGTCAACAACCCGGACGTGCTGCGCGCAGCGATCGAAGCCCTCGACAAGCACGACAAGCAACAGGCCGACGAGGAGCGCCAGAAGACGGTGACCAGCGACGCCGGAGCCTTGTTCAGCTCGAAATATCAGGCGACGATTGGCAATCCGAACGGGACCGCAACCCTGGTCGAGTTCTTCGATTACAATTGCCACTTCTGCAAGGGCGCGCTGCCGGACGTCACCAAGCTGATGAAGGACGACCCCAATCTCAAGCTGGTTCTCAAGGATTATCCGGTGCTGGGACCCGGCTCGGTCGAGGCGGCGAAGGTCGCCAGCGCCGTGCGCAATCAATTGCCGGGGGACAAATTCTGGGCGTTCCACACCAAGCTGCTCGCGACCCATGGACCGGTCGGCAAGACCGAGGCGCTCGCAGTCGCCCGCGATCTCGGCCTCGACATGGACAAACTCGCCAAGGACATGCAGAGCCCCGACGTCAAGACGGGCCTCGACGAAGTCATGCAGCTTGCCGACGCGCTGCAAATCAACGGCACGCCGACTTTCGTCGTCGGACAGGACGTCGTGGTCGGCGCAGTCGGCTACGACCAGCTCAAAGACAAGGTCGATTCCGTGCACAAGTGCGGGCGCGCAACCTGCTGAAGACGACCAAGGCATTCGGCCAAGGGACCCCCTCGAACGCGCCTGTCCGGCGTCATTCTCACTGACAGGCGAGGCCGTTCCTTGACCGCACTGCAAGCGATTGTGATGGCCGTGCTGCAAGGCGTGACGGAGCTTTTCCCCGTCAGCAGCCTCGGCCACGCGGTGATCCTGCCGCGACTCTTGAATTGGGGAGTTGACGAGAAGGCCCCGGACTGGCTCGCCTATCTGGCGGTCATGCATTTGGGCACGTCGATTGCGCTGTTCGCCTTCTTCTGGCGCGACTGGCTCAATTTCGGGCTCTCTCTCGTTGGAGCCTCGGGGAGCCGCGCGGCGAAGGACAGGATAACCTTCTTCCACGTCGTCCTGGCGACCATCCCGGCGGTTGTGGCCGGCGCCTTGTTCCGCAAGCTGCTCGGCGACGCATTCGCCGCACCGGCAATCGCGGCGGTCTTCCTGATCGTCAACGGCTTCATCCTCTATCTCGGCGACCGGATCGGCGAAGAGTCGGTCGGAACGCTCGATCAACTCAACTGGAAGGGCGCGCTGGCGGTGGGCTGCGCCCAGATCCTGGCCTTGATCCCGGGGATCTCACGCTCCGGCTCGACGATCGTCGCCGGCGTCGTGGCCGGGCTCAAGCACGAAGAGGCCGCGCGCTTTTCGTTCCTGATGGGCGCGCCGATCATTCTCGCCGCCAACGTTTACGAGGCGCCGAAGCTCATGAAAGAGGGGGCGACGCTAGGTCCGATGGCGCTCCTCTCAGCGGTGGTCGCCGGCATCATCGCCTATCTGAGCCTCGCTTTCCTGATGCGATACTTCAAAAAGAACGAGTTCGAGGCGCTGAGCCCGTTCGCCTATTATTGCTGGGCGGCCGGCGCCATCAGTCTGGCGATTATCGCTTTCGTTTGACTCTTCTGGCGTCGTCCGAGCTTGGCGCAGAGCCTTCGCGCCCTATATTTGCCGGGGCCCTGGAATGTCCTGGGGTCTCGAGAGGCGGCGATGGCGACCATCGAGGTCATGCCGGCGCGATTGACGCGCGAGGAGACCGACGATCTGAGGCGAGCGGTCGCTTGCCTGGAAGGCGCGAGCTTTGCGCAGCGGCTGACCGACGTCATCGGACGCCCGGTCGAGCTTTTGAGCCGCGCCATGCCGCAATCGGCGCGGCGGGCGGTTGCGCACGCGACCGAGGCCGCCCTCCGCGGCGCGCTGAAGCTGGCGTTGCGGACCCTCGATCTCAAAGCGGCGGCCAAGCCGGCCAACCGCGCCCATAAGCTCGCCGCCGCCGCGTCCGGCGCGGTTGGCGGCGCGCTCGGATTGGCCGCGCTGCCGGTCGAGCTGCCGATCTCGACGACCATCCTCTTGCGCTCGATCGCCGAGATCGCGCGCGAAGAGGGGGAGGATCTGAGCGCGCCCGACGCCGCGTTCGCCTGCGTCGAAGTGTTCGCGCTCGGCGGCCACGCGGACGCGGAGGCGGCGTTCGAGAGCGGTTATTTCGCGGTCCGCGCCGCGCTCGCCAAGTCGGTGAGCGACAGCGCCCGCTTCCTCGCCAGCGAAGGCGTCGGCGCCCAGTCCGCGCCGGTCATCGTGCGGCTGATTTCGCAAATCGCGGCCCGCTTCGGGGTCGTGGTGAGCGAGAAGGTCGCCGCGCAGGCGGCGCCGATTATCGGCGCGATCGGCGGCGCGACCGTCAACGCCGCCTTCGCCGATCATTTCCAGACGCTGGCCCGCGGCCATTTCATCGTCCGGCGCCTGGAGCGCAAGCGCGGCGCGAGTCTCGTCGCCTTCGAATATCAGCGCTTGCGCGGCGCGCGCCAGGAAAACCGAAGAGCCGCGTCCTAGCCGAGAGGAACGGATTACCGCCGATGGGCGATGGCCGGCCTCATCCGAAGCGACGTCCCGGGCCGGCCTGCCGAACGTTCGCACTGGCGCTACTCGGTTTGCTGGCGGCCGGCGGCCCGGCGGCAGCCGACCTGAGGCCGCCCGCCCGGATGCGCGGCGAGCCGCCGATGCGCTTTGTACGCGTCGTGAGCGCCGAGCCCGGATGCGCGCCCAATTGCCCGGAATGGCTTTCGGCCGAGGGCCGGATCGGGCCCGGCGCGGCGACCGACTTCGCCGAAGCGCTCGAGAGGCTCAACGGCCGCCGATTGCCGATTCTCATCCATTCTCCCGGCGGCTCGGTCGCCGACGCGGTGGCGATGGGCGAGCTCATTCGAGCCAAGGGCCTCGCGGTCGCCGTCGCCAGGACGCTGATCACGAATTGTCCCGAGCGGGCGCCGAAATGCCCGAGCGGCCCGGGCAGGGCGATCACGGGCGGCGCGATGTGCGCCTCGGCCTGCGTGCTCGTGCTCGCCGGCGGCGTCGAGCGGCTCGTCGGCCCCGCGGCGCTGGTCGGCGTGCATCAGATCACCACGGTGGTGAGAGAGACCGAGGGCCTGGCGCATCTCACCTCGACGCGGAAGGTCTACGAGCAGCTGGACGCCGACGCCGCGGTCAGCGCTTATCTCGCCGCGATGGGCGTGGGCGATCCGGTGATGGCGCTCATGCGCAAGACGCCGGCGGCCAGCGTTCGCTGGCTGAGCCTCGCCGATCTCAAGGCCTCGCACCTCGCGACATTGGCGCTCGACGGCGCCGAGCCGATCGTGACCAGCGGCTTGAGCGGCCTCAACGGCCGGGCGTTCGACGGCGACCCGCCGCCGGCCGATCTCCTACAGGCGAGCGGCGCCATGCCATTCGCTGGACGCGGCGTGGCGCTAAACATCGCGTTCCGCTATCGGCGCGGCGGCGGCGCGGTCGAAGCGGAGATGACGGTGAGCGATGTCGAGACGCGACCGGCATCCGAGCCGCTCTCGCCGAACTGGAGCCTGACGCTGACGGCGCCCGGCGCCGAATCGCTGCGATTGAGCACCGCCGGGGCGCCGCCGGGGCGCGCGATCATCCCGCGCGAGCGCTTCTGCGCCCTCGCCAAAGGCGGAAGGCTCGCCGTGGCGCCGGCCGGCGACGACTCGCCGGGCGGGGGAGCGCAGGACGCCGCGGCCGGGACCCTTGCCGCGATGGCGGGGGCGAAGGCGCTCATTGCCGAAGCCTGCCCCTGAGCGGCGCGCCCAAGGCCGCAAGGACCGATTTCCAAGCCGGATGCAACGAATTCCAAGCTGGGCGCAGCAAAATCAAAGCCGGACCCAACGAAAACCAAATCCGGCGCAACAAAATCCAAATCCGTTTTCCCTCCTCGAATCAAGATTAATCAATAGGTTCTCGCCTATTCCGGGGGTTCGTACCCGGCCCCTCGTCCTGAGGCGCCCCGGTGGGGCCTCGAAAGACGCTCCAGCGCGCGCCGAGCCCGCGCCATTTCTGAAAAGTAGAGCACGGGCTCGGCTATTTGGCAAGAAATTGTCGATTTCCCGCAAAGCGGGTTTCGACCTTCCGGGACGGCCAGCTCAGGCGCTGTGGCAGACGGCCTCGATGTTGTTGCCGTCGGGGTCGACAACGAAGGCGGCGTAATAGTTCGGCGCGTAGTCGCGTGGGCCTGGCGCGCCGTTGTCCTTCGCCCCGGCCTTGAGCGCTGCGGCGTGAAAAGCCCGGACGGCAGCTTTGTCCGAGCTCGACAACGCCAGATGCATGCTTGAGCGAGGCTCGCTCGAAGTCCCGATCCAAAGAACCGGCGCATCGCGCCCGAAGCCCGCGCCGCCTTCGTAGGTCATGAGCTTCTTGATTCCGAGCGGGGCGAGGGCCTGCTCATAAAAGGCGGTCATGACGTCGAACTGGGCGGTGCGGAGGCCGAGGTGGTCGATCATGGGATTCGTCCTTTTGCGAGTGTTGGCGAAAGCGGGCAGGCGCTCATGGCCTGGCCCCGGGAAACCATTCAATATGCGCGTCCGCCGTGCGGCCGTAATAGACTGCGCGCCGCCCGGCAAGGCTGACGAAATAGCCGACGCAGCCTGCGTCGGCGATTAGACGGCAGAATTCGCGATAGCGGATCTCCTCGCGCTGAATGCTGCGGACCGCCTTCTCTACCCCTTCCGCCGAGAACTCGCGCGCCGCGCCGCCGACCTTGTCGACTTCCACTTCCTCAAGGTCGCCGTCAGGCAGGTAATAGATCTTCCGGCCGGCGACGAGATCGGCGTGATAGCGCTCGATTTTAACCTCCATAAGCGCCTTCACGACGGCGGGAAACGTGATGCGCTCCTCGTCTGAAGCCTTGCTCATTTCGCGCACGACATCCCTCACATGGGCGTCCATAACCTCACTCCCTTCTCAGATTTCCGCTAACGGGTGCGTCCCGGACGTCGGTCAATCGATCGGCACGGTCCGCAATCCCTGTCTCCGAACGATGTCCTTCATCGCCGCCGCGATCCCCTGGCGCGCGGCGGGATCGAGATGGGCGAAGAACCCTTCATCATTCTCATCCGCCAAAGCCGCGAGCTTCGGCGCCACGGCTCGCCCTTTGCGGGTGAGAGCCAATGACTGGAACCTGCGGTCCGCCGCGTTGGCGCGCCGGATGATCAATCCCTTGGCGATGAGCCGGTCGGCGAGCTTCGAAATCCCCCCGCGCGTCATGCCGAGCCGGTCGGCGAGGGCGCTCGGCGCGCTCTCGGCGTCGTAGAGCTCGCGCAACATGACCCACTCGGCGACCGTCACGCCGCGCGCTGCGAGCTTGAGGCTGAAGGCGCGCGAGACGTGGTTCGACACGTAGCGCAGCCAATAGCCCAAGTGCGACTCAAGCGGGCTGAGTTCCATTCGTCCACGCCGCCCCATCAGTTGACTAGGAAACTATCTGACAACAGTTTCCCTGTCAACTGAAAAAGCCGATGACCCATGACGTCGCGCCGTCACGGCCGTCTTTCGGCACGCGCCTCGCGCGGTCATGGCGCCGTATACGGTTGCTTGGTCGCTCCGCTCCCCGCAATGATGAATCTGCGCGGTCGAAAACGGCTGCAGTCCGGGCGCCGCCGCCGGCGACGGGTCAGTTCTTGGCCTTGTCGACGAGCTTGTTCTTGCCGATCCAGGGCATCATGGCGCGCAGTTTCGCCCCGACGTCTTCGATCGGATGGGCGTTGGCGCGGGCGCGCATCGCCTTGAACGAAGTCTGGTTGACCCGGTTCTCGAGCATCCAGTCACGGGTGAATTTGCCCGACTGGATGTCGTCGAGGACGCGCTTCATCTCGGCCTTGGTCGCCCCGGTGATGATGCGCGGCCCGGAGACGTATTCGCCATATTCGGCGGTGTTGGAGATCGAATAGTTCATGTTGGCGATGCCGCCCTCGTAAATGAGGTCGACGATCAGCTTCACCTCGTGCAGGCACTCGAAATAAGCCATTTCCGGCGCGTAGCCGGCCTCGACCAGGGTCTCGTAGCCGCCGCGGATGAGCTCGACCAGGCCGCCGCACAGCACCACCTGCTCGCCGAAGAGATCGGTCTCGCATTCCTCGCGAAATGACGTCTCGATCACGCCGGCGCGCCCGCCGCCGATCGCCGAGGCGTAGGAAAGGCCGAGATCGTGGGCATTGCCGCTCGCGTTCTGATGAATCGCAATGAGGCAGGGCACGCCGCCGCCGCGCTTGTACTCCGAGCGCACCGTGTGACCGGGGCCCTTGGGCGCGACCATCAAGACGTCGAGATCGGCGCGCGGCTCGATCAGGTTGAAGTGGACGTTGAGCCCATGGGCGAACATCAGCGCCGCGCCCTTCTTCATGTTGGGCTGAAGCTCGTTGCGATAGATTTCGGCCTGCAGTTCGTCCGGGGTCAGCATCATCACGATGTCGGCCCATTTGGCCGCCTCGGCGACCTTCATCACCTTGATGCCCTCGGCTTCCGCCTTTTTGGCCGAGGCCGAGTCGGGCCTCAGCGCGACCGCGATGTCCTTGATCCCGCTGTCGCGCATATTGAGCAGATGCGCGTGACCCTGGCTGCCGTAGCCGATGACCGCGACCT
>Ga0209773_10000512_pt1 | contig 12823 bp, 14 predicted proteins | sample BogFormECP14_OM1_FD_188244 | JGI IMG/M metagenome (GOLD analysis project Ga0209773, IMG submission 188244) | Bog forest soil microbial communities from Calvert Island, British Columbia, Canada - ECP14_OM1 (SPAdes) (version 2) | ecosystem: Environmental > Aquatic > Freshwater > Wetlands > Bog ... | reverse complement strand
ACTCCTTGCCGCGGTGCCGGTTCGCGGCGCGGGCGATCAGGCCCCGGCAGTGGTGGTGCCCTGCGTGAACGCCGCAGTTCACGCCGTCACGGCCTTCTGGGCCGCCGCGAAGACGTCGCGTGCGGACGTCGTACCCGCTACGTGCTCCGTACCCTCGACTCCGAGGTCCATCCATCCTGCGTTCACGGCCTCAAACATTTCTTCGGCAGGTCCGGTGTGGCCCTTCGGGATGCCGAACTGCTCGAACGCTTCCGCCCACCCTGCACGCGGGACTGCAAAGGCTCTCACGTCGAGCTTCAGGACTTCACCCAATTGCTCCGCGACTTGATCCGCGCTGACCATCGAACCAAGCTCGATGACGCGATGCCCTGGCCAGGCTGGCCCGGTCAAAAGGGTTGCTACCTCCGCGCCGATGTCGTTCGTCGCGACCATGGTCGATTTCCGGTTTGTCGGATTATAGTAGACCGGTAGCATTCCACCTTGGGCGACGTGCAAGCCGTAAAGGAAGTTTTCGAAGAATCCGCCTGCGCGCACAAAGGTGACCGGAGATGTCAGGTTGCGAAAACCTTGCTCCAGAAGCGACAGCGCCGTGATCATCCCGAGCCCGCTGGTTCTATTCGCACCCATCGACGAGAGCGCTACCACTCGCGGCGGCGCTGCCTTGGTGAGCGCCTCGACATAGTTCGCAATCACGCCCTTTGCTTCTTTGTAGTCAGGCGAGGGCGCCCATACAGCCGGCAACATAACAAAGGCACCTTCAACGCCTTTGAGCGCCTGCTCGATCGCTGCCGAGTCATTCCAATCACCGTCAACAAGGTCCACGCCTTGGTCCGCCCAATTAGCGGCCTTTTCGCGATTGCGGACGAGCGCGCGTACTTTCTTGCCTTGTGCCAACAGATGCTCTGCCGTTGCACCACCCACTTTTCCGGTAATTCCCATCACCAAAAACATGCGTTTTCTCTTGATCTTTAGGGACAGAATAATGCCCCTCTGTTGGTTCAATGGATGAGCGGCAGAATGGCCCGGATACGGGGCTCGCGCAGATAGAGGCCGCCCCATGTCATCGCGCCCAGAAGAGACGCAGTAGTAGGCGCCCTGGCGCAGCGACCGGCAACCCGAAGAGAGTAGGCAACCCGGTCAAACTCCGACCTGTCGAAGCGAGCGAGCATCAAGTTGCTGATCGTCGGCGTGCCGGTCATGACGACCTCCGCCTTGTTGCGCCACGACATCATGGCAACGCTAACCACCGAACTGCGCCAGTGGATGGAGGAGCGCGAAATCGCCTCGCTAGCCGATATGCGCGGCATGATGAGCTGGCAGCGCAGTCCTCCGCACGGCGCTGTCACATAAACTTCCCATAGACGAGATTCAGCCGACGCGGTCAATCTTTAGTGCGGCCGCTGTGACGGATTTCCACTCCGCGGTTGACAGACATCGGTGTCGCTTGTAATTGACGGCGCGAATAAACATGGGCCGGTCGATATCGTTCGAACCCACGCCGCGGAGCTAACGTGATATCGCCGTAAGGTTCTGATGGATGGCGTAACGGGCGGGGTGGGGCAGTTCGCGATCCAGCTCGCTGCCGCCTCAGGGGCTCGGGGCCATTCGCACATTCGCCGGGAGACCGAGCGCCCTGTCGTCGAAGCATGGAGCAGTGGTGGCGTGATCGTCGGTGAGACCCTTGAGGCGGCCCGACCTTCTGGGCCGTTCGACCTAATCCTGGATTCGGTTGGCGGCTCGGCCCTGTCCGCGGCGCTGACCATGCTCAGGCGCAATGGCGCCAGCGTCAACCTCGGCGGCACCGAGGGCGCGATGGTAAGCTTCGATAACGCCGCCTTCTTCCGGGCGTCCGGCACATCGCTGCTGTCGCTCATCCTTAGTGATGAGATCGCGGCGACGGAACCGCGAACGGCTTGGCGCTACTCCTTCGCGTTCTCGAAACCGGTCGTTGAAGCCGACCGTCGGCATCGAAGCGCCTTGGACTGAAATCGCCACCGTCGCACGTCAGCTGGTCGATCGCGCGTTCAAAGGCAAAGCCGTGCTCCATCTTTCTGACTGACTGTCTCCCAAATGCAACCGCCATACAACAGATTCAACGTCGTCCGTGAGGATGGAGACATGGTAGTCGCCAACGGGCTCCAGTGAGATGACATCTTATGGCGGCTGCGTTGGTTGGGGACGGCGTGACTCCGGCGAAGCGGTTCAGTAGGCCAATTGGCGCGGAACCGTGGTGAATCGGCCATCGAGTAATTTTCGGAAGTTTATGAGCGGCATCAAATCTCGATGCCTTCTGGCGAGTCGGCAAGCTGATTTGTGATCAAGTGCCGAACATACGATCAGTTTGCCATGCGGCGATCTCGAATTTCTGGCGCGCCACGGCGAAACTCCGGCGGCGAAAACAGTGAGGACAAGCTTTGATGAAACGAGACGATATGTATGATTTCTTAGCCCGGTGCGACTCCTATCGATCGCTGGAACCGCTCTTCGTAGACTATGCCGAGTTATTGAAATCATATGGGTTCAATTCATTCATTTTCACCGGGCTTCCGACCCATGGGGATGACGTGGAATCTCACGTCATAAAGAACGCATGGCCCGACGAATGGACGGACCGATATCGCGAACAGCGCTATTTCTTGAAAGATCCGGTGAGCCAATGGTCATTGAAGCGATCGAGACCCTTTTTCTGGGCGGACGCTCGCGCAGGTTCGATCTCCACTGCGCAAGCCACCAAGATCGAGAACGAGGCGCGGGCGTTCGGTCTGGGAGAGGGCGTCGCCTTTCCGATGTATGACGCGAGCAGCTGGCAGGCCGTGATCTCGCTCGCAACTGCCGACAAATGTGACCTCGACAAAAGCTCGATCGCCAACCTCTATTTGCTGTCTTTGTACTGCAAAATGACGGCGTGCGATCTGCTCCCTGGGTGGACCGACAGAAGAGCCGTTCTTTCGGCAAGGGAGCAGGAAATCCTGCAATGGGTTTCCGTAGGCAAGAGCTCATGGGACGTTTCTAAGATTCTGAATATCTCGGAAGGGACGGTCACCCAGCATCTTGCCAAAATTCGCGCGAAGATGGGCGTGAGCAACACGACGCACGCGGTCGCGACCGCGATTCGGAACCGGGAAATCCGCCCGTGACGCTTGAGTCAATATAAACATCCTGATATCGCCATCTCCGTTCCGTCCGTGGCATTCGCGCACTTTCCTTGTAGGGGCGACGCCAATGGACGTTCACGTGATTACCGACGCAAACAAGGCCGCCTACGCAGCCGAGCTGGATCAGCTATTCCGCATTCGCCATCGAATTTATGTCGAGGAAAAGAAATGGCGCGAGCCCTCGGATGACGGTCGGGAAACGGACCAGTTCGATACGAAGCATGCTGTCCATTTGGTGGGAATCCGCAACGGCCAGATCATCGCTGGGTCGCGCTTCATCCCGACGACCGAACCCCATCTTCTAAGCGAGGTGTTTCCTCATTTATGCACGCGCAATGGCGTTGTCCGCGACTCCGCCGTTTTCGAATGGACGCGCGGCTTCATCATTCCGGAATATCGCGAGACCGGTGGATTGCTGGTCAAAGCGCAGTTCTGCACCGCCGTGATGGAATATTGTCTCGGCGAAGGCATCAACCAAATCGACGGAATTCAGGAGCTGTACTGGCTCCCCTCTGGAAGCGATCCGGATGGGTCGTCCATGTCGTTGGCGAGCCCTCCGAGATCGACGGCGACATATGCGTGCCGGCCTATTTCGATGTCTCCAGGGATGCTCTGAACGGTGTTCGGCGGCGCGCAAGTCTCGATCACAGCATATTGGTCCACAGAGGAGCCCGAAATTCCCAGGGGCGATCGCCTCTCAGTCTGGCCCGCGGATCAGTGGGAGATTGAAATTCTCGAAGTCAACGGGTGTTCGCGTGACGGTTCCGTCGGCGCAAAACGATCCGCGCTCTGCCGTGGAATCCAGTGGAATTGCCGCCGACGGCCAATAGGAAGGACGTCGTTTGCGACCTCGCAGCCTCCAGCGCTCAATCTGAGCGCGCTCCCGCAAAGCCATCCAACTTGAGACTCCGCGGCGCCAATTATCAAATTGAGCGGCTCGTTCTTCGGCGCGGCGCCCGATTCTCAACGCAAGATTTTTGCCGACAACCTCCCACTCTCAAATAGGCGCCATGAGACGATTCCGATTGACTGCAATCCGACGATTCAGAGGCCTTCCGCAATTTCGACTTCGCGACATCCGTTTCGAAGCTCGAATTGCACGAAAGCCCCGGCATTCACGAAACGAACGCATGAAAATAGAAGATTGATGACTTTGATTGGCAGTTCGTCGGCAGCGCCCTTCAAAGGCCCATTGCGTCGAAGCGTGGCGACAGGCGATCCCCTCGGGGAAACTGCTTTCGCAGCGCAATTTCCGCGGTCCTTGAAGATCGTGAAATCAGGATTCGCGATGCAATTGCGGGGCCCGTCCGACAACACCGGGACGGCGACTGGCGCTCTTGGCGCGGTTCCATGGAAGCAGAATTTGTGAGCGGAAATGACGAGGCGAGCTATCCCCGAATAAGAGCGAGGGAGCGCGCGATCGAAGCGGCCGCGCGCGCCTGTCGCGATGACGGCCGGGCGCTGGCCACGTTCGGAATTTTTATGTGGGCGCTCGCGAACCGAGGCGATATCGCCGCCACCGAGCGCGCATTCCTCAACGCCGTGCTCGCCGCTAGTGGCGACTGGGTGACGGCGAAAAGCGCGATAGGTAAGATCCTCGCGCCTCAAACCGATTCAACCTCGAGCCGCGACCACGATAGCATCTAGACAATAACGGAACGGCGTTCCCATCGCGCGAGACGCGGGGGACGCCGTCGCACGCGAATTCACTTATTCGCCAAGCGAAGAAAGAGCGGCGGACCGGCGCGGTGGAACGCCTGTGCAGATCAGGCGGCAGAATTGCGAAGTGAATGTGTTGCGCCCCGAGTAATGCTGCGGAAGAGGCGCCAGGGCGCGGGACCGATTCTTAAGCCCCCGATCTTGCCGAATTCATTCCTCGAGATCGAGGCGTTTGCCGGTTTGCGCCAAATGGGCCTTCGTGAACGCATGGACCGCGTCGGGACGAATGTCGAGGACGGTGTTGTGCTGGGCGCCTTGATAGCCCGGCGCTGCGGTCTTCGAAATGAGTCCGCGCTCGTGGAGCGCCTTGACGATCAGGTCGACCTGCGAGCGATGGGTGCCGACGCTACGTGCGAGACTGCCCGCGGTCGGCGGTTCACCGCGCTTGTGCTCCGCCAGAATGAGCATGACGACGGCGAGATGCTTGTATCGGGCGACGCCGGTGTCGCCGGGAAAGCGCGAGCGCATTATGGCGCGGGACAGCAGATGGACGGCCGGGCTCGCTTGCAGCGGCCCCGCGGGAAAGCGAGATGCGGGCGATTTTGTCATGCGGAAACGGCGCGCGGTCAGGTTCACTTATGGGTTCGCGCCGCGCCTTTGATCGACGCAGCGGTTGATCTTGTGAATGCCGCGGTTCCCGAAGCCGGGCTTCGGCGACCTCACCGACAAGCTTCACCAAGAGATACGGCATTGAGCCGGGTCACGCCAGACCCGATATCCCCGCGAGAGGGCCGCGCAAACCTCTTCGAACGCCAATATCGTGGGGGGAAACGGGCGGCGATGCTTCGACTTGGCCCAGCAAATGACGACGCGCCGGCGCTAGCCGCCCGCAAACAGGAATTCGCAGGGTAAATTCATGTCGCTCATTTCGCGATATGATCGGAGAGGGAGGCCTCGAAATCAGTCGGCTGTCGGGCCGGAAGCAACGGCAAACAGGACGGCGCTATAGGGATCGTAAGCGGCCTCGGTCGGAAGGCCTCATCGGCTTGAATGTCCGGAATACGGGCCTCGCGGGGACACGAACGACGACGGGATCCTCAAATTCCGGAGCAGTCTGCCCGTGGACCGATTTGCAGTCCCGGGCTCGGGGCCTAGCCCCTGGGAATACGGGCGGGAGCCGCGACGCCGAGCTTCGCCGCGATCAAGAGCAAGGCAACAACGACAATCCGCCTGGCCTCAGGCGCCCGCGGACGGCAATAGCCCAGGCGCAACCGACGAAGATGCTCCGGTTGGCGCGCCGGCGGAACCGGCAGGGCAGGGCGCCGCCGTGCAGCTGTTGATGTTGGCTTGAATGTTCTTGCCCCAAGAGCAAATGGTCTGGCCGTTTCCGTCTTCGGTCCACGAACTCTGTGGAACGGAATATTTGGCCGTCACTGGATTGGCGCCGCCGCAGGGCTGACCGGCGTTGAGCGCAGCCAGATCGTTCTTGCAGATGACCGATCCGAACTGGACGCAGGCCGCGGCCATGCCCTGCGTCGCGGGCGTCGAGCCAAAGGACTGGCCAGAGGCCGCAGCGGTGGAGATTGTCGCGACACTCCCGCTGCCGGCCCCCGAATTTCCGGCTTGGCTCGCCCAAACATCGACCTGTTGTTGCAGGGGAAGGGCGAGATATTGCTGCGACGTGTAGCCCGATCCGGCCAGATTGCCACTGCTGACCTGAAGGACCCCGAAATTGCTGCCGTTCGACGCGCAGGTATTGCCGCCGGATTCCGATTTGCCGGCGCCACCCCATGTGCAAGCGGTCGCCTTGAGCGCGGCGCTCGCCGTCGAAGAGCTATTTATGGCGTTGGCGATGTCGGTCGAGCTGTAAGTCGCGCATTGCGCCCATGCCTCGGTACAGATCATGAGAGAGAGAAGTGCGAGGGACGCTGGCGAAGCGCGGAATGTTCTCGAGATCATGATCGGACTCAGTATTTCAGGAGGATTGGATTGGGATTGACCGCGTCAGCGGCCTCGCCGTCGATGCGCTCGGAAATCCCGAGAGATCGCGCGGACGGATCGAACGTGATCGTCGCCAAATTGTTGGGGGAGGGCGAAGCCCCGGCGCCCGAGGCGGCGATTGGGATGGGAAGGACGAAGTGGTCGTTTGTCGCGAGAATTAAGACCTCGCCGCCCCTGAGACGCGCGACGCGCATCGGGCAAGCGCTTCCCGTCGTCGGCCGTCCCAGAGCGCCAGAGAGATTCTCGCAGGCGGGGTCGTCAACGCTGACGGAAATGATGATCGTCGCATCGCCATTGTCGAAGCTCGCCGAGAAAAAGGTTGGGCTCTTGCCCGCGAGCCGCGCTCGAATTTCGCCCAGTTTGTCCTCCCAAATCGCCGCAAGCGGCTTTGACGCCGGGTCCGCGGTCGAACCCAACACAACGGGTTGCAGGGTTTTCACTTGAAGCGAAACGGACGGATCGGCCGCGGTCGCAGAGAAGCTTGCGCCGAGGAAAATGCCGAAGACGGCGCACAATGAGGAACGGCGAGCCGTCATCGACTTTCCGCAGATCTCCGGTCGCCTTTTCACAGGCGACGCCGGACTCGAATCACCCGAATGTGCCGCGCGTTGGCGATCAATTCCGCTCTTAGCGGCGGCGGGCGGTTGTTCAATCTTCATGGGAGTCTCTCGTGTGCCCATCAGTTTCAATCCTTGAGACGGAGATAGGCGCTGCACGCGTCGAACACTTTATGGTCGAAGATGACGCCGATTTTGATGGAGGAAGACGCGACGTCGTAAGACATGAACACGCCCGAATTGGCGGCGGCGAAACTCGCGGGGCCAGCGGGAGGCGCGCTCGAGCTTCGAACCTGCACAAAGCAGCTCTTGGGTTGATTTTTGACCGTGCGCAGCGGCCCGGTCCACAGAACCGTGCGGGCAGGGCATTTCAGGATCGCGACCTCCGCGCTGGCGTAGACCGGCGTCGGATCACAGTCGAAATTGACGATTGTGACCGCCGCGGTCGTGGGATCGGAGCGGATTGACCAATGCGCTTCGGCGAGCGGCGCCTGCAGCCCGGGGGCGATGAGAACGCCGCGCGCACGGGCCGCGTCGTTGTTGCGGCCGATTTCCTGGCGCCAGACATCGAAGTACGGAGCGTTGTCGGCGGTCTCGACGGCAAAATCCGTGGATGTCGCCGGGAGCCACTCGGCAGGACTGGCGTACGGCTCGGCGGACGCGTCGGCGCCGAGAGAGAGGGCGATCGCCAGGCTTGCGCCGAGGAAGTGGCCAGTCCATCGCGCCAAGCCGCGCGCGCAATTTCTGGCCGATACCCTCCGCAAGAGTTGACCGACGGATCGCCCTCTCATTGCGTCAACGCGAAGCTGAATTGCTGCACGCCGCTCGGCGTCGTGATGTCGACGAAATACGGCGTCGGATTTGCGGGTCGCGCGGAAATCGCGAGACACTGAGATCCCGAGTCCGAAACGCTCTGGCGCCCGCCACTCATTCCCGAGGGCGTCGCGATCGGCGCGCCGCAGGAAGCGCCGGACGAATCGGCGACATAGGACGAACCGCTTCTCGAACTTGTCAACGACACCGCCGTTGAGTCCGCGGGACAAGCTCCGTACGGGTTGTAGCCGACCGGCGAGACATTGGCGGCGTTGCAGGTCGGCCAGGAACCGCCGCTGTTCAGGATGCTGAAGAGCTGGCTCATCACCGGCCCGCAATAGGGAACGCCGGTCCACGACGGATTCGTCGAGAGCGCACATAGCAGGACCTTGCATCCGAAGGACGCGTTTTGCGCCTTAACCGGCGAGAAGGGAACGAGCGCGCCGAAGGCGCAACAAGAAGCGATTGCGGCAGCGCGGAGATGTCGAAGTCCTGGGTTCACGGTTCCTGTCTCTCGTTCAAACATTTGGACCGCGAATGGCGGCTTGACGAATTTCGTATCACGCTATATTTCGTCTTTCAACCTCACGGGAACGATGCATTGCGCATTAAACACATTCTCCTTTTCGGACTTCTGACCGCGGCGGCTCAGGCCGCCAACGCCGCGGAGTCCTTGGATTGTCCAATCATCTCGAGTGACGCATCGAGCGTGCGCGCCCTGATCGAATCAGAGGCCAAGCGGCAGGGCGTCGACGTCGAGCTGGCGTTGGCGATCAGCGACCAGGAGACGCGACTGGGAACCCATATGAAAGCGGACAAAGCGACGGACAAAGGCGCGCGCGGCGTGATGCAATTGACGCCCGACACGGCGCGACGATTTGCCGTCAACGACGTTTGCGATCCCGCCGACAATGTCAGAGGCGGCGTCGCCTATCTGAAGCAACTCTCGGGAGAATTCGGCGGCAACATTTTGCTCGTCGCCTCAGCCTATAACGCGGGCGAAGGTCGAGTTATTGACGCCAAGGGCGTCCCGCCGATTTCCGAAACGGTGCGGTATGCCGCCGCCGTCGCCAATGTCTACTACCACTTCGACAACGCGCTGCGCGGCGGCGCCCGCGCAGCCACGTCGGCGGCGCGAGACCCAAGCGCCGACCCAGCGAGCGCGACGCCGGAGGCGCCGACCAAATCGGGGCAAAGCTGGATCGGCGGTTCCGTTCTTTATGTCCAGGGAGATGAATAATGGCGTTTGGTTTGCATGCACAAACAATTGAGCGGGCGCTCTTGGCGGGACTTGTTTTCGGAATCATCGCTCTGCAGGCCGACAACGCTTTTGCGCAATCGGCGTCGTTTCAGCCGCTCAACACCGCAATGACGTCGGTGCTGACCTTCATGACGGGAACCTTCGCCACGACCTGCGCGACGATCGCGGTCGCGGCGGTCGGGTTCATGGCGTTCACCTCGCGCATTCCCTGGGGCTGGGCGTTCTCCGTTTTGGTCGGCGTCGCCTTGATTTTCGGCGCCGCGCAGATCGTGACGTCGCTTACGTCAGGTATAGGCACGGGGCAGTGACGGATGGAACCCGACGAGGAGCCCGTGCTCGATCCCTTGGTCGGCGGCCTGACCCGTCCGCCGATGATGTTCGGCATTCCCTACGTTCTCTTCGTTTTGGAATTCGCGAGCGTGGTGCTGATCTTTATCAACACCAAGAACCTCTTCATGTTCCTGCTGATCATTCCTATCCACACGATCGCGTATGGGCTGACGGTTCGCGACGCCCGCTTCGTCGACGTCCTGCAGACGCGCGTCTCCAAATGCCCGCGCACCCGAAACCACAGGTTTTGGGGTGGCGATTCCTATTCGCCTTGAGGGGACCACGACAATGCTGAGTCGCGCCGCACGGCCCCAAATGAAATTCTCCGAGGTTTCGGCGCGCGAGAAGTCGATCAGCGCCCACGTGCCCTATGTCAGGCACGCAGACGAGCAAACGCTTCGCACCAAGGAGGGGTTTCTCATCAGCATCATCAAGCTTGACGGATTTTGCTTCCAGACCGCCGACCAAAGCGAGATCAATCTGCGCCTCAGCGCGCGCAACACCTTGGTGCGCGCGCTCAACGACAGCCGCTTCGCGCTCTATTCGCACATCATCCGCCGGCAGGTTCCGGCCGTCATACCGGGTTCGTTCGATATCGGGTTCTGCGATGAGCTCAACCGGCGCTACATGGAAAGCCTCTCCGGCAAACGGATGTTCGTCAACGAACTCTACCTCACGATCATTCGCCGGGGCTTTCAGGGCAAGGTCGGCGCGATCGACGGGATGCTGCGGGGAGTTCGAAAACTCGTGGGGCGCCCGAGCGAAGATCTCGACCGGGACGCGCGGCGCGAACTCAAGGACGCCGTCGCCAATATCGTCAATGCGCTGGAGCCCTATGGCGCGAGAGTTCTCAAGATCGTTTCTCGTGCTCTTGCCGTGCAGGCGAGCTCCCCCAGCGACAACGAGGCGCCGCGGTCGGCGATTTATTCCGAGCCCTGTGAGTTTCTCGCGCAATTGCTCAATGGCGGCGTCGAGATCCCGATGCTGCTGCCGCGCATGGGGCTCGACGGGTACCTGCCGACCCGCCGGATCACCTTCGGCAAGAAGGCGCTGGAAGTCCGTGGAACCATCGCGAGCGACACGCGCTTCGGCGCGATGCTTTCGGTTCGCGAATATCCCGCTTGGTCCGGTCCGGGCATGCTGGACGGCCTTTTGCGTGTGCAGGGCGAATTCATCGTCTCCCAGTCTTTCGCCATCGCCGATCGCGGGCCGGTGCTGACCGATGTCGCGCGCGTCGAGCGTCAGATCGCCGCGTCGGACGAAAAGGGCACGGAGGTCGAGACGGCGATCGCGACCGCGCGCAACGAATTGGTCACCGGGCGCACGGTCCTTGGCAAGCACCACCTGACGATGCTTTGCCTCGGACGCTCAATCGACGAGATGGAGCGCTGCGTTCAGGATGTGACGACGGCGGTTCAAAACCTCGGCGTCACCGTCATCCGCGAGGACATGAACGCCGAGCCGGCGTTCTGGGCGCAATTGCCGGGCAATTTTTCCTATATCGCGCGGGCCGCCTTGATTTCCTCGCGCAATTTTGTCGGATTCGCCTCCTTGCACAATTTCGCGGTGGGCAAAAGGCAAGGGAACCGATGGGGCCCCGCGATCTCGCTGCTGCAAACGACGAGCTCGACGCCTTACTTTTTCAATTTCCATCGCCGGCAGGTTGGCAATTTCACCGTCGTAGGGCCGACCGGTTCGGGCAAGACCGTGGCGCTTTCGTTCCTGATGGCGCAGGCGATGCGCGTCAGCCCTCGGCCGCGATGCGCGTTTTTCGACAAGGATCGCGGCGCCGAAGTGTTTATTCGCGCGATGGGCGGCCGGTACGAAGTGCTCCAGCCGGGCATTCCCACAGGGTTCAATCCGCTCCAACTTCCAGGAAGCCCGGCGGATCGGGATTTCGTCCAAAACCTCCTCAAATTCCTGGTGCGCCCGCGCGACGGCACGGAGCTGCGGGCCGAGGAAGTCAAAATCCTCGAGCGCGCCGTCGACCAGATTTTTCTCGAACCGGTCGCCGAGCGACGCTTCGCCGACGTCGCGATGTTGCTGCGCGGGCGCGAGCGGGCAGGGCACGAGGATCTGGCTTCGCGGTTCGAAGTCTGGACCCACTCGCGCGGATGGCTGTTCAACAACCCGAGTGATCTCTGGGGCGCCGGCAACGGCGTTTTTGGTTTCGACCTGACCAAGGTCCTCGACGACGACGATATCCGAACGGCGGCGCTCGGCTACATCTTCCACCGCGTCGAGGGTCTCATGGACGGAACCCCGATGATGATGTTCATCGACGAAGGTTGGAAGATCCTCAACGACGACAAATTCTCAGGCTTCGTCACCGACAAGCTCAAGACCATCCGCAAGCTCAACGGCATCGTCGGTTTCGGCACCCAATCGGCCAAGGACATCGTCGCGTCCAAGATGGCGCACACTTTGATCGAACAGACCCCGACCAATCTGTTCTTTCCCAATCCGAAGGCCGATGACGACTCCTATCTCGTTGGGTTCAAGCTGTCGCGCGCCGAACTCGATTGGGTACGCGGCACGCCGCCGGAATCGCGTCAGTTCCTGATCAAGCACGACCATGATTCGGTGATCGCGCGCCTCGATCTCTCGGGAATGCCTGGCCTCGTAAAGGTTCTGTCCGGCACTTCGGAGCGCGTCGAGGAAATGGAAGCGTTGATCGCGGCTCACGGTTCCGAGGTCGAGAACTGGCTGCCGCGCTACTGCGGAGACGCGGCATGAAGGCGGCAGCTTCCCTGAAGGCGGGCGCGATTGGTCTCGCAACTGTGCTTCTGCTCGCGGGTTCGGCCTTCGCCCAAGTGCCGGTCGCGGACGTCCAGCGCGAGGCCAAGGAAGCCGCGACTGCCAATTGCATGACGGCGGCGCAACAATTCAATACGCAAACCGTGGCGCCGACGAAGGGTACGCAAGGCTCGGTCGTCTCGCCGGGCGCCGCCACCGCGGCGCCGACGGCGGCGGTCGGAGCGACCGACCTGACGGGCGGGGCAGGGACGGCGGCCGCCATTACGAGCCTGTCGCCAGGAGCGGCGTCC
>Ga0209773_10000511_pt1 | contig 12830 bp, 12 predicted proteins | sample BogFormECP14_OM1_FD_188244 | JGI IMG/M metagenome (GOLD analysis project Ga0209773, IMG submission 188244) | Bog forest soil microbial communities from Calvert Island, British Columbia, Canada - ECP14_OM1 (SPAdes) (version 2) | ecosystem: Environmental > Aquatic > Freshwater > Wetlands > Bog ... | reverse complement strand
GCCCATCATCTGCCAGTGCGGCTGCAGCGTCAACGCCGACGCACCTCGCGTGGCCATCGAGTCGACGGAGTAGAGGATCGCCGCTCCAGGCGAATCGAGCGCGCCAAGCCACAAATACGCCGCCGCCCAGAACGCCGCCTCTATCCCGTGTAGCACAGCCAGCACCAGTCCCATCGCAGTGATCGCGGCGATCACGATTGCGATGCCGGCTCTCCAGCCGAAGCCGGAAACTATGCAGCACGGACACCAAGAACGTTACGCCTGTCGCGTGGATAGCTAGGGTCAGCGCGATAAGCGACAGCCCCCAAGTCCAGTTATCCAACAAAGCCGTCCTCGTAGCCGAGTTTTGCGCAAAAAGCCGGTTTCGCGACATCGAGGCCCCGGACCGGGATGTCGCCAGCGTCGGGCTACGAGCCGGCTTCAGAGGTCTTCCTGCCGAGCTTCATCGCCCGCGCTGGCCCCGCAGCGCGCTCACCCAGCGGGCAGGAAGGCTATCGCCTCGACTTCGACAAGAAGGCCTTCGAGCGCCAGTCTGGGAACCTGCACTAACGTCGACGCAGGCGGCGTGGAGACACTTACGTAACGATCTCTGATTTCTCGGTATGGCGCAAGCTGAGATGCGGCGTCGGTGACATAGACATTAAATTTTATTACGTTTTCAAAGCTCGCGCCTGCTTCTGCAAGAGCAGATTTCATGTTCTCGAAAAGTTGAATAGTTTGAGAGTGAAAATCGGCGCCTGCGAGTTTTCCGTCTGGACCAATCCCAACCTGACCTGACAAATAAATCGTTTGTCCTGGCCCGGTCGCCACGACGACGTGGGTATACCCGGGAGGCTTGTGCATCGACACGGGGTTGGCATAGCGGACTGACATCGCTCGTCCCTCTGGTCGTGACATCGCCGCTAATGAAGCAGCCGTCTCAGACTGCGTCAAGCGACCCATCAAAACTCGATCCTACCGGTTCCCAGCGGGTCGATCGAACCTCCGCCCGCGCGAGTCGACCTTCCGCGTCGCCTGCATTTCGACAGCCAGGGACGCGCGCGGAGAGACCCTGTGAGGCGCGCGGATCGATTTCGGCCAAATTCCCTGCGCCGGTCGAAAAGGCGGAATGAATTCCCTGCTCGCGCAAATAAATTCCCTGCTCGACCGAATAAATTCCCTGCTCGACCGCGTAGGGAATTCACCCGCAAATGACTGAACTCGCGGAAGTTTTCGAGACCGATTTTCGCAAAAAGCGGCTGAATCGGAGAAATTCCCTGCGTTTTTCCCTGCCAGCAGGGAACGCTGCCAAACAAGCGAATCGCAGAATTTCCGAGGCGTCGCCTGAGAACGGCAAGGGATTGTTGAGCGATCCGGGCCGCTGGCCCCCCAGCGCCCGTCGGGCTATCCTGCCGCCGCCAGGGAGCCGCCATGTTCGCTAATGTCCTGATCGCCAATCGCGGCGAAATCGCCTGCCGCGTCATTCGGACCGCTCGCCGGCTCGGCATCCGCGCGATCGTGCTGCACACGCCCGCCGACCGCGGCGCGCTGTTCACGCGAATGGCCGACGAGGCGATCGAGATCGGGGAGGGCGCGGCTGGCTATCTCGACGGCGAGGAAATCGTCGCGACGGCGGTGGCGGTGGGCGCGCAATGCCTGCATCCCGGCTATGGCTTCCTCAGCGAGAACGCGGACTTCGCCGAAGCTTGCGGGGCCGCGCGCGTGGTCTTCGTCGGACCGCCGCCGGCCGCGATGCGCGCGATGGGGCTCAAGAGCTCCGCCAAGGCGCTGATGCAGAAGGCCGGCGCGCCCGTGGTTCCCGGCTATCACGGTGACAACCAGAACCCGAAATTCCTGAAAGAGAAGGCCTACCAGATCGGCTATCCCGTGCTGATCAAGGCGATCGCCGGTGGCGGCGGCCGCGGCATGCGCCGCATCGACGCGCACGTCGATTTTGACGCCGGCTTCGAGGCGGCGACGCGCGAGGCGCGCGCGGCGTTCGGCGATCCGCGCGTGCTGATCGAGAAATACATCCTGCTCCCACGCCATATCGAAGTGCAGGTGTTCGGCGACCAGCATGGCCAGGTCGTGCACCTCTTCGAGCGCGACTGCTCGTTGCAGCGCCGCCATCAGAAGGTGATCGAGGAGAGCCCGGCGCCGGGTCTGCCCGAGGCGACGCGAGCGGCGATGACCGAGGCGGCGGTCGCGGCGGCGAAGGCCGTCGGCTACTTCAGCGCCGGCACGGTCGAGTTCATCGTCGACGCCGCGCGCGGCCTCGGCCCCGACAGCTTCTATTTCCTCGAGATGAACACGCGACTGCAAGTGGAGCATCCCGTCACCGAGGCGATCCTCGGCGTCGACCTCGTGGAATGGCAGTTCCGTGTCGCGGCGGGCGAGCCGTTGCCGCTGAAGCAGGGCGATCTCACGCGCAACGGCGCGGCGATCGAGGCGCGGCTCAACGCGGAGGATCCGCAGATCGGGTTTCTGCCATCGCCTGGCCTGATACGCGCGCTTCGGCTCGGTCCGGAAGGCGGCGACCTGCGCATCGACGCGGGCGTCGAAGCGGGCGACGCCGTGACGCCTTTTTATGACTCCATGATCGCCAAGCTGATCGCGCATGCGCCGACCCGCGAGGCGGCGCTCGCCAAGCTGAACGACGCGCTCGCGCGCGCCATCGTGATCGGCCCCAAGACCAACCTCGAGTTCCTGAGCGCGCTGCTGACCGCCCCCGAGGTCGCGGCGGGCGTCTACGACACCGGCTTCATCGACGCCAACCTCGCACGGCTCGGCGCCACGCCACGCGAGCCCGATACGGGCGCCGTGCTCGCGGGCGCGGAGATGCTTTGGCGGCGCCGCCTTCCCGCGGCGCCGAGCCTGGGTCCGGTCGATCCCTGGGCTGTCGCGGACGGCTTCGAACTGACGGAAGTTCGCCGTGCGAGCTTCGAGGCGCGCGTCGAGGCCAGAGTCGAGCGCTTCGTCGCGACGACCACGCCGGAGGGGACCACGTTCTCGTTCCTCGACGGCCGCGAGGCCGGCGCCGCCGGGGCGCCGACGACGATCCACCCGATCGAAGACGGGGTCCTGGTCCTCAGCGGCGGCCGCCAGACCCATGTCGCGCTCGTCGATCCCTTGGAGGGCGCGGCCGCCGGCGCAAGCGAAGAAACCGGCGAAATCGTCGCGCCCATGACCGGCCGGGTGATCGCGCTGCTCGTCGAGGAAGGGCAGATCGTCGAGGAGGGCGCAAGGCTCGCAGTGGTCGAGGCGATGAAGATGGAGCACGCGCTCGCGGCGCCGCGGGCGGGCCGGATCGAGGGCTTGGCCGCGGCAGTAGGCGAGACGGTGGAGCAGGGGCAGAGGTTGATGATGGTGGTGGGGGAGGAAACGACGAAATAGCCGGCCGTGCCGCGCCGCGCCGGAAGGCCGCGCAGACGTCGCTGCCCCCCGCTTCCCCGTAACGTCGAGGCGTGTCATCTTTCGATAGATTTTGCCTGTCGTATGATGGCGTGACACTCTGCGCCACAGCGGGGCGGTGGCCAAAGGGGAGTTTGGCCGGTCCGCCCTCGGCGATGGGTTGCGGGAATTCACGGTGGCCTCGGGTCGGAGGAGAGTTCGATGAAAACCGTCACTGCGATCGAGGCCAAGTGGCTGAGCAAATTCCTGACCAAGGATTTTCGCGATATATTCGGCTCGGGACATGACGATGTCGCCGAGCGGCTCGGGGCGCTTGCCCGCAGCACCGTCGAATGCCTCGCTCGCAGCGATGCGCTCTACCACAATCTCGAACATACAGTGCTCGTCACCTTGGTCGGCAGAGACATTTTGCGCGGACGCATGATGTGCGAGCGTTTAGAACCGACCGACTACGACCATCTGATCGCCGCCTGCCTGCTCCACGACATCGGTTACGTCCGCGGCGTGCTGAAAGGCGACAACGAGACCGAATACGTCGTCGACCAAGGAGGCAAGAAAGTCAGTCTGGCCCGAGGCGCCTCCGACGCGTCACTCGCGCCCTATCACATCGAACGCTCCATGATGTTCGTGCAGGAACGCATGGGAAATTCACCGACGTTGGACGCCGCCCGGCTCATGCGATCGATCGAGTTCACGCGATTTCCGGCGCCAGCCGCGCAGGTCGGCGATTTTGTCGACAGGGAGCCGAGACTAGTTCAGGCGGCGGATTTGATCGGACAACTGGGGGACCCGCTGTACCCGCGAAAGGCCAATGCACTGTTCTACGAATTCGAGGAGATCGGCGCCAACCGGCAATTGGGGTATTCATCGCCCGCCGATCTGATCGAAAAATATCCTGCGTTCTTTTGGAACAGCGTGGCGATGCACCTCGGCGAGGCGACCACTTACCTCAACCTGACCGCGAGCGGTCGACAGTGGATCGCCAATCTGCACCATCACGTGATGTGCGCCGAACATGCGTTTCGGTTCATGGGCCCGCAAAGGTGAGCGAGCCGACATTGCTTGCGAGCGCAGCGAAGCAACCCAGGGGCTACATCACGCGGCCCCTGGGTTGCTTCGTCGCTCCGCTCCTCGCAATGACGGGCGTCCGCTACGCCCGGAACCAAGGGCTTTGGGCCGAAGTTACCCCGTCAGGAGGCCTTCATGCTGATAGCGGCTTTTGCTTTCGACTACGACGGGACGATCGCGGAGGACGGCAAGGTCGGCGAGGCGACGGCGGCCGCATTGCTGCGCCTGAAAGCCGCGGGTCGCAAGATACTGCTCATCACCGGGCGAGAACTTCCCGACCTGCAGCGCGTATTTCCGCATTTCGGAGAGTTCGACGCCATCGTCGCCGAGAACGGCGCGCTCCTCTATCTCCCTTCGACCCACGAAGAGCGGCCGCTCGCGGCGCCGCCGCCGGCCGAATTCATCGCCGCGTTGCGCCGTCGCGAAGTGACGCCCCTCTCCGTGGGGCGATCCATCGTGGCGACATGGCAGCCGAATGAGACCAAGGTGCTCGATGCGATCCAGGAGCTCGGCCTCGAGTGGCAAATCATCTTCAACAAGGGCGCGGTGATGTGCCTGCCCCCTGGCGTCAACAAGGCGACTGGATTGGCCGCGGCGCTGGAGACGCTCGAACTGTCGGCGCTGAACGTCATCGCGGTCGGCGACGCCGAAAACGATCATGCCTTCCTGACGGCCTGCGGTTGTTCCGTGGCGGTGGCGAACGCCATCGAGTCGATCAAGGCCGAAGCCGACTTCGTCACCGTGGGCGCCCGCGGGAAAGGAATTGTCGAATTGATCGAACGATTCCTCGATGGAGACGGTCTCGTCGGGAACTTGTGACGCCACGATGTTCCGCTCGGCTCGGATGCCCGCGGCCAACCGGTCGCGTTACGCGACGAAGCCGCCGTTCTGATCGCAGGTTCCAAATCACCGGCTTGCACGGAAGTCCGGAAGTCGGGGCTCATCGATCACCGATAGCAGCGCGGCCTTCCGTGAGGTTAAGCCGTTACGGCTGCACGAGATAAAGATCACGTTTCCCGAATGCCGACACAACAATGGGGCAAGCCGGATGCGTCGGCTCGAGCCAGCGCGCAGCTATTCGCAACATGAGCGAAGCCGTATCAATGCTCGACGGGAACATTGGGATTTGCGAAAGGGTCGAGGCGGCGCGCCGGGCCGCTGTCGGAATCATGTCGCCGGCGCCTCGTCATGCCGAGGTGTCCGAGGACGGTGAGGCCCCGCGTTTGGGAAAGGAGCGTCGGAATGGCGATGGAAGAAACGGCGGCTCCGACGGAGGACGGCGAGACGCCGATCCGGGTTCGTCCTTCGCGCGAGGGCGACGTCCAGGCGATGCTCGCGATCTACCTCCATCATATCCGCAACGGCGTCGATCCGCGCTACGTCGGCGACATCGAAACGCCCGACGCGGACGACATCAAGCGCCGACGCAAGAGCATGCAGCGCCGCAAGATGCCCCATATCGTCGCCGAGCAGGCGGGCGTTGTGCTCGGCTACGCCTATGCGGTGCCGTTCCGCAAGCGGCCCGCCTATCGCTTCGCGGTCAAACACTCGATCTATGTCCACAATTCCCATCTGCATCGCGGCATCGGCCGGCTGCTGATGGCGGCGCTGATCGACGCCTGCGCGGCGGCGGGCTTTCGCCAGATGATCGGCTATATCGACGCCGCCAACGAGGCCTCGCTCGCCATCCACGAGCGTTTCGGGTTTCGGCGTGTCGGCTATCTGCCGCAGATCGGCTACAAATTCGGGCATTGGACGGATTCGGTGATGGTGCAACGCTCGCTCGGGCTGGGTTCGACGGCGCCGCCGGAGGGGTAGGCCCGGCCTTCGCTCCCGAGCCGCCATCGCTGAGTAGATTCCGAGTCTAGCCTACCAATTCCCGTAGAGGTATAATGAAAGACTCGCGCGAGCGGAGTTTCGAAACCGGGGAGGAAGGAATGGCGGAGACGTTCTATCTCAGGGGTCGGGCGGCGAACGGACCCACAGTCTACTATCCTCACGCCTACAAGAGCGTCGACGACGCGCTACACGAAGCCGAGAAAACGTTATCGGCGTCAGGCGACATCGTCTGGATCGTCGACGGAGCGGAAAATCCCGTGCTTCCCGCCGATCAGGTCCGCTTGCGGCTGCAGCATCGGAACGGTTCTCTTCGACGCGCTTGACCGAAACGGTCCCCTTGTCCGCGGCGACAGGACGGGCGAAGATGCGCCGAGTCTCGACAAGGGTTGAGACGCCGCCGGTGGCCCGCGCGATCACGCGTTCGCAGACTGCGCGCGCCGCCGGCGGGGAGCGCATCGAGAGTGAATGTCGATACTGTCGGTCAATCATGTGACGACCTACTCCTATGCCGCGCCCGTTCGGCTGGGAGAGCACCGGATGATGCTGCGCCCGCGCGGCAGCCAGGATCAGCGGCTTCTCGAGGCCAGGCTCGAAATTGAACCCGAGCCCCATCGCCTCAGATGGATTCACGACGTCTTCGACAATTCCGTCGCCATCGCCGACTTCAGGGGGGAGACCCGACGCCTCCGGGTCGAGAGCGACATTACGCTGGAACATATCCCATTCGAAGAACCCGAGGTCATGCTCGAGGATCGAGCGCGGCATTACCCATTTGCCTACGACCCGGAGGAAATGCCCGACCTCGGTCGCTCGATCGAACGGCACTACCCCGACCCCGATGGCGATATCGATCGCTGGGTGCGCCGTTTCTTGCATATCGGACGTCCGACGGAAACCGGAACGCTGTTGATGACCTTGACCTACGCGATCAAGGAAGGGCTGCTGTACGAGCGCCGCCTGGGCGGGGGAACGCAGAGCCCGCTGCAGACGCTGGCCTCCGGTCGCGGATCCTGCCGCGATTTCGCCACCTTGATGATGGAGGCGGCGCGCGCGCTCGGCCTCGCCGCCCGTTTCGTCACCGGCTATCTCTACGTACCCGAGCACGACACGTCAGAGGCGTATCTGGGCGGCGGCGCGACGCATGCTTGGTGCCAAGTCTATCTACCCGGCTCCGGATGGGTGGAATTCGATCCCACGAACGGGATCGTCGGCAATCGCGACCTCATCCGAGTCGCGGTCGCGCGCGATGCGCGGCAGGCCATTCCCCTGCACGGCTTCTATTACGGCGATAGCAAGGACGAAGAGGGAATGGTCGTCTCGGTCAGGGTTCGAAGCCTGGGAGAGAGCGCCGACCCGGGAGTCGCGAAATGCTGATCGAAGCGGGCTATGACATCACTTTTCAGTGCCCGGCGCAGACGCCGATGCTGCTGCAGCTCAACATCCATCCCACGCGCGTAGGCGACCTGCGCTCGCCCGACGTCATCTATTCCGACCCATCTTACGCCATGCGCGCCTATCTCGATCATTTCGGCAATCGCGTCACGCGCGTCGAGGTTCCCGCCGGCCTCGTTACTTTTCACAATCGCTTCCGCATTCACGATTCCGGCCGGCCCGACGAAATCCCCCCCGATGCCGAGTTGACGCCGATCGCCCGGCTTCCCGACGAAGTGCTGCTGTACCTGGTTTCGAGCCGCTATTGCGACAGCGACAATCTCGCCGATTTCGCGTGGTCGAAGTTCCACACGATAACGGGCGGTTGGCGCCGCGCGCAGGCGATCTGCGACTTCGTCCATGGGCAGATCCGCTTCAGCTACCCCGAGGCGCGCCCCACCCGCACCGCCAGCGACGCGATGCGCGAAGGCGTCGGCGTCTGCCGCGATTTCGCCCATCTCGCCGTCGCGCTCTGTCGCTGCATGAACATCCCGGCCCGCTACTGCACGGGGTATCTCGGCGACATCGGCGTCCCGATCGATCCCAATCCGATGGATTTCAGCGCATGGTTCGAGGTGTTTCTCGACGGGCGTTGGTTCACAATGGACGCGCGCCACAACCATCCGCGCATCGGCCGCATCGTCATGTGCCGCGGCCGCGACGCCGCCGACGTCGCGATCTCGACCGCCTTCGGCCACGCCAATCTCGTTCAGTTCGACGTGGTGACGAACGAACTCCCGGGCGAGGGGTGAGAGCGCGTGGCGGGGCTGAGCGCGGCAACGGCTGGTTCGGCGGCCTGCTGCCGCCGATCGCAATCGCGCTGGTCGCGGCTACCGGCAAACATTTACGCCGGGCTATGGTATCCGATCGCCATCGCGGCAATGACTGCGGTCGTGGGCTTCTTCCTCCTGCCGGAGACCAATCAAAGGAACATTCGCAAAATTCCCGGCTGACGGCGCCGCCGGCTGCATTGGCGCCTTTTCGAGTCAATGCTTCCTATGGTCGACCAGACGGCAACTTGCGCAGATCGCGGTATGGACCATGAGCGGAAGCGACGGCGCTTGGAGGAGAGGCCGATCGTCGGTCGTGAGATGCTTCCTCGCCAAGTCCAAGGCTGACTTCCTTCCCCCCTTGCGGCGGGGCGGCATTGCGCAGCGATGACGGATGAGGGGTCGGTTCAGGACAGAGAGCTGCGGCTTTGGCCGCCGGGCTCTATTCGAGAGTTCCCGGCGCGGCGCCGACCCCTCATCCGGCCCGATAGAGCGTTCGTCAGAACGCCCGTCTTTCGACGGGCTATGGGGCCACTTTCTCCCGCAAGGGGAGAAGGGCTATGGTCCGCTCCTTGCTAAGCTTTGCGAACCCGCCCTCTCGTTCAAATCCGCGTCCCGCCGCAAGGGGCACGAGCCGCGATGACATGAGCCCGCCTTGCCCAACCTCGATGTGGTCGTCAGGGAGATAGCCGACGAAATGCGGCGGAGACCGGATCGGGGCGAAGTCGCGACGTATATTCCCGAACTCGCCAGGGTCGACGCCAAAGCCTTCGGCCTCGCCGCAATCGACGCCGAAGGTAACCTCGCGGCGGCGGGCGACAGCGAAACGCCGTTTTCGATTCAGAGCATTTCGAAGGTTTTTACGCTGACCTTGGCCTTGGGAATGGTCGGCGACCGTTTGTGGCGGCGCGTCGGGCGCGAACCGTCGGGCAGTCCCTTCAATTCGATCGTTCAGCTCGAACACGAACGCGGCAAACCGCGCAATCCGTTCATCAACGCCGGCGCCATCGCGGTCACCGACTTGATTCTCTCGGGCCATCAACCCCGCGAGGCGCTCGGCGAAATCCTTCGCTTCCTCAGGTTTCTCAGCGATGATTCCTCGGTCGCGATCGACAAGGCGGTCGCGGCCTCGGAGCAGCGGACCGGATTTCGCAACATCGCTCTCGCCAATTACATGAAATCGTTCGGCATGCTCGACAACCCTGTGGATTTCGTCCTCGGCGTCTATTTCCATCATTGCGCGATCGCCATGTCGTGCCGGCAGCTCGCCCTCGCCGGCCGCTTCCTCGCACATCTCGGCCGCAATCCATCCACGGGTCTGTCGGTAGTCTCGCCGGAGCGGGCGCGGCGCATCAACGCGGTGATGCTCACTTGTGGCCATTATGACGGCTCCGGCGAGTTTGCCTATCGGGTCGGCCTGCCGGGCAAGAGCGGCGTCGGCGGCGGGATTCTGGCAATCGCGCCCGGCAAGGCCTCGATCGCGGTCTGGTCGCCGGGCCTCGATGCTTCGGGAAATTCCCATCTCGGCCGAATCGCGCTCGAGGCGCTGACCAAGAGGATGGGCTGGTCGATCTTCGGCGCGTAACGCCGACTCCAATCTGACCATCGGGCCTATAAAACGCCAACGCGAATGCTGTTGGGTGCGAGGCGTCCGATCTGGCGCAATATGCGCCGAGTCGTCGCGATAGGGTCGAGTTGTCTTCGCGCCGAACCTCTATCGCTCTAGAGGCCTCGCTCAATATTGTCTACACGACAAGATCGCAAGATCGAGAAAACTAAATCGTGCGATTTCGTTCGGCATCGCGAATTGCAGCGTCGTGATACCAACCGCTTCCGAATTCGACTTCGGGTAATTGAGTAGAATTGAGATCAGCGGCGGGTTTTGACCTTTGCCGACGCGCGTCTGCATTCGAAGGCCTCCGAACGGGAAACTGGTAGATTTTCGCGGATTCGCGACCAAAATTCGTCGTCACAGCACTTTTCTCCTCGATTTTTGGCGCGCGAGAGCGCCCCGGTGCACGACTCTTATCACGTTTGCACGCCTCTTGCGCTATCTGCACGATAAAAAATCACGAATGCTAACATTATAGGCATATTTGCTTTTGCTCGTTTGAGCGGCAATTTCACTGACATAATGCTTGGCCGCCTCTGTTGGTTCGCCCAGCGAGCAGAGAGATTTTGCCGGCGAAATGTGGTTTTGGGCGACCGCGCCGACACAGGTCTGAACGCGGTCACGCTTACAGGCGATCCTTGCGCGATGCTTGTCTTTGTCTCCCGAGACTTGTCTCCGGTTCAACGATTCGAACCGCCGAGCCAAAAAATGGCCGCGCGAATCGGGAGAGATCGAGCCGAGAAGCGCCTCTCGAGGCGTGCTGAGCTCTCTGGACCGGAGGGGGCGGACTGCGTCGCTTGGCATACAAAATGCTTCGATTGCGGCCGTCGCGGGCGGCCGAGTCGACGCTTGGCTGCCCGACGAACTTCTACGGTTTCCTCGAACTTCGCATCGTTAACGGATGAGAGATCGCAATGACGAAGTATAAACTAGAGTACATATGGCTGGACGGCTATAAGCCGATCCCGAATCTGCGCGGCAAAACGCAGATCAAGGAATTCGACGCGTTTCCCGCGGTCGAACAACTGCCGATGTGGGGATTTGACGGCAGCTCGACGATGCAAGCCGAAGGCCACAGCTCGGACTGCTTGCTCAAACCGGTGGCCGCGTATCCGGACAGCGAGCGCAAGAATGGCGTCCTCGTCATGTGCGAAGTCATGATGCCCGACGGCAAGACCCCGCACCCTTCGAACAAGCGCGCAACCATTCTCGACGATCCCGGGGCGTGGTTCGGATACGAGCAGGAATACTTCTTCTACAAGGACGGTCGGCCGCTCGGGTTCCCCGAGTCGGGCTATCCCGCGCCGCAGGGTCCGTATTACACAGGGGTCGGCTACAAGAACGTCGGGCCGATCGCCCGCAAGATGGTCGACGAGCATCTCGATCAATGTCTCTACGCGGGCATCAATCATGAGGGCATCAACGCCGAAGTGGCGAAGGGCCAGTGGGAATTCCAGATTTTCGGCAAGGGCTCCAAGAAAGCCGCTGATGAAATGTGGATGGCCCGCTATCTCATGCTGCGGCTGACGGAAAAATATGGCGTCGATATCGAGTTCCATTGCAAGCCGCTCGGCGACACCGACTGGAACGGATCCGGCATGCACTGCAACTTCTCGACCTCCTACATGCGAGAGGTAGGCGGAAAAGAGTACTTCGAACAGCTGATGGCCGCTTTCTCGGCTACCCGGGACGAGCACATCGCGGTCTACGGACCGGACAACCACATGCGCCTCACTGGGAAGCACGAGACGGCCGCGATCCACGATTTCACCTACGGAGTCGCCGACCGCGGAGCGTCCATCCGCGTTCCCCACAGCTTCGTGAACAATGGCTACAAGGGCTATCTCGAGGATCGCCGCCCGAACTCGCAAGGGGACCCCTACCAAATCTCCTCGCAAATCCTGAAGACAATCGCCTCGGTCCCGACCGCCAAGGCCGCCGCGGCGGCCTGAGCCGCGGCTTCGGTTAGATGCGACCCTCCGCCACGGCGTCCTCTACGCCGTGGCTTTTTCATGGATATCCGCCGCCGCCGATCGGAACATCTTCCGATCACGCAGGATCAAATCGTCATTGCGAGTTCCGCACCGGCCTCCGGCCGGTCCCCTTGGATGAAACGGGCGACATCTGCCGCCCCCTCCGTCATGGCCGGGCATTAGCCCGTCGAAGGACGGGCGTTCTCCCGAACGCCCTATGTCCCGACCATCCACGTCGTCCAATGGAGCCGCAGTCTCCTATACTGTCGGCGCCCTGTCGGCAAAGCATTTGGGCCGCGTGCAAGCCGAACCACATGGATGACCTGGACAAGCCCGGCCATGACGGAAAATGGCATGGAAATCAGCAGCTAACCCGTTTGTTAGCGCAGCGAAGCAACCCAGCGGCCGTGTAAACACTTAGGCGACGCCCAGAATAAAGCGCTGCCTTCAGTTTCGTCATGCACGACTGCGGATTTGATCCGGGGCGACGCGGCCGGTCCGGAGAAGCCAAGCGTGTTCGTCCGCACCCAAACCCAACTCGGTTGTTGATTTTTTCTTATCCACTAAGAGGAAGCATTTCCACGCCATCGGATGCGTCGCGGCGAGCGGATCGGATTTCTCGTGGACTTTCCTGTTCATTCCCTGTTCGCGCGAATTAGCTTCCCTGTTATCGCGAATTAATTCCCTGTTCTGTTTGCTAGGGAATTTATTCGTAACTAACTGGGGTCCCAGTCGTTTTCGAGACGG
>Ga0209773_10000510_pt1 | contig 12839 bp, 11 predicted proteins | sample BogFormECP14_OM1_FD_188244 | JGI IMG/M metagenome (GOLD analysis project Ga0209773, IMG submission 188244) | Bog forest soil microbial communities from Calvert Island, British Columbia, Canada - ECP14_OM1 (SPAdes) (version 2) | ecosystem: Environmental > Aquatic > Freshwater > Wetlands > Bog ... | reverse complement strand
CAGAAACATCGCATCAAGCGCCTTCGTCGCGACGCTGGCGCCGAACGGCTCGCCGTCCATCACTGAACGGAAGGCCTCGTTCTCGCCTCGCCCGGGAGCGCCGTCTCACGCGGGTCCCCTATCGGCTTTTGAACCATGCGCCGCGCATGAGATCTCCAGGAGTCTTCCCATGAAAGTATCCGAACTTGCCGCCCTCGTGAATCGTTTCAAGCTCGAAATGCAAACTGTGGCGGACCCCGAATGGATTGCGCTCAATCGAAAATCGGCAACTTTGTTTGAGCAAGGAAACTATCGTGAAGCCGCCACGGCGGCCAAATCCGCCCTTCGAGCCGCCGAGCAGGCGCTTGGCGCGGATCATCCCGGCGTCGCCACGAGCCTGAACAATTTGGGGATGCTGTGTTACGCACAAGAGCAATTTGAGAAGGCGGAGCCGCTGCATCAACGGGCACTCGGCATAAGGGAGAAAGCCTTCGGTTCCAATCATCCCGACGTGGCCCAAAGCCTCAACAACTTGGGCATAACGTACCACGCGTCGGGGAAGCTCGAGAAGGCTGAGACACTGTTACAACGCGCGCTCGCCATCAGGACGGAGACCTTCGGCGTCGATCACCCACAGGTAGCGACGACTATGGACAATCTGGCCTCGCTATACGACGAACAAGGTCAAACTACGAAGTCGGAGCCGCTTTATGAGCGCGCGCTCGCCATAAGGACGGAAACTCTCGGCGCAGATCACCCGGACGTAGCGACGAGCCTGAACAATCTGGCCTATTCATACCTCCAGCAAAGGCAATATGCGAAGGCCAAGCCGCTTTTCCTGCGGGCCTTGGCGATCCAGGAGAAATCGCTCGGCCCTCACCATCCCGACGTGGCTACCAGTCTCAATAATCTGGATGAACTCTATCGAGGAACCGGCCGCGCAAAGCTCGCCAATAAATCGCGAGATCGAGCGCAAAAAATCCACGCGACGCGACGATGATGCTGGCGAGCGGCTCTTGGGCGAGATGGCCGAAAGCGGAGAACTTCACGCGTTGCGCGCGTCTGGCTCAGACCGACTTCGGACCACGGCGCGATTTTTCCTAGACCTCGTCGAAGGAGGCCGGCGGCGCAGTTGGACGATGTGGATGGCCGGAACAAGCCAGGGCCATGACGGTGAGGGCATCGTCTCATCGATCACGGTCGGCCGAAGGCCGGTGCGGAACTCGCAATGACGGAGCGTAGGCTTGCAATAACCGAGGGCGAGCGACGAGCCTCTCCCGGTTTCCCTCCCCTCGCCTACATGCTAACGACCCGCGCATGACGAGCCGCATCGACGCCAGATTCGAAGCCCTCCGCGCCGCGCGCCGCGTCGCGCTCGTCACGTTCGTCATGGCCGGCGACCCAGACCCGGCCACGTCGCTGGCCATAGCGAAGGCCTTGCCGGCGGCGGGCGCGGACGTGATCGAGCTCGGCATGCCTTTCACCGATCCTATGGCCGATGGCCCCGCGATCCAGGCCGCGGGGCTAAGGGCGCTGCGGGCGGGGCAGACCCTGCGCAAGACGCTTGCGCTGGCGAGGGAATTTCGCGACGTGGACGCAAAAACCCCCATCGTGCTGATGGGCTATTACAATCCGATCTATGTCTACGGCGTCGAACGCTTCCTCGTCGATGCCAAGGCGGCCGGGGTCGACGGCCTGATCGTGGTCGATCTGCCGCCGGAGGAGGACGACGAGCTCTGCGTGCCGACGTTGCGCGCCGGGCTCGAGTTCATCCGGCTGGCGACGCCGACCACCGACGACAAGCGGCTGCCCGCCGTGCTCGCGAACACTTCGGGCTTTGTCTATTACGTCTCGATCACGGGGGTTACCGGGGCGGCCGCGCCCGAAGCGGTCGGGGTGGGCGCCGCGGTTGCGCGAATCAAGCGGCATACCCATCTGCCGGTGGCGGTCGGCTTCGGCGTCCGCGACGCCGCCAGCGCCGCCGAGATCGCCGCCCATGCTGATGGCGTCGTCGTCGGTACGGTGCTGGTCGAAGCGGTTCGCGGCTCGCTGGTCGACGGTCGCGCGGGGCCGGACACGGTTCACGCGGTCGCCGAAGTGGTCGAACGTATTGCTGCGAGCGTGCGTGGGGTCATGAAGCCCATGGATCGAGGCAAAAGCCGATGAACTGGATATCCAATGTGGTGCCGCCGAAAATTCGGTCGTTCCTGCGGCGCGACACCCCCGAAAATCTATGGGTCAAATGCCCCGAGAGCGGCCAGCTCGTCTTCCACAAGGATCTCGAGGCCAACCTGATGGTCGTGCCGGGGTCCGGCTATCACATGGCGATCGCCCCGAAAGCGCGCCTCGCCGCCCTGTTCGACGAGGGCGAATTCGAGGAACTGCCGATTCCGGATACGCCGGTCGACCCGCTGAGGTTCCGCGACATCAAGCGTTACGCCGACCGCCTGAGGGAGCACCGCCTCAAGACCGGCTCGGCCGACTCCATCACGCTCGCGGCCGGCAGACTCGAGGGTCAGCCCATCATCGCGGCCGTGCACGATTTCGCATTCCAGGGCGGCACGCTGGGCATCGCCGCGGGGGAGGCGATCGTCTCCGGCATGCTGGAAGCGATCGCGCGCCGCGCGCCGTTCGTGATTTTCACCGCTTCGGGCGGCGCGCGCATGCAGGAAGGCATGTTTTCGCTGATGCAGATGGCCCGCACGACGGTCGCTGTGCAACGGCTGCGCGCCGCCAAGCTGCCCTATATCGTCGTCTTGACCAACCCGACGACCGGCGGCGTCACCGCGTCTTACGCGATGCTCGGCGACATCGAGATCGCCGAGCCGGGCGCCGTGGTCGGTTTCGCCGGCGCGCGCGTCATCGAGCAGACGGTGCGCGAGCGCCTGCCCGAGGGTTTTCAGCGCGCCGAATTCCTGCAGCAGCATGGCATGGTCGACATGGTGGTACCCCGGCCTGAAATGCGCGCGACGCTGGCGCGGCTGTGCAAGATGCTGGCGAAAGCGCCGCGCGAGGCGGCCGCCGCCTGATAAGTTCGTGCTATGTGCCTGTTTGCCTCCCGGCAACGGGGCGGCGCAGCCCATCGCCGGTTCCGGAGGGCCTTGGTGAACCAATCCGATACCATCACCGCGCGTTTCGCGCCGCTGCATCCCCGCGTCATCGACCTGTCGCTCGGCCGCGTCCAACGCCTGCTCGGTGATCTCGGCGCGCCGCAGGAGCGACTGCCGCCGGTCGTCCATGTCGCGGGAACCAACGGCAAGGGCTCGACCGTCGCCTTCATGCGGGCGATTTTGGAAGCGAGCGGCAAGAAGGTGCATGTCTATACGTCTCCACATCTGGTTCGTTTCAACGAGCGGTTTCGCCTCGACGGCGAAATCGTCGACGACGCGCGGCTGGAGGCAGCGCTCGATGTCTGCGAGCGCGTCAACGCTGGGCAGTCGATCTCGGTGTTCGAGATCACCACCGCCGCCGCCTTTCTGCTGTTCAGCGAAACGCCGGCGGATTATCTGCTGCTCGAAGTGGGCCTCGGCGGGCGCTATGACGCGACCAACGTGATCGAACGGCCGGCCGCGACCGTGATCACCCCGGTCTCGTTCGATCATCCAGAATTTCTCGGCGAGACGGTCGACAAGATCGCCTATGAAAAAGCAGGCATTCTGCGGCGCGGCGCCCCGGCCGTGATCGCGGCCCAGGAAGATTCCGCCATGCGCGTGATCGAGCGCGAGGCGTTGCGCGTGGGAGCGCCGCGGATCGTCGCCGACCGCGATTTTCACATGCGCGCCGAGAACGGCCGGCTGGTGTTCGAGGACCGCCTGGGCCTCGTCGATCTGCCCGTGCCGCGGCTGCCCGGGCGTCACCAGTACGGCAACGCGGGATGCGCGATCGCGGCGTTGCGCGCGATCGCGCCGGAGCTTCCCGCCTCCGCGTTCGAACGCGGACTGCTCGAGGCGGAATGGCCCGCACGCCTGCAGCGGCTGCGGGGCGGCCCGCTGGTCGCATCGGGTCCGTCCCGCGCGGAGGTCTGGCTCGACGGCGCGCACAACGAGGCGGGCGGGCGCGTGCTCGCCGAGGCGATGGCGGATTTCGAGGAGGCGTCACCGCGTCCGCTGGTGCTGATCTGCGGCACCTTGACGACGAAGGACACCGCCGGCTTTCTCGCTCATTTCAAAGGCCTCGCGCGCGAGGTGCTCTGCGTGCCGATCTCGGGGGGACACGCCGGTCGCACGGCCGCCGAAGTCGCCGCGATCGCCTCCAGCGTCGGACTCCCCGCCAGCGCGTTCGAAAACGTCGCCTCCGCGATGAAGAATCTCTCAGGCCGGGAATGGCCGCAGCCCCCGCGCGTCCTCATCGCCGGCTCGCTCTATCTGGCCGGCGAGGTGCTAGAGGAAAACGGGAATCTGCCGTGATGAAGCGCGCATGAGTGCGCCGAGCCTGCTCCACATTGCCGACCTCTCGGTCGAGGTCGCCGAGCCGATCGTCGTCGGCGAAACGCCCGAGGGACTACGGCGGATCATTCCGATCCTCGGCGGAAGCGTGAGCGGGCCGCGGCTCGAGGGCGAAATCCTCGGCGCCGGGGCCGACTTTCAGATGTTCCGCTCCGATGGCGTGACGATCCTCGAAGCCGCTATGTCCTGCGCACTTCGGACGGCGCCGTGATCGCGGTGAACAATGCCGGCCTGCGCCGCGGTCCGCCCGACGCCATGACCCGCCTCGCGCGCGGCGAAGTCGTCGATCCCGCGCTGATCTATTTCCGCACCGCGTTCAGGTTCGAGACCGCGCACGAAACCTATCACTGGCTGATGCGGTCTCTGTTCATCGGCGCCGGCGCGCGCCATCCCGATCGCGTCGAGATCGGGGTTTTCGAAGTGGCATGAGGCCAGTGGGCGCCATCAAGTCTAATTGAGTGGCGAGATGAAGACATCGGTGCTAGCTTCTTCGGGCCAATCGGCCCTTTGGAGGATTTACCTCATGCGCTCGAAGCTACTTGCAGTTCTGGTAGGCTGCGGACTCGTCGCCGCGACGATAGCCCCCGCATTCGCCTGTGACTATAGTAAGACGAATGCGACAAACGACAAGGCGGCGCCGCAGCAGACCGCGCAATCGCAGCAGCAGACGCCGGCGCCGTCGGAGACGCATTCGAACTGAACGGGCTGCTGCTCACCCTGTCGCCGTACGGGTCTCTGCCAGCGGTTGGCCCGCACGGCGGCTATAGGCGTTTTGTTCGACTTTTATTGGATGGCCCCGTGCGGATTGATCGCGGGGCGGCCGCTGTACTACAAGATCATCTTTTTGCGTAATCGCAGCAAGATCAGACGGATCGCATAGCAGATGATACCCAGTGCGGCCGGTAGCGCTTGAGCCGATTTTTTCGGTGGCCGATCGTAAGCGGGCACTCACGCTGCGCCACGGTGATCCAAAACCGCCGATTTCCACTCCGCCGCATGAAAACTTTTCGAAGCGGCGGTGACCTCCGACTCGTCCCTGAGCGAAGCATTTTGCGTTCCCATCGACGGCGACTGATAATGTCGCCGCTACGGGGCGTAAAGAGGACCGAGTCGATGCAGAACGCAGCGCTTTCGAAATGGACGAATCCAAATCGCGCGGGGCCGACGACTATTGTCGCGATTTCGATCCTGCTTTCAACTGGGGTGTCCGCCAGCGCCCAAACGAGCGCGTGCCAACTCGTTCCCGACGTGCAAAATCCACCTGAAAAAATTCTGCGATGCGGCCGCACGCTCGTGGTTCGGACCGCCCATGACACCAGCTACCATCCCGTCGATCAGAACGCGACCGAGCAGCCAAATGAGGTTGAACTCGACGGCGGGGCGGTGATGGTCGAATTCCATCCGAGCAAAAGGCATCCGTCGTTTCAAATCCGCACCCCGTACGCCATCGCGGCCGTTCGCGGCACAAAATGGGTCGTCGATGTCGGTCCGGGGAAAGCGTCCACGTTCGTGATTGCGGGTCGTGTCGCGGTTTCGCGACCCAGCGGAGAACAGACCGTGCTTCTCCGCGCGGGCGACGGGGCGGATGTTTCGCCCGATTCCGGGCCCATCGTGGTCAAGCGATGGGCGGCCGCCCGCGTCCGGGCGCTGCTCTCCCGCTTCGGCCAATGATCAGCCGCAGCAGGCCGTCACTCAGCATATTGACGACCTGCGGATTTTTACTCATCGCCGTTCTCTGGGGCGGATTTTTGGGGTGGCGGCAGATCGACGGCGACGGCTCGGTTCTCGACAATATCGAATATCTCACCGTCGACTGGCGCTTCTCGATCGCCGGCGCCCGACCTGCGCCCCGCGGAGTCGTCATTGCCGCGATCGATGACGAAACGATCGAGAAGTTAGGCGCTTTTCCGCTGCCGCGGAGTGTGGTCGCTCGGATGGTCAGAGGTCTCGCAGCCCTGAATCCGAAGGCGATCGCCATCGACATCGCATTTCTGAATCCGGGCAGTCCGGAAACGGACAAAGAGCTCGCCGATGCGCTCCATTCCGCTAGGTCGGTCATCGCGGCCGTTGGCATATTCGAGAAAAACGCCGAGCAACGCAAAGACCAACCCTCCGAGGCACTCGCGCTCGCTCCGAACCCCATTAGCGTTCTCTGGCCGGCCTCGCCGTTCCTCGCGGTCGCCAGCGCGGGTCTCGTCAACATTTCGACGGATTCCAGCGGCGTGCCGCGATTCATTCCCATGATTTATCGCTCCGGCGACGGCGCGGACCCCTCCTTCGCCCTCGCCGCGGCGTCCGCGGCGTTGAATACGGAGCCCGTACTCGTCGGCGACGACTTCAAGATCGCAGGCAGGCGCATCAGAATGGACATGGGGTATCACCTGCCGATACGCTATTATGGTCCGCGCGGCGCCATCCCAGAATTCAGCGCATCGCGGATCCTCGCCGGCGATCTGGACCCGGACGCCGTGCGCGGCCAAGTCGTCGTGTTGGGCGCCACCGCTCTGGCAATCGGCGATAAATACAGCACGCCGTTCGACGCCACCGACACCTTTCCCGGCGTCGCGGTCTTCGCCACGGGCATCAGCAATCTTCTCGCGGGCGATGGATTGATTCGGACGGCCTTCGTTCGAAAAGTCGACGCCATGACGGCAATTCTGTTGCCGTGCCTGACCGTCATGCTGATGGCGATGCGGCGCATCTATCTGGGTCTTGCGATCGTTGGGCTCGTAGCCGCCTCATGGCTGGCATTCACGGCGATGGCGTTCGCCGAAGGGTACTGGCTCAGCATCGCTGTGCCGCTGACGACGCTGATTCCGGTGGCGGCAGGTTATGGCGCCGCCCGTCTCAGCTTGGACAGAATCCTCTCGGCGCGGCTCGCCGTGGACAAGGAACGACTGTCGAGCTTTCAGTCGCCCCTTCTGGTAGAACATATCCTGAGGAACCCTGGATTTCTGGATGAACCGGTTCAGCAGGAGGTGGCGGTCATATTCGTCGACCTCGCCGGATTCACCGGCTTGGCCGAACGGATCGGACCGCGAAGGGCTCGCGATCTCCTCGCCGCGTTTCAGTCGATGATCGAACGTGAGGTCATGTCGCGCGACGGTTTCGTCGCGAGTTTCATGGGCGACGGCGCCATGATCGTCTTTGGCTTGCCGGAACCCCGACCCGACGACGCATCCCGGGCGCTTCTCACTGTCGTCGGCCTCTACGACTCGACCGTCAAATGGCTCGAGACATTGCCTGTCGCGAAAGATCGGCTCGGTGTCCGGGTCGGAGGTCATTACGGGACAGCCGTCGTTTCTCGTCTGGGGCCGAAGCGCCATCAACACATCGCCGCTACCGGCGACACCACGAACGTCGCAAGCCGGCTTCTGGAAGTCGCGAAACAGCAACAATGCAGCGTCATCGTCAGCGAGGATCTCCTGGTCGCCGCCGATCTGCCGGCGTCCGCGCGCGGTGCCGTAGCGGGAACGGAAATCGAAGTCCCGATTCGGGGCCGAGTACAACCGTTGCGCGTTCGAATGATAACGCCGGTTTCGCGCTCCTAGAAAGCAAGGCGTCTCTGATATTGAGACTTGGGCCCGCTCGGCGCCCGACAACACCGTCGTCGCGGAGTGACCATGTCGAATTGACTGTGATTTGAGCGCTCGAGCGAAGTCAGCTACAGTATCACCGCGGCGACGATTTCGGGTGGCCACTCAATCAATGTTCCTGAGCTGGCGCCGCATTTTCAGTTGGACCTGCGCTCGAGTTGTCCTGCGCGGTCGGCCTAGCGCGTCGGGCGGGACGAGGTTCGCCGGATACTCCAAGCTTGTCATACGTCGGCTGATAACCGTTCGCTTTGTATTGAGCGCGGGAAATGGGAGACCGCCGCCTGCCGTAGTCGACCATCACCTGTCCGTCAGACATGCGATATACACCCTTCGCCATCCCGTCCTCCCACCCGTCGGCTTTAGTTTGGCGAAATAAGTCTGGCTCAGTGACTTGGAGCCACGCGATATGGCCATCGTCCGAAATGCCGTCTCGACGGCGCTTCCAAGATCGGCAACCTCCCAGACTCCAGCGAGGGAGGCTACATCAACACCACGTCCTATACAATTGATTCTTATCGTTTTCCACAACTATTTATGTAACGTACTGTTGCGCACTCCCCTAGATGAGGTTGTACGTTACCCAGGCGGGCAGAAGCTCGATAAGCCGTGGACAACTGTGGATTGAAGAGCGTCACCATCTTGTTCCGCTTCGGTTGGCTCATCGACGACGCGCCGGCCCGTATCCCTCAAAGGTGATAGGTAGCCGCCGCCGGGGAACTTTAGACGTGGCACAACGATTGACGGGAATGATGGGGCGCGAGCGCAGGTTCGAAGGGGTGACGATCCGCGCGCGCTCAATAATCCGCCTCCGCGCCCTTGCTGACATCGGCGCTCCGCCCAGCTATAAGCGCGCACCATCCGGGCGCGGATCCAAAGGTTGAACATGTCGAGCATCCCTCTCTCCAGCGCCGGGCTCGACCAGCGCCGGCGACGCATATTGTTTCGCGCCTGGCGCCGTGGCCTGCGCGAGATGGATCTGGCGCTCGGCCAGTTCGCCGACGCCCACCTCACCGAGCTCGGCGACGCTGAAATCGCCGAGTTCGAGCGTTGGCTCGATCTGCCCGATCCGGACATTCTGGCGTGGATCATCGGCGAGGCGCCGACGCCGGAAAAATTTGACACGCCGCTGTTCGCGCGGCTGCGCGCGGCGCCTCGGGAAGCGCTGCGCCGGGAGAAATCGGCCTCGTGAACGCCCCCGTCGCTCTGGCCCATCGCCTCCGGCGAGGCGGCGCGGTCACGCTCGCCCGAGCGCCCGAGGGCTTCGACGCCTTTGTCGTCGCCGATCTCGCGCGTGCGCTGGCGCGCGAGGCGGAAAGTCGCGCCGTCGCGCTCACTTTCGTCGCGCGCGACAGTTTGCGCGCGCAGAGCTTCATCGACGCGCTCGCCTTCGCCGCGCCGGAGATCGAGGCGCTCTATCTGCCGGGCTGGGACTGCCAGCCCTACGATCGCGTTTCGCCCAATGCAGCGATCGCCGCGCAACGCATGACCGCGCTCGCGCGGCTCGCGCTGACGCGCGGCGCTATGGAGCGGCCGCGCTTGCTCGTCGCAACGGTCAATGCGATGACGCAGCGCCTCCCGCCGAAGGCGTTCGTCGCGTCGGCGGCTTTTTCGGCGGCGCCGGGCAACAGCGTGCGCATGTCGGATCTCGCGGTCTGGCTGGAATCCAATGGGTTTTCGCGCGCGGCCGTGGTGCGCGACGTCGGCGATTACGCCCAGCGCGGCGGCATTCTCGATCTCTGGGCGCCCGGCGCGCCCGCCCCTGTGCGGCTCGATTTCTTCGGCGACACGCTGGAATCGATCCGCTCGTTCGATCCGGAGACGCAGCGCACCGTCGGCCAGCTCCGCGCGCTCGATCTCGTGCCGATGAGCGAAGCGCAGCTCACCACCGAGACGATCCGCCGCTTTCGCCAGGGCTACGCCGCCGAATTCGGCGCGCCGCGACGCGGCGATTCGCTGTACGAGACGGTGAGCGAGGGCCGCCGCGCGATCGGCTTCGAGCATTGGCTGCCGCTGTTCCACGAGCGGCTGGACACGGCATTCGACTATGTCGCGGACGCGCCCGTCGTGCTCGACGCGCGCGCGGAAGAAGCCGCGGACGCGCGTTTCGCGCTGATCGCGGATTATTATTCCGCGCGCAAGACCGCCAACGAAACGGACCCTGCGCACGCCGACTATCGGCCGCTGAAGCCGGACCGGCTCTATCTCGAGGCCGACGCATGGCGCGAGCGGCTCGCCGCTGGCCCGCTCGCGCGACTGACACCGTTCGAGTCCGCAGCGGACGTCCACGCTCTCGACTGCGGCGGCCGGGTCGGGCGCGACTTCGCTCCCGAGCGGCAGGACGAGAACGTCAATGTGTTCGAGGCGGCGGCCGCGCACGTCCGGGCGTTGCGCGGGCGCGGGCTCAGGGTCATCGTCGCGGGCTGGAGCGACGGCTCGCGCGAGCGGCTCAGCCACGTGCTCGCCGAGCACGGCCTGAAACCGGTCGAGCTCGTCTCCTCATGGGCGCAGGCGCAGCGGGTGCACGCGGGCGCGCTGCCGCTCGCCGTGATCGCGCTCGAGCATGGCTTCGAGTCCGCCGATCTCGCCATCATTGGCGAGCAGGACATTCTCGGCGATCGGCTGGTGCGGCAGGGGCGGCGCAAGCGGCGCGCGCAGGATGTGCTCGCCGAGGCCTCGGCGCTGTCGGCGGGCGATCTCGTTGTGCACATCGACCACGGCGTCGGCCGTTTCGTCGGCCTGAAGACGATCGAGGCGGCGGGCGCGCCGCACGATTGCCTGGAGATTCACTACGCCGGCGGCGACCGGCTGTTCCTGCCCGTCGAGAACCTGGAACTGCTCTCGCGCTTCGGCTCGGAGCACGGCGAACTCGACCGGCTGGGTTCGACGGGCTGGCAGACCCGCAAGGCGCGGCTGAAGAAGCGCGTGCGCGAGATGGCGGGCGAGTTGGTGCGCATCGCCGCGCAGCGCCTCACCCGCGCCGCCACGCGCCTGATCCCGCCCGAGGGGCTCTACGACGAATTCTGCGCGCGCTTCCCCTATGACGAGACGCAGGACCAGGCGCAGGCGATCGACGCGACGATCGACGATCTCGGGGCGGGCCGGCCGATGGATCGGCTGATCTGCGGCGACGTCGGCTTCGGCAAGACCGAGGTCGCGTTGCGCGCAGCCTTCGCGACGGCGATCAACGGCAAGCAGACCGCGATCGTCGTGCCGACCACGCTGCTCGCGCGGCAGCACCACGCCAATTTCACGCAGCGCTTCGCCGGCCTGCCCATTCGCATCGGCCGGCTCTCGCGCATGGTCGCCGCCGCCGAGCAGCGCGAGACCAAGAAGGGGCTCGCCGAAGGCGGCGTCGACATCGTCGTCGGCACCCACGCCGTGCTCGGCAAGACCGTCCAGTTCAAGGACCTCGGCCTCGTCGTGATCGACGAGGAGCAGCATTTCGGCGTCGGCCACAAGGAGCGGCTGAAGGAGCTGCGCTCCGAGGTGCATGTGCTGACGCTGTCGGCGACGCCGATCCCGCGGACGCTGCAGCTGGCGATGACGGGCGTGCGCGACCTCTCGATCATCGCGACGCCGCCGGTCGACCGGCTCGCCGTGCGCACCTTCGTCTCGCCGTTCGATGCGCTGATCGTGCGCGAGGCGCTGCTGCGCGAGCGCTATCGCGGCGGCCAGTCGTTCTTCGTCTGCCCGCGCATAGAAGACCTCGACGAATGCGCGGCGTTCCTGCGCGAGAAGGTCCCCGAGGTCAAATTCGTCGTCGCCCACGGCCAGCTCGCGATGAGCGAGCTCGAGGACAAGATCGGCGCCTTCTACGACGGCAAATACGACATCCTGCTCTCGACCTCGATCGTGGAGTCCGGGCTCGACATTCCGCGCGCCAACACGCTGATCGTGCATCGCGCCGACATGTTCGGCCTCGCGCAGCTCTATCAGTTGCGCGGCCGGGTCGGGCGCTCGAAGGTCCGCGCCTATGCGATCTTCACGACCCCGCCGGGGAAGCCCGTGACGCCGCAGGCGGAAAAGCGGCTGACGGCGCTGCAATCGCTCGACACGCTGGGCGCCGGCTTCCAGCTCGCGAGCCACGACCTCGACCTTCGCGGCGCCGGCAATCTGCTCGGGGAGGAGCAGTCCGGCCATATCAAGGAGGTCGGCTATGAACTCTATCAGCAGATGGTGCAGGACGCGGTCGAGCGCCTGAAGGCGGGCGTCGAGGAGCCCGCGCAGGATCTCTGGTCGCCGACCATCTCGCTCGGCTCGCCGGTGACGATCCCGGAAGGCTATATCGCGGATCTGACGATGCGCCTCTCGCTCTACCGCCGTCTCTCCGCGCTGGAGAACGAGGCCGAGATCGACGCGATGGGCGCCGAGATCGTCGACCGCTTTGGCCCCCCGCCGCCCGAGGTCGACCTGCTCTTGAAGCTGGTGCGGATCAAGGCGCTCTGCCGCCGCGCGCATGTCGAGAAACTCGACGCCGGCGCCAAAGGCCTGACGCTCGCGTTCCGCGACAATTCGTTCGCCAACCCGACCGGGCTGGTGAAGTGGGTGACCTCACAAGGGTCGATGGCGCGGGTGCGGCCGGACATGCGGATCGTCATCGTCGACGATTTCGAGGAGCTGAAGGACCGGCTGGAGGGGTCGCTGAAGGTGATGCGGGAGATCGCGAAGATCGCGGGGAAGAAGGGGTAGCGCCGGCTACCCGTAGCGCGAAGCCGGGGGGCGACCACCCTGCCGCAGCCAGCCGACGAGCCGGCTCAGGCGCCCGGCGCCGATTTCAGTTTTGCATCGGGCGATTTCAAAGCGTTAGGCGCCTTTTTCT
>Ga0209773_10000509_pt1 | contig 12842 bp, 10 predicted proteins | sample BogFormECP14_OM1_FD_188244 | JGI IMG/M metagenome (GOLD analysis project Ga0209773, IMG submission 188244) | Bog forest soil microbial communities from Calvert Island, British Columbia, Canada - ECP14_OM1 (SPAdes) (version 2) | ecosystem: Environmental > Aquatic > Freshwater > Wetlands > Bog ... | reverse complement strand
CTGATTGTTTGCCGCAATCGACAACTGTTGGGCGACGGCGGCGTCCACCTGGTAGCCGACGGCCAGGAATCCCAATTGTTGCGTAGCGTTGTCCGTTCCGACGGTGATGGGATGTAGGAAGACCCAGTAAAGGCGCCCGTCGTCGTACCACCAGGAAGCGTCTTCGCCGAGGTCCAGGGAGCGCTTCAAGTCCCGCTCAGCGATGGCAGTGGACCAGCCAGGACGCGTCATATGCAGAGCGACTACTTGCCGGTTTGGTTTGGCGAGTACGAAAAGGTCACTGCCTGCAAGTTTCCAGAAGGTTTCAGAGGCGTCCTGGATCGTCAAAGCGTCTGGAGCGGGCATCACCGCTTTCAAGGTCGGCAGATCGGCCAGCATGGCCGCGGTGCGAGAGAGCTGCAGCTCGCGCTGGCGCTGGACGTTTTCGAAGGCGCGCATGGACGCTTGCGTGCCATCCCGCACCGATTTCTGAATTTCCGCGTTCACCGTATGGCGGATGAATAGAAGAAGAGAGCCTGTCAATCCAAGAATGATCAACAGTGCCGCAATCAGAAGTTGTGAACGCAGCCGAAGAGGTCTCATTTGCTTTTGCGGACGGCCCTCCAACGTTAGTAACCGCCAATTCTCAAGGCGTGGGAACCTCCGCCGTGAATTTATATCCTGCACCATGCATGGTCAGGAAAAAGCGCGGGGAGGCAGGGTCAGGTTCGAGTTTCTGACGGAGACGGAGGATGTGATTGTCCACGGTTCGGGTGGATGGATAGTTTTGGTAGCCCCAGACTTCGTTGAGGAGCTCCTCGCGCGAAATGACTCTTCCCGGAGAAGTCGCAAGATATTTCAAGAGCTTGAACTCCTGCGTGGTGAGGGTGACGGCTTTGCCGGCGCGCGTGGCTTCCATACTCGTGAAATCGATGCGCGCATCGCCGAAGACCAGGATTTCGCGGTTGACGGCGCGAGCAGCAACCTGAGAGACAACCTGCTTCGACGCAGTGGTGCGGCGCATGGCGCGCCGGACGCGAGCCAGAAGCTCTTTGGGGCTGAAGGGTTTGGTGACGTAATCGTCGGCGCCGAGTTCGAGGAGAAGAACTTTGTCTTCCACCTCTGAGTTAGCGCTGAGGACCACGATAGGGACGGACGCGGCGATGGACTTGAACTCGCGGCACAACTCCTTCCCGGAGATGCCCGGAAGCTTCAGATCCAAGACAACGGCGCAGGGCAACTGCCTGCGGAAGAAATCGAGGCCGGTGGGGCCGTCGGAAGCGATCTGCACCTGCAAAGAATCCGATTCGAACAGCCGCTGAAGAGTGCGCTGCATCGGCCGACTGTCTTCCACGATGAGGACCGTTTCCATTGAGCTAATGACTCCGACGCGGTTCGATTGTTTTTGCGGGCTGTCCTGGTATGAACTTTCCTGGACAGCCGATTGTGTGATTCCCATATGATACCCCTCCATATTGAACGAGACATTCAGCAGTTTCCATCAAATCCGAGCCTCCGGGACGAACGCAGAGCGCGCTTCCAGCGGATTTGCTCAAAAGGAAGCGCGAGGACGTCTTTCATGTGCACGGCGGTTCTGTGGGCGACGTAGCTTAACCGGGCGGTCTGCAACCGAAAGAATTGTTTTGGAGTTGCGGAGGTAAGCGCGCCGAGTGTGGTGCTTCCTTTCTTTGGGAGAAGGCGACTCCGCAAATATTGCGTGCGCAGGTTCGCATTGGGTATGAATTCCCGAGCGAGGAAGAGATTGCTGAGGTTTCCGGGCCAGTCCGAGATCGCCCAATTGACGGAAAAGTGGTCCAGCCAGGCCGTGAGTGAAATTGAAATTGCTTCGGCCATCCATGATTGCAAGGGATGAGGGACGCGGCAATGAAACAGCCGCTTAGCAAGACCAAGGATGAAAGCGAAAATACTTTTCATTCGCTGGGAGGAACCGGCACGAGCCACTACGCGATTCCAAACGGCATCATCGTGATGGTGGAGCTCCATGCATTTTGCAATTTCGAGGAACCACGAGACCCTCACCCAGGAACGGAACGAGTGGCGGAAGGCGTGGAGAACGTGCAACAGAAATTTGTCTTCGAGCGACAAGCCCAGACATTCCACGCCGAGAACGTTTTGCGGCTGAAGATGATCCAGGCTGTCCTCGGGAACCTCCAGGGGCAGCCAGGGGCATGGTTCCCAGATGGAAATGTGCAGGTCGACCTGGCGTTGCGGCTGCAGGGCGTACAGATCGTCAGATGGGGAGGGGATGTGTTGGGACGGAGTGAGAAAACAAGTTTCACGCGATTCGTTTAAGCACGTAGTGAAATAACCACAGGATTGAAGAGCCGCGGCAGCGGAACGGACGCTTGCCGGGCGCACCAGAAGATCGAAGTCGACCTGATGGCGGAGATAGGGATGTTCACAAAAATCTGGAGTAAGGAGGAAACCTTTCAGACAAGCCGCAGTAACGCCGTAGGAACGAAACGCGGAGCTGATGCGTTGCATTTCCGCGAGCATATCTTGGGTGCGCGCGACATTGCGGGTTAGGCGCTGACTGAGCGCAAGGCGCCACTCGGTGGAAAGTTGTTCTGTATCGCAGCGCTGCTGTAGACGATTGAAGAAGGGAAGTGCGAGACCGCTCCAATCCATCCATCTGAGAAAATTACGGCCGGCTTGAGTCTCTAAAGATGGCAAGCTGGTGAGCCCTGAAAACATGGGATCTCGGCCGAGCACTTCGAGAGCTGTACGCTTTGGGCGCGGGTCAGCCATAAATGGATCCGACGTTTCTGTGCACCATGTCCGGAGGCTGGTGCCGGGAGAACGCTTTTTCCGTCATTCGTTGCATGAAGGGAACCACAAACTCCTGGTACGCGCGCGTATCGATGCCTGCACCGATAAAGCCGAGCAGTTCCTGCTGTTCCTGATCGAGCGCGAGCAAACACGCGGGTCCCATATGGACAACTGTCAAGGATTTGCAGTTCAGAGTTACGGGCGATTCCAACTGATCGCGCACATCGGCATCACGAACTAGCTTCCACTCAAAAGTCTTTTCCTGTGGCGTGGCGAGGTTCGGTTCCAAAGGGAACGCAGGAAGGAGCGTGATGTCGTTTGTTTGCACCAGGATCTGAACATCCACGACGCTGTACATGGCTTTAAACGGAGTTGGAACAAACCGGCGCAACAGGTCGGGTGGTTCGCTGTGTTGTGAGAAATCAAGCTGTTGCACGATTGTTCTCCGCGAGAAAGTCCGAGAGTACTTCTGCAGTGATCTGTGGATTGTCACCCGTTCTTAGAATCCAAGAGGGGCAGCTGGAAAGGGTGCTAATGAGTTCAGTACGAAACGTCCTGGCTGCAGCGATCTCGTTGGGAAGGCGTTCTCCGCTTTTCTCAAAGAAGTCGCGAAGGTATTCGGGGCGGCTGGGGATTACATGACAGCCGGGAGTGGAGGCCCGTTCCAAAAAGAAGATGTGCCGCGGGACTGTGGTTGTTTTTACCGTGAAGCCTTTCCATTGTTTTGGATCAATTTCATAAGCCAGCTCGCCGTTTAAGGCTGGTTTCGGAATCAGAGAACGCAATTGCGGGAAAAAACGGGCCGCGTCTGGCAAGAGCTTAACGGGCGAAGAGAGCCCATGGGCCAAGAGAGTGGACTGTTGCCTGGAAAGATAAGTCCAGTCGTCGGAGATCAAAGCAAACCCAGCTTGCGCTAGGGCGGTTGCTAAGGTCGATTTGCCGACACCGGAAAGGCCGGCGACGAGAATTCCGCTGCCGCTGCGATCCAGACACGCACTGTGTAATGGAGCGACGCCGATAGTTGTGCCGAGAACTCCGATGGTGATGGGAAGAAGCAGGGTGTGCCAGAAGGAAGGGTCGCGCGCAGCACTGCTGGAGAGCACTGCATAAACGCGCTTGCGCAGCAAATCGTAGGTGAGGAAACTGCACGGCGGAAGATTTGCAAAGACGATGTGGCGAAGACCGCGAAAATGAGGCAAACGCTCCGGCGTGGCGTCCATATCCGCATGGACGATGACTTCCATTTCGAATGAGAAAGCATTTCCCGATGCAGATTTCGTCTGCGAGCGGACGGTGGCCTGCAGAACTTCCGGTGAATTTGTGGAAAGCAGGCAGTTCGCTCCGGCGATCGCGAAATCTGTGCGAAAGGGAAGAGTCTGCGAATTAAATGTCAGCGTCGTTGTCACCGTGATGTCCACTGTAACGCGAAATCAAGCGGTCCGAATGCCATCGGAAAAGAAATGACAGTCGGTTGACATGGCGGTGACAAACCGATTTGCCGCGTAAATTAGCCTGTTCTTCGAGAAATCTGGGACAGTGCCGATGTCGAAAAAAGTAGTGTTCTTTTTCCCCTCCTTCGCCAGCTCGGAAGCCACCGCGCCGCTAGGAATCCTGGCTGTAGCGACGCCTCTGTTGCAAGCCGGGTATTCCGTGAAGCTGATTGATTCGACGATTACGCCGAATTTCAAGAAGCGCGTGCTTGAGGAAGTGAAAGATGCATTGTGCCTGGCCATTTCCCTGGTGACCGGACCGATGATTCGCGAAACTGCGGAGATCAGCCGGGCAGTCAAAGCGTGGAATGCGGATTTTCCGATCATTCTTGGAGGCTGGCATCCTTCTCTTCTGCCCAAACAGACGCTGGAAGCTCCCTACATCGACATTGTGGTGCGCGGACAGGGGGAAGAAACGCTGCTGGAAGTGGTGAGGCATCTGGAATCGCGAACACCTGTGGATCTGGTTCCGGGGATCGGGTTCAAGCGGGATGGCAAGCTGCACTTCTCGACGGAAAGGCCACTGAAGCCCATTGTGGAGCTTCCACCGAAGGCGTATCACCTGGCGGATTTCGACGCCTACGAGCGGAGCTGCGGCCGGCGTTGGGCCATGTACATCTCAAGCCTAGCCTGTCCTTTCAACTGTTCGTATTGCACAAACGCCGGAGTGTATGGACGGAAATGGAATGCGTTGCCGCCGGAGCAGTTCGTGGAGGAGACGGTCGACCTGACGAGGCGATACGGCTTGGAGATGATCTGGGTGGTGGACGACAACTTTCTGGTGGACCTGGATCGCGCGCGGCATATTGCGGAAGGTCTGGTACGGGCTGGCGCGGACTTCAAATGGAGCATACAGGCGACCACGAACCTGACCGCGCGTCTGACGCATGAGGATTTGAAGCTCCTGCAGCGCAGCGGGCTGCACCAGATTTGCCAGGGAGTGGATTCCGGCTCAGAGAAAATTCTGAAGCTGATGAACAAAACGTTCCAGGATTTCGAGTCCATCTATGAAAGTGCGGCGCGCTGCCTGCAGGCGGGGATTCGGCCGTCTTTCAACATTATTTTTGCTTACCCGGGTGAAGGAACCAAAGAGCGGCGCGAAACCATCAATTTCATGATGGACGTTTGCCGGCGTTTCCCGGGAGCGGAATTCTGGACCAACATTTTTACGCCCTACCCGGGCTCTCCGATCATGGAGCAGGCAAAAGAGCTTGGCATTCAAGTGCCCAATTCGTTTGAAGGCTGGGCCGATTTCTTCCCGCGCTACACCGTTCTTCCCTGGTTGAGCGGGCGGGAGCATAACCGGTTACAGGTCATGCGGGATTATCTGCGGATTGCTTTCGATCGCGTCCCGATTGCTGTGGACAAGCGCAAGCGATCGACGCGCATGGCGCAAAAGATGCTTTCGTTTCCAGCGCGCTGGAGGCTGGACCGCGACCTGTATGCATTTCCCGTGGAGCTGTGGGTCAACAACAAGCTGAAGAAAACGATTGCGTCGTTCAAACCTGCTGTGGACGCGAAGCGCCTGGAACCGGCGACGGGAGAGGCGGCCTGCTGATGAAGCGCAAGGTTGTGTTGTTTTATCCGCCGTACGATGGGCCACCGCTGGGCGCACCCGCTTGTCTTTTGAGTCTGGCTTCGCCGCTGCTTCAGGCGGGATTCGAAGTTGTGATTGTTGATGCGGCAATCGAACCAAGGTGGTTGGATGCCGTGCTTCGCGATTTGAAAGACGCATTGTGCTTGGGAATTTCCGTCCTCACGGGTCCGATGATTCGCGGAGCCGTGCTCATGGCCAAAACCGTGAAAAGGAAATTGCCCACTGTTCCCGTGGTGTTTGGCGGATGGCACCCGAGTTTGCTGCCGGGCCAGACACTGCAAGAAAATTATGTGGACGCGATTGTGCGCGGACAGGGCGAGCTGACACTGCTGGAGATGGCGGAGAGCCTGGCCGCCGGTAAGAGCATTCACGGGATTCAGGGGGTGTCCTCCAAGCAGTTTGGGTTGCCGCAGCATGCGCCGGAACGCCGGGTCGCTCTTCTTGACGACCTGCCCACTCCCGCTTTCGAAATGGCTGACTTTGACGCGTACCAGCGGGTTTCCGGAGAACGCAAGCTTGCTTATGCGACGAGCGTCGGGTGCCCGTACGCCTGCAACTACTGCACGGACATGGTTTTTTATAAGCGGCGATTCAATGCACTGGAGGCGAGCCGCGTCGTATCCGAAGTGACAGAACTTGTGGCGCGCTACGGGATCGAGGAAGTAGCGATGCTGGATTCCAATCTGCCCGTTGATTGGAGGCGGGCACGGGAAATCGCGCAGGGCTTTCTGGATTCCAAAGTGAAATTCCGTTGGACGTTTCAGGCCTCCACCGATTTTCTGTGCCGCATGAGCGATGCCGAGGTGATGCTGCTGGGAGAGAGTGGCGTGACGCACATGGGATTCGGTACGGAATCCACATCGGCGCCAGTGTTGAAGCTGATGAATAAGCGGCATCAACGTGTGGATGAAATGTATGAAACGGCACGGAAGGCGGCGATTGGTGGAATCCACGTTACGTTTAATTTGATTTTCGGGTATCCCGGCGAAGGAGAAAAGGACCGCGTGGAAACGCTTCGCACGATGAGCGACATCGCACGGCAATTCTGGAACGTGAGCTTCTCTCCAAACATTTTTACGCCTTACCCGGGCATTCCCATTTGGGGGCAACTGCGAGAGATGGGAGTGCGGGAACCGCAATCGCTGGAAGAGTGGGCGGAACTGCCACTCGGGCACAACATGCTGCCGTGGTTGCAGGGAAAAGAACTGGAAAAGCTGTGGAGGATGCTGGAATTCTTCCTGCTGAACAATCAGCTTCGCAAGGCGACGAAGGATCATCCCCGGCTGCGCACCGGGGTACGCCGCGCATTGGGCGCGCCGCTGCGTTGGCGGTTGCGTTCGAACCAATATTCGTTTCCATGGGAGCTGTGGGTGGGTCGCAAGCTGGAAAAAATCGTAACAAGGCGATCGCTGGTGACAGGGCAGCCGCTCGGAGCGCAGGGAGCAGACGCATGTTGAGGCGCGCCGGCGATGGCTTGGCGGGAGGCATCGATGGCTGATGTGCTGCTGACCCATTCGTATCACCTGGCGTATGACCGCAAGCAGGTGCGGAAGATGGAGCCGTACCCCCCGCTGGGCATGCTCTATGCGGCGGGCTTGTTGCGCGAACACGGAATATCCGTGGGGGTGTTCGATTGCACGCTGCAGGAGCCGGAAAGCGGCCTGAGAGAAGCGCTACACCTGCACCAGCCAAAAATCGTCGCGATTTATGAGGATGATTTCAATTTTCTGACGAAAATGTGCCTGACACGGATGCGCGAACTCGCCTGGAGAATGATTGATATCGCCAGACAGGCCGGGGCGCAAGTGGTGGTTCACGGTTCTGACGCCACAGACCACGCTGCAGAGTTTCTGAAGCGCGGAGCGGAATGCGTGTTGGAGGGGGAAGCCGAATACTCCCTTCTCTCTGTGGTACAAGCGCTGAGTGCTCGATCGAGCGTGGCGAATATTCCCGGTGTTTTGCAGCTTGCCCGGCGTGGGAATCAAGAAACCGTGGAGAGTTGCGGGCGAAACACATCGCGACGAGCGGCGAGTCTGCCCTGGCCAGCGCGGGACCTGATTGATTTGTCGCCGTACCGGAGGGCCTGGAAAGAAGCGCACGGCGCTTTCTCTCTCAATCTGGTTGCAAGCCGCGGCTGCCCGTTCCGCTGTAACTGGTGCGCCAAGCCGATTTTTGGCGACAGCTATCAGTTACGCCTGGCACTGGATGTAGCGCTGGAAATGCGATTGTTGAAAGAAAAATACGGGGCAGACCGTCTGTGGTTCGCCGACGACATTTTTGGATTGAATCGCCGCTGGCTGGAGGAGTTTGCGCGCGCGGTTGAGAACTTGAGTTGCGCGGTACCGTTCAAGATACAGGCACGCGCCGACCTGATGACCAAAGAGAGCGCGAGATCGCTGCGGCGCGCCGGATGCGCGGAGGTGTGGATGGGCGTGGAGTCAGGGTCAGAGAAAGTGCTGAACGCGATGGACAAGGGTCTGAAGGTCGAACAAGTGATGCGTGCGCGGGAACACCTGAAACGCGAAGGGATTCGCGCCTGCTATTTCCTGCAACTAGGCTATCCAGGGGAGCAGTGGGAAGACATCCAGAAAACCATCGCGCTGGTTCGAGAGACGCGTCCCGACGATGTGGGAATTTCTTTTTCGTACCCGCTTCCGAATACCCGCTTTTACACACGTGTGAAGCAGCAACTTGGTGCGAAGCAGAACTGGTCAGATAGCGAAGACCTGTGCGTGATGTTCAAGGGGACGTATACCGACAAATTTTACCGCGCGATCCGCGATGCACTCCACGCCGAAGTGGAAAGCTGGAAGGGAGGAGCCTTGCGAGACAAATACGTTGCAGAGAGTGCGGAACTCTGGAAATTGGTGGGTACGCTGGAGCCCGTCAGCCGAAATGCGAATCCGACGGAGCTTACGGAAGCAAAGAACGAGCACGTATTGGGATTCTTTTCGCCAGCCGCCCACTTTATTCCTTTGCGGGCAGTGATTGCCCCAAGCGGAGATATCCATGAGTGACTTGCTGCTCACGCATGGGTATTTCCTTTATGAGGATCCAAAGGAGATGCAGATCCTCAAGCCTTATGTGCCGCTGGGGTTGCTCTACATTTGTTCTCACCTGCGCTCAAAAGGGTTTGATGTCGATGTTTTCGACACGACTTTTTCTTCGATGGCTGAGTTGAAGAGGCATTTGCAAGCAGAACCTCCCTCGGTGCTTGGAGTTTATGCCAACCTGATGACCCGGAAGAAGGTCGTAGAGATTTTGCTGGCGGCTCGCCATGCGGGCTGGACGACCGTGGTGGGCGGGCCGGAGCCTGGCGCTTATACGCGAGAGTATCTGGAGGCGGGCGCGGAGTTTGTGGTCTTTGGAGAAGGAGAGACCACCATGGAGGAGCTCCTGCTTGCTTTGCGGGCGAAGTCAGAGTCCGCCATAAAAAAAGTGGCCGGGATTGCGTTTATGGACGGATCGGGGCGGTTCTGTCAGACGGGCCCTCGCTTACAGATTGCTAATCTTGACGCGTTGCCGTGGCCCGCTCGCGACGCTGTCGATATTCGAAGGTATGTAGAAACCTGGCGCCAGGCGCACGGTATGGGATCGCTCTCGTTTATCACCGCCAGAGGTTGCGCGTATCACTGCCGCTGGTGCAGTCACCAGGTTTTTGGGAAAACGCACCGGCGGCGGAAACCTGAGAAAGTTGTGGACGAAGTTCAGTGGCTGCTCGAGACCTACCACCCGGACATGGTGTGGATTCCCGATGATGTGTTCACTATCCATCACGGGTGGCTGAAGAGGTACGCGGCAGAGATGCGTAGCCGCGGACTGCACGTTCCGTTCGAATGCATCACGCGAGCGGACCGCCTGAATACAGAGGCTGCCGACTTGCTGGCGGAATTGGGATGCTTTCGGGTGTGGATCGGTAGCGAAAGCGGCTCGCAAAAGATCCTGAATGCGATGCAGCGAGGGGTGACCGTCGAACAGGTGCAATCGGCGGTTGGGTTGTGCAAATCGCGCGGGATCCAGACGGGCATGTTTTTAATGTGGGGCTATGAGGGTGAAGAGCTGGAAGACATTGAAGCTACGATTTCGCACGTGAAGACGAGCGATCCAGATATTTTCTTCACCACTGTTGCTTATCCGATCAAAGGGACGCCCTATCACGAACGAAACGCCAGCTCCCTTGTGCAGTTGAAGCCTTGGAGGGAAACGTCTGACCGCGAGCAGAACGTACGCGGGCGGCGTAGCGCGGAATTTTATGGGTTTGCAGATCGCCTCCTGCAAAACGAAGTACAGCTTGCGCGATTGCAGCGCGCAGGCACCAATGAGGCGTCGCAGTTGCAGTTGCGGCAGCAAGTGAGCTCGCTCCGGGAGCGCCTGTACTCGACTACCTCCGAGGTAAAGGCATGCACCTGACCAATGGCGCGACTCCCTCTGCTGCCGCAATTGCATTCGATCGCGTGGCTAAATCCTACGATGATCTTTTTACGCACACTGCCATTGGGATGGCCCAACGCAAGCAAGTGTGGAGCAAATTGATTGCGACGTTTCCGGCGGGGCGCCGGATTCTAGAGCTGAATTGCGGGACCGGAGAGGATGCGCGATTTCTTGCGGGGAACGGACGGTCGGTGGTGGCCTGCGATGCCTCAACGGAAATGATTGAAGTTGCAAGACGGCGCAACCTCGGAGAGGGCCGGATCGCCAATCTTACTTATTTGCAGTTGGCGAATGAAGATCTGGATTGGTTGCCGGCCAAAGAAGTATTTGATGGTGCGTTTTCCAATTTCTCGGGCTTGAATTGCGTTTTCGATCTCGCGCCGGTTGCGCGTAATTTAGCAAATCTTGTGCGGCCCGGAGGGCGAGTTCTCCTTTGCGTTTGGGGACGTTTCTGCGTGGCAGAAATGCTCTGGTATCTGTTGCACGGCCAAAAGCAAAAGGCGTTCCGGCGATTTTCCGATGTAGTGGCGGCCAGGCTCGGCGAACTGACGATTTCGGTGACGTATCACAGGCTGCGCGAGATTCGCCGGAGTTTCTCGCCCTGGTTTCAACTGAAAACGCAGCGGGCCGTGGGATTATTTGTGCCGCCTTCCTACACCGAACAATGGATGGGCCAGCACAAGAAAATGTTTGCGCAAATGGAATGGCTGGACTTGGTTTGCGGGGAATGGCCGGTTCTGCGAGATTTGGGCGATCACGTTCTTCTGGAGTTTGTGCGATGCAATCTGTAGGCGTCAGTTTGGCAAGGGAAGGATTGTCGGCGGCCCAACCGGGGGTGCTGTCCGTTCAGCACGGCGCGCACTACGTCAAGCTGATTTGCCCTGGGTGTCACGGGAATCTGACCGCGGTGTCGTATCACGCGCTGGGGAAGCATCACGAAACGTTCGAATGCCGCAATTGTTCCGCTGTCTTGGCTCAGGAACGGGACATCTGGGTCGCGTTGCCGAAGCATCGCCGGAGCTATTTTGAAGAGTTTCTGATGGATTATGAGGCGGTGCGAAAGGCGGAAGGGCGGGGAAGCAACGGCCCAGAGTTTTATCTGGCACTGCCTTATGCCGATCGCACCGGAAAAAATTCCTGGGAATGGGAGATTCGCGGTAGAACGTACGGTTATCTCGAGCAAAAGATTTTGCCCGGAGTTCAAGGAACATTGCCGCGAGCGATGACGGTGTTGGACCTGGGAGCCGGGAATGCGTGGCTGTCGCACCGGCTGGCGACATTGGGGCACCGGCCGATTGCCGTAGATCTGCAAACGAATGGTTTGGATGGACTTGGGGCAGCGGTGCACTATCGGCATTCCCTGCCCATGCTTTTCCCGCGCTTTCAGGCAGAGCTGGACCGGCTGCCCTTTGTGGAGGGGCAATTCGACTGCGCCATTTTTAACGCGTCCTTTCATTACTCCGAAAATTACGACCGCACGCTTGCGGAGGCGATTCGCTGCTTGCGACCGGGAGGAACGATCGTGATCGCCGATTCTCCTTGGTACAGTTGCGACGAGAGCGGGCAACAAATGCTAAAAGAGCGCCGGGAGTCATTTCAGAATCGATTTGGATTTGCGTCTGACCGGCTTTCGAGTTGCGAATATCTGACGAAGGACAGGTTGCTCGCCCTAGAAGCCAAGCACGACGTGAGGTGGAAGGCATATGACGTGTGGTACGGGCTGCGCTGGGCGTGCAGGCCGCTTTTGGCAAAACTGAAGGGGCGGCGGGAACCATCTCGATTCCGAATTTATACGACACAGGTGAAGACGCGATGATCATTTTGTTTAATCCGCGAGCTACGAGGCCACGCAACCGCCGCTTCCCGCTTTCGGTGATGGCCCTGGCCGCCGTTCTGGAAGGCAAAGAAGAATACGAAATTGTCGACGGGAATCTGGACGAGAATCCGGTCGAGACGATATTGAATCTAGTTCGAAGCCATGATGTGGAGCTGCTGGGTGTTTCGGTTATGCCGGGGCCGCAGATGGCTTCTGCCGTCGTCGCGTGCAAAGAAATCCGAGAGCAATGCCCGAAGCTTCCCATTGTATGGGGCGGATACTTTGCCTCGACCTACACGGATGCCACGTTAAATGCGCGGTATGTGGATTATGTGGTGAGAGGGCAGGGAGAGGATACGCTGCTCGAACTAATTGACGCGCTCCGAGGGAAGCGCAAGTTCGAGGGGATTCTTGGATTGTCTTTCAAAGACGTGTTCGGGCTGCACCGGCACAACCCGGAGCGGCTGATGAAGAACCCCGACGCTTTCCCATGGTCGCCATTTCATCGTTTGCCGGTGGAGAAGTATCTGCGGCCTTCGTTTTTTGGCAAGCGGACCGCTGCACATCACTCGAGCATTGGCTGCCCGTTCCGCTGCAGCTTCTGCGGGGTGCATGCGGTTTACGGCAACCGGGAGCTGGTAGAGAGCACTGCGCGCACGGAAGCGATCCTTCGTCATCTGAAAGAAAAGTATGGCGCCGACTCGGTTCAGTTTTATGACATGAACTTCTTTATGCGAGA
>Ga0209773_10000507_pt1 | contig 12856 bp, 11 predicted proteins | sample BogFormECP14_OM1_FD_188244 | JGI IMG/M metagenome (GOLD analysis project Ga0209773, IMG submission 188244) | Bog forest soil microbial communities from Calvert Island, British Columbia, Canada - ECP14_OM1 (SPAdes) (version 2) | ecosystem: Environmental > Aquatic > Freshwater > Wetlands > Bog ... | reverse complement strand
GCCGCATCCGGCGCCGTGACCGGCAGCATGTGGCCGCCCTCGATCAGCTCCAGGTCCAGACCGGGGATTTGCTCCTTCGTCGCTTGTCCGTGCATGCGATAGTCCAGAAGATTATCGCCCTTGCCGAACAGGATCCCGATCGGGATGGTCAATGTAGGATATCGCCCGATCAGCTCGGCGAAGCCGTCGTTGACCGCCTCCAAGTCGGTGGACGTTGCGTAGAAGCTCTGCGGCCTCAAGCCCAGCGCTCCCCCTCCCAGCCTGGCAAAGTCGGCCGGAACCTTTTCCGGCGCGAACACCGCCTTGAGCACGCGGTCGGCGCTCAGGATCCCCAGCGGCGTCGCCACCGTCCAGGCGGCCATCCAGCGCGCAAGCGGCGATCGAATGTCGAGGCCGCGAAACGGCGCGGGCGGCGTCTCGACGACCTGGGTGACAGGCGCGATCAGCGCGAGCCCGCTTGCACATTCGGGATGGTCGAGGCCGATCGCAAGCGCGATCGCGCCGCCCAGCGAATGCCCGACGACAACGGGGCGATCGAGTTTCAGCATTCCGATCACTTTGGCCATGAACTCGCCTTGCGCGCGAAGGCGGGGGTCGGCGCCGGCCGGGCGGGTCGAGTAGCCCGATCCGGGACGATCGACCGCAATGACCCGGAACTCCTTCGCCAGGCGGCCGACCAGCGCATAGGTGAAATTCTCCAATTGTCCGCCGAGGCCGTGGATCAGAAAGAGGGACGGACCGGCGCCCTCGTCGACGTAGTGGATGCGGCAGCCGTCGAGTTCGAGAAAGCGCCCGCGCGGCGGGTCGGCGATCTCGACCTGCCGGGCGGTATAGGCGGCGAACCCGACCAGGCCGCAAACAACAATCACCAGTAGCAGAACGATGAGCGCAACCGCCGTCATGTCGCCCCCGTAAGGCGCTTGAGGGTCGCAAGATGGTTGACCGGCGCGAGCCGTTCGACGAGCGCGATCATCTTGGCGTCCCGGCCGACCAGCACGCGCTTCGCCCGCCGTTCAATGCCCTCGACGATGATCTCGCCTGCCGTTTCAGGCGAAAGGGTGAGCGTCCGGTTGGCAACCGCCAGCTTGACGGCGATTGCGTCGGGATTTGTCGATTTCGGCCAGCGGGCGTTGCGGGCGATCGCCGTCGCGACGCCGCCGGGATGAACTACGGTCACGCCGACGTTCGACCCTTCGAGCTCGTTCATCAGCGCGTTGGAGAAACCGCGGACCGCGAATTTGCTCGCGGCGTAGGCGGTCTGACCCTCCGGGGCAATCAGGCCAAACACGCTCGAAATGTTGACGATGCGCGCGTCATCGCTTGCCCTGAGGAGTGGCAGGAAGGCGCGCGCCATCCGAACGACGCCCCAGAAATTGATGCCGAACAGCCATTCGAAATCCTCCTCGGCGATCTCCTCGAACGCGCCGCCGAGCGCGACACCGGCGTTGTTGACCAGTAGATCGACGCCTGCATGCGCGCCGAGGATTTCGTTCGGGAACGCAGCGACCGCCTGCCGGTCAGAGACGTCGAGCCGATGCCGGCTCGCTTTTGCTCCGGCGCCCGTCGTCATGCGCTCGGTCTCGATGAGCCCCGCCTCATCGACGTCGGCGAGCGCCAGGTTGCAGCCGCGTTTCGCCAGCGAGACGGCGATCGCCCGTCCGATGCCGCTCGCCGCCCCGGTCACGATCGCGGTGCGGCTTTTGAGGTTCATCCGCTCGGGCAAAGTCTGGCCCTCACGCGGCCCGGCTCGCCTGGTCGAGCCGCTTGAACTCGAGCGCGCCGTCATCGATCGCGCCGAAGCGCAAGGCCATGACGTCGAGGGCGTAGTTCTGGTTCATCCGCCAGGGCTTCTTCGTCCCCTGCTTCGGCAACAGGTTTTTCGCTCTCTGGATATAGCCCGAGGTGAGGGGCAGCGTAGGCTCCTCCGTTATCGCTGCCTCGCCCCGGCGCGGCGTGCAAATCGCGTAGCCGCGGCGATCCATGTGGTCGAGGAGCCGGCAGAGGTAATCGTCGATCAAATCGGATTTGAGGGTCCAGGAGGCGTTCGTATAGCCGAAAACCGACGCCAGATTCGGGACGTCGCTGAGCATCACGCTCTTGTAGATCGTCGTGCTCCCCACTTCGACCGGCTTGCCGTCGACCTCGATCTTAATCCCGCCCATCAGCCGCAGCTTGAGCCCGGTCGCGGTGACGATGATGTCGGCTTCGAGCTCCTCGCCCGAAGTCAGACGTAGGCCGGTCTCGGTGAAGGTTTCGATCTCGCCGGTGACGACCGACGCCTTGCCGGCGCGCAGCGCCGCGAACAGGTCGCCGTCGGGGACGAGGCACAGCCGCTGGTCCCATGGCTCGTAGCGGGGGTTGAAGTGCTTGGCGGCGTCGATCCCCGGTCCAACGGCGGCCTGCGCGAGCTTGAGGATTCCCGCCCGCACCGCCGCCGGTTTGCGCCGCGACAGGCGGAAAAGGTAGAGCTGCAAAGCGATGTTCTTCCAGCGCAGGATGGCGTGGGTGAGCCGGGCCGGAAGCCATCGTCCGAACTTTTTCGCCATCGCCTCTTCGGACGGACGGGCGACGATATAGGTCGGCGATCGCTGCAGCATGACGACGTGGGCCGCGGTTTCCGCCATCGCCGGAACGAGCGTCACCGCAGTCGCTCCGCTGCCGATGACGACCACTCGCTTGCCGGCGTAGCGCAAGTCTTCGGGCCATTTCTGCGGATGAACGATGCGGCCGGCGAATCTCTCCATCCCGGGCCAGCCGGGCATATAGCCTTCCGCGTATTCGTAGTAGCCCGCGCACAGAAAGAGAAAGTTGCACGACAATCGCAGCGTGTCGCCGCCCTCAGCCCTCACGTCCAGCGTCCAGCGCGCGTCCTCCGATCGCCAGGACGCTCCAACGACCTTGTGGCCGAAGCGGATCCTTCGATCGACGCCATATTGCTGCGCAGTTTCGGCGAGATAACGCAGTATTGACGGTCCGTCGGCGATCGCCCGCGCGTCGTTCCACGGGCGAAAGGCGTAGCCGAATGTCGACATGTCGGAATCCGAGCGGATGCCCGGATAGCGGAACAGGTCCCAGGTGCCCCCGATCGCGTCCCGCGCGTCGAGGATGGCGAAAGTCGTCTTCGGCCGCTTGCGAACCAGATGGCAGGCGGCGCCGATCCCCGAGAGACCCGCGCCGACGATAAGCACGTCGAAGTCGGCGCCGGCGGCCCCGGCTTTCGCCGGATCGTCGCGTACATGCATCGCCAAGGCGGCTTCGTTCATCCGTCTCCTCCGCTGACGGCGGCGACGCCCTCGGGAGTGGGGTCTGGCCGTAACGTTTGTTCGGCAAAGACTGTAGGACACCCGGCTCGCGGCGGGCAATGCGGGAGATGTGTTGGGGTGAGGCCCGTGAGCGACGCCGCGGCGGTCCTGGCAAGACGGCCGTTCGTTGATCCGGCCCGCCGCGTCGATTATGGTCAAACGACACGCAAAGGACGGCTGTCGCCATGTCCCGGATCCGGAGAGCGCGGCAAGCCGCCGGGGCGCCAGTTTCAAACCGGATCAACGGTTTTTCGAGGAAACGACCATGGCTCTCGCGAATATCCTCGTGCATCTCGATTCGAGGCCGCGCACCGCGGCCCGCTTGGGCCTAAGCCTGCGCATCGCTGAACGGTGCGGGGCGCGCCTGACCGGGATGTTCGCCGAGAAGGCTGGGGCCCACGTGGTCGGGACGGTCGCGACCTGGCCGAGCGAGCGCTATGTCGCCGCCCGGGACAAGGCGCAGGCGGCGTTCGCGGCCGCGACCGCGCCGCTCAAGGACCGCGCCCCATTCATCGACGTCAACCGAGGCAGCGACCACGAGATTATCCGCCGCGCGACAGAGATCGCACGAGCGTTCGATCTCGTCGTTCTCGGCCAGGCGCAGGATGACGTTCCCGTGCCGGCAAAATTGCCGGACGAGGTGATCGCCGAAAGCGGCCGGCCGGTCCTGGTCGTGCCCTATGTCGGAACCTACGCCGACGTCGGCGCCCGGCCGCTCTTCGCCTGGCACAGCGAGCGCGGCGCGGCGCGCGCCGCCTTCGACGCTCTGCCGCTGCTCATGGGCGGATGCGAAGCGGTCATCGTCGAAGTCGGCCATAAGGGCGATCGACGCTACGAATTCTCCGACCTTCTGGTCGCCAACCTCGCCCGCCACAAAGTCGACGCGCGCTACCACCACGTCGTCGTCGAGGATATTTCGGTCAGTGACGCGCTGCTCAGCGCGATTTCCGACCATTCGGCGGATCTGATGGCGATCGGCGCTTTCGACGCCGGCTGGCGCTTTCTGTTCGGCCACGGCTCCGGAACGCCGCAGATCCTCGCCCACATGACCGCGCCGGTGCTGTTCTCGCATTGACGGAACAGCGTCGCGATCAAGCGCTATGATATAGGGGTCAGGCCGCGGCGGCGCCCCGCCGGCGGCGTGCGTCCCTTCCCCCGCGACCTGTCAGGGATCGATCGGCCATGCAGAACCTCTCGCCCGAAGGGCTTCGTATTGCGGCCGAGGTCGCAAAGCGCCATGGGGTCAGCATCGAGGCGGTCGAGGCGCTGCTTGGCGCCCTCGCTCGGGGCAATGGTCGCCAGGCGCAATTCGACCATCCCGATCTCGGCGGGATGGGACAGTGGTCGCAAGGCGGCATGATCATGGTCGGCGACATGTTCAATTCGAGCCTCAAAGCTCGCGTCGATGCGCTCTGCAACGAGCTGGCCAGCCTCCTCGATCGCCAACCCGCGCTTGGCCCTGTCCCCGAACAGTTGCAGTCGCAAGTCCAGAGCGGCGGCGGCGTCAGCCTGTTCGTGGCCGGGTCCGGTTCGGCAAACCCATGGTGGCCGGCGGAGCTCGGCAATCCGGCGTCCACCGGCGCCCAGAATGATCTGCGATATGCGTTTTTTCCGGGTCCGCGTCGTCTTGCGATTCGTGACGGCGGCCGGGTTCGCGTTTACGACACCGGCGAGCATCGGCTCTCGGGCTTCTCGCAGCAGCAGGGCGGCGATCAGTCGCTGACCTTCACGAGCCAAGATGGCCTCGTCCGCGTCGCCGACCTGCCGTTGGTCGATCCGCACAGCAATCGGCCGCCCGCCTCCGCCGCGCCCTCGCCGCAAACGCCCGCTGCCGCCGCGGCGGCGGGGCCGGTTATGACTCCGGCGGCGGGCGACATTCTCAGAACCATCGAAGGCCTGGCGGAGCTGCGCCGGAAAGACATCATCACGGAAGAAGAGTTTTCGGCGAAAAAGGCCGAGCTTCTGGCGCGCCTCTGACGCTCACCCCGCTTTGGGCGGTTTGGGATCGCGCCACGGCCCGTCGGCGCCGATGAGCGCGTCGGCGGCTTCGGGGCCCCAGGTTCCGGGTGCGTATTCCTCTGGCGGCGGCGGATTCGCGAGGATCGGCTGGACGATCCGCCACTGTGCATCGATCGAGTCTTCGCGTCCGAACAGTTCGTCGTTGCCGCGCATCGCGTCGCCGAGCAGGCGCTGATAGGGAGGGATCAGCGAGCCGGCGCGTTCCGTCAGCGTGAGCTCGACGCTCTCGCCGGTCATGCCTTCCCCGGGGTGTTTCACCCGCAAGCCAATTGCGACCCCTACGTCCGGGCTTATCCGCAGGCGCATATAGCTGGGCGGCGCGCTGGCCTCGTCGCCGAACGTCGCCCGTGGCGGCGCCTTATATTCGACGGTGACCTCGGCAGCCGTCAAAGGCAGGCATTTGCCGGCGCGGATGTAGATCGGGACGCCCGCCCAACGCCAAGAGTCGACCGACAATTTCACCGCGACATAGGTCTCGACCGTCGAGTCCGGCTTGACGCCCTTGACCTGCCGATAGCCGCGATACTGGCCCCGAACGATGCTTGCCGCGTCCAGGGGTTTGACGGCCTTGAGGAGGGCGGCCTTCTGGTCGCGCATCGATTCATGGTCTTCGCCGGTCGGTGGGTCCATCATCACGTTGGCGAGCACCTGAAGCATGTGGTTCTGAACCACGTCGCGGAGCGCGCCCGTTGCGTCGTAGAAGCTGCCGCGATCGTCGACCCCAAACGCTTCCGCCATCGTGATCTGGATGCTGCGCACATAGTTGCGGTTCCACAGCGACTCGAACGGCGCGTTCGCGAACCGGGTGTAGACGATGCTCTGAACCGGCTCCTTGCCGAGATAATGGTCGATGCGAAAGATCGCCTCTTCGGGAAAATGCTGGTGCAAGGTCCGATTGAGCGCCTGCGCCGATTCGCGGTCGTGGCCGAACGGTTTCTCGATGACCAGGCGCGCGTCGACGTTGAGGCCGCTTGCGGCAAGCGCGTCGACGACGACGCCGAACAGGCTCGGGGGAATCGCGAGGTAGTGCAGCGGCCGCTTCGCCGGCCCGAGCGCCTGCCTGAGGGCAGCGAATGTCCCTGGATCGCCGTAGTCGCCGTCGACATAGCGCATGAGTTCGAGAAGACGCGCCAGTTTCGCGGGGTCAGCGCCTCCATGGCTCTCGATGCTCGCCTTGGCGCGCGCCTTTAAGTCGTCGTCCTTCCAGCCACTCTTGGCGACGCCGACGATCGGGACATTGCACCCTTCGTCGCCGACGAGACCCAGCAGGGCCGGGAAGATCTGCTTGAACGCCAGATCGCCGGAAGCGCCGAAGAACACCAGGGCGTCGGACTGCGCGGCCTCCATGCTCATCTCCCCTTCAAATTTGGCCCCACCTGCCCTTATTTGAGCGTCGAGAATGCGGGCCGCGTCAACCCCCCTGGGGCGAGGGGACCGCCCGGAGGGCGGCGGAGGGGGCAAGGGAGCGTTCGGCCCGCCGTCCCCATCTTGCCGAACGCCGCGGTCATCCCGTAGTCCTTCTGGCCGCGATCCCGGCGAGTGAACCATCATAGGGGAGGGGCGTCGATGCCTGACTTCGGGGCCTATCAGAACGAGATCTACCTTGCGGGCTTGAGCGGCCGCCTGCCGCAGTTCCCGATGCGTTTCGACGAACTGGAGGCCAAGGCGCATGCGGGAATGCCGGAAAGCCTCGTCTCCTACGTCGCCGGCGGCTGCGGCGACGAGGCGACCCAGAGAGCCAATGTCGCTGCCTTCGACAAATGGGGCCTCACGCCGAGGATGTTCGTCGGCGCCAAGCAGCGCGACCTCTCGGTCGAGCTCTTCGGCATGAAGCTGCCGTCGCCGTTGTTCATGAGCCCGATCGGCGTCATCGGGCTTTGCGCCCAGGATGGCCACGGCGATCTCGCGACCGCCCGCGCCGCCGCGCTGACCGGCGTGCCGATGGTCGCCTCGACCCTTTCGGTCGATCCGCTCGAGGCCGTCGCCGCGGAGTTCAAGGCTACGCCCGGATTCTTCCAGCTCTATACCCCGACCGATCGCGAGCTCGCAGCGAGCCTGGTCAGGCGGGCCGAGCTTGCCGGCTTCAAGGCGATCGTCGTGACCCTCGACACCTGGGTGACCGGCTGGCGCCCGCGCGACCTCGCCACCGCCAATTTCCCCCAGCTCCGCGGCCATTGCCTCGCCAATTATCTCACCGATCCGCGCTTCACTCAATTGCTGGGCGCGCCGCCGCAAAAGGACCCGCGCTTGGCGGTTACGACCTGGGCGGCGATCTTCGGCAATCCGCTGACCTGGGACGACCTGCCGTGGCTGCGCTCGCTGACCAGTCTGCCGCTGATCGTGAAGGGCGTCTGCGATCCTGACGACGCCCGGCGCGCCATCGACGGGGGCGTCGACGGAATCTACTGCTCCAATCACGGCGGCCGGCAGGCCAACGGCGGCATCCCGGCGCTCGACATGCTGCCCGCGGTGGTGAAGGCGGCCGGGACGATTCCGGTCCTGTTCGATTCGGGCGTGCGCTCCGGGACCCACATCGTCAAGGCCCTGGCGATGGGCGCCGCAGCCGTCGGGATTGGCCGCCCCTACGCCTATGGGCTCGCGCTCGGCGGGACCGACGGCATCGTCCACGTGCTGCGCTCGCTTTTGGCCGAAGCCGATCTCCTGATGGCCGTCGACGGCTATCCGACCCTCGCCGATCTCAAGCCCGAGGCGTTGCAAAGGGTGGAGCGGTGAGCGGACTTGGAGCAGCTTTCGATTACATCGAGCCGTCATTGCGAGGAGCGGAGCGACGAAGCAATCAAACGTGGGGCGCCCGACGTTCCTCTGGATTGCTTCGCTGCGCTCGCAATGACGAGCCGAGCGCAACGGACTTCCGTGACAGTTCCCCGGTCGTCGCCACACGCTAGTTGAAAATAGATGCCATGTCATTTAATGACACGGCATGAATTCAATCTCCCTCCCGGGCGCTCCGCGCCGCGGGGTCCACGCGGGGTTCGGCGCGCAGATTGCTCAGGCCGCGCGGCTTTGGCGCCGCGTCGTCGATCATCGGATGCGCCCGTTCGGATTGACGGAAGCGACCTGGCTGCCGCTCCTGCATCTCGCCCGCTCTCCGGCGGCGATGCGGCAGAAGGAGCTCGCGGCCTCCTTGTCGCTCGACAGCTCGTCGGTCGTTCGCCTGCTCGACGCGCTCGAAGCCGCGGGACTCATCGAGCGTCGCGAGGACGGCGCCGACCGCCGAGCGAAGGCCATAGTCCTGACGCGGCTTGGGCGCGCCACGGTAGCCAAGGTCGAACGCGTCGCACAGCAGGTGCGTGGCGACGCTCTCATGGGACTTTCGGGCGACGAGATCGCGACGGCGTCGCATGTGCTCGAGCATGCGTGCCGGATGCTGGCGCCGATGGCCGACGAGCCCGGTTCATGAATCGACACGTTCCCGAGCTCCCGGCTTCGAGCGGCATCGAAGGGCCGCGCCGTCACGTCCCGCTGTGGATGCTGGCCTTGTTCACTTTGAGCGGGACGCTGGGCATGCACATTTTCGTGCCCGCGCTTCCGAGCGCCGCTGCAGGTCTCCACTCGAGCCCAGGCGCGCTGCAGCTGACGATCAGCGTCTATATAGCAGGGCTTGCGATCGGCCAGCTCGTCTATGGCCCGGTCTCCGATCGTTTCGGCCGCCGGCCGACGCTGATCGGCGGTCTTGTGCTGTTCACGATCTCCGGCCTCGCCGCGCTGCTTGCGCAAAGCGTCGACGCCCTCATCGTCTCCCGCCTGTTTCAGGCGCTTGGCGGCTGCGCCGGTCTCATTCTCGCGCGCGCGATCGTGCGCGACACCGCGGCGTCGCATGAGGCGACGCGCCGCCTCGCGCTGATGAACCTCATGGCCACGGCTGGGCCCGGAGTGGCGCCGTTGGCCGGCGGCGCGCTCGCGGGGCTGTTCGGCTGGCGCTCGATATTTGTCGCGCTTTGCGCCCTCGGCGCTCTGAACTCGCTTTGCGCCTGGCTGCTCCTGCCCGAGACCGGCAAGCGTGTGAGCATCAGCAGCGCAGTGCTGGCGCGCAACACTCGCCAGCTTCTCGCCTCGCCCGCCTTCCTTGGCTATGCGATCGGCGGCGGCTGCGCTACGACCTCGCTCTACGCCTTCATCGCCTGCGCGCCGTTCATTGTCGTCGATCAGTTGCATCGGCCGGAGGGCGAGATCGGCCTCTACCTGGCCCTTCTTGTCTCGGGAATATGGCTGGGCAGCATGTTGACGAGCCATCTCGTCGACCGGTTCGCCCTGAAGACGTTCCTCGTGGCCGCCAATGCGGTGAGCGTCGCGGCGGCCTTCGGATTCCTCGCCGCCGTCCTTACGGGACATCTGACCGTCGCGCTGATGGTCGGCCTGATGCTTATCTACAATGTTGGCGTCGGCTGCGCCGGACCTGCCGCTCTCGTACAGGCGATGAGCGTCAACCGGCACGTCCTCGGGTCGGCTTCCGGCCTCTATGGGTTCACCCAAATGGCGGTGGGCGCGGCGCTGACCGCGCTCGCGGGACTTGGCCGCGACCCGGCATTGGCGGCGGGCGTCGTGCTCGTGCTGGCCGGCATCGTCGCCCAAGCCTCGTTCTGGATCGCGATTCGCCACGAGGCGGGCGCGCCGCCGGCGGAGTAAGACGATTGACGGAACAATCATCTGTCCTCACTGCTCCAAGAAAAAGCGCGCCATGACCCGCGAGGCGTCGAGGCCGGCGGTTTGGGTGAAGCTGCCGCGCGAGTCGCCGCCGAACCAGGCGTGCCCGCCGCCCTCGACCTGCCAGCGCTCGACCACGACCCGGCCCTCATCGTCCTCAAGCACCGTGCGGCGGACGCGGCCGCCTCCGGCTTTCGAGTCGAGGTCGATCCTCTTGAGCCGGGCCTGTCCGCGTTCGGCCTGATCGAGGATCCGCTCTCCATTGGCCGGATGGACCGTCCCATCGGCGAGCCCATGGATAATGATCTTGCGGCAGCGGCGATCGCCCGCGGTCGGCGGCGCCGGCTCGTCGGCGGCGGTTCCCTTCATCGCGGCGAAAGCGGAGGGGACATCGACGGCCGATCGGTAGGGCAGGCCCGAGTGGACGCCGACGGCAGCGAACACGTCCGGGTAGGTCGCCGCCAGAACCTCCACCATCGCGCCGCCCGCCGATAAGCCCGCGGCGAAAACCCGCTCGTGACTGACGCCGAATTCCTTCGCCAGGGCCTGCGCGAGGCCGGCCAACTTGGCCGGTTCGCCGGACCCCCGGTTCTGGTGGCGCTGGTCGAACCAGTTCCAGCAGCCCGCCGCGTTGGCGCGCCGCGGCTGGTGCGGATAGGCGACGATGAGGCCGAACTCGTCGGCGAGGTCGTTCATCCGCGTTCCAAGCGCGAAGTCCTCGGGATTCTGGGTGCAGCCATGCAGCATGAGCACGAGCGCGAGCTCGCGGCGCTCGCGATCGGCCGGGACGTAGAGCCGGTAGCTGAGCGAACCGGCGGGGCCGCGATAGACGCGTTTCAGAAAGCGTTCGCCGAATTCGTCCGCGGGCTCGGCCTCGGGCGCCGGGCCCGGCGGCGTGGCGGGCCTCGCGCGCAAGGCGCGCAGGACTTCGCCCAACGGACGGCGCGGCGAGGGCGCAAAGGCGGGGCCGGGCGGAAGCCGCGGCGGGGCATCCGGCGCGCTGTCCAGGTCCTGCGCCGGCTCGCCCGACAGCGCCCGGCGCAGAAGAGCGGTCGCTTCGGTGAGATTCGACTGTCTGACCAGGCTCAGCGCCTCGCCCATGGCGTCGATGAGGCGCGGCTTCATTGGCTTTCCCATTGGCTCTTCCTTCAGCGCAGGCGATCGGCGAGCGCGGCTTTGACGTCGGCGGGCGCGTGCAGCGCGCCGAGCACGGTGATCGATTCGATTGTAGCCGTCGCGAGATCGGGCGTGACGTCGTCGGCGATGACGGCGAGGCCAAGCACGCGAATGCTGAGCCGTTTCCCTGCCGCCTGAACGGCTTCGAGGTCCCGGCGGGCGAAGGTCCTCAAGCCCAGTTCGAGGGTCAGGCGCGAAGCGGCTTCCTTCGCGACATCCTCATGCCTCGTCAGTTGATTGCGGATCGCGGTACGAATGAAGTCGGAGCGATTGGAATAGAAGCCGTCGCGGACCAGAAGGTCGATCGACCCGAGGTCGACGAACCCGAGGTTGATCGTGAGCTTCTCGCTATCGGGCGGCTTCGACAGTTGCTAGGTCTCTGAATTGTCGACATCCATATGGATGTCTTATGGATGGTATATGGATGGCGGACCCACCTTTGCCAAGCAGGGGCTCGCTGCGGAGGGCCGCGAGGCGGGGAAGGATGGGTTTCCAAGCCGCAGGACACCGAAATCCAAGCCGGAGACACCAAAATCCAAGCCCGCCGCAACGAAATCCAAGTCCGGCGCAACAAAATCCAAATGCCTTCTCCTTCCGCCAATCTAGGTTTCTCAATGGGTTGAACGTCGATTCCGGCCGCCTGGAGGACAATTGCGACTCGACCGGGCAGGCGGCGTCTCCTTCCGGTCCATTCGCTCGCCTCGTTTCTGAAAAACTGAACCACAGGCGGGGCGATTTGGCAAGAAAATGTCGATTCGAGGTTTTCCCCAAGAAGCGACCGTTGCCGAAACAAGCTGCGAACGTCTTCGACCGATCCGGCGCCGGCCAATGGCGCGCCTTACGCGACCAGCCCTTCTCGGCGGCGGCTATCTCGGATATCAGGACCAGAGCCCGGAGGCGGTTGGCCGAGAAGACGCGCATCACCGCGACCACAACGACCCGGGCGAGGCCCTGCCAGCGCAGGAGCGCGGGTCACTCTTCAACGACCAAGGAACGGAGCGCATCATGAAAATCCTGATGGTTCTTACCTCCCACGACCAGCTCGGCAACACCGGCCGCAAGACCGGTTTTTGGCTGGAGGAACTCGCGGCGCCTTACTATGTTTTCAAGGATGCCGGGGTTCAGGTCACCCTCGCGTCGCCCAAAGGCGGTCGGCCGCCGCTCGATCCCAAGAGCAACGAGCCGAACTTCCAGACCGACATCACGCGGCGGTTCGAAAAGGACGCCGACGCCAACGCCCAGCTGGACAGGACGGTGCGCCTCGATAGCGTCAAGCAGGGGGATTACGATACCGTCTTCTACCCCGGCGGCCACGGGCCGATGTGGGATCTCGCCGAAGACAAGAACTCGATCAAGCTATTGGAATCGTTCCTGGCCGCCGGCAAGACGTTCGCGGTGGTCTGCCACTCAACCGGCGCGCTGCGCCACGTCAAAACTCCGGACGGTAAGGTGCTCGTAGACGGCAAGACGGTGACCGGCTTCACCAATGGCGAGGAAGAAGCGGTAGGATTGACGAAGGTGGTGCCTTTCCTGGTCGAAAACGAAATGATGAGCCTCGGCGCCACCTTTTCCAAGGTCAAGGACTGGGGCGTTCACACGGTCGCCGACGGCCAGCTGATCACCGGCCAGAATCCGGCCTCGTCGGGCCCGGCTGCCAAGCTTCTGATGGATACGCTGAACAAGAAGGCAAAATA
>Ga0209773_10000506_pt1 | contig 12865 bp, 7 predicted proteins | sample BogFormECP14_OM1_FD_188244 | JGI IMG/M metagenome (GOLD analysis project Ga0209773, IMG submission 188244) | Bog forest soil microbial communities from Calvert Island, British Columbia, Canada - ECP14_OM1 (SPAdes) (version 2) | ecosystem: Environmental > Aquatic > Freshwater > Wetlands > Bog ... | reverse complement strand
CATGAATATATTTGAGAAAGGCGTCTCCGCGTATGCGATGATTGGCGACTCTGCCAAGAAAGATCGATGGAAGCGCGACGCACAAAGAAATCGCGTAATAATGAGTTACCGCTGGGACCCATAGTCCCGCGAACCAATATCCCGCCATTGTGGCGACACTCGCTGGCAGGAAATAACCCTGCAGCGTTGCCCGGAAGTGTTGCGGAGACCAGCGCCGCATGGCCCCGTAGATAACCAAGGGTGGCCCGTTCATGCCATAAGCACCTCCGAGCAGGCCGGCAACGAATCCACAAGCCAAAAGCCAGGCACGGCTATCGGTACGTAGCTCAGGCGGCCTCTTGCCCAAAAGACAATATGCGGAAAATGCTACAATCACGATCGCCAACGCAGCTTTGACGAGTTGCTGGTGCGCGCACGTCAGCAGCGCAATACCCAAGGGAATGCCCAAAAAGGTCGGCGCTAGCAGCCATCCTGTGGTGCGCACATGGATCTTCCGCCAGTCTTGTAAAACGACGATGGCAGCGACGGTGATCGACAACAGAGCTACAAGAGGAGCAGCGATCTCGATGGGAATGCTGAAGGCCAGCAGCGGGACAGCAATTAGCCCTTCGCCAAAACCAAAAGCTGATCGAACGAAAACGGCAAAACATACTACTAGCAGAACATGCAGAGTAATAACGTCCATCGTCACCTTAACCATAAGCCGTATATGCTGACGCGGCTGACTGGTCGGCTCGGACCCCTCTTCCATGGGTCACCCCTCAGCGCAACGGAAAGAGTCATCTCAGGTATTTTTCAAGATAAGAGACAAAAAGCCCAGATACTTCGTCCGACAATTTCTCAGCCTCGGCCCGATTGATCGCGACGAGGTCGGGAGCGACCGCGTCACAAATCAAAACGACCAGGTGTGCGCTACGAAGCAGAGATCTTGAATCGGATCGGGCTCCTCCCGCGCGCAAGAATCTTGCGATCATTCGAGCGAACTGTTCGTTCAACCTCCGGTTGAATCGCCTGAGATCCGGATCGCTCTGAATAGCTTGCAGGATTGCAGCGGCGGCCGGCTCTCCCCGGTAGACTTCCGTGAGCTTGCCGACAAACTGACGCATGGCTTCCCGCCACGATCCTGCTTTTGCCTTCCCGAGCAACTGCGCGAGCTCGTGCCGCAACGGCTGAACGCTCTGCTCTGCCAGTTGCATTACGATCGCCGTCTTGTTCGGGAAGTAGTGGTACACCAACCCGGGAGGTAGCTTGGCTGCTGCTGCAATCTGGCGCGTATTCAACGCGTCGAACCCGTACTTGGTCAGCAGCCTCGAGGCCGCCGCCAGAATAGCTGCGACACGTTCCCGCGACCGCTCCTGCTGCGGGATCGCGCGCCGGTTGAGACCCGCCTTCTTCTTTCGCGTTGTCGCTTTGACCTTTGCCATGGCTCTACCATATCTCTAAAGTTGACGGGTGTTCAATATCCTGTTGACGCGGCCCACCTCTCCAAGTTATATACTTGACCACTGTTCAAGTTCCTCAATCGGAGTACGAGATGTCACTCGACACAGGAATCACGCGCCGGAAGTTCATCGGGATCGCTGCTGCAGCGACAGGAGTTGCTCTGACGGGTTTTGCGGCACGAGGCCGCGCGTCAGACGCAAAAGTTGTGGAAGTCGCAATCGTGGGGGCCGGGTTGGCTGGACTCACCGCCGCACGTGATCTCGCCAGATCGGGGCTGGATTCATTCGTGGTGCTCGAAGCGCGAGGCCGTGTAGGAGGGCGGACGCTGAATCAGCCGATCGGTGGCGGCCACGTGGTAGAGGCCGGCGGCCAATGGGTGGGACCAACGCAGACCGCGGTGCTTGATCTCGCACGCGAACTTGAAATCTCGACGTTCCCTACTTATGACCGCGGCAAGACGGTCTATGTTGTCCAGGGAAGACGGTCCGAGGTCGAGCCGACTGCCAGCATTATCGGGCTTCCCGATCTCGAGCGAGAGATCGATTCGCTGGCGCGGACGATCCCGCTTCCCGATCCATGGACCGCGCCGAAAGCAAAAGAATACGACGCCACAACGCTCGCTCAATGGCTCGATCGGAGAGGACTATCTCCAGCGGATCGAATCAGCCTTGATATCGGGACCCGGCTTACGTTCGGCGCGCCAGCCGATCAGATCTCATTCTTGTACTTCCTCTATTACGCTCGGTCGGCTGGCGGCTATGGAACGCTTGAGTCGATTCGGGGAGGTGCGCAGGATTCACGAATCGTGGGTGGCTCCCAGCTGTTGAGCCTGAAAATGGCGGAGCAGCTTGGCTCCCATGTCTCGCTTTCATCTCCAGTAACGAAGATTTCCAACTGGGCAGAGGGCTCGGAGCCAGTTCTTGTCGAAACCGATCGCGGCTCGTTCAAGGCGCGACGCGTGGTCGTCGCGCTGATGCCGAGTCTGATCGCTCGAATCTCATTTGACCCGGCGCTTCCTGAGTTGCGACGTGACTTGCAGGACCATTGGCCGACCAGCGGAACGGGGATGAAGGTTCATCTCGTTTATCCAACGCCCTTCTGGCGCAACGCGGGCTTAAGCGGGCAGTCGATTACGGTGCCCGGACCGTACTTCTGGTCAATCGACAATTCGCCTCCGGATGGTTCAGTCGGAGTGATCATGGCATTCGCTGATGGTTCCGCGTTGCCCGCGAGCGAATCAGAACGCAAACGCATTTTCACTGAAGCATTCGCGCGATGCTTCGGTAAAGAGGCGCTGACTCCGACAGCGTACTATCAGCAAGACTGGGCTCTCGAGACCTGGAATCGCGGCTGCGTTTCACCGCTGTCCCCAGGCGTTCTGACCCGCTACGGACGGAGCCTTCGTCCGGCAACAGGCTCACTCATCTGGGCAGGAACGGAAACCGCCGACATCTGGACCGGTTACATGGACGGTGCCGTTCGTTCAGGCCATCGCGCAGCACTTCAGGTGCTTGAGTCGCTGGCCAAGTGTGCGCGTTGAATCATCAAGTTTACCAGCACCCGCGGATTCGCCGCAGAACCCGTTGTGGCAGTCAACATCAACGCATGTCCGCTGTCCGCTTTCTTTTCGGCGATCCAATAGTTCATAGCGATTTGAAGAACTTGGACTATATCTGTACTGGGAACGCCAATAGTGCGGTGAGTTTCTGCAAGGAGGTTTCGATGCGAACCTTAAGGGTTGTGGCGCTGATTCTGCTTCTTCTCCCCGGGAACGCCTACGCGCAGCAGAAGCCAAATATCGTCCTGGTGCTGATGGACAACCTCGGTTGGGGAGAGCCCGGCGTGTACGGCGGCGGGATCCTGCGCGGCGCGCCGACTCCGCGAATTGACCAGCTGGCTGCCGAAGGGATGCGCCTGCTTAACTACAACGTCGAGGCGCAATGCACCCCCAGCCGTGCGGCTCTGATGACTGGGCGGTATGCGATACGTACGGGCAACGGCTCGGTGCCGATCGATACTCCTGTCTACGGCCTCGTGCAGTGGGAAATCACGATGGCTGAAATGCTCTCAGACACCGGTTATGCCACCGGAATTTTCGGCAAGTGGCACCTTGGTCATACCAAGGGTCGGTTTCCGACAGACCAGGGATTCGATGAGTGGTATGGAATTCCCAATTCTACCGATGAGGCGTTTTGGCCGGACAATCCGCGTTTCCGCCCCAACTCGAATCTCTACGCCCGCCCCGAGTACATCATGGAGGGCCATAAGGGCGAAGCTCCCAAGAACGTTCGCATCTACAACCTCGCGGAACGCCGGCTCATAGACACCGAGCTAACCAAGCGCGCGATCGATTTCATGGGCCGCCAAACGAAGGCGAAGAAACCGTTCTTCGCCTACGTTCCCTATACGCAGCCGCACATGCCGACGATCCCCTCCCCGGATTTTCAGAACAAAACCCACAACGGCGATTTCGCCGACGTTCTCGCCGAGATCGATGCGCACGTCGGTCAGTTGCTCGATGCGGTGGACAAACTTGGAATCCGCGACAATACGATCTTCATCTTCACGTCCGATAATGGGTCCGAGTTTTCGACAGGATACTATGGTTTCAGTGGGCCCTGGCGCGGCACGTACTTCACGGCCTGGGAGGCCTCATTGCGCGTGCCTTTCATTATCCGGTGGCCGGGAAAAGTGCCCGCTGGAGCAGTCAACAATGAGATCGTACATGAGATGGATCTGTTCCCAACGTTCGCGCGCATCGCTGGTGGCAAGGTCCCGAAGGACCGGATCATCGATGGTATCGATCAGACCGACTTCTTCCTCGGGAAGAAAGATAAATCCGACCGCGAATCGGTGATTATTTACGTCGGCAACGAGCTCTGCGGCGTGAAATGGCGCAACTGGAAGATGATGTTCAAGGAACTCGACGAGGCGACCGGCCCCGTGAACACTTACGGCATCCCCCGCTTTTACGACCTGTACGTTGACCCAAAAGAGGAGCACCCACTTGATCCGCGGGTTCCCGAGAACCTGTGGGTTCGTTACCCGGCGACTCAGGTTTTGCTTAGCCACATGGCCTCGCTCAAGAAGGAGCCGCCCATCGCTCCTGGCACGCCGGACCCGTATGTTCCCTCGCATTGAGGGGTTCACATTGATTAGGAGTCGCGTAGCAAAATTCCTCCGGCGGCCACAAAGGCGGAGCAGAATCCAAGCGGAATTACACTCTTCAATTCTTCCTGCCGCCTGACGCGGAAGCGGAGAAAAATGAAACTGTGCTTAGCAGCTTTGCTGATAATTGCATGGGCTGGAATGTTCTGCGGATTTGCGTGCGCGGAAGAAGCCGGCAGCGGTCACTATCAACCGGGCGCGACCTCGTCATTTATCGACATGCTGCCCGACCGCGGAACATCCACATTCGCATACCTGAACGCGTTCACCTACTACCATGGGTCCTCGGGTGCGTCGCGCGACCTCCAAGTGGGAGGGCAGGTCGCGGCCAACGTCAAAGGCACGGTCTACGCCGATACTTCCATTTTCCTATACCAAGCTCCATGGACATTACTGGGCGGGCAGTATGGAGCCGCGGTCGCAGTTCCGTACGTCTGGTTGGACGTGAAGGCCAACTTGCTCCTTAGTGGCAAGCGAGGGCGTGTCACTCTTGGTCGTCAGGGTACGGACAACGGTTTTGGAGACATTCAACTTCTGCCGGTAATGTTCGGTTGGAACAAAGGTGACCTGAAGTGGCAGGGAACCTTCGGGATCTATGCGCCCACAGGCAACTTCACAAAAGGCGCGCTCGCCAACGTCGGCAAGAACTACTGGACCTTCGAACCGGCCGCGGCGGTGAGCTATCTCAGCAGCAAGTATGGCTTCGAGCTGACGGCGTTCACCGGGTTGGACTTCAACACCGAGAACGGCACGACCAACTATCAGACCGGTGATCAGTTTTATATCGACGGCACCGTGGCCCAGCATCTGCCATTGTTCGGCGGCTTCGTCGGCGCTGGCGCGAACGGATTTTTCTATCAACAAATCACCGGTGACGGTGGCAGCGGCGCGCGGCTCGGTGGCTTCGAGGGCATGACTGCGGGCATCGGCCCTGCAATCTCTTACGCCTACAGCGTTGGCGGCCTGGATTTGGCCGCCGAATTTAAGTGGCTGCCGGAAATCGACGTAACGAATCGGCTCAGCGGCAATACCATTTGGTTCAAGCTGGCAGTCAGCTTCGCCGCGAACCACGAAAACCCGCTTGACGCAATGTGACTATCTCGCGAGCCTGGCTGCCAATATCGAGTCCTTCTTCAACCACACCTAGGCGGAGACTACGTCTGATTTTGGACATCGGCGTGCTGATGCCCCTTGGTGGCAACGGCACCCGCGGATTCGCCGCCCGACCTGTCGCTACTAAAATTTCATCTGAACGATTGAAAGAGAGTGCCGGTTTGCGATGACCGGTTGAGCGCTCGTCTTGTAGTGTCCGTCACATACGGTGGCCTGGTCGCGACCGGCTCGCCGATCGAGTTGGCCCCCTATTCGACGATATCTTTCTTGAGGCTCTGGACGAATGCGACTACATCCGCCGATCTCCCCGCAATGCTCACAGGTGCCAGCATCGCGCATGCAGCAACGATAGCAAACGCCATATTTGAGGCGAGCGCGGGGCTGAATGTCTGACTTTCAAATCGTCAGTGTCTTAATTTGAGCGGACCAGAGCGGACTATGCCGGACAAGGGCGGATCAGATTGCAAGCCGGTACGGGCAAAGCGTTCAGGGGAATTCGATCTGCGTTGAGATATTTTCCCCTTCGACCGACGTTGAAAAATATCGAGCCGTCTGGCTTGAGCAAGGCTTCCATTCCGCACTGCTCGCAATGATGCGCCGATGGTGGTTCACCTGGCTTGGAATCTTCTACGAAATGATGACCCTTAAAATCTGGAATCATGGCTATCTTTTTCTAATAGACGTCCGCACGCCGGATTGATAGAAGGGGGGCGCTGACTGGGGTTTGCCCCCCTTTCACCAGTCGGCGTGCGGGCTGGCGCTTCACGGTGCTGGCCCGTTCTTTTACTTCGGTCTGAATTTCGGTACCGGCGTCATTTCAGCTTCGCTGAGCTGGAGTGGCGTCTTTTGATTTGCGAGCGGCTCAATTTGCCGGACACGGCTTCGCGACGACAGCGGTCACGATCAGAATCGCTCGCAAAAGAAGTTCGAGAAGCCAACGACCAGCGCGCGGGAACGATTGGCGATGCACCCTGCGACGATTTAATCGTTGTCGTCCGCCCTGAAGAACGCGAGCGAGCTGTCGGTGAGGAGCGTGGGCAGGAAAACACTGGAAATAGTCGGCGAGCCCGCTGCTGCCCAGGCTGCTTCCCATCGGACGAGTTCATCTTCCGTTTCAACCCGAGACCACTGTGAATCGCGGGTCGCGCGCGAAGTCACCACCGATTGGTCGAGCCACATCCATTGCGCATCGAACACAATGCGGAATCCGGATGTGGTGAGATCGAGGCTGTCGAACGCGTCCTTGACCGAGAAGCCTTGAGGAAGCGCGGCTCCTAGCTCGACAATCGCTGCGTATTGTTGGTCCAGCCCCGCCCGCGAAAGGGTTGTGGCGTTGGAATAATACGGAGGCCGGCCTTAGGTTGAAGCCAGATATCCGGAGTGAAATTTCCGGGAACGCCGTGGGCGCGACAGACGGCATCACACCATTCAGCGTTATTCATCACACAGATTGTCTGTTTGTCCGGTCGCGGTATATTACCGGCTTCGATACAGTGCTTGGACGCGAAATGCCGGCCACCGCCAAGTGTCTGAACCACTAGTGAATTTGTGCGGACTCAGTTTTAAGTAGGACCCGTTTCGTCCATCACTCGACCGATGTCTATTTGCGCTTCATCTTGCCCTCTCTCCAACGCTTCTTCATCGCCAGAGAGAGGCGCCTCCTACCAGCTGGCGTCAGCTCGCCACGCTTGCGCTTCTTGCCCTTCGTCGCGCCGCCCTTCGGCCTGCCGCCGCGCTTCTTGCCACCGGGGGACAAGGCCGAAGAGGCCGATCCCAGGAGCGCCACGATGGCTCGCCTCAGCCGCTCTTCTTCTTTCTTCAAATCCGAAACTAGTTTCGTTAGGTCCAAGGTACGTTCTCTCCTTTTGTGCGGCCGATATTGGCCCCTCTGCGCAGCCGTCCAGGAATCTACTCGTCAAGCGTCTCGCTGGCTATATGGCTACGCTTTCTGGCGTTACCGCGGAAGCCGCAGTGCGACAGTGCTCGCCAATCATGCCAATCATAGCGACAGCTAGCCCCTTCCCCTCGCCTAGGCACAATCCATCCGTGCGTCATTTTGATAATTGCCTGCGGCTTCACAGTGTCCGCTGCTCTTAAACCAGGATTCCTTTCTTCAGTGCTCGCTCCTTCATGATTGCGAAGAACACCGGCACGAGTATGAGCACGTGAATCGTCGAGGTGATCATGCCTCCCACGATTGGTGCGGCGATTGGTTTCATCACATCAGAGCCGATGCCGCTCTCCCATAGAATGGGCGCGAGACTAAGCATCACGACGGCGACGGTCATTAGCTTCGGTCGTAGCCGCTGCACTGCGCCCTCGATGACTGCCGCCTCGACGCTTTCGTGGGTGAGCTGGCCGGCGGCGATGTGGCGATTCAGAGCTTCGTGAAGATAGATCACCATGACGACGCCGGTCTCGACCGCGATTCCGAACAGTGCGATGTACCCGACCCATACTGCCACGCTGAAGTTGAAGCCCATCAAGTACTGCAGCAACAGCCCGCCGGTCATCGCGTATACCGTTGGAAGAATGAGTACGATCGATTCGGTCACCGACTGGAAGAGCATATAGAGCAAGACAAAGATCAGAAGGAAGACGATCGGCAGGATGACCGTCAGGCGTTTTCGAGCGCGCAACTGGAACTCATACTCTCCCGACCATTTCAGCGTGTATCCCGCAGGCAGATGGAGTTGCCGGTCGAGCACGCGCTGCGCGTTGTCGACGTAGCTGCCGTAGTCCGAGGTCGAGAGGTCAACATAGACATAGCCGGTTAGCATCCCGTCTTCGTCACGTATCATCGACGGCCCCGGACTCAAGGTGATACGCGCGACTTCGCCCAGCGGAAGCTGTGCTCCGGTTGGTGTCATGATCAGTATCCGACGAAGCGCATCCAGGTCGTTCCGGTAGTCCGCGAGATAGCGAACGTTGATTGAGTAACGCTCGCGCCCTTCGACGGTTGTTGCGATATTCTCGCCTCCCATGCCGGAGCTGACCGCCCGCTGAACGTCTCCGACGGTCAGGCCATATCTCGCGGCAGTACGGCGGTCGACATCAACGTTGATGTAAAAGCCTTGGGAGACGCGTTCGGCGAAAATTCCTCGCGTGCCAGGGACAGAGCCAAGTATCTCTTCGATCTGAGATCCAATCTGCTGAATCCGGTCGACGTCGGGGCCCTGAATTTTAAGTCCGACCGGAGTTTTGATTCCGGTGAGCTCCATGTCGAGCCGGTTCTCGACCGGCATCGTCCATGAGTTCGATAGACCCGGAAAATGCAGTCTGTCGTCCATTTCGGCGATGAGCGAATCGTAAGTCATGCCCTTTCGCCATTGCTCGCGCGGTTTGAGCATGATCGTAGTGTCGTACATATCCAGCGGTGCGTTGTCGGTCGCGCTGTCTGAACGTCCGACGGAACCGAAGACGCTTTCGACCTCGGGAAAGGTGCGGATGATCTGATCCTGCTTCTGCATCAGATTTACCGCTGACGAGATCGAAATTCCGGGCAAAGCCGTGGGCATATAGAGACTCGAGCCTTCATACAGCGGCGGCATGAACTGGCTGCCGATCTTGAAGAGCAGAGGAATCGTGAGCAGTAGGAAAATCACGTTGGCCGCAATCGTCAGCACGCGATGACGAAGGCACCATCGGATGACCGGCAGGTAGATCGCCTGGAAGAAGCGCGATATGGGGTTGTCCTCCTCAGGCCGCAGGCGTTTGCCACGTATGAAGAGGACCATCAGCACCGGGACCACCGTGATTGCGAGAACCGACGAGAAGGCGATAGCGAACGACTTGGTGTAGGCGAGCGGCCGGAACATTCGGCCTTCCTGCGATTCAAGCAGGAACACCGGCAGAAACGAGACAATGACAATGATCAGCGAGAAGAAGATTGGCCTGCCAACCTGCTTGGCGGCCGACAACAGAATTCGCTGCCGCTCGGATTCGGACACGGGTACGCCTTTCAGCGATGCCGCTTGCTGAGCCTCCGACAAGTGCCGGTAGCCGTTTTCGACCATTACGATCGAAGCGTCGACCAGCACTCCGATCGCGAGCGCTAAACCGCCCAGCGACATGATGTTCGAGCTGATCTGTAGATAGTACATCGGAATGAAGGTCGCGATGACCGCGATCGGCAGCGCAAGAATCGGGATAAAAGCTGAACGCAGGTGAAATAGAAAAATGATTATAACGACGCTGACAATGATAGCCTCTTCGATCAGATCGCGTTGCAAAGTATTGATGGATGCCTGAATGAGTCCCGAACGATCATAGCCGGTGACGATCTGCACGCCGCGCGGCAGAGTCTTCTGAATCTGAGCGAGCTGTCGCTTGACACCATCGATGACAGTCAGGGCATTCTGTCCGTAGCGCATCACGACGATGCCGCCGACCGTCTCGCCGTCACCGTTCCATTCAGCCGCTCCTTCTCGAAGATCGGGTCCCAGACTGACGACGCCCAGGTCTCTTATCAGCACCGGGGTTCCGTTGTTGGTCGCGACGGAGATTTGTTGGAGGTCTGAAACCGAATGAACGTAGCCGAGGCCGCGGATCATGTAGTCCGCTCCCGACATCTCGAGCACCCGGCCACCAACCTCGCCGTTACTGTCACGGATTTTGTCGATCACCGTTTCGAGCGGAACTTTCAGCGAGAGCAACCGGTTCGGATCGAGCTTGACCTGGTACTGCTTGACGAAGCCTCCGATCGTCGCGACTTCGGAAACCCCGGGGACTGTTTCGAGCGCATAGCGGACGTTCCAATCCTGCAAGCTGCGGAGGTCGGCGAGACTGTGAGTACGGCTCTTGTCGACGAGCGCATATTCGTACACCCAGCCCGCGCCGGTCGCGTCGGGACCAATCATCGGATTCACGCCAGCCGGAAGCTTGCCTGTAATTTGCTCGAGGTACTCCAGCACGCGGCTGCGAGCCCAATAGATATCGGTGCCGTCTTCGAACACGACAAACACGTAGGAGTCGTTGGGCATTGTCTGGGCGCGGACTGCTTTCACATGGGGCGCAGCAAGCATCGCGGTGACGATAGGATAGGTCACCTGATCCTCGATGAGGTTGGGCGGCTGCCCCATCCATTCGGTGTGAACGATCACTTGCACGTCGGAGATGTCCGGCAGCGCGTCGAGCGGGATTCGATCGAGCGACCAAACGCCGGCAAGTACCAGAGCCAGCACGCCGAAGAACAGGATGAAGCGGTTCGCATTACACCAGTCGATAGTTCTTTCGATCATGATCGTTCCTCACATCGCCATGGAGCCGCTGGCTGACACGTCCACCTGCTTCGTCGCGATCGGCTGGCCGCTTTTCGACGCGGTGATCGTCAGGCTCCAGGTGCCACCGCTGGGTAGTTCGATGTTCGCGGCGTACGTGCCGTTGCCCTGATCAATTGCGGGGCCTTGCGCGTGCATCGCCGCCATTCCCATCGCCGGCATCGCCGCCATGTAGAAAGACACAGTCACCTGCACGCCTGAGATCGGCACCGACTCGGAATCGCGGACCGTCACAATCACTTTGTTGTGGCCTCGCACAAGAGGATTGGGGTCGCTGGTGAACTCGATGCTTGCCTGGGGGGTCGCCTCGACCGCTTGTCCTGCGGCATTCGCGCCTACGCCCGGAGGTGGCGGCACGAATGCTCCCGCGGCAGCCTGCAGTTGGCTTTCCGAATCGATCAGGAAGTTGGCCGAGCTGACGATCTGCTGACCCGGAGAGAGTCCCTTGAGCACGATGAATTCATCACCGATGTGCTGCCCTAATTCGATCTCGGCGGGGGTGAGATAACCGGCACCACGATCGATGAATGCGACGTTGTGCGTACCGGTGCGCAGAACCGCTGTGTCCGGGATAACGGTTTGCTCGCCCATCGGGAGGTCGAGCGCCACGTGCGCGAACATCCCGGGAAGAAGCTGGCCTTTGGGGTTATCGAACTCGCATCGAACTTTGGCGGTGCGTGTCATCGGATCGATCTGCGGCTGGATGAAATCGACATGCCCATCGAAGTTCGTGCCCGGATAGGCATCGACCGTAACGGTTGCCGGATCGTCGGGACGAACGTTACCGATCTCGTCCTGAAAAACGGCCGCGTAGATCCAAACTTTCGACAGATCTGTGATCGTGAACAGGCGCGTGTCCGGCTGCACGTACATGTTAGGCAGCGCGTTGCGCTCGACGATGTATCCGCTCATGGGCGAGTCGATCTCGACGGCATGGCGGACGGTACGCTCGCGTTCCAATCTGGCGATCTCGCGCGGCGACACCCCCCAGAGCTTGAGACGTTCCGCGGCGGAATCGACCAACGACGACGCATCGGTGGTTACATCGCCGACGGTGCTGTCCTTCACGCGCTTGCGCGCCTCGATGGCGAGCAGATATTCGCTCTCGGTGCTCATGAGGTCGGGGCTGTAAATCGTAAACAACGGCTGTCCACGGTGTACGTATTGGTAGGTCGAGTTCGCGAATACGCGTTCGATCCATCCGGCGAATCGTGTTTGCACATAGCCTTGGAGCCGTTCGTCAGCTTCGATGTTCCCGGTGGTCTCCAGACGATCGCTCACGTCCTTTCGCGCCACGGTTGCGAATTTGAGTCCGATCAATTGCCGACGCTCGGGCGTGATCCGGATTGGCGCGAGCTGGGAATCAGCTCCATAGGCTGTCGTCGCGGCGAGAGCCAGGACGAGTGCCAGCACGCAGAGTCGCCAACTGAGAGAGGTGTAATTCATCGTCGGTCACCGATTACTTGCTGGAGTTTGGCGATTGCGATCTCGTGGTCGGCGAGGCTGCGGTAGTACTCTTGTCGCAAGTTCTGCAGATCGAGCACCGAGGAGAGCAGCGTTTGGAAGTCGACCTTGCCGACTCGATACGCAGCCGTCGCCGAAGCCTGCGACGTTTCGGCCTGCGGGATCAGGCCGTCGCGATAGATGGATAAAATCCGTTCCGCGGTGCGCATCGCGACCAAGCTGCTTTCTCCATCCGAGGAAACCTGCAGCAGAGTTGCGCGGACCTGCTCTCGCGCCGATTCGGCTTCGAGCGCGGCTTGTTCGATCGCCGGTGTTTGCTTGCGCCAGAAGTAGAGCGGAACTTTCGCGCCCAGACTCAGCATGTAGTAGTCGTTGAATCCGGGGCCGGTTTTCTCGTA
>Ga0209773_10000505_pt1 | contig 12901 bp, 12 predicted proteins | sample BogFormECP14_OM1_FD_188244 | JGI IMG/M metagenome (GOLD analysis project Ga0209773, IMG submission 188244) | Bog forest soil microbial communities from Calvert Island, British Columbia, Canada - ECP14_OM1 (SPAdes) (version 2) | ecosystem: Environmental > Aquatic > Freshwater > Wetlands > Bog ... | reverse complement strand
AGGACGCCTTTCAGCTTGTCAATTTCCAGCACGAATTGGATGGTGTCTGAGATGTCCGTAGCCGCTGTGTTTCGGGTCATCTTTAGCTTCCAGTCTTTCCGCCAGGTAGCGGAGCCAGTATCTGACTATTTTGCTGTATTCCGGCCTGCCGGATGGCATCGAGGACAACGCGGCGTGTAAGCAGCTCAGACAGAACGTGCGTTGCTCTTTCGCTCGGTCCCGAAATGATTACATAGGTCGGGACTCCGTTACGCCCAACACGGCTGAGTTCGCTGGTGATCTCCGGATCGTAGCGAGTCCAGTCAGCGCGGAGAAGGACGTAGTGTCGACGAAGGAGCTCCTGCTCGACGCCGCGGTCTTGCAAAACCGCCTTTTCATTGACTTGGCATGAGAGACACCATGCTGCCGTGAAATCAACGAAGACCGGCTTGCCTTGGCTCTGCGCCTCTTCGAGGGCAGCATTAGAGAAGGGGCGCCACTGCAGGCGATCAGGTTGAGCCGTGACCAAAGGGAAAGCGAGAGCTGCTGCCGCCGTCACTGCAGCGGCTATATATCCCCAACGTCGGGCAGGCCAACGTCCGAGTATCCATCCTCCGATAGCGAGGATCAGCAATCCGACCAGCAGTCGGGTGACATGATCGGTGCTGTCTCCGGTTGTGCTTCCGCTGAGACGGCCATAGACCCAAATCAACCAAACCACGGTAAGGAAAAGGGGCACGGAGGTGAATTGCTTCAAGGTCTCCATCCAGCGGCCGGGGCGCGGCAACTTGCTTGCCGCGCCTGGAACAAAGGTCAGCGCGAGATATGGCAACGCCAAGCCAAAGGCGAGGGACGTGAAGACCGTGAAGGTCACGAGTGCATTTTGAGACAGCGCAAACCCAATGGCAGCTCCCATCAGCGGTGCAGTGCAGGGCGTTGCTACCACCGTTGCGAGGACACCCGTGAAGAACGAGCCGGTATAACCGCCTTTGCGGGCGAGATCGTCTCCGGCGTTCGTCAAAGTCAGACCGAGGTCAAACATGCCTGCTAGCGAGAGCGCCATAAAAAACAGCAGGCAGGTCATAGCGACAACAAAGCCTGGGGACTGAAGTTGAAATCCCCATCCAGCCTGTTTGCCTACAGCCCTGAGCGTTAGCAGCGCGCCCACGATGATCCAAAAGGAACACAGGATTCCGGCTGTATACGCAATCCCGTGTGCGCGCTGATGCGCTCTGCTTTCGCCGGCACTGCTGACCAGAGCCAGCGCTCTGAGGAAAAGGACCGGGAAGACACATGGCATGAGGTTAAGAACCATTCCGCCACCGAATGCAAGCACAACCGCAAAAAGAAGCCCTGGTTCGCCGCCACCTCTGAGGTGGGAGAGTGCCGGTTCGACAGGAACATCAAATGTGTACGACCGTCCACCACTCAGCTTAATGAGACCTTTTAGTTCTTTGGGCAGCGTGTCGGAGATATCCGCTCGCTCTGTCACGAGCGTCAGGCCGTTGGCCGTGGGCTCTGTCTTCTGATCCGCCGCGTTCCGAATCGACTCGTCATCAAGCGGGTAGTATTCCGCCGAAGACTCCTTCTTGCCAGTGACTATGTTGAACGTCAGTGTGTCACGAGTTGCAGTTATGCCAATCTTGACCGAACTCGGCGCGTTGACTGGCTCCGCTCCCACAGCGGCGTCGATGAGCTTGTTGGTTTCTGAAGATGCCTGCGGAATGACTTTGAGGTTGAGGCCCAGGTACGCTTTTCCAGGAACGCACACTTCTCTGCAGACAAGCCATCGTACGTGCGCTTTAAGGTCCGCGTTCCCGAGTGGAGCTTGCGGGGAGGTCGAAACGTTGAACGGAAATACAGCCGTACCCTCGTATCCATAGTCCATCAACGGGCCAAGCGGTAGTCTCGAAGGCGCGGGATACTGCATTGGCCCAATGGAAAATCCTGACGGCGCCGACCATTGCACTCGCGGAGGCTCGCCGGAGTCTCCGGCGTAGACCCAATAAACGTGCCAGCCGGGCTCGAGTGTAAGGGCCAAAGCTGCTCGGCCCCTGCTACCTGGAGTGATTGATTCAGAATCGGAGATCAGCTCGGCGGTGAGATGCTGGGCCTGGACGGGTCCAGGTGCACCCGTTCCTGCTTCCCGTACTTGAGCATGGCTGAATGGGGAGAGCGCCAAGAGGACTAAGAAGAGGAATAGAAGACGATTGTGAAAGGTTCGCATGTTCGACCTGCGTGTGCTCTTGAAGAAAAAAGGCTGTGCCGGCTATTCCCGGCACAACCCCCACGTCAATTCGTGGAAAGATGGTCCAAGGCATCTTGTGCGGACAGGCGATCGCCGTGGCCATGACTGATCTTCTCAAAAACGACCATTCCCTTCTTGTCGAGAACGAACGTCGACGGATACGCAGTCTCATGGGGCGCATCCCAACGCAATCCGTACAAGTTAGTGACCTTATAGTCAGGATCCGTCACGAGAACAACATTGGACGGCAGTTCTGCTTGTTTTTCGAGGAATTCCTTCGCACGCTGATCCAGATCCGCAGGCGGTCCCGGATAGACCAAGAGCACTCTCGTGCTTTTCGCCTTGAAGTCTAGAGCATGTTCTGCGAAATCATGAACCTGCTTGACGCAGTAAGGACATTGATAGCCAGGAAAACCTCGCAAAATCACCAGAACGAGATCATGTCCTTTCTCTTCGGTTGAAAGCGTGATGGCTTTTCCTGTCGGAGTCGACAGCGTGAAATCAGGAGCCTTAGCGCCCACAGTGGGAGTCTGGCCGAATGCGGATGTCCCCAAAAGCAATGCGCAGGCGATAGCGAGGAAGGATCCCCAAACTCGACTAAGGTGGACTCCGGCGACTCTTTGAATTCTGCCGGAAGGAAGATCAAGAGCGGACATAACGAGGCACTCCTCCTGTGGAATGCCTATCTGACAAACGGTTTCCGTAGAAGTTACAGTGCACCTACACGTTTTATTTTTTGGCGACATCTTCGTCCTTCTCTTGTGAATAAGGTCCGGTAGCACCGCCGCTTGGCTTCCGGCCCGGCAGCACCAAGCTGCAGCGCTCGGCCTCAGCAAAGTTATAGGGCCCCTTGCGCTCACCGCACCCTGAGCACACACACGCCGCGTTCTGACATTCCCTGTCATCACCGATGTACTGGCCGCACTCTTCGCAGTGCCGATCTTCCAGCCAATCCATAACGCCTGCTATCAGCCAATCCATAACGCCTGCTATGAACCTGAAATGTTCACCCGATCTGGTCATTCACTCTTCCCCATCGGGTCAAGAGGTCCTCGCCGTCCGCTGTCAAAAGAAATGAGGGATTGCTCAAACCCAACGACTGTCAGGTTTGAACAATCCCACAGGTAGCAGAGCTTATTGATCAATTCAATCGTTGGACGATTGGGCAGTTGATCGAGAAACCAGAGCTGCCGAATGCCGTTCCAGCAGGAAATCCGGTTATTAAGCCGTCTTGCGCATAGGTGAGAATCTGGAACTCCTCACGCAGTTGCTGGCGATAGCCCTTCGAAATAGCATCGTCAGTCCAGGTATACAACTGCGCGTCCCATGCGGGGCTGTAGTCGAGAGCGAGCGTCGGAATCCCTCCCAGGGTATTATTCGGCCTGTGACCATCAGCCAGGTCGGCTGACAGCCCTTGACGCTGAGGATTATCGCACCCTTCCGTGCCGTTGGTGGCGATGAAGATGCGCTCGATCGGGCTGGCGAAGCTGTCGTCATTTCCCAGCAGAAGTTTGTCCATCAACGGGGCGTAGGTGTTGTGCTCGATTGTCGCAGCAAGGGTGGTGCTGGCGTCCATTGAAAGGTACCAAACCGGGCGGCCGAAGCTGAAGCCGTTAATCAGGTTCAAGGTGACGGTCATATTGTAGGGATCGATGGCCACTACCTGGTCGTGAACTTTCGTATAGTCGACGTTGCCGTTGGGAAAGTTGATCTGGCTGGCATCGACGTTGTACGCGACCATGGGAGCGTTGTAGATAACGCCCTGGGCGTTCGTGATGCTGACGTAGGGGCTATAGTTTTTGTTGCCGACTTCGCCCGGAGTGACGGATGTGGGAGGAAATTCCGCTCCCGTCGGTCCGGGTACAAGGTTGCGAACCGCCGAGAAGTCGACGGTGCCTTTATCGAACACGATGTTTCCGTTCGCATCCAGGTTACCGGTTCTGGCGGCCGTGTTGATGAAGTTGAGCTTCGCGGAATAATTCAGACCGAGTTCCGCGGCAACCCCCTGATCCGAAACGTCAGTCAGGATGTACCAGGCCGTCTTGCCGGTGGCCTTGACCGATCCCTTATACAGCGGGATGGTAATCGTGCCGGCAATGGAGTCGACTTGCCCGGTGTTGAGCAACTGCACGGGGCCGACCAAGCTCTGGTTGACTGAGGAAGGCGGGGGCCCGAAGTATGAAAGGTCTACATTTGCGCCGACACTCGCAGGCGCAGGAAACAAGTCGCAGCCAGGTGCTCCGAGATCGCGCGGTCCAGCTCCGGGACCTTGTGCCGAGTTGATCCCCGACGAACTATCAGCTACGGCTGTCGCAGCCGTCGCCAGGTCTGTCGTCGCCGTCGACTTTGCAACGGGCCGCTTCGCGAGACGATGCAGGACCATCGCCTCTTCGGATATGGGTGGCCTGGCCGCCACGGATACCGGTGGTCCAGCCGCCACGGCAGCTTGCCCGAAGGCTGCTGAGGGCACGAGACTACACATCGCGGTTGCACTTGCCATGACGAATAGTTTGGTCGAGGAGAAGATGCGTGACCGCACGGCGGTCACATTGAGGTCTTTTCCGGAAGGGGAGGACCCACGAAGAGTAGAAATCATTGTCGGACTCCTGTTAAAGGGATTGCACAACGAAGTGCTGAGTGTGTATGTCTACACCTTGTTGTGTAACTGTGAGACAGACCAGCTCGTGATTAGTTACTAACAAAATCATTTGTAGATACGATTTTTATAAGTGACTAGGATGATGTAGATAAAAGCATCCTATTTTGGAATATATGTAACTTATCTCGGCAAAGTGATTCTAAGCAGAAGAGCGATAGCGCGAGGTATTGCGTGATTACTGGCCATTCATCGCTATGTGGCCACAATATGGCAGTGTGCCGTGGTGCGCATCTGTTATGACAGGCGGACCAGCGTCTTTATTGAACGATTGAGCTGCAACGAGCAGCTTAGGCTCTGTGTTGTTGTACTTAGGTTCAAGACCGAAGTGCAATTGCCATAAATAACTTCCGCAAGCGGGAATCAGGGCGATGAGAACTTGAACCGGCGATCAAGATAGGAGGGAGTTGGAGAAGCATCTTCAATCTGGGCCATTAGTACCTAACTGGATGGCAAAGGAAGGTTGGTAAGATTCCCCGGCAATGATTGTGGCAGAACACCCTCATGGACACTCTACAGTGAACGTTGAGCCGGCTGTCGACGCTGTAGGAATTGAATCGAATCCCGGCTAACAGGAGAGAATAGATCAGAGAATAAGTGAGTTGTACGCCGACAGTAGGCCAGTCTTGCCGCATCGCAGGGCCGAACGTCAAAACAAGCATTAGAACCGAACTCGAGATCAGGGCGCGCCCAGTCTGGAGACCGAAGAGTAGTCAAGCTCCAACTAGCGCCTCGACAATTGGCAGCACGCAGCCGAAGCCGCAGACAGACCATAGGGGGAAAGGGGCCTTTGGGAACATCGGCACCAGGGATCCGGCGAAGCTTGTAAGGCAGCGGTCCACCGAACCGAGCCATGCAGGCAAATCTTCAATCCCGATGCGATGCGCAAAAGCGAATAGGGCAAAGCCAGGTCCTTCAATCACAGTTCCATCTCTTCAGTCATCGCACTCTCCCTCACTGGGGTTACATGACAAGAGCTTCTGAGTCATCCTCAGCAAAGTGCGAGCAAAACCACCCTAGCTCGGAAGCGTGAGCGAAACTGTCGCGCAACACGTGTGCCTGTGCTTGGGCATTGAGCTTCGTCCTTTGAAAGGCCTGTGCTGCGGCCTCAGAGACAGACGCGCCGGATCGCAAAGCGCTTAGCAACAGGAATGTTTCTCTATCAATTCGGCGATAGTAGACGGTATCTTCAAAGCGGTGAACCGCTAACCAAACTCGCTCTTGTCTCATGGCGGGAAGCGTAGGGCGTGTCTGAGCTACGCGCCGGTTCGCAGCGTTACTCACGATCTCGGTTTCCGGCGTGTGTTTCTTGACTGCGAGTACAAGGCTGTCGACCGGATAGCTCAATTCGAGCAGTTGGAGATGCGGCTGCAAAGAGAGCTTCGACTCCGGGCCTATCGTTTGTGCCTCTTCTGTCGCAAGCGGCGTCCGATGCTTACGATCAAAAGCGTCTACGTACGCCCACTCAAGCCTCGCGACGTCAACAGCGAGGCGATAGCGCCGGCCTGCAAACTGCGGGTGTACTTCGAGAAAGCTCGGGAGCCTCGCGCTTAAATCCCGGAGCGTCCAGGACGTGGAAGGGTTTTCATTGAGATAAGCAAGGATCAGGGAGTCGAAGCGGTTGGTGCCAAGCAAGGCATTGAGAGTTGGAAAGTCCTCGGAGACGGCGCTAATCAGACGGAACCAATACTGGCGATTGTAGATCTCAAGGCGCTCGAAAGAGGAGAGCCGGTCGTTGGGACTGATATAGCTCGCGGCAATCGCCCCGACCGATGCCCCATAATCCGTGGTTTCCTGCATCTCGAAGTCAACCGTAAGAGGTCGACGCACATCCTCCGCCATTCGCCGTTGAAGTTCGAGTAGTGTCATGCATGTACCTCCTCGAGCTGTGGTATGTCCGCTGGGACACTCTGTGACTCGGCAGCGAGCAGGAAACGATTCGCTTTGAGCGCTTCACCGTGGACCTCTTCAAAGGAAGGGATATTGTCATCCCACTCAAGCAGGGTTGCCGATGGCCCGCATCGCTCGATGGCACGAGCGTACAGTCTCCATACCGGATCAAGAACAGGATGATCGTGAGTGTCGAGTGTGTACTTCTCAAACTTTGAGTGCCCGGCGATGTGAATCTGAGCGACGCGCTCTGCGGGAATGCTGTTCATGTACTCCATCGGGTCAAAGTTGTGATTCTGGGATGAGACGTAGATGTTATTCACATCAAGCAGGATGCCGCAGTCAGCGGCATGAACGACCTCGTTCAGGAACTCCCACTCGGTCATCTCCGAGTCGTGATATTCCGCGTAGCTGCTGACGTTTTCTACAGCAACCGGGATTTCGAGGTAGTCCTGTACCATACGGACGCGTTCCGCCGTTGTACGGATCGCTTCAAATGTGTACGGAAGCGGTAGCAGATCGTGAGTGTAGCGGCCATCGACGCTGCCCCAGCAAAGGTGGTCGGAGAGCCAGGGGGTGTTCGTCCGCTTTGTCAGTTCCTTGATCCGCTTGAGATGATCACGGTTCAATGGCTGTGCACTTCCGAAATACATCGAGACGCCGTGCTGCACGATACGGTACTGATCGAGAATCTGGTCGAGAATTTTGAGTGGACGTCCCCCATCGACCATGTAGTTTTCCGAGATGATCTCGAACCAATCGACCACCGGCTTCTTGGAGAGAATGTCGTCGTAGTGTGGAACTCTTAGACCGATGCCGACGCCGTAGTCGGTGTATCCATTGAAACGCTTGGCAGGCATGTGGACTCCGATCCTGGATGAAGCGAGAGGCGCGTGTAGGAGATCCGTCGAGAATTGGATCTCCTACACGGGTTGAGGTTAGCTCTTCGGGGGCTTCGAACCGTCCGTGGCGCAAGCGCCCTGACCCTTGCAGGCATTCTTGCCCGCGTGCTTCTTGTCACCCCGCCGCCCTGGCCCTTGCAATCGTTCTGTCCCTTGCAGGCGTGCTTGGGCAGGTCCTTCTGATCGGCTGCTACCGCTACACCGACAAATGCGGAAGAACTGGCGGTCGCTTCCGAGTGCCCGGAAACAGGTTGGGCGTTGAGACGGGCAGTGGTACCGCCAAGAAGGCCGGCGAAAGCCGCGGCCAGCACGAGGTTGTTTACATTGTTGCTCGTCATGAAGAGTTCCTTTCGTCGGTTGGGCATAGGGCTCTATGCATCGGATATTGATTACTACCTGTTGCAGATGGCCTGGAGAAGTGCATTCGGATTGCATGAGTGCCCTTACCCTGCCGCATGTTTGAAGCTCAAGGACGCGGATAGTTACATCCCGTCCCGGCTTTCCTAAAAGGGCGCCGTGGTCGCTCCGACGATTGCGCCCTGGTGTGGCTCTTGAGCAAAGAGGATCAAGTGATGGCCCGCTCCAGTAATCGCTGACAGCCTTTCCGGAAACGAAACATGGACAACTTGTTCGCCTCCATCTCTCACCGTCGCTACACGCGTCATCGAGCGAGCGACGGAAACGTGTTGAAGTTGCCTGCCGCTGTTCTCTCCGCGCAGAACTTTGGACCGATCCGTATCGTCCGCGAGAACTGCGATGATATCGAGTGGTTTCGACGGGCTTCCGGCGAACGCGAACTTCACATCGATCCCTTCGGTAGTGGGCGTGGAAGAGACGATGCTGAGCGCAAACTGTTCTCTCCGAGCATCATCGCGAAGAGCTCGCTCGAGCGCAGAGCCATCACTGCCTACAAACTGATCCCGACCATTCAGGACCATCTGTGGCGTGTAGGAGCCCTCGGAGGAAAGCCGCGAAGCATAGACGCTCTGTCTATCCGTGAACACTGGCGAGGAATATGGATCTTTCCAACCGAGATTATTCCAGTACGTCACATGTTCGCTGATACCGACGATCAGCTGTCCCGCGTTCGTCTGCTTCAGATTAATTTGCCGGAGGAGGGCGTCCGCCGGTGGGCAACTGGAACATCCTTCCGAAGTGAAAAGTTCTACGATCGCCACCGAGGACGGCGTGGTTCCGACTGAGGTGCCGGGAGAAGCGGCATGCGACGTAAGTGGGACAGCGAGGAGAGTAAGCGAAACTGCGAACACGGGACGAAGCTGCATTGGGATACCTCCAGCCAAACGGCGTAAATCTGACGTGTGGCCACCGAAAGGGTTACACAGCCTGCCTCGCACGTGTCTTGTAACCAAAACAATTCCCGCGTTTCTAACAAGGCAAAACGACGTTCTCGCTATTCGCAAACGAGGCATACGTCACGAGGAAACGATGGCTCATCTGCTACGCCTTTACCGCCGGATCGCATCGGCGTCTTCATCCCTTCAGTCCGTGATGCTTCTGGCGGTGCGTCTCTACTGGGGATTTCAATTTGCCCAGACTGGGTGGGGAAAATTACACAACTTGGCGAAAATTACGGGGTTCTTCGCCAGTCTTAATATCCCGTTCCCCGGGTTTGCCGCACCCTTCGTCTCCACTCTGGAGTTCGTTGGCGGTATTCTTCTGATGCTCGGCTTGTTTTCGCGACCCGTCGCACTCGTGCTGGCGTGCAACATGTTCGTTGCATACTGGACCGCGGACCGTGAAGCGCTCTCTACGATCTTTTCTGACCCAGGAAAGTTCTACGCCGCGGATCCCTATACCTTTCTGTTTGCGTCTCTGATGGTTCTGATCTTTGGGGCAGGTTTCTTTGCAGTTGATACTCTCGTCGCGAAGCGGCTGAAAGCTGTTGAGTAGTGCCCTTGCCTCAGATCTCAAATCGCTCAGAGTTGGAAATGATCGCCGCCGTCCTCGCGGGGGAAATTCAGGTCTATCATGAGTTGATTCGCCCCTACGAGCGGAGCGTGTATGTGATGGCTTTGTCGTATATGAAAAACAGGGAGGACGCAGAGGACGTCGCACAGGAGGCCTTCGTTAGGGCGTTTCGCAAGTTAGCATCATTCCGTGCTGAATCTAAATTCAGCACCTGGCTTATCAGTATCACGATTAACGAGGCGAGGACACGCCTGCGCAGGCGGATGCTTGTTCCGATGGAGCCGCTAGATCAAGTTCCGAACGAAGATAGGGGAATCTCACCTGCCCTGTTACGTGACTGGCACGAAATACCTTCCGAGGCTTTAGAGCGCGATGAAGTTCGGGTTCTGATTCAAACGGCGGTTGAGCAGCTTCCGGAAATCTATCGGCAGGTTTTCCTTCTGCGTGATGTAGAGGAACTCACTATAAGCGAGACAGCAAAGGCATTGAATATTAGTATCCCCAGCGTCAAGGTCCGATTGCATCGTGCACGTCTGATGCTGCAAAAGCAACTGGCCCCTCAGCTAAGGACAGTAAATCGAACATCGAAGAGGAGGTGGCTCCCATGGTCATAGATTGCAAGCACGTTTGGAACTACATCTCTGAATATCTGGATGGAACGCTCCCCGAGGAAACACGGGACACCGTCCAGAAGCACCTGGATCACTGCGAGATCTGCTCGGCCGTTCTCGACTCCACGCGCAACGTGATCATTTTGATTGCCGATGATCGCGTCTTCGAACTTCCTGTAGGTTTCAGCGAACGGCTTCACGCGCGCATCGATCTGGAGTTCATGCGTATCGAGCCTTGACGAGTGCAGGTCTCCACGGGAGAAATGGAGTGGCGATCATTTTGATTTGTTACCGTCGACGTAGAGTGCAAGAATGTCGGTCACGGCTCTGTTCAGGGGTACGGGGACACCGGTCTGCTCTCCCAACTGCGCAACCGCTCCACTCAGCCAGGGCAACTCGAGGCGATTCCCGCGGAGGAGATCCTGATACATCGAGGCTGTCATTTCAGCAGGCAGAGTGTCGCAAAACGCCAATCGTTGTTCAGCATAATCCTCAGGCAGCACCACCCCTCGAGCACGTCCGACGTTCACGGCTTCCCGCATGACGCCAAGCAGGAAGTTCCGGGCCTGTGCGTTACTTCTGATCGCTCCGATCGGTTGACGCATGGCGGTCGTTGTTGCTGACAAACCGACAAGAAAGACGAACTTCTGCCAAATCTCCCGTTCGATCTCGTTACTGATCCTGGCCCCGATGCCGGCGCTCTCGCAGGCGCTAAGGAGATCCCATACTCTCTGTGAGAGCACACCGTCAAATTCTCCGAAAACGAGATTTTGAATTGGACCGAAATGTCGGATGATGCCAGGCTCTTGGATGGCGGCGGAGATATAGCTCACTCCTCCCATGACGGACCGAGCAGGAAGGGACTTCAAGAGAAGCTCATCCTTCTGAACTCCGTTCTGAAAGGATATGACCGCTGCGCCTCGTTCCCCCAAAGGGACGAGCTCTGGAACTGCTTGTTGCGTATCCCAGAGTTTGACTGTGAGAAAGACGAAGTCGGCGTGCTCAACATGAGCCACCCCATCGACAACCTTTACCTCCGGCAGAGAAATCTCGCCTAAAGGGCTAATGACGCGAAGTCCATGCCTTTGCATCGCTTCGAAATGTGGGCCTCGGGCAACAAAAGTTACGTCGCTGCCTGCGGCTGCCAGCCGGGCGCCAAAATACCCACCGACGCCTCCTGATCCGAAAATCACAATCTTGGACGACATTCGTACCACCGCTCACAGAGACTCGCGAACCATCTGACGCGTCGATACGCCTCGAGGATGCAGGTGTCTGCTAGACGGCCGGGTCTTTTCCCCGGCTCCAACCGAAGCGATGCCTGTGGCTGCTCAGCTCATGAAGTGACGGTAATCGGCTTCCTCTAAAACAGTCAGCCGTTCGCTAGGGTTATTTCGAGAGCAAAAAGGCCGAGCGGATTTAGTGGCCTGAGCAGCATCAAGTCTAGCTCCATGAGCCCGGTCTGCCCCAGGGGTAACTTTTTCAGGAGGGACTGCGCCTCTTCAACAGAGGTGACGTAGAGCAGAAATACAACACTAAATCCCGTCCTGTCTCACGTACCCATTGCGCCGCGCAGCGCCTAATTCCGGGGATTTCATAAAGCCGAGTCAGGAGGGCACCCAAGTCTGCACTTTTTCAAAACCGACTGTCCATCACGAACGCCACGCGCGAACGCCCGATTGGAATCGGCGTTCAATCGCGGCAATCCGATCGATTCAAGGTCCGCATTGGCTAAGACCTCGGGCGTGGGAAAGAGATGGGTAATACAGCCGACCGGGCCGAATGGATGCCCAAAATCTCTCCCAATGCGGCCTGCAAGTGCATTGGCTCGCCTGATATCGATCTCTTGTTCAGAGATCGCTCGCGTCGCAAATTCGAAGGATTCTGGCAACCAGGAAGTCGCAATCCGGGATTGCACCTGATATATGAAGCCGGGACCGAGTCAGATCCCAGCGTTCGAGCGATCGTTGCCCAGCCCGCGTCCAGATCGAATATTGCGCGCACTCGCTCGATGATGAAGAAGAGCGAACAGGGGTCACCAAACTGAACGCGAACGTTAACGGTATCGCGACCCGTGTCGAATGACACCTCGAAATATCCGGAACGCAGGCATTGAAGGACTCGCCGCCATCTAAACAGATTGCGCGAGCGCGGGGCCACTGCATCGTGGTCCTGCGTCTCAATCGAGTGCGGCACTCCTCAGAGCGATGCTCTCAGCAGCCACAGCGTGTGAGCGTGGAGGATATGAAAATATTCTTCGAGTCCGATAAGGATCAGAGTGGCGATGGAGAGAACAAACTGTATGCGTTCAAGCCTCAGCGTGCGGAGACTGGGTGGCTTTATACGCCATTGCGAAGCTGGACGGCTGCGAAGATATCGGATTTGTGCAAGAACAACCAGATTCAGCAGCGCGCCCGCGAGCGCGATCGCGATCATGGGAATGCGAATCCAGTTCACGTGGAATCGATCCAGGGCCGCGGCGAAACCTGCGCTCACAGTCAGGGAAGTTATTCCAATCAACAGACGGAGACCGCTTACCGCGATGAAGAACGTGCAGACACTTTGAAGAAGTGCAAAGAAGAAACTGGACCAGCCGAGCAATCCCGAAGCTTCCGTTGTACGAGTGCGAATCGGTCTGGAGATAACGTCGTGAGATTGGACAGCATGAATCGGTCTGGTCAGCATG
>Ga0209773_10000504_pt1 | contig 12906 bp, 10 predicted proteins | sample BogFormECP14_OM1_FD_188244 | JGI IMG/M metagenome (GOLD analysis project Ga0209773, IMG submission 188244) | Bog forest soil microbial communities from Calvert Island, British Columbia, Canada - ECP14_OM1 (SPAdes) (version 2) | ecosystem: Environmental > Aquatic > Freshwater > Wetlands > Bog ... | reverse complement strand
CCCTTGTAAAGGCTGGCCTTCGGCCACCGCCTCCGGCGGCTTCGGCCCTGACAAGCGTCCAGCCAGCGACATTTTGCGCCGCCAAGGTTTCGACGGGCAGGAGCGGGCCTCGAGTGGACCCCCGACGCGCCTCCCGGGGCCAGACACCACGCAAATTTTCCTCTTGACAAAAAAGACCTCATACAAGGGATGGGTGAGGGTCGTCTGATTACAAAGGCCCTTGATCCGGCGCTTCGCACCCCCTTCTCCCACAAGAGCGGGAGAAGGGGCTCACGTCCCCGCGACGAGCCCTCCCGCCAGCGCTTTGGCGATCAGTTCTCGCGTCTCCCCGATGCCGTAGAGCGCGATGAACGAGCCGAGGCGCGGTCCGCGCTCCTCGCCCAGCAACACGGCGTAGAGCATGTTGAAGAAATCGTTGGAGACGCCAGGACGCTCCGGCGTCGCATTCTTTGTGTTCAGATCCTGATAGCGCGGTATCGGCCGCGCGATGTCATAGAGCGCGTGCTGGATTTCCTCGGGGCCGGCGTCCGCCGGCAGTGTGGCCAATTTGGCGGCGACGCTCTCCAGTGCGGCGCGCTCGACCTCGTCCGCCGCGCGGTAGCGCTTCTTCGGCGCGACGAAATCGCGAAAATAGGCGACCGCGTAGTTCACGAGCCTGTCGAGACGCGGATGCGTTTGCGGCGACGCGGAGGGCGCATAGCGCCGCAAGAAGCCCCAGAGCACCGCCGGATTGTCGCTGTTGGCGACGGCGGCGAGGTTGAGCAGCATCGCGAACGTGACCATCGTCCTCGGCCCGTTCGATCCGTGCTCCAGCGTCTCCGGCTCGGGCGGCGCGCCGGAATGTATGTGCCAGACGGGATTGCCGAGCCGCTCCTTCCAGTCCTGCCGGGGATAGGCGTCGAGAAAGCCGAGGTACTCGTCGACCGTACGCGGGATCACGTCGAAATAGAGACGCTTGGCGGCCGACGGCTTCTGAAACATGAACAATGCCAGACTTTCCGGGCTCGCGTAAGTCAGCCACTCGTCGGCGGTAAGGCCGTTGCCCTTCGACTTGGAGATTTTCTGTCCCTTGTCGTCGAGGAACAATTCGAAGTTGAAGCCGGCGGGCGGCTCGGCGCCGAGCGCGCGCACGATCTGCGAGGAGAGCCTGACCGAATCGATCAGGTCCTTGCCGGCCATCTCATAATCGACCTTCAGCGCGTACCAGCGCATCGCCCAGTCGGGCTTCCATTGCAGCTTGCAATGGCCGCCCGTGACCAGCGTTTCGAAATCCTCGCCCGATTGCGGATCGCGCCAACGGATCACGCCCTTGTCGGCGTCGAAGCCCGTCAAGGGGACCTGCATGACGATCCCCGTGCGCGGATGAATCGGCAGGAACGGCGAATAGGTGGCCGCACGCTCCTCGCGGAGGCTCGGGAGCATGATCTCCTGAATGGCCTCGAAGCGGCGCAGCATGTGGAGCAGCGCGGCATCGAAGCGTCCCGACTTATAATAGTCCGTCGAAGAGACGAATTCGTACTCAAACCCGAACCCGTCGAGAAACCCGCGCAGCCGCGCATTGTTGTGGGCGGCAAAGCTTTCGTATTGGCCGAACGGGTCGGGTACTTCCGAGAGCGGCTTGCCCAGGTTCTCCTGCACCATCTCGCGATTGGGAATGTTTTCGGGCGTCTTGCGTAGACCGTCCATGTCGTCGGAAAAGGCGACCAGCCGGGTCTTGATCGCGTCCTCGGTCAACACGCGGAACGCACGTCGCACCATGGTCGTACGCGCGACTTCGCCGAACGTCCCCAGATGCGGCAGACCCGACGGACCGTAGCCTGTCTCGAACACCGCTTCGCGTTGCCCGGTGCGCTCGATGCGCGCTACGAGCTTGCGCGCCTCCTCGAAGGGCCAGGCCTTCGAGACCACGGCGGCGGCGCGCAGGGCTTCCCCACTCATCTATCATCCTTCGAAAGGTTTGTGAGCCGAAGTCGCCGTGGAGCGCCTCGGGCAGCCGCGCACACTAAAAAGACGAGGCGCCGTGTCAATCCGCAATTGCGCGCCCGTGCGGTCGGGAGGCGGTGGGTCCGACGCGAGTCGTCTCGCGGGCGGCGCCTCTGGCGCGTCCGTGCTCGGTCTTGGCCCAGTGGAACGGCCGCAGCGCGAGATCGAACAACGCGGCCCATGTCGCCAGACATACCAGCGCATAATAGACGGGCATCAGCGCCATTGCGCGCGCCGCGCCTTTCATGCCGCGGCGGCGCATCGCGACGAGGGCGGGAATGACCATGGCCTGCACGCCTGACAGCGTGAGGATATAAGTGACGACGTCTTCCGCGTCCGCCAGGGTTCCGCCGGCGCCTAGACCCCCGCGAAACGCGCGCGCGAGTGCGTCGGCCAGAAGCGGGGGGCCGAACAGTCCGCCCAGCACCGTTCCCGCGATCAACGCGCTCGCCGCCAGGGCGCGACGCCAGCCCAGTTCGCGGACAAAACGGATCGGATGCCGCGAATGGACTATCAGCGTCTGCAACCAGCCCTTCTGCCAGCGAACACGCTGCCCAAACCAGTTCTTCAAGTCGTTCGGCGCCTCTTCCGCTGTGTCGGACGCCAAAGCGCCGACCCGCGCGCCAAATCGCGCCAGGCGGAGGCCGAGATCCGCGTCCTCCGTCACGTTCCACGCGTCCCAACCGCCGACCCGACGCAGGGTCCGCGTTCGAAAATGATTCGAACTACCCCCCAACGCTATCGGCAACTCGAGCGCCGCCAGTCCGGGGTTCACGAAATCGAACAAGATAGCATATTCGATCGCGAACAACTCGCTCAGCCAGTAATCCGTGGCGTTATGGATGGTGAGGCGCGCCTGCAAGGCGTCAATCTCGGGGTCCGCGGCGAACCGCGCCGCCGCGAGGCGCAGTTGATTCGAGTCGGGTTCGTCCTCGGCGTCGTAGATCACGATCAGATCGCCGCGCGCCGCCGGCAGCGCGACGTTGAGCGCACGTGGCTTGGTCGAAGGGGCTCCTGGCGGAGCGACGATGACATCGTAACGCGGCGGCAGGCGTAAAGCGGCGATCGCGGTCAAGGTCTCCGCGTCACGTCGCTCGACGACCAGTTTGATGTCGAGCTTGGCCCTGGGATAATCGATCGCGTCCAGCGCGCGGATCAGCTTGCGGACGACGCGACCCTCCTTGTATAGCGCGGCGACGACTGTGTAGACAGGGAGCTCATCGTCGCGCAACGGCTCGCAGACCGGAGGCTCACGAGCGGCGACGACGACGGTCCATCGCAACCAGACCGCCGCCACGAAAACAAGCCAAAGTCCCAAGCATATCAGCGATCGCAATAGATCGGGCGCGCCGAGCCAGAGCCCGATGGCGAGCCCGGCCGACGTCGTGGCGACAGCGATCTGGGCGAGGCTCAGCCCGGCGCTCGCCGTCAGCGAGGGGTCGCTATCTTTCAGCTCGAACGCCGCCTTGCGGGCGACTCTCTCGCCGGATCGGGCGCGGATCAAGGCAGTCAGGCGTTGGCGCGAGCAGATCGCGATCGGAGGCTGAGGCCGACCGGCTGCCTCGGCCTCCAACAGGAAGCGCAACGCCGCTCCCCGCGGCGCCACCACCGCACGCAGGCCCAGATCATTGGCCTTCAACAGGGCGAAACCGCTCCGAATCGCGGCCTCGACGTCAACATTCTCGTCGATCGTCAACTTGCCGGAATAATACGGCGCGCGAAGTCGCATCGCGAGCGCCTGGTAGAAATGCTCATCGGAAACCAAGCCCTCGCCGAGCAGCGCGGCGTCCGCGTCGACGCCGCTGCGTTCGGCGGCCTCTGTTGCCCGGCTCAGCAGAGGCCGGCCGACACCATAATATTCGAGAAAGGCGATCTCGATCGGGATTTCCGCAGGCGTTCGGGTGAGCCGGGACGGCGCGAAATCTCGGAAAGGATGTTTCCGGATCGCGCGATCCGGTCGGCCTTCCGCCGGCTCGTCGGCCGATGCAAGATGGGACATGCCTCGCACTCGATCCAACTCTCAGCTGGATCTCCGCGTGCGAATACGCGTTCGTCGGGCTGAACCTACCGTTACTAGAAATGAATATGGCTGATCGCGGAAAAGTTGTCATGCGCGGAATTGCGCATGCGACGTTCAATTAATATGAACGGGCGCGACGCAATATCCTCGAACGTCGCGATCGGAACCGACGGCGGTTTTGCCGCGCGGTCTCCGGTTTTGCGCCTTCCTTCCCAGGAAGATTTCCGCTGCCGATAGTTCGTGCCGGCAATCGAAGGGTCGCAGGCCATTTCGCCATAGCGCGGCGTCGAGTTGGCTGGGCGCCCTGGAAGGACGGCGACCCGCCGCAGACTATTCCGGTCAGTTGTCCGCGAAGTCCGCGCTATTTTTCCGTCAGCGCGATCATCGGCCGCCAGGACGGCTCGACGCCGCTGACCGAGAGCTGTTTGAAGCGTTCGACGTAATACCCGTAAAGCCCTTTGACTTCCTCCGGCGCAAGGCTCGCCGCTTCAGCCGCCAGACTTTGCGCCTGCGAAAATTCGCGAGCCCGGTAGGCCGAGAGTATGGCTTCATGCGTCTCGACGAGCGCCCGAAATCCAACGCTCACGGCATAATTGGCGTTTCCCGCCAAGGCGAATATCGCGACCGGACGCGTCTTGCCCTTGAGAAGAACCTGGTCGATTTCAAGCCAGGCGAAATTCGGCGCCTCGTCCCGCGTCGAGACGCTTGCTACGACGTCCACGCCGAACATCTTGGATGCGCCTTCCAGGCGGGACGCGACGTTCACTTCGTCGCCGATGGCCGAATAGTCGAAGCGTTGGTGCGACCCCAAATTGCCGACGCAACATTCGCCCGTATTGAGGCCGACGCCGAATTTCACCACCGGGTACGCGCGACCGTTTTCGCGAGGTCGGCCCGCCCAGGCTCGGTTGAACTCCACCAGCGCTTCACGCATCTCGAGCGCAGCCCGTACAGCGTGAACGGCATGGTCCGGATCGTCTAGCGGTGCGTTCCAGAACGACATGATCGCGTCGCCCATGTATTTGTCGACCGTTCCGTTTTGATCGAGAATGACCGTCGTCATCGGCGTCAAATATTCGTTCAGGAAGTGGGTGAGTTCGATGGCAGAAAAACCCTCCGAAATCGTCGTGAACGACCGTAAGTCGCAGAACATCAGCGTCAGAGGGCGCTGAAGCCCTCCCAATCGCAGCTTTTCCGGGTGTTCCGCCAATTGCGAGACGACCGCGGGAGAGACATATCTTCCGAAAGCCGAGCGGATTTCCGTAACCTGATGCCTCTTCTGGCTATAGAGCGAAAGTATTCCCGTCAGAAAGACCATCCCAGACGAAAGACTGGGGACGACCGGGTCCAGCAAAATCCCATTTCGCGAGAAAGCAAACCAGCTCACGCCGAAAAGGATCGCGGAAGCTATCGCGCCGAACAGCGCGCTCCAAACCGCGGATATGATCGGCATTGTGAAGACAAAAGCCAGGGACAGCGTGGCGGCGGACAGCAATTCCGCGCCCGGCGCCCAGTCCGGCCGTCTGAGCGACGTTCCAGAGAGGATTTGTTCGAGCAACTGGGCTTCCGCTTCGACGCCGGGCGTCGAGGGATTGAGCGGCGTCGCCACCACGTCGGACAGAAGCGACGCGCTGGCGCCCACGAGGATGATCTTGCCTTCCAGGTCCGAGAGATCCGTGCTCGGCTCGAATACTTTCCAGGCAGGAATTGAACGGCGCGGATCGGCGGCCGCGAAATACGCGCGAATGTCGCCCCGAGGCTGCGTCTCTACCGTCACGTCGCCGACTCGAATCTCGCCGACGCCCGCGGCCGCCGCGAGCTCGCCGTGGCCCTCGGCGGCGAGACATTTGACGACATAAGTCGAGGCTGCCTGAGCGACTCTGAGGGCTTCCAGCACGAAGCTCGGCTGCAGTTGCCCCTTGACGGAGGAGAGCAGAGGCACGCTGCGGATGACCCGGTCGGCGTCGGGAGTCCAGTTCAGGAACCCGACTCCGCTCGCGCTGTCCGCGAGGACCGGCAGGGGCGACAGTTCGCCCGCAAAACGAGCGACGTATTCGACGGGGTCGCCGCCGATGGTGGCGAACCCGACCTTCGAGGGCGGAGCGTTGCCGATGTTCTTCTCCGAGAGAATGCTGCCCAGCACCACTCTGTGGTCGGTGATCGCGCTTGCGAAGGCGGCGTCGCCATCGTCCGTAGCAGCCGCGCCGCCCGTGGCGACCTCGGAGTCGGCGCTCGCGACGGGACTGCCGATCGACCTCTCTTTCTCCGAAAAGAGAACGGTGAAACCGATGGCGGCGACATTGGCCTTCGCCAAGGCATCGGCGATCGTCGCCATCCTCCGGCGTGGCCACGGCCATTGCCCGATCCGTTTGATCGATTCGTCGTCGATGTCGACGATGCGGACCGGCTGATCTAACGCATAGGGACGGGGACGCAGTCGCTGATACTCGTCGAAGACGAGGTTTTCGAGATTGGCATGCAGCGGCATCGAAGATGTATTGACGAACAGCATCAGGACGTAGGCGCCGGCTACAATTGGCAAATAGGTTCGCAAGCCCTTCCAGTTTCGCATGCCGACAGTGCCCAATCGTTCCGGTTTCAGGCCCCTCAGAACACGAGATAGCCCAAACGGGACTGTCTCGCTAGTTTTTGAGCGAGGAATCTGACTCAAGTTGCGTTGCATGAGGCTACGCGCAAAACGAGGCAGGGGGACCAATAGGGTTCACGCCCCCGCGAGGGCGGCCCGCAACGCTGTGGCGCTGTGGCGATCGAGATTTGACTTGGCGAAGCCAGGCCGCCTATAAACCGCCCGCGCGATTTTCCGTCGCCTTGAATTTTTCCCGGATCGCTTCGCGGCTCGAAATGGCGGCGAGGCGAGGTCCGGGTTGGCTTGTTGTGCGCGGGACCGCCGACGTCTCGTTGCGGGAAGACTTTGGAGTTTGAGCCGTGAAGCGGACCTATCAACCGAGCAAACTCGTTCGCAAACGCCGACATGGGTTTCGCGCGCGCATGGAAACGGTCGGCGGTCGTAAAGTTCTGAACGCCCGCCGCGCGCGCGGCCGCAAGCGCCTGTCGGCCTGACCGCCATTCGCGCCGGATCGGCGCGGCCCTCTGCTCTATCGCGCGGGCCCGACGCCTTGGACGAGACGGCAGGGCGAGCGGCGGCCGAATGCCCCAATTGGGGGCGACTGACCCGTCGCGCCGAGTTTCAGCGGACCGCGCGAGGGCGGCGCGCACAACTCGACGCTTTTGCATTGCAGGCAAACCGTCGGCTCGAGGCCGGGGCCCTCGTCGGACCGCGAGTCGGCTTCACCGTGACGAAGAAAATCGGCAACGCGGTCGTGCGGAATCGGATTCGTCGGCGCCTGCGCGAGGCGTTGCGCCGCATTTCATGCCTTGAGGCGCTGCCCGATCATGATTACGTGCTGATGGCGCGTCTGCCGGCGCTGACGATGGACTTCGAGGCGCTGGTCGGCGAAATCGACCGAGGTTTTCGGCAGCTCCGTCGCGACAAACCGCGATCGGGCCCTCGAGGCGAGAGATAGAGACAGACGATCATGAATTCCGAGGATTCCCGCAACCTCATATTGGCGATCGTCCTTTCTGTGCTGGTTCTCATCGGCTGGAACTACCTTTACGCGCCGCAGCTGCATAAGGACCACGTGGCGGCGACGCCGCCGGCCCAGACCCAGGCGGCTGCGCCGGGCTCCGCGCCGGCGTCTGTCAATGGCGCGTCGGCGCCGCAAGCCGAGCCGGCGTCCGCCACGAGTCTCAGGACCCGCGCCGAGGCGCTCGCCCTCAGCCCGCGCGTGACGATCGACACGTCGGCGCTCGCCGGTTCTATCGCCTTGAAGGGGGGCCTGATCGACGACCTCAAGCTCAAGGCCTATCGCGAGACGATCGATCCCAAGAGTCCTAACATCACGTTGTTCTCGCCCCCAGGCGGCCCGGCGCCGTATTGGGCCGAAAGCGGCTTCGTGACGGACGCAAACGGCGTCAAAACGCCAAACTCCTCGACCCTCTGGAGCGCGGACGCTACGACGCTCAGCGTCGGCAAGCCGGTGACGCTGACATGGGACAATGGCGCCGGCCTGACGTTCAGGCGAATCATCGCCGTCGATGAACATTACATGTTCACGATCACCAATTCGGTCGAAAATTCCGGCGCACAACCCGTTTCGCTGCGTCCCTACGCGCTGATCCTGCGTCGCGGCAAACCCGACGTCGCGGGCTACTCGGTGCTTCACGAAGGCTTCGTCGGGGTGATCGGCGACAGCGGGGTGCAGGAAGTCACCTATTCCGGGATCGAAAAGGATACCGGCAAGGTGCTCGCGTTGAAGGGCGAAGGCGGCTGGCTCGGCTTCACCGACAAATACTGGGCGTCCGCGATCATCCCGGGTCAGTCGGAGCCCGTCGAGGCGCGCTTCTCGGCGAGCGGAGTGGCGCAGCCGGTGGATTATCAGACCGATTTCCTCGGACCGTCGAGCGAGGTCGCGCCCAGCGGCAGTGTCGCGGACGTCACCCATCTGTTCGCCGGCGCGAAGGAAGTCGGAATCATCAACGGCTACGAGGCCAGCCTGGGCATCAAGAAATTCGACCTGATGATCGACTGGGGATGGTTCTATTTCATCACCAAGCCGATGTTTCGCCTGATCGATTTCATTTACCATTATGTCGGCAATTTCGGAGTCGCGATCCTGATCGTCACCGTACTGGTGAAGGCTGTCTTCTTCCCGCTCGCCAACCAGAGCTACCGTTCGATGGCGAAGATGAAGCTGATTCAGCCCAAGATCGCCGCGCTGAAAGAGCTCTATCCCGACGACCGCCAGAAACAGCAACAAGCGCAGATGGAACTGTTCAAGAAGGAAGGCGTCAATCCGGTCGCGGGTTGTCTGCCGATGGTCGTCCAGATTCCCGTGTTCTTCGCGCTCTATAAAGTGATTTTCATCACCATCGAAATGCGGCACGCGCCGTTCTTCGGATGGATCAGGGACCTCTCGGCGCCCGATCCGACGAACGTGTTCACGCTGTTCGGGCTGATCCCCTGGGACCCCACGCCGCTGCCGCTCGTCGGTCACTTCCTCCATCTGGGTATTTGGCCCGTCATCATGGGCATTTCCATGTTCTTCCAGATGAAGATGAATCCGGAGCCCACCGACCCCGTCCAAAAGACGATGTTCACCTATATGCCGCTGATATTTACGTTCATGCTCGGCTCGTTCCCCGCGGGGCTCGTCATCTACTGGACCTGGAACAACACGCTGACGATACTTCAACAATCGCTCATTATGAAGAGGGCGGGCGTCAAGATCGAACTGTTCGACAATCTGAGGAAGCTCTTCCAGAGAGCTCCGCCGGCCGTGGCGCCGAAGTGACCGCCACGGCGGCCGAGATCGACGAAGCCGCATGGATCGAGCCTGGGCGCAAACTGTTCGCCGGACCTTGCGATTTCTTCTTCGCAGCGGCCAAATCTGACGGACTGCCGCCGATCGGGGGAGCGGAAATCGCCTTCGCGGGCCGCTCCAACGTCGGCAAGTCGTCGCTCATAAACGCGCTGACTGGCCGGACGTCGCTGGCCCGCACGTCCAACACTCCGGGGCGCACGCAGGAGCTGATATTCTTCAACCTCGGCGATCGAGTCACTTTCGTCGACATGCCGGGCTACGGCTACGCCGCCGTTTCCAAGGACAAATCCGCCTCCTGGGGGGAGCTCGCGCGCGCTTATTTGCGCGGCCGCCCCACGCTGCTGCGCGCCTTCGTGCTGGTAGACGGACGTCACGGCGTGAAAAACAGCGACGAGGCGACGATGAAGCTGCTCGACGCGTCGGCCGTCTCCTACGCGATCGTGCTGACCAAACGCGACGAAGTGAAGAAGACCGACCACGACGCGCGAGTCCAGGCCACGCTCGAGGCCTTGCGCCATCATCCCGCCGCCTACCCCAAGGCGTTCTTCACATCTTCACGCACCGGCGACGGCATTCCCGAGCTGCGCGCCCATATCGCGCGGCTGTTTGCGGAACGCGCGGCGGACCGCACGGCGCCGACGCCGATGTAGCCGCGCTCGGCTCTCCGCCTGCGAAAGTGACGACATGCTGCGAACGCTGGCGATTTCCGGTTACCGGTCGCTGCGGGACGTGCGCGTCGAATTGGGCGCGCTCAACGTCGTCACCGGACCCAACGGCAGCGGCAAGTCCAGCCTCTACCGCGCGCTTCGATTGCTCGCCGACATCGCGCAGGGGCGTATCACCCGATCGCTCGCGCTCGAGGGCGGCCTGACCTCGACGCTCTGGGCTGGCCCGGAATCGATCGGCCGCGGAGTGAAGCAGGGGCGCTTTGCGGTCGAAGGCGTCATCCGGAAATCGCCGGTCAGCCTCAAACTCGGCTATTCCGGCGACGACTACGGCTACGCTATCGATCTCGGCCTGCCGCATCCCTCGGCGTCGCAATTCGCCCACGACCCGGAAATCAAGGTCGAAGGCGTATGGACCGGGGAAGTGCTCGGCCGCGCCAACGGGCTGGCGATGCGCGTCGGGCCCAGCGTCCGCGTGCGGGACGAGGCTGGCGAGTGGCGGCAGGCCTACCAGGGCCTCGCGCCTTTCGACAGCATGATGACGCATGCCGGCAATCCGGATGACGGATTCGAATTGCTGCTGCTGCGGGAGCGCATGCGCAACTGGCGATTCTACGATTCTCTCAGGACGGACGCAGACGCCCCGGCGCGCCGGCCGCAAGTCGGGACCTACACGCCGGTGCTCGCGAGCGATGGCGCGGACCTCGCGGCGGCCCTTCAGACGATTCGGGAGATCGGCGCCTCCGACGAACTGGAGCGCCGCATCGAGGATGCGTTCCCCGGTTCGACCCTCGAAGTCATCAACGCCGGAGGATATTTCGAGATCGCCATGCGGCAACACGGGCTGCTCAGGCCGCTGACCGCGGCGGAGCTTTCCGACGGGACGCTGCGATATTTCCTGCTCGTCGCGGCGCTGCTGTCGCCACGGCCGCCGGAATTGATGGTCCTGAACGAACCCGAAGGGAGCCTGCATCCCGATTTGCTGGCGCCGCTGGCGCGGCTCGTCGAGCAGGCGGCGAAACGATCGCAGATCATCGTCGTCACCCACGCGGCGCAGCTCGTCTTGGAACTCGCGACCGCGCCGGCCGCCCGGCTGATCCGGCTCGAAAAGCAGTTTGGCGAGACGATGGTCGAAGGCGATGTGAGACCCAAGTGGTCCTGGCCCTCGCATTGAGCGCGCGCCGCCGGGGGGCGGGATGCATTGACGACGCGGTTCCGAGCCTGCGAAAGTCGCTGCATCCAGCTCAATTATGCGATCGCGCCGAGACTGCCGATTCTGTCGAAGCTCTGAAGGCGCCGTCCTATCGACGCGGCCGCCGACGGCATCCGACGCCCGTAGCCAAAGCGGGCGCGTCTCATCGGGGCGCCTCGGCGCCGGCGCATAGCTTCGAAACCCAATCGATGCTTCGACGCCACCGACGCTCGATTGAACCGCGCCTTCGTGATAGTTGATCGCTCCACGCCCGCTGCTCTCGAGGTTCGCCGATGGATATCGCCATTATCCCGACAAGCCCCGAGCACATCGAGAGCTTTCATCGCGCGCTCGACGTCGTCGCGAAAGAAAATACCTCGCGCTCCTCGAAGCGCCGCCGTTGCCGCAAGTGCGCGAATTCGTGATGGACCTCATCCAGAAATGCGGTCTTCAATTTGTCGCGGTGGTCGAAGACGAAGTCGTCGGATGGTGCGACATTCGGCGGCACGGCTTTCCGTCGCGCGCGCATCGAGGAACGCTCGGGATGGGGATCGTTCACGCCTACCGCGGGCGTGGTCTCGGGTTGCGGCTCATCCAAGCGGCCTTGGCGCAGGCGTGGGCCGCCCGCTTCGTCCGCGTCGAACTCGATGTGCACGGCGACAATGCTCGGGCGATCGCGCTCTACGAAAAGGTCGGCTTCGTGCGGGAAGGCGTGGCTCGCGACGCCGTATTCATCGATGGCGAATATCGCGACGCCATCAATATGGCCATCGTCGATCGCGCGAATGCCGCGTAGACAAATCTGTCGGTTTCGACGCCGGCTGCCACGGGCGTCTTATTCGGAAGTGGTCGCGGAAATCGAAATCAGCGCCGCCGCGCAAGCCGTCGCCGCCAGCGCCGCGAAGCCCAATCGAAGGCTCTCCCATGCGGCGATCACGCCGACGAAGGGCGGCCCGGTGAGCAGTCCGGCGTAGCCCGCGGTAGCGACCGTCGCGATGCCCTGACCCGGCGAGGAGCCGAAACCCGCGCTGGCGCTGAACAACGCCGGCACGACGTTCGCATGGCCCGCCCCGACCATCGCGTAGCCCGCGAGCAGGCTCGCGAAATGGGGCGAGCCCGCCGCCAGCGCGAAACCACCCGCCGCAACCAGCGCGCCGACACGACGAACATTCGCCCGTATCGGGCGACGACGCGGTCGCCGAGCAGTCTTTCGGTCTCGATTGCGATCGAAAACGTCACGAATCCGGCGGAAGCGAACGCCGTCGAAGCGCCGATCGAGGCGAGATAGACGCCGCTCCAATCGATGATCGCCCCTTCGGCCAGAAAGAGCAGGAACGCGATCGTCGCGAGGGCGAAAAACGCCCGCGCGGGCCAGGTCAGCGCATACCCAGAAGCGTTCCGGCGTTCGCCGCTCCCCAGCGCCCGGCTTGCCAGCGCGACGGCGGCGAAGCCGAGCGCGCCGACCGCGGCCAACAGGTTCGGCGCCGCCGCCCCGAAATACAAGAACGCGGCGCCGCCGCCGGCGCCTGCCAGACCGCCTATGGCGACAACGCGGAATAAAGGCTTCATCGCCGCGGGCGGATCGGTTTAAGGCAATTCCCTGTTCCGGCCTGATAAGGCGGAATTAATTCCCTGTTATCG
>Ga0209773_10000502_pt1 | contig 12924 bp, 14 predicted proteins | sample BogFormECP14_OM1_FD_188244 | JGI IMG/M metagenome (GOLD analysis project Ga0209773, IMG submission 188244) | Bog forest soil microbial communities from Calvert Island, British Columbia, Canada - ECP14_OM1 (SPAdes) (version 2) | ecosystem: Environmental > Aquatic > Freshwater > Wetlands > Bog ... | reverse complement strand
CCGGCTTCCTCAGCGTCTTCCTCGCGGGCGGCAAAAACCGCGCGAAGTTGTTCGTCAACAAGTCCACGACGGGCGGTCCCTTGAAATTCGAGGAAAAACCGCTCGACATCGGGGCCGATCCCAGCCTGCTCGACAATGTCATCGGCGCCTATCCCCTCGACATTTCCGGCGACGGACACATGGATCTGTTCGTGCTGCGGGTCGGGCAGAACCTGATCCTGAAGGGTGGTCCCGATTGTTCGTTCACGCTCGCCAACAAGTTTTGGGGCTTCGACGGCGACCCTGGCTGGACGACGTCTTTCGCCGCCGAATGGGAGAAGGGCCAGAAATTCCCGACCCTCGCGATTGGCCACTATGTCGATCGCAACGCGCCCGGCTCGCCCTGGGGCACTTGCGAGGAGAATTCGCTCTATCGTCCGCAGCCCGTCGACACGCCGGACTATTCCGTCCGGACGCCGCTCGCGCCCGGCTTTTGCGCGCTCTCGATGCTGTTCACCGACTGGAACCGCTCGGGCACGCCTTCGCTGCGGGTTTCGAATGATCGGCAATACTACCGCGGCGGCGAGGAGCAGATGTGGCGGATCGAACCCGACAAGACGCCAAGACTCTATTCGCGCGCCGATGGCTGGCGGCACGTCTCCATCTTCGGCATGGGCATCGCCGAAGGTGACATCGACGGCTCCGGCTATCCCGAATACGCGCTGACTTCGATGGGCGACACCAAGTTGCAGAAGCTCGATCCCGACGAAGCCGGGCGCGGCGAGTTTCCCGTCTACCGCGACATCGCGGGCGAAGTCGGCGCGACCGCGCATATCCCCTATGCCGGCGGCGACAAGCGGCCCTCGACCGGCTGGCATTCCGAATTCGCCGACTTCAACAACGCCGGCCTGCTCGATCTCTTCATCTCCAAGGGCAATGTCGCGCAAATGCCCGACTTCGCCGCCTTCGATCCCAATAATCTCTTGCTCGGACAGTGGAACGGGAAGTTCGCGGAAGCGGGGGCGCAAGCGGGGATAGCGCTCGACCGGCAGGGGCGCGGCGCGCTGATCGCCGATTTCAATCTCGACGGCGCGCTCGATCTTCTCGTCGTCAATCGCGCCGCGCCGGCGAGCCTGTTCCGCAACCTCGGCGCCGACGACGGCGCGGGCGGGACGAAGCCCATGGGCAACTGGATCGAAATCCGTCTCGTCGAGCCCAATCCCAACCGCAACGCGGTCGGCGCCGTCATTTCGGTCAAGACCGGCGTGCGGACACAGACCCGCACCGTGCAGATCGGCGGCGGCGACGCGTCGGGCCACGCGGGATGGGTGCACGTCGGGCTCGGGACCGCCGAGCGCGCGGAAATCCGGGTGCAATGGCCCGACGGCGAACGCAGCTACCCCTACCGCGCCTTCGCCAACCAGTTCGTGGTGATCGACCGAACGAAGCCGCAGGCGGAATATTGGTATGCGGGGAGGTAGGGGGCGGGGCGCCTTCGTCTTCGGACCAAGGCCCCCTCGCATGAGCACAGGCGCAATGTGGCAATCGTGTAAGCTAATCGTTGACAATGGGCGCGCCGCTCTCTAACTGATCGACGATGCTCCGGACGTTCAAAAGTAGGCAGCTTGCCGAACTTTGGCGCAAGGGCTCTGCATCGAAGATCGATGCAAGACTGCAGGCTCGCATACTTGTTCGGCTGGACGCCTTGGACAGCGCTCGCATCGCGGAAGACATGAACCAACCGGGGTTCGACTTCCATACGCTGTGAGGATTTAAGCCGAAGCGATATACCGTCCATGTCAATGGGCCCTGGTGCGTCACTTTCGAATTCGAGAACGGCGATGCATTCAACATCGATTTCGAACAATATCACTGACGGGAAAGACCGATGACGACCTATCCAGCGATCCGCAATTCCGAGCGCTGCCCTACCCACCCGGGCGCGCTGCTGCGCGATGAGGTCATCCCGGCGACCGGCAGGACTAAGACGAACATCGCTCGCCTGTTGGGGATTTCCCGTCAGCATCTCTACGACATATTGGAAGAACGCAAGCCGGTTTCCGCCGAGGTCGCCGTTCGGCTGGGCAAGCTGTTTGGCAACGACGGCGGCCTCTATTACAGGATGCAGGCCGCGCACGATTTGTGGCGGGCCAGCCGGAGCGTCGACGTTTCGGCTATTCCAACTCTAACAGCCGCATAGATGACTGAGAAAAGAACTGTTGCCGCCCGTGCGAGGCTAAGATGCGAACGACTTTGGATATAGACGACGAGCTTCTTACTGCGGCGGAAGCGATCGCCCGAGAAAGGGGCAAGACACTTGGCGCAGTCATCTCCGAGCTCGTGCGAGCGGCGTTGCACAAGCCACTGGATGTGTCATATCGCAACGGCGTTCCTTTGCTTCCCGTCAGGGGAGAGGGCGCGCAGGTCACTCTGGAAATCGTCAACGAGCTTCGAGACGAGACGCCTTGACCGCGCCCCTCAACCAACGAGACTTCGAACCCGTCGCGCGACGTTTTTGGAGTAGAGCCATGGACCCCGAGTCGAGCGCTGACAGAACTAAGAGCGTGAAAGCGCGGATGTGGGCCTACGCCTCGCGTTTGCCGGCTTCGATAAAGGCCGAGGCGGAGAAAATCGCGAGGGAAGACGGCACGAGCCTCAACCAGTTCGTCGCTTCTGCCGTCGCGGAGAAGGTTGCTGCTATTCGCACCCTGAATTATTTCGCGCCATTCAAGGCGCGCGCGAATCTGGACGAATTCGACCGGATCATGCAACGGACGACCAACGCGCCGCCGCAGCCAGGCGACGTGATGCGGGTGGACTGAGCATTGCCTCGGACAGTGCCTGCTGCACCCCCGAACGTTGAGAAAGCCCCACCATGTCCACCGCCCCCAAACCCGTCTGGTTCATCACCGGCTGCTCGACCGGCTTCGGCCGCGAGCTCTCGAAAATCCTGCTCTCACGCGGCTATCGCGCCGTCGTCACGGCGCGCGAGGCGGCCAAGGTTCAGGATCTCGTCCAAAACTATCCCGATACGGGATTGGCGCTCGGGCTGGACGTGGCGGAGCCGGAGCAGATCGAAGCGGCGGCCGAGGCCGCTCACCGGCATTTCGGACGCATCGACGTTCTCGTCAACAACGCGGGGTACGGGTATCTCGCGGCCATCGAAGAGGGCGACGACGCCGACATCCGGGCGATGTTCGAGACCAATGTCTTTGGACTGGCCCACCTGACCCGCGCTGTTCTGCCCTTCATGCGCGCGCAGGGCGCCGGGCATGTCGTGAACATCACCTCGATGGGCGGCGTCGTCGGCAACGCCGGCGTCGGCTACTACAACGCAACCAAATTTGCGGTCGAGGGACTTTCCGAGGCGCTTTCGAAAGAAGTCGCTCCGCTCGGGATCAAGGTGCTGATCGTCGAACCGGGTCCGTTCCGCACCGACTGGGCCGGCCGTTCACTGAAGACGCCCAAGCATCCGATCGAGGCCTACGCCGAGACCGCCATTGCCCGGCGTAGGGCAACGCAGAGCTACAGCGGCTCGCAGCCGGGCGATCCCGTGCGCGGAGCGGAGGCGATCATCAAGACCGTGGAGTCGTCCGACCCACCGCTGCGGCTGGTGCTGGGCGCCGTGGCGCTCGGCATGATCCGGAGCAAGCTGGATGCGATGCGCGCGGAGATCGACGCGTTCGAGGCGGTGGCGCTGGCGGCGGATTATCCGAAGTCGAGCTAGCGGGCGCCTCGTCCTGCGGTCGGGATGGCCGCCGACTCGAAGTGCGAAATTCGCCCGACACCCTCCCGGTGATCATGCTCACGGGCAACAATCAAAACTCCGACGTCGTCGAAGGGTTGGAACTGGGCGCAAATGATTATGTCGCAAAGCCTGTCGCATTCGCCGTTGCTCTTGTGCGGGTCAAAGCGCAAGTGGAGCGCAGGCGCGCGGTCGAAGCGCTCGCGCTGGCCAACGCGGCGTTGAATCAGGTGAACGAGCAACTCAGGAAAGAAATGACGGCTCGGCTCAGCGCCGTCCGGAACCAGTGCCGCTTCGACGTCGCAAAAGACAAGCTCTCGGAAGAGTCGATCCGCCAGCGTCATGCCCGCTCCCGCCGACTTCGCGCACGAACTTGATCGACGCGAATTACGACAGTCGGCGATTTGAGCCTATCAGATAGAAAACATCGGTCCGAAGCTTCTCGGGATCGTCGGTCCAATGTCCATGGGAGGAGCCTATGACATACCTCGGTGGCGGCAAACTCACCGGAAAGTGTATGTGCGGCGCGGTGCAGTACGCAGTGGCGGATGAATTTTTGTACGCCATGAACTGCCATTGTTCGAACTGCCGGCGCGCCACCGGCTCGGCGTTCAAGCCGTTCGCCGGCATCGAGCGCGAGAAACTCGCCATCACGAATGGCGAGGGTGACCTCATGCGGTTTGGCGGTGAAAAAGCCCACGATGCGCACTGCAAGCTGTGCGGTTCGTTGCTCTATTCGGTCGTCAGCGACGGCGCCCTCGTGCATGTTGCCATGGGAACCCTCGTCGACGATCCTTCCATCCGCCCGACCCAGCACATCTTCGTCGGCTCCAAGGCGAGCTGGTTCACGATCACCGACGACCTGCCGCAATTCGAAGAATTCCCAGTGGCCGCGGGCGGGTAGGCGGCGCCGCTGTAGACGCGGTCGCCGACTGCGTGGGTTCCGCTTGGTTGACACCCCCGAAAATGAGGCGCTCTACGAGGGCCGCGCTCAACGAGCGCGGCTACATTTTCGGTAGCGCACGCATGAATGCGAAGTCGCAACCCTCGTCAGCTTGCAGGATCTGCTCGTCATATAGACGTTGATAGCCTCGCGCGGGAGCGCGATCCGGTCGGACGAGCGCGTTATGCCGGCGGGCCAATTCCGCGTCGTCGACCATGAGCTCGAGGCGACGTCCAGCGACGTTCAGTCGAATCCGGTCGCCGCTGCGGACCAGCGCGAGCGGCCCGCCGGAAGCGGCGTCGGGCGCGACATGAAGCACGATCGTGCCATAGGCGGTACCGCTCATACGGGCGTCGGAGATGCGCACCATGTCCTTGACGCCGGCCTTGGCGAGCTTCGCCGGGATCGGCAGGTAGCCGGCTTCGGGCATCGCCGCCTCGCTTGCCGGTCCCGCATTCTGCAGGACGAGGAAATCATCGGGCGCGACGTCGAGGCCGGGATCGTCGATGCGGGCGCCGAGATCCTCCAGGGACGAGAAGACGACGGCGCGGCCTTCGCGTTCGAACAGCGCCGGATCGGCCGCCGCGCGCTTCAGGATGGCGCCCCTGGGCGCCAGATTGCCGAACAGCGCGACGAGGCCCCCGGTCGCCCGGATGGGATCGCCGAATGCGCGAATGATCTGGCGATCGACCCATGGCGGCGCCGCGTCGATGCGCGCGCCGATCGTCTCGCCCGTCACGGTGATGGCATCGAGATGGAGCAGATGTTTCAACTCGCGCAGCACCGCCGGAATGCCGCCCGCGGCGCAAAAATCCTCCATGTAGCCGACGCCGGTCGGCTTCAGATCGACCAGCACCGGCGTCGTCTCGCTCATCTCGTTCATTTTCTTCAGATCCACCTCGAGGCCGAGCCGGCCCGCGATGGCGGCGAGATGGATGATGGCGTTGGTCGACCCGCCGATCGCGAGCAGCACACGCGTCGCGTTCTCGATGGCCTTTTGCGTGATGACCCGGCTCGGACAAAGGCTCGAGCCGATCAGCGAAACCGCGATCCGTCCGGTCTCCTCGGCGATGCGGAGCCGATCGGCGTCGACGGCGGGAATCGCCGCGGCGCCCGAGGGCATCATGCCGAGCGCCTCGGCCAGCGACGCCATCGTGCTCGCCGTCCCCATCACCGCGCAGGAGCCCGCCGTGGTCGCCAGGCGCTGCTCGATCTCCTCGATCTCGGCGTCGCCGACCGCGCCCGCGCGATGGAGCGCCCAAAAGCGCCGACAGTCCGTGCAGGCGCCCAGCCGCTCGCCATGATGGCGGCTCGTCGACATCGGGCCGCCGACGAGCTGGATCGCCGGAATATCGGCGGAGGCCGCGCCCATCAGCTGCGCCGGCACGGTCTTGTCGCATCCGCCGACGAGCACGACGGCGTCCATCGGTTGGGCGCGCACCATCTCCTCGACGTCCATCGACATCAGATTGCGAAATTTCAGGCTGGTCGGGTGGAGATAGACCTCTCCCAGCGAGATTGTCGGAAATTCGATCGGCAGCGCGCCGGCCGTGAGAACGCCGCGTTTGACCGCCTCGATCAACTCGGGAAAGTGGCGATGGCAATTGTTGAAGCCGCTCGCCGAGCTGGCGATGCCGACGATCGGACGATCGAGCATCTGCCGGCTATACCCCATCGAACTCGCGAACGACCGCCTGAGGTAGAGACTGAAATCGCGGTCGCCGTAATTGGTGAGGCCCCGGCGGAAGCCGCGATCGTCTTTCTTGTTCTCGGTCATGACTGCCATCTCCCTCATGCGAACGCGCGGACCGCGGCCTTGTAACGCCAGTTTGCCGCCCTCGCCAATTTGCCGCTACCGGGGCTTCGCTGTAGACGCGGTCGCCGACAGTCGCCGACCGCGTGGATCCCGCTTGGTCGGTACCGGCCAAACGAGGCGCTACGCGCCGGCCGCACTCAGCGAGCGCGGCTCCAATTGCCCGCTTACTTCTCCGCTTGCTAAGGCGTAGGATGTGCTGCGAATATCGCGTCCAGCAACGAGGCAAAACCAGGGAGGTTCGGCGCTGATGGAGGATCGCATGGAGATCGTATCGTGAGGGCGACCACATCGGACGCGCTTACGCCCGACCAACTCGAAGCGGCGATTCGCGCGGTCGGGGCCGAGCGCTATCACGACAAGCATCCGTTTCATAAGCTGCTGCATGGCGGCAAACTGAACAAGGGCCAGGTGCAGGCCTGGGCGCTCAATCGCTATTGCTATCAGGAAGCGGTGCCGCGCAAGGACGCGGCTTTCGTCAGCCGCGTGCACGACCGCGAATTGCGTCGCGCGTGGGTCCACCGCATCCTCGATCATGACGGACAGGGCGAGGAACCCGGCGGCATCGAGCGCTGGCTGAAGCTGACCGACGGGCTCGGCCTCCCGCGCGACTATGTGATATCGCGACGCGGCGCGCTGCCGGCGACGAAGTTCGCGGTGGAGGCTTACGTGCGCTTCGTCGTCGAGCAGCCGCTGGTGGTCGCGGTCGCCTCCTCGCTGACCGAACTTTTCGCGCCCTCGATCCATCGCGAGCGCATCTCCGGAATGCTCGAAAACTACGATTTCGTCGACGACGCGACCATGGCGTATTTCAAGCGGCGGCTCACGCAGGCGCCCACCGACGCCGACTTCGCGCTGAACTACGTGAAGGCGAATGCGCATTCTCCCACCGAACAGGAGGCTTGCGTCGCGGCGGTGCGCTTCAAGTGCGACGTGCTGTGGTCGCAGCTCGACGCGCTCAATCACGCCTATGTGACGCCCGGCGTCATTCCGCCCGGCGCGTTCCGGCCGGAGTAGGCGCATGGCCGCCTATACCGTCCGAGACAGCGTCATCGACCTGATGCGCGGGTTCGGCGGAACGAAACTGTTCGGCAACCCCGGCTCGACCGAATTGCCGCTGTTTCGCAATTTTCCGAGCGATTTTCGCTATGTGCTCGGCCTGCACGAAGGGGTCGTGGTCGGCATGGCCGAGGGCTATGCGCAGGCGACGCGCAACGCTTCGTTCGTCAGTCTGCATTCGGCGGCGGGCGTCGGCAATGCGATGGGCGTCATTTTCACCGCCTACAAGAACCGGACCCCGATGGTGATCATGGCGGGCCAGCAGGCGAGGTCGATCCTGCCGTTCGATCCCTTCCTGTTCTCCGCCAACGCGGTCGAGCTGCCGAAGCCCTATGTCAAATGGAGCGTCGAGCCCGCCCGCGCCGCCGATGTGCCCCTGGCGATCGCTCGCGCCTATTACATCGCCATGACGCCGCCACGCGGGCCCGCCTTCGTTTCGATCCCGGCCGACGATTGGGACCGGCCGGCCGAGCGGGTCCCACGCCGCGTCGTCAGCTCGGAGCTGCGCCCCGAGCCTGATGTGATCGATCGGATCGGCGCGGCGCTCGACGCGAGCGAGAGACCGGCCTTCGTCACCGGCTCCGCCATAGACCGAGACAATGCCTGGGACGCGGTGGTCGAGCTCGCCGAGCGCCACAACGCGCGTGTTTGGGGGGCGCCGATGGCCGGGCGCTGCGGTTTCCCCGAGGACCATCGGTTGTTCGCGGGATTCCTGCCGCCGATGCGCGAGAAGATCGTCGGACTGCTCGAGGGGCAGGATCTGATTTTCGCGATCGGCGCGCCGGCCTTCACCTATCACGTCGAAGGCGCGGGGCCGCACATCCCTGTCGGCGCCAAGCTCGTTCAGTTGATCGACGACCCGAATATCGCCGCATGGACGCCCGTGGGCGTCGCCGCCGTCTCGAGCATTCGGCTCGGCCTGATCGATCTCTTGGCGCGACCCGCGCCCGCGCCGCGCCCTGAGCCGCAGGGCAGGGCGGCGCGTGCGCGCGTAAAACCTTCCGAGCGCATTTCGGTCGCTTACCTCATGCAGACGCTCACCGAGCTGCGCGATCCCGGCGCCATCATCGTCGAAGAGGCGCCAACTGCACGTACGCCGATGCAAGCCTATCTTCCGATCACGCGCAGCGAAGGCTATTTCACCATGGACAGCGGCGGCTTGGGTTACGGCATGCCGGCCGCGGTGGGAATCGCGCTGGCAAAGCCGGGCGCGCGCGTCATCGGCCTGATCGGCGACGGTTCGGCGATGTATTCGATCCAGGCGCTGTGGAGCGTGGCGCGACTCGAGCTGCCCATCGCGTTCATAATCTTGAACAACCGCCGGTACGCCGCGCTGCAGGATTTCGCGCCTGCCTTCGGTTTCGCCGAGGGCGAAGCTGTCGTGGGAACTGAGCTGCCGGCGATCGATTTTGTCGCGCTCGCCAAAAGCATGGGCTGCGCCGCGACGCGCGTCGACGAACCGGGACGATTGCGCGCGTCGCTCAGCCATGCGCTTCGCGCCGACGTCCCCACGCTGCTGGAAGTTCTCGTCGAGTGACGAGGGCCGCTCCGACGAAAGTGGCGATCGATAGCTGTTTGTCATACCCGCGAAAGCGGGTATCCAGCTGTCGGGACACGACGAGGCGGCGCAAGGTAGGGGAGCGGCGCCAAGCTTGAAAGCGTCGTGGCGTTCTGGATGCTCGCGTTCGCGAGCATGACATGTATTTATCGAGCGCGCATCGTCCAGCATAGAACAAGACGTTACGGGGAGGAGAAACAATGTCAGGAGCGAAAATCGCGGCGATTCGCCGGGTTCTCGATATGCGGCTCGGGGCCGCCGTCTTTTGCGCGTGGACGGCCTGCGTGGCCCTGGGCCCGACGCCCGCGGTCGCCGAGGACAAGACGGTCGAGCTGAAAATCTCGCTTTGGGTCCCCCCCGCGCATCCTCTGACGCCTGCGACGCGAGCCTGGGCGGACGATATCGAGAAGGCGTCGGGCGGAACCATCAAGGCGACCGTGTTTCCGTCCGAACAACTCGGCAAGGCGTTCGACCATTACGACATGGCGCGCGACGGCATCGCCGACGTCACTTACGTGAACCCGGGCTATCAGCCCGGCCGGTTTCCGATCATCGCAGCGGGGCAACTTCCCTTCACGTTCGGCGACGGCAAGAAGGGCACGCTCGCGCTCGACGAGTGGTATCGCAAATACGCGCCAACCGAGATGAAGGACACCAAGTTCTGCTTCGCGTTCATTCATGATCCCGGCGCGCTGCACGGCAAGAAGAAGATCATGGCGCCCACCGATCTCGCCGGAACCAAGGTGCGGCCCGCCCAGAGCACGATCGCGGAAATGGTCAGGCTGCTCGGCGGCACGAACGTCCAGGCTTCGGCGCCGGAAGCCCGTGACGCGCTCGAGCGCGGGGTGGCCGACGAGATCACCTTCCCCTGGGGGTCGATATTCCTGTTCGGCATCGACAAGGTCGTGAAATATCACATGGATGTTCCGCTCTACACGACGGTGTTCACCTACAATATCAACCTCGACACGTATAATTCGATGTCACCCGCGCAGAAGAAAGTGATGGACGACCATTGCACGCCGGAATGGGCGGCGAAGGTGTCCGACCCCTGGGCCGATTTCGAAGCCAATGGCCGCGTCAAGATGAAGGCGCTCCCCGGTCACGAAGTCTACCCGCTGACGGATGACCAGCTCGCGCAATGGAAGAAGGCGGTGCAGCCTTTGCACGCGAGCTGGGCGGCGGCCGTGAAGAAAACGGGCGGCGATCCGGAGAAGATCGAGGCCGATCTCCAAGCCGCGATCGCGAAATACGGCGCGGGGCTGTAACGTGAACCCTTCCCCCCTCGTGGGGGAAGGTGTCATTGCGAAGCAATGACGGGTGAGGGGGATCGAGCGGAGCGAGATGGCTCTGATCGGTCAACATGATTGCCTTCAAAGTGAAAGGGCGGGGCGCTCATCTTGCAAAGCCACCAGAGCACCACGGAGCCATCTCGCTCCGCTCGATCCTCATCCGGCCCTTCGGGCCACCTTCCCCCGCGAGGGGGGAAGGGGATGGACCGTTTCATCGACGGGATCGAGCTGATCGCCGCGGCGTTCGTCGGCATTGTCGCCGTGAATACCTTCATCGCCGTCTTCATGCGCAAGTTCTTCGGCTTGACCATTCCAGACTACTACGACTTCGGTCGGCTGCTGCTGGGCATTCTCATATTCTGGGGCATCGCCGCGACCAGCTATCGCGGAACGCACATCACGGTCGACCTCATCTGGGCCAACGTTTCGCCGAAATATCAGCGGTGGATCGACGTCTTCGCGACCTCGGTGCTGCTGTTCGTCGTCACCGTGCAGACCATCACCTTGTTCGACAAGGTGCGCGCCACCTGGCGCGACAATATCCTGACCTACGACCTGCAACTTCCGACCTGGCCTTTTTTCGCCGTCGCGTGGGCGGGCGACGCCTCGGCCGTATTGCTGATCGCAATCCGAACCTATCGGCTCATCTTTCATCCTGAAGAAATTCACGACGCCAAAATCAAGACGGCGGAGTAGCTGCGTGAACAGCGAGATCGTCGCGATCGTCGGCTTCGTCTGCCTATTCGCATTGATGCTGCTGCGGGTGCCGGTCGGCATGGCGATGGGGCTCGTCGGCATCACCGGGTTTGGTTGTCTCACCGGCTTCGGGCCCGCGATGAAGCTGGTCAGCCAGACCACCATGCGCACCGTCACCGACTATTCGTTCGGCGTCATTCCGATGTTCCTCTTGATGGGCGCATTCGTTTCGGTCTCCGGCATCAGCCGTGAGCTGTTTCGCGCCGCGAACACGTTTGTCGGACATTGGCGCGGCGGCCTCGGCATCGCAACGATCGCCGCCTGCGGCGCCTTCGCCGCGATCTCCGGCTCCTCGGTCGCTACCGCCGCCACATTCTCGGCTGTCGCCTATCCCGAGATGCGGCGCTTCAACTATCCGCAGTCCTTCTCGACCGGGGTGATCGCAGTCGGCGGCACGCTGGGCGCGATGCTGCCCCCCTCCACCGTGCTGGTGGTCTACGGCCTCATCACCCAGCAGGATATCGGCAAGCTGTTCATTGCCGGCATCATTCCCGGCCTGCTGGCGATAGTGATGCATATGATCACAATCGCCATGATCGGCCGAGTAAGGCCCGGCTTTCTGCCGGCCGGCCCGCGCAGTTCATGGCGCGAGCGCATCAGAGCGATCGGCGACGTCTGGTCGCCGCTGTTGCTGTTCCTGTTCGTCATCGGCGGCCTCTACGGCGGCCTGTTCATTCCGACGGAAGCCGGCGCCGTCGGCGCGGTCGGCGCTTTTGCCATCGGCGTCCTGCGCGGCAAGCTGCCGGGGGCGAGCATATTGCAGGCGCTGCTGCAGGCGACGCGGACGGCGGCGGCGGTGTTCACTGTGCTGATCGGCGCGTTGCTGTTCGGATATTTCCTGACCATCACACAGACGCCGCAGCACGTCACCGGGTTTCTCACCGGCCTCGGCGTCGGGCCCTATGGCGTGTTGGCGCTGATCCTTTTGATGTATCTGGCGCTCGGTTGCCTGATGGACGCAATGGCGATGATTATTCTGACCGTGCCGATCGTATTTCCGGTGGTGACAGCGCTCGGGTTCGATCCGATCTGGTTCGGCGTCGTGATCGTGATGACGGTCGAGCTTGGACTGATCCATCCGCCGGTCGGCATGAACGTCTTCGTGATCAAGAGCGTCATCAAAGACGTGAACATGTCGACGATTTTCGTCGGCGTCCTGCCGTTCGTCGTCACCGACATCATCCGCCTCGTCATCCTCGTCGCCTTCCCCGCGATCGCGACCTGGCTGCCGCTACGGATGATCGGATGAGGCGGGTGTGATAACGTGAAAGGAAGGAAGACGATGAAAGAGCTGACTGACCTATTACGCCCGACGAGGCGGTAGAGGCGGAAGACGCGCGCTATGCTGCACAGACCGGCGGCGATTTCGCCGCTATGGAGCGGCTGTTCGGCGACGATCTCGTCTATGTCCACTCGAACGACGACCTCGACGACAAAGCCGGCTTCATCGAAGCGCAGCGCTCGAGAACGGTGATCTACTACACGATGCAGCGCAGCGAGGTGAAAGTTCGGGTCTATGGCGCCGTCGCGATCCTCACCGGCAGGGGAAGTTCGACGTCACCGTGAAGGGCGAGGACCGCACCGTGAATATCCTGTTCCACAGCATCTGGGTCAAGCGCGGCGGCGCGGTGCAGTTCATCTCGTGGCACACCGCGGCGGCGCCAAAGTCGGCGTGAAGGCTGTCCCCTTCCCCCCTCGAGGGGGAAGGTGGCCCGGAGGGCTGGATGGGGGATCGAGCGGAGCGAGATGGCTTTGATTGGTCAACACGCGGGATCGACT
>Ga0209773_10000501_pt1 | contig 12930 bp, 12 predicted proteins | sample BogFormECP14_OM1_FD_188244 | JGI IMG/M metagenome (GOLD analysis project Ga0209773, IMG submission 188244) | Bog forest soil microbial communities from Calvert Island, British Columbia, Canada - ECP14_OM1 (SPAdes) (version 2) | ecosystem: Environmental > Aquatic > Freshwater > Wetlands > Bog ... | reverse complement strand
ATGTCACGGTGCGTGCGGACAAATTCGAAACCCTTCAGCAGCGCCTCGCTGAACTCCCCGCATTTTTCCAGCGCCCCGAGTTCTGCCTGCAGCAAGCGCAAGCCGAATCTCTCGCCAACCGTGCCTGAACTTGTGCCACTTTCCCAACAACTGGCAAACTGAACCCATGCGCTGCACCCGACTCGCCGTTTTCCTTTTCCCATTTCTGCTGATGGTGCTTGGCAATACCTCCGCACAACAGCCAACAGCAACTTCCGGTACCTTCACCGTCCACGGCAGTGAATTCCTCCTGAACGGCAAACCCTTCCGCATCATTTCCGGCGAAATGCATTACCAGCGAATCCCCCGTGCTTACTGGCGCGATCGATTCCGCATGGCCAAAGCCATGGGCCTCAACGCCATCACCACCTACGTCTTCTGGAACGTCCACGAACCGCGCCCCGGCGTTTACGATTTCTCGGGGAATCTCGATGCCGCCGAATTTATCCGCGAAGCCCAGCAGGAAGGCCTGTACGTTGTTCTCCGCCCCGGCCCATACGTCTGTGCGGAATGGGAGTTCGGAGGTTATCCCGCTTGGCTGCTGAAGGATCACTCAACCATCGTCCGCAGCCGCGATCCCAAATTCATGGAACCCGCCGCTCGTTGGATCCACCGCCTCGGCCAGGAGCTTGCCCCGCTGCAAATCGGCAACGCTGGCCCCATCATCCTCGTGCAGGTCGAAAACGAGTACGGCTCGTTCGGCGACGATCATGCTTACATGCAAGCCATCCGGCAAATGCTTGTCGACGCCGGCTTCACCAAATCGCAGCTCTACACCGCCGACGGTGCCGACGAACTTCCGGGCGGCTCTCTGCCCGACCTTCCCGTAGGAATTAATTTTGGCGGTGCCGATGCCGGGTCCGCTCAGGAGGAGTTCGCAAAGCTAAAAAAACTCCGCCCGAACGGCCCGTTCTTCAACAGCGAATTTTGGGACGGCTGGTTCGATCACTGGGGCAGCAAACACGGCCTCACGAACGCCGCCAACGAAGCCGCAAATCTGGACTGGATGCTCCGCCAAGGCTATTCCGTCAGCCTGTACATGTTTCACGGTGGAACCAGCTTCGGCTGGATGAACGGCGCCAACAGCGAAGGCAAAAACTACGAACCGGACGTGACCAGCTACGATTACAACGCCCCTCTCGATGAAAGCGGTCGTCCCACCCCGAAATATCTCCTTCTTCGGGATGTGATTGCCAAAGCCACAGGCGTCGTGCCGCCTCCGGTGCCACAAGTCGCACCCGCAATCAAACTCCCCGCATTCATGCTCGCGGAAGCCATCTCTCTGTGGAAGGTTCTTCCCGCGCCCGTCCACTCCGAACAAATTCTCAGCATGGAAGATCTCGACCAGGCCTACGGCTACATTTTGTATCGCAAGCAACTGGAAGGACCCGTCGAAGGGGACCTGGTCCTCGACGAACTCCACGACTATGCGCAAATTTATCTCGATGGCAAATCCGTCGGTACGCTCGATCGCCGCCTCGATCAAAACCATCTCGCAATAAAAATTCCCGCCGTCGGCGCGCGCCTGGACATCCTTGTCGAAAACTCCGGGCGCATCAATTTCAGTCTCGCCCTTCGCGGCGAACGCAAAGGCATTACGAAGCAGGTTACTCTCGCTCGAAAACCCCTTCTCGGCTGGGACGTCTATTCTCTTCCGATGACGGATGCCGCCAAACTCCCGTTCACAAACTCCCCTTGCGAAGGCCCCTGCTTCTACCGCGCGATTTTCAATGTTGGCAAGCCTGCAGACACTTTCCTCGACACCAGCGCCTTTACCAAGGGGTTCGTCTGGCTCAATCGACAACCCCTCGGTCGCATTTGGAGCATGGGTCCGCAAAAAACCCTCTACGTTCCCGGTCCATTCCTCCATGCCGGCGCAAATGAAGCCACCATTTTTGATCTGCAAAGCCAACCTGGCCGCGAACTCCTCGGCAGAGACCAACCCATGCTCGATAAACTCTCTGCCGCAGAATAATGTTTGAGGTCACGATAGCGCTTCCACAGCCCTGTTTTGGCTGGGTTGCCGCACTTCCCGCCCAATGCTACGATTCTGTGTTCCATGACACCCACCGGCCCCAACCGACCAAGGATCGGCATCCCCTGGCGGACCTCCCAGGAAGAAGCCGCCGAGAATCTGCCGAACCTCCAGAATTACCTTGAGGCCATCGCGCTAGCTGGCGGCGACCCCGTCGTCCTCTCTCTTGCCCATCCGCAGGCCTTGCACGTCGAATTGGGCGACTTGGACGGTTTCCTACTTCCCGGCAGCCCAGCAGACGTTAACCCTACCGAATACGGCTCTTCGAACCGCGGCAAATCAGAGTCCGCGGACCTTCGACGGGAAGACACCGACCGTGCCATTCTCGGCCACGCTTTCGCGGAGCAAAAACCCGTCCTGGCCATCTGCTTTGGTTGCCAGCTCTTAAACGTCTTTCTGGGGGGAACGCTGATCCAGGATGTTCGCACGGAAACCGGCACGAGCCTCGCTCACCGCAGGAAAGATCTGGATCCAGAGCCGCCGGACGACCCCCGCCACGATGTCCGTTTCACTCCGGAGAGCCAGTTAGCCAAGCTCGCCGGCGCTACACAGGCCGTGGTCAACAGCTCGCACCACCAGTCTATCGCCAAACCCGGCCGCCAGCTCCGCATTACCGTCCAGGCCCCGGATGGAATTGTAGAGGGTGTGGAATGGACGGGCGACGCCAATTGGGTGATTGGGGTTCAGTGGCATCCGGAGCGCATGCGCGGCGATGGGCTGGCCGATCGTCTGTTTTCAGCACTGGTCGAAGCCGCGCGGGGAGCACGCAAAGTCCCTACCTTTAATTCTTAGTTTTTGGGTCCAACCGGTTTTTAACGTTCTTCATACTCGTCGCATCTTGGGGGAATCATGATTTCACTGGCAGGCAAGGCCGCACTCATCACCGGGGGTTCGCGCGGCATCGGCGCAGCCGCCGTCAAACTGTTCGCGCAAGCCGGAGCGGATGTTATTTTCAGTTACAACTCGGCGAAGGATGCCGCGCGTCAAATTGAGCAGGAGGCCGCCAAGCACGGCACGCGCGTTGAAGCGTTCAAGGCCGACGTCGGGAAACACGAAGACAATCGCAAGCTGGTCGAGCACAGCATCAAGCGTCTCGGCCGTCTTGACATTCTCGTGCCCAACGCCGGGGTCTGGAACCTGGAAGACCTCCCCATCGAGAAAATGACGGAAAAACAGTGGGATGACATGATCCGCATTAACCTGAAGAGCGTCTACTCGATCATCCATTTCGCAGTCCCGCAAATGATCAAGCAGAAGTCCGGCAAAATCATCCCCATCAGCTCCACGGCAGGCCAACGCGGCGAATCGTTCCACACCCACTATGGCGCATCCAAGGGGGCCGTCATCAGCCTCACAAAAGGGCTTTCCAGCGAACTCGCGCGTCACGGCATTTTGGTCAACAGCGTCGCTCCCGGTTGGGTTGCGACAGATATGTCCAATCCCGTGCTGGAAAGCAAGACCGGTAAGAAAATGGCCGCCAGTGTGATCCCTCTCGGCCGCCCCGCCACCGCCGAAGAAGTGGCTGGACCCATCCTATTCCTGGCCTCAGACCTGGCAAACTTCATCAACGGCGAGATTCTCAACGTGAACGGAGGCTCGGTTTTGTGCGGCTAAGTCTTCTCAACCTCCAGCAGCGGTTTATTGCAGTTGCGCTTCTGTGCGCGACGTCCGCATTCCTGATTCTTGCGGCTTCCGCCCAGCAAAATCCGGAAAACATGGATCCGGATGCGAACAAAAACAAAGCCAAACAGCTCTTGAATCTGGCGGTCCAGGCCTTGGGCGGAAGCGCCTATCGCAATCAATCGCAAAGCGACTGCGAAGGCCGCGTCGCCAAATTCGATCGCAATGGCGGCACCATGGGCTATTCCATGATGCGAAGCTACTGGCAATTTCCGGACAAAAATCGCACAGAGTACATCGTGAAGACCACCAAAGGAGGCATGCTCGCGATCCTTTGGGGCAACCTTCCTGTCAAAGGCGGCGAGTTCATACAACTGTTCGACGGCGACAAGGGCTGGACCATGGATAAGAGCGGCGTTAGCGACGCCGACGTCACCGTCGTTGAAGAATTTCAGGCCGGCCTCAAGCGCCAACTCCGCACCCTTCTTCTGAATCGCGCCAACGAGCAGGGCGTTTTCCTCTACTACGCGGGCATCGGCATCTCGGACATGCGCGAAGTCGATTGGGTCGATTTCACCGACAACGAGGAGCGCAAGGTGCGCCTCGCTCTCGATCACCAATCCCATCTCCCCATGCGCACCATCGCCACTACGCCCAACGAGGAGATGCACGATCGGGATGAGGACGTCACCATCTACTCGAACTACAAGGAGCACGACGGCGTGCAATCGCCCATGCAGATCACCAGGGAGCATAACGGCCAGCGCACCATGCAGATTTTCTACACTTCCTGCTCCAATGCCCCCAACCTTCCGGCGGATTTTTTCACGGAAAGCGCCCTTCAAAAGAAGTTCAAAGACACCGGCGGGAAGGTGAAAGCCGAAAAGTAAGTTCCCTTTGCAAAAGTTACTTTTCTTATAAACTTATGGATATTACCTAAAGCAGTACTGCCTATCTACCTAGCCAAAACCCTGCTAGCTTATAGTCCTAGTCCAGCCTGCGGTCAGGTTTGCGTCCCCCGGACGGTAGAGGGTCATATCGTTGCATGAGAGGGAAAGGTCTCGAGTTGCCTGCAAAGCGGCACCCTGGCTTCAGCCTCACGGAACTCGTCGTAGCCCTCGCAGTCGCCATGATATTGATGGCCGTGGGCTTGCCGGCGTTCTTGCGCTTCTATCATTCGTACCAACTGACCAACGCGGCTCACCAGGTTGCTGATTATTTGCGTTTGGCGCGCTATGAGGCGATCCGTTTGAACAAGCCAGTGGCACTCCTGATCCAGCCCTCCTCCGCCCACCCGGGGATGACCATCCTCTGGGTTGACTCGAACGGTAATGGTGTCCAGGATCCAACGGAGATAGCCACCGTGCTCGGTGCCAGTGGAAATTTGGTTCCTAGTGGAAGCGTGCCCGGAACTTCCACACTCATTTCAGACGCGGTGGTCGGCTCTTTCGCCACCACCGCCCCGCCACCCACGGGAGCGGCCGTAAACTTCGACGCTCGCGGGGCGGTGATGCCGGCGACGCCCACAAGCGTCAATATGTTCTATCTGGCAAGCACCGATTCGCCGGACGCTGGTTATCGCGCAGTCCTGCTCTTGCCAGCGGGTTCGATCCAGCTCTGGACCGGAAACGGTACCGGACAGTGGCAACAGTTGCAGTAGAGCCAGAGTGCAATGTTGAAAAAAGATTCCAAACTCGCGACAAAGCTCTTCAGTGAACGTGGTTTCACACTGATCGAAATGTTGATGGCCACGGTGATCGTCATCGTCGGCCTCGTGGCCGTGGCCCAGCTCGTTCCGACTTCCGTCATGCTGGACTCTAATAACCGCAATGACGGCACCGCACTCGTCTTCGCCCAGCGCCAGATGGAAGCTATGCGCGAGCAGCCTCTCAGCGTCTCCACATTTACGGACCCTCTCGGCATCGTTTGCCCCTTGGGCCAGACTTGTCAGCTCGGCAACCCCGCGCAACCTAAGATCGTTGTTGGCAGCCCTGTTGTTGTATCCCTTTACACGAACTCTCCTGTCATCGATTTCACCGCCGCTGCGGTTGCCGATTACAGCTTTACCTACATCGACCCCAACGATCCCGCCGGCGTTATGACCGATGTGCGTTGGGCCGTCATCACCAACTCCAACGCTGCGGGAGCTGTGATTTCTCGCCGCATTATCCTGGGTGTTTTTCGGCGTGGCATGCGTTCGCCTTCTTTTCCGGTCACTCTGGACCTGATGGTGGAAAAATAGCTCATGGTCTGTTCCTCTCCAAAGATCCGGGGATTCACTCTTCTCGAACTCATGATCGCCATGGGCATCTTTCTGGTTATCTGCGCCGCCATGTTCAGCCTTTTGCAACTCAGCCAGGAGCGCTACGCCAGTGAATCCCAGCTCTCTGGCGCATTCGGAGAAGCGCGTCTCGGCATCGACCAGATCGTCCGCGATATTAATATCTCCGGCTACCCTTCTGCGGGAATGTTCTCCAACACTTCCTCCCCAACCACTTTTACGATCAGCCCCTTCGCCTGGGCTCCCGGCTATCCGAGCACTCCCTGCCAGGTTGGCCTGAATTGCATTCCAACCCCGGGCGACTTCGACTTGATCGTTGAGACAAATTTCGGAACCACGGATCTTCCCGGTGGAGTCAGTTGGATCCGCTACCAGCTCGTTGGCACCACCCTGTATCGCGGCGTGCTTCCCAAAGGGAGTGATCCCATTGCGGCGTTTTCCGTTGCCGGAGTGATGACTCCCTTCGTCGAAAACGTGATGAACAATGTCTCGGACCCGCTCCTCTCCCAGATCACCGCGCAATATCCGAACATGTTTCAAAGCGGGCCGGTGCCCGTTTTCAAGTACACCTGCAACACTCCGGCGGGACCGCAACCTTGCTCTCTGGCTTCGGGATACAACTCACCGAAAAATATCAGTGATGTTGATGTAACCTTGATCGTAAAGACCCAGCAGGGGGACGCCCAAACACACGCGCTGCAGGTGATGGAACTGGCCGCCCGGGGCCATCGTTCGAATCCGTCAAACTAGGGACCTTCTCGGAAATGAGTGACAAACGCGCAGCACGCAGGCCGACGCAGCCCATGCAATCGGGCGCTGCGATGCTCATCGCCATTTTTGCCCTTCTCCTGATCAGCGTCGTCGCCATCGCCCTCGTCGTCACTTCCGGCACTAACAGTTCCCTGGCTGGTAACTATCGCACCGCTACCAGCGCCTACTACGCCGGCGTTGCCGGCCTGGAAGAAGCGCGCGGGCGCCTGCTCTGGAAAAATCCAGACTACATCAACATCAGTAACAGCTATTCGAATCTTCTGTCCACCTCCGATGTGCCCACCTGGGGCACGGCAGAGGTCATGTACATCCTCAACCCAGCTCCGGGCGAAACGGTTGATCCCACAAGCTCCAATCCGGCGAATTATCCAGACACAGAATACATACAAGAATTTCCTTCAGGGCTGAGCGCAGCCTCCGTGCAACAAATTCCTTCGGTCTCGCCGGTGGCCTCTTTGCCTGGGCCCAGTTACAAATGGGTCCGCATTAATGCCGTCACAGAGTGGGCTCTGCAGATCGATGTCAATGGCGATGGAAGTTTGGATCGTGCAGTTGCGCTATTTTACGACCCGGCAAACGTAAGCCCTTCGATCCAGCCCGCGGCGAGCCTCATCGTCCCCACGGCGTACACTTCCCCTCCAACTCCGCCTACTCCTACAGCTGTTCAGGCCCTCGAAATCACGGCCCTAGCTGTCGCTCCAAATGGCGGCCGCCGGTTGCTACAGTATGTGGTGGCGCCTCTGATCATTTCGCCGGACGCCGCGGATCAGAATTTTCCCGCCGCCATGACCCTGGATGGCAACGGCGTCACTTTTCAATCTTCCGGAGTCTCCACCTACGAGCTGAACGGCGTGGACGGATGCAGTTCGCCGCCGCCCCCCGGCATCCCCAACGCTGTCCCTTCCATCGGTTACACCAATGCCTCCGATTATCCCCGCATCTTCGCGCAGGCGAACCCGGACAAGCAGAGCTATCCCGGCACTCCTGTTTCCGCCACTCCGCCGCCATACACTCCCGCAGCACCTAGCTTGGCGAATCTGAACGTCGGCTACCCCAGCTCTGCATTGCGTCAGAGCTGGCTTGGCCCGATTTCTCTGGATTCCGTCATGCAGGATATTGTGAACAGTGCAGACGTGGTCATCACCGGGCCAGCGTCAACAGCGCAAATCAGGACTCTCGCTCCGCTCATGTCCGCATCCAATCCCATGACCGTCGTCGTGAACGGAAACTTTACCCTGAATGGCCGAGGCTTTGTCGGTTACGGCCTGCTTCTCGTCACCGGTACGCTCACCTACGATCCGGACGCGAGTTGGGATGGCGTTGTGCTGGTGGTAGGCCAAGGGATCTTCGAATCAAACAGAAACGGCACCGGGGGAATCGTCGGGACCGTTTTTGTGGCCCAGACCCGCGACGCCTCCGGAAATCTTCTTCCCGGCCCTTTGCTCGGTTCCGCATGCTTCGGCAGCGTATCCGCCTGCGGCGGTTTTGGAAGCGGCTATGGCGCTAATCCCGGTTTCGGCGTCAACTACAACAGTTGCACCATCGGCAGCGCCAAAGGCCCGCTCACCTACAAAATCCTCTCCTTCCACGAAATCCCTCTACCGGACTGAAGTCCCCGACTATACTGGCACGCGCGGTAGCATCGGTCGTGCAAGTAATTGGTAAAGATCCGGACATTCTTGGCAGAGCCATCTTTACCGTGCATCGCAGTCCTATACCAGCAAGCTTGCGGGGTCGAAAGGTCGCAGTCACAGATCTCCTTATGAAATCGAATCGGCTGAAACACCAGTTGTCGCATGCGTCGCCCGGGTGCCTCGCGAAATTTGTATCCCTAAAACGGGGTGAGCTCTTGAAAATAGGGAGCTAGGTAAGCCCACGCCATGCCCCAAATCCGCGGTCGCGGTATACTTAAAAGATGCGAAATTCCTCTGGAGAGCCGCAGTTGCACGGCACCACCGTGCTCTGTGTGCGCAAAGAGAACAAAGTCGTCCTCATCGCCGATGGCCAGGTCACTTTCGGCGATCACGTTCTGAAGCACACGGCGCGAAAAACCCGTCGCCTTTACAATGACAAGGTCCTCGCCGGTTTTGCGGGTTCCACAGCAGACGCGCTCTCTCTGTTCGAGCGCTTCGAAGGCAAACTTCAGGAGCATTCCGGCAATCTGCAAAAGGCTTCCGTGGAACTGGCCAAGGAGTGGCGCAAGGATCGTGCCCTTCGCCATCTCGAAGCGCTCTTGATTGTCGCGGATACCAAAGCCACTTTCGTTCTTTCCGGAAATGGCGACGTCATCGAACCTGACGACGGCCTCTGCGCCATCGGTTCGGGCGGCATGTACGCGCTCTCTGCTGCCCGCGCGCTTCTGAAACACTCCAAACTGGCCGTGAAGGAACTTGCGCTCGAAGCCATGCGCATCGCCAGCGAAATCTGCATCTACACCAACGCCAACTTTACGGTCGAGGAAATCTAACGGAGCCGCCGGAAACCCAGGTTCCGCGCGAGTTAGGAATCGAAACGAAATGACCAGCAAGTCTGACAAGGAAATCACGCTTTTTCCCGCCGCCAACGGCAACGGTCAACCCGAGGATGAAGCACTTCTCCCCGCGCTGGACGACATGACCCCGCGCGAGATTGTGAAGGAACTCGACAAATACATCGTCGGCCAGGCCGCCGCCAAACGCGCCGTCGCTGTGGCCCTGCGCAATCGCGTCCGTCGCCAGAAGCTTCCGCCCGAGATTGCCGAGGACGTTCTTCCCAAAAACATTTTGATGATCGGTCCCACCGGGGTTGGCAAAACCGAAATCGCACGACGCCTCGCGCGTCTCGCGGGCTGCCCCTTCGTCAAGGTGGAAGCTTCCAAATACACCGAAGTCGGCTACGTCGGCCGCGACGTTGAATCCATGGTCCGCGACCTCGTCGAAACCTCTATCGACATGGTGCGTGAGGAAAAGCTGGATGAAGTGGCCGATCGCGCCGAGGAAGCTGCCGAAGAGCGCATCCTGGACCTCCTGCTTCCCGCGCCACCTCCCCGGCCCGAAGGCACGCCCGAAAGCGAATTGACCGAAGAGCGCGAGCAAAACAAGCGAACCCGCGAAAAATTGCGGGCCCAATTGCGCGAGGGCAAGCTCGACCAGCGCATGGTCGATCTGGAAGTCCGCGAGCGCTCCATGCCCTCGTTCGAGATCATTTCCAATCAGGGCATCGAAGAAATGGACGTCAACGTCAAGGACATGCTGAACAGCTTCAGCGGCATCTTTGGCCAGCAGAAAAAGCGCCGCAAAATGACTGTCGCCGACGCTTTTGAATATCTGATCCAGGAAGAGGAAAACAAACTGCTCGACATGGACCAGGTCACCCGCGTGGCCGTCGAACGCGCCGAGCAGATGGGCATCATCTTCATCGACGAAATCGACAAGGTCGCTGGCCGCGAATCCGGCCACGGCCCGGACGTCTCCCGCGAGGGCGTGCAACGAGACATTCTGCCGATCATCGAAGGTACCACCGTCAACACCCGCTACGGCATGATCCGCACCGACCACATCCTGTTCGTCGCTGCCGGCGCTTTCCACGTCAGCAAGCCTTCCGACCTCATCCCGGAACTCCAGGGCCGTCTCCCCATCCGCGTGGAGATGCAATCTCTGAAGGAAGAAGACTTCGTCCGTATTCTCACCGAACCGAAGAACGCCCTCATCAAGCAATACATCGCGCTTCTCGATACCGAAGGTGTGAAGCTTTCTTTCTCCGAAGACGCCATTCAAGCCATCGCGCGCTTTGCCACCAGCGTCAATGAACAGACCGAAAACATCGGAGCGCGCCGCCTCCACACAATCCTCGAAAAGGTCCTGGATGAATTGTCTTTTGAAGCTCCCGATTTGAAGAAGAAAACGGTCAAGGTCGATGCCGCTTACGTCAGCAAACAACTCGCGGATATCGTCAAGAATCAGGATCTCAGCCGTTACATCCTATAATCGCGCGCAATTGAACATGAAAATCCGCAACGCGGCGCACCCGACCACGCCATCCCTGCTTGGTTTATCCCGCGCGCTTCTACTTTCACTCGTCGCCTTCCTCTTTGCCGCCGGTTGCGGCGCGCCCGGCGAACCCACGCCTCCTTCCCCGCCGATCCCTATCCCAGTGTCGGATCTCAAAGGCGTTCAAGTCGGCGATGCCGTGCTTCTCACCTTCACCCTTCCGACAAAAAGCACTCTTGGCCTGCGCCTTAACGAAATTCCTACCTTGGAGGTCTGGCGCGGCAGCCTCCGCCCGGATGGCACTCCAGACCCGCGCACCTTCCATCTTGTCGACACCGTTCCCGCTGCGATCCTCAAGAGGTACGTTCAAAACGGAATGGTCTCTTTTCCCGATCCAGTCCAGCCGGAAGAACTTCGCACTCGCACCGGGGAAACCGCTCTCTATCGAGTACGCACCAGAGTCAGCGAACGCAAATCTTCCACGGACTCCAATCAGATCTCCCTCGATCTTTATCCCGTTCCCCAGCGCATTGAAAATCTCGCGCCTCTCGTCACCGAAAAAAGCATTCAACTCAGGTGGTCTGCTCCCACCAGCACTTCCGCCGGCGCCCAACTCCCGCCCATCCAGGAATATCACGTCTATCGCGGGGAGCTCGACCCCACTTCAGCTGCCGACGCCTTGCAAGACCTCCACGCCGCCGTCTGGAAATTCCCGCTCCTCCAGATCGGCACCACTGCGACAACGGAGTACCAGGACTCCAGCTTCGACTTTGATAAGACCTACGCCTACGTCGTCCGCAGCGTCATCCGGGAAGGCGGCTCCCACCTTGAATCCGGCGACTCTCTCACCGCGATCCTCACTCCTAAGGACACATTCCCTCCCGTGGCTCCCGAAAACGTGGTAGCGGCCGTTCTTCCCGGCTCTGCAGCCGGTTCCAGTGTCATAGATCTTTCCTGGTCCATAAATCTTGAAACCGACCTTGCGGGTTATCGCGTCTATCGAAGTGAGAGTGACAACGTTCGGGGGCAACTGCTCACGCCGGATCTTTTACTTACTCCGACCTTCCGAGACACTACCGTCGCTTCCACTCGACGCTATTGGTATAGCGTCACGGCCGTGGATCGCGCCGGTAATGAAAGCGCTACCAGCAGCGTTGCACTCGTTGAGGTGCCATAACCTCGCTCCGGAAGTGAACTCCTTCACCTGGCACCGTAACTTTTCCATTTGAACTGGGTTCATAGAATGGGGGGAATCCGGGTGGGAGTGCAACAACCGTGTCGGTTCATCCTGAATTTTCTGGTTCTAGCTGGTTCACCGTTCCCGACGATGCCGCGGTTCGCACCGGTATCTACGTAGGGCTGTCTCAGTCCCTGGTTTTCGCAGCTTGGCTTCTTATCGCCAATCGTGTTCCTTTCCTTGAGCCTTTGGCGCTCGAGCGCAACATCATCGCCGCCGCACTCCTTGCCTCGCTGGCTTCCATCCCGATCATTCGCTTCTATCGCACTCCCAGAGACCTTTTGCTCTCGGGCTTGCTATCCTGGGGCTTTCTTGCCTTGACCTACGGACTTTTCTGCATCAAGTTTGTCCTGCTGGAGGAATACTACAGCGCCTTCCACGTCTTCGTTCTTGGAGCTATTTGCTATTTGGTCTTTGCGACACTCTCCTGGATTGGTACGATCATCTGGAGAGCCCACGCAACCGACAACTCTCACACACATCACTGAGCGGGTCACCATCGCATGAAATTTTGCCGTTTCTTGCCGCTGAATAGCCCGGCCGGGCACGAACACGCGCCCGTGTACGGTTTGTTGGAAGCCGATTCCGTTCGCGAAGTGAATGGTCTCCCTTGGACCGGATGGGTCGAAGGCCACACCATCTGGGATCTCAAGAATATTCGTCTACTTGCTCCTTGCGACCCCAGCAAGATTGTTTGCGTTGGCCGGAACTATGCTGCCCACGCCGCGGAGATGGGCAACGAACTCCCCAAGGAACCTCTCATCTTTCTGAAGCCTCCGTCCTCCATCATCGGTCCCGGTGAAACGATCCTTCTCCCCCAAATCTCCAACCGTGTGGAACACGAAGGCGAACTCGCCGTTGTCATCAGCAAAAAATGTGCTCATCTCGCGGAGGACGCCGACCCGCTCTCCTACGTCCTCGGCTATACCTGCCTCAACGATGTCACTGCTCGCGATCTTCAGAAATCGGACGTGCAGTT
>Ga0209773_10000499_pt1 | contig 12960 bp, 9 predicted proteins | sample BogFormECP14_OM1_FD_188244 | JGI IMG/M metagenome (GOLD analysis project Ga0209773, IMG submission 188244) | Bog forest soil microbial communities from Calvert Island, British Columbia, Canada - ECP14_OM1 (SPAdes) (version 2) | ecosystem: Environmental > Aquatic > Freshwater > Wetlands > Bog ... | reverse complement strand
CCGGCAGTAGCCGAACGGATAGGCTATGACGGCATGCATTTCGTGCGCCGTTACCTCTCCCTCCTTCCGGTTACGATTGCGGTGATGTGGCTGATTTCGCTGCAGACGCCGCGGACCGTGCGCCGCATCGCCTTTATCGGCTTCGGCGTTGGAATGGTGCTGCTGGCCCTGACCTTTGTTGTCGGCGGCGAGATCAAGGGGGCGCGGCGATGGATCAATCTGCCGTTGCTGTCGTTGCAGCCCTCCGAATTCGTTAAGCCGACCTTTGCCGTCGTCGCCGCCTGGCTGTTCTCTGAGCAAAAGCTGCGCCGGGGCTTTCCGGGCAACTTGATCTCCGCCGGATTGCTGCTGCTGATCGTCGGCATGCTGATTCTGCAGCCCGATATCGGCATGGCCGTGGTCGTGGCGACGGTCTGGTTCGGGCAATTTTATATGACCGGCCTGCGGCTCTATTGGGTCCTGCTGTTCGGTCTTGTCGGGGTCGGGGGGCTGGTCGGCGCCTATGCCTGCCTGCCGCACGTCAGAGTTCGGGTCGATCATTTTCTCGATCCGGCGGCCGGCGACAGCTATCAGGTCAACCGCTCGCTCGAAGCCTTTGCCAATGGCGGACTGTGGGGCCGCGGCCCAGGCGAGGGTACAATCAAATACGTCCTGCCCGACGCGCATGCCGATTTCGTCTTCGCCGTCGCCGGGGAGGAGTTGGGGCTGATCGTCTGTGTCATCGTCGTCGGACTTTTTGCGTTTGTCGTGCTGCGCGGGTTCTTACGGCTGCGCCAGGAGGGCAGTCTGTTCGTGTTGGTCGCTGCCACTGGTCTGCTGATCCAATTCGGGCTTCAGGCGATCATCAACATGGCCTCGACCTTGCACCTGATGCCGACCAAGGGGATGACCCTACCGTTCTTGTCTTACGGGGGCTCCTCGATGCTGGCGCTCGGATTGGGGATGGGGATGCTGCTGGCGCTGACCCGCCGCCGGCTTGCCGGAAGCGCTCTGTGAGCGCGGACTTCGTCATCGCCGCAGGCGGCACCGGCGGCCATCTGTTCCCGGCCGGGGCGCTGGCAACCGAGCTCGTCGAGCGCGGGCGGGAAGTTCATTTGCTGACCGATTCCCGGGTCGACGCCTTTGCCCAAGGCGTTCCCGGGGTTACGGTTCATTGGGTGCGCTGCGGCAGGCTGGGCGGCGGCCCGATTCGTGCCGCTCACGGCCTGGCTGAAGTGGCGGCCGGTGCTGTACAGGCCCGGCGCCTGCTGCGCCGGTTGGCGCCGCAGGCGGTCATCGGCTTTGGCGGCTACCCGTCGGTACCGACGATGCTGGCCGCGGTGTCGCTCGGACTGGCGACCGTCATTCACGAGCAGAACGCGGTGCTTGGCCGCGCCAACCGCCTGCTGGCGCCCCGGGTGCGGCGGATCGCGACCGGCTTTCCGGAGACCGCTAGAATACGCCCGGCCGATCGCACCCATGCCGTCCATACCGGGAACCCGGTGAGACCGGCGGTTCTCGCGATCGGCGCGCCCGGCTATATGCCGCCGTCGCCGGGCGCACCGGTTGAGTTGCTGATTCTCGGCGGCAGCCAGGGCGCGCGGGTTCTGAGTGAGATTGTGCCGCCGGCGCTGGCGGCGTTGCCCGCTCGCCTGCGTGGGTCGCTCCGAGTGAGCCAGCAGACGCGTCCCGAAGATCTTGCCGCCGTCACCAAAGCCTATGGCGAGATCGGCATCGACGCGGAATGCGAAAGCTTTTTCGCTGATGTGCCGCAACGGATGGCACGTGCACATCTGGCGATTTGCCGGGCCGGCGCCTCGACTGTGGCCGAGCTCGCAGCAATCGGCCGACCGGGATTGTTGATCCCATACCCACACGCGACCGACGACCATCAGACCGCGAATGCCCGGGCTTTCGCCGCGGCCGGGGGCGGATGGGTCGTCGCGCAGACGGACCTCCGCCCCGATACCCTCGCCGTTCGGCTACAGGGTCTCCTCGGTGACGGCGCTTTGCTCACTCAAGCAGCGCAGCGCGCACAGGGCTTCGGCCGGCGCGATGCAGCCCGCCGTCTGGTGGCGCTGGCGCTGGCGCTCGAACCCGGCGGCGCATACGAGGGACGCGCGGCATGAGAGCGCTGCCGCTGACCATCGGGCCATTGCATTTCGTCGGCATTGGCGGCATCGGAATGAGCGGCATCGCTGAGGTTCTGCACAATCTCGGCTATCGCGTGCAGGGCAGCGACCTGGCTGATGGGGCGAATGTACGTCGCCTGGTCGAACTGGGCATCCCGGTGGCGATTGGGCACGAGGCGGCCAATCTCGGCTCTGCCGAGGTCGTCGTGATCTCCTCGGCGGTAGCGCCCGACAACCCCGAAATCGTCGCGGCCCGGGGGCGACGGCTGCCGGTGGTGCGGCGCGCCGAGATGTTGGGCGAGCTGATGCGGCTTAAATGGTCGCTGGCGGTCGCCGGCACCCACGGCAAGACGACAACGACCTCGATGATCGGCGCGCTGCTCGAAACCGCCCAGCTTGATCCGACCGTGATCAATGGCGGCATTATCAACGCCTACGGCACCAACACCCGGCTCGGCGCCGGCGACTGGATGGTCGTCGAGGCCGACGAGAGCGACGGAACCTTCGCCAGGCTGCCGGCAACGGGCGCGATCGTCACAAATATCGATCCCGAGCATCTCGACTTTTTCGGCAGCTTCGACGCGCTCCGCCAGGCGTTCGAGACGTTTGTCGGCAACATCCCGTTCTACGGCTTCGTGGTACTGTGCATCGACCATCCGGTCGTGCAGGGGATGATCCCAAAATTATCGGATCGCCGGGTGCTGACTTATGGGATGAGCCCGCAGGCCGATATCCGCGCCATCGACCTCAGGCTCGGGCGTGACGGAGCTCGCTACGACATTGTCGTATCGGATAGCGTGACGGAGCGCGGACGTACGGTTCCGGACCTGTATTTGCCGATGTTCGGCCGGCACAACGTCCAGAATTCGCTGGCCGCCGCGGCAGTTGCCGAGGCGCTCGGACTCGGCGACGACGCCCTGCGCGCGGCCTTGCGCAATTTTAAAGGGGTCAAGCGCCGCTTCACCAAAACCGGCGAATGGCACGGCGTGACTGTGATCGACGATTACGGCCACCATCCAGTCGAGATTGCGGCGGTACTAAAGGCCGCGCGCGCGATCGTTGCGGGCAAAGTCATCGCGGTCGTGCAGCCCCACCGCTACAGCCGCGTGTCCCACCTTTTCGAAGAGTTCTGTACCTGTTTCAACGATGCCGACATGGTTTTCGTCGCCGATATTTATGCTGCCGGCGAGGCGCCGATCGAGGGGGTGACAAGGGACGCGATCGTCGCCGGGCTGATCGAGCACGGTCATCGCAACGTGCGCGCGCTCGCCGACCCCGGCGATCTCGCTCCGCTGACCGCCGAGATGGCGCGCCCCGGCGACATGGTGGTGTGCCTCGGGGCCGGCTCTATCACCGCTTGGGCCAATGGCCTGCCCGGCGCACTAGCCGCCTTGGAAAATCGCGAGCGAGTCGGATGATCGCGCTGCACGCGGAAGCCGCATCACCGGCGATCGGGGCGCTCGGCCACTTACGCGGCCGGCTGATCACGAATGCGCGAATCGGGAGGCAGACCTGGTTCGGTGTTGGCGGACCGGCGGAAATACTGTACCGGCCTGCGGACTGCGCAGACCTCTCGACGTTCCTCGCGGCGTTGCCGCCGGAAATCCCCATAACGGTGCTCGGCGGGGGCTCCAATTTACTGATCCGCGACGGCGGGCTCCCCGGCGTCACGATCCGGGTGGGCCGCGGCCTTGCCCACGTCGCCATCGACGGGAACGAGGTGGTGGCCGGAGCCGGGGCGCTCCATCTCAACGTCGCGCTGGCTGCTGCCAAGGCCGGGATCGCCGGGCTTGAATTCCTCTCCGGAATCCCCGGGACAATCGGCGGCGGGTTGCGCATGAATGCCGGGGCCTATGGCCGTGAGACCCAGGATGTCCTGGTTTCCGCAACGGCGCTCGACCGCAGCGGCGCTTCCCACCAGATTGCGGTCGATTCGATGAGGTTTTCCTACCGCCATTGCGAGGTCGACCAGGATTGGATTTTCGTCGAGGCTCGACTGCGCGGCACCCGCGGCGATACGGCCACGATCGACTGGCGGATGGCTGAGATCAGGCAATCGCGCGAGGCGACCCAGCCGATCCGCAGCCGTACCGGCGGTTCGACCTTCAAGAACCTGCCGGGCGATACGGCCTGGCGCCTGATTGACCTTGCCGGCTGCCGCGGTCTCGTGCGCGGCGGCGCGATGGTATCGTCGCAGCACGCGAATTTTCTGATCAATACCGGCGCCGCCACCGCCGCCGATCTCGAAGGTCTTGGTGAGGAAGTGCGGCGCCGAGTCTACGAGGCGACCGGAGTCGTGCTCCAATGGGAAATCCGTCGCGTCGGGCGCCCGCTTCCTGGCATGGAGACAGTCGTAGAGGGAGCGCTGGAGCGGTGACCAAAACTGTCGCTTTACTGATGGGCGGCTGGTCGCCTGAACGCGAGGTGTCGCTGTCGAGCGGGCGGGAATGCGCCAAGGCGCTCGTTGACCACGGCTATCGGGTCAAGACCGTCGATGTTGGCCGCGACCTCCCGGCATTGTTGCGCGCCCTCCAGCCCCGCCCCGAGGTGATCTTCAACGCCCTGCACGGCATCGGCGGCGAAGACGGCACGATCCAGGCCGTCTTGGAGATGCTGGCGATCCCCTACACCCATTCGGGCGTCCTCGCATCGGCTCTGGCAATGCACAAGCCGACGGCAAAGACGGTCTTTCGCGCCGCCGGCCTGCCGGTTGCCGAGGATTTCGTCGCCAGCCCCGAAGAGCTCGCGCGACACGATCCGCTACCCGCACCCTTTGTCGTCAAGCCGACCAATCAGGGATCGAGCGTCGGCGTGCGCATCGTCCGGGTTGGCGACAATTCCTGGCATGATGAGGTCGCGAGCTGGCGCTTTGGTCGCGAGATCATGGTCGAGCGCTTTATTCCCGGGCGCGAGTTGACCGTCGCGGTGATGGGCGATCGAGCGCTCGGAGTCTGCGAAATCGTGCCGCGCGGCAGCTTTTACGACTACACGGCGAAATATGCGCAAGGTGGCTCCGATCACCTCGTGCCGGCCCCCATCCCCGTCCGCATCTATGAGGAGGCGCTCGACATCTCGCTTCGCGCCCACTGCGCGCTCGGCTGCCGCGGGATCAGCCGGGCCGATTTGCGCTACGACGACACGTCGGAGGGCGACGGAGGGCTTTACCTGCTGGAGGTCAACACCCAGCCGGGAATGACCCCGACTTCGCTGGTGCCTGACATTGCCCGCCATGCCGGCATCGGCTTTGACGAATTGGTGGTGTGGATCGTGGAGAACGCGGCATGCGAGGGGTAAGGGCGGCGACGCCGGTGCGACGTCGCCGCGCTGGCTGGACCGGACACCTCCATCGCCTCGCTTGGTGGATCGGCGCTCCCGCTTTTCTCGCCGCCGCCGTTTACGGCACTGCCTTGTTCAGCCATTCCTCGTTCGGCCAGTCCGTCCTCCGTGAAGCCTCGAGCCGTGTGCTTCGCCTCAGTGCGGCGATCGGGTTGCGGGTCGCCGACATCCGGGTCGAGGGGCGCGAAACCACCGATCGCGAGACGATCCTCGATGCGCTCGGCGCTCGGCCGGGCACTCCGATCCTGGCGGTCGATCCAGCCCGCGCAAAGCAGCAGCTCGAAAGCCTGCCATGGGTCCGCTCCGCGCTGATCGAGCGCCGGCTTCCCGATACACTCTATGTCCGTCTTGTCGAGCGCACGCCTCTGGCGTTGTGGCAGCACTCCGGCAAGATCGAATTGATCGACCGCACCGGCGCTGTAATCCCGGTCTCCCATCTCGACCAGTTCGCCAAGCTGCCGCTTGTCGTCGGTGAAGACGCGGCGAGCCACGCGAGCGAGCTATTGGCGATGCTGGCGAGCGAGCCCGATCTTGCCTCACGCGTCACCGCGGCGGTACAGGTCGGCGGCCGGCGCTGGAACCTGCGCATCGACAATTCGATCGACGTTTTGCTCCCCGCGGACGACCCAGCGGGAGCGTGGGCCGACCTCGCCCGCCTGCAACGATCGAGCGCTATTCTCAAGCGCGACGTTCAGGCCATCGACATGCGTCTGCCCGACCGGCTCGTCGTGCGTGTCGTCCCAGAATCGCCAAAGGAAGCCCCGACAACCAAGAAAGGACGCCTGCCGGCGAAAAATACATGAGCGCGATGGACAACGCGTTGATGCGCGCAAGCGACCCGAAGGAGACCGCGACAACCGCAAAGCGCAAAAAGGGCGAAAAGAGCAAGTCGCGCCGGGCGCCACGACCGCCCAAACTGCACCACCGGCCGCACGGCAGCGTGGTCGCAGCGCTCGATATCGGCACGACCAAAGTGTGCTGCTTTATTGCCCGGGTCGAGCCCGAGAAACCTCGGGTCATCGGCATCGGCCATCAGATTTCGCGCGGCCTACGTAACGGGACGATTGTTGATCTCGAAGCGGCCGGCGCTTCAATCGTCAACGCGGTGCACGCTGCCGAGGAAATGGCAAAGGAAACGATCGAGCAGGTGGTGACCAATTTGTCGGGCGGGTTCTCGGCTTCGCGCATCATCAAGGCTGAGATCAGCATCGCCGGGCGCGAAGTCGGCGAGGCCGAATTGCAGCGCGTGCTCGATCAAGGCTATCTGCTGCGTGAGCCCGGCGACCGCCAGATCATCCACTCGGTGCCGGTCGGGTTCTCGATCGACGACAGCCGCGGTATTCGAGACCCGCGCGGCATGTATGGTGAGCGACTAGGCGTCAACATGAATGTGGTGACGGCCGGCGCCGGCGGGGTGCGTAACCACACTGCAGCGATCGGGCGTTCGCATCTCGACGTCGAGGCGTTGGTCGTCAGTCCTTATGCCGCCGGCCTCTCCTGTCTTGTCGAGGACGAAATCGGCCTCGGGGTGACTGTGATCGACATGGGCGGCGGAACGACCACGATCGGGGTGTTTTTCGACGGCAATCTGATCTTTGCCGATTCGGTGCCGGTGGGCGGCTGTCACGTAACCAACGACATCGCCCGTGGGCTGTCCACCCCGGTCGCTCACGCCGAGCGGTTGAAAACGCTGTTCGGCACCGCCGTTTCCGCCAGCACCGACGAGCGCGAGATGATTGCGGTTCCCCAGATCGGCGAGGAGGAAGAGGGGCATGTCAATCATGTGCCGAGATCCCTACTTGTCGGCATCATCGCGCCGCGCATCGAAGAGACCTTCGAACTAGTGCGCAATCGGCTCGAAGCGAGTGGGTTCGACAAGATCGCCGGACGGCGCGTGGTGCTAACCGGAGGAGCCTGTCAACTGCATGGTGCCCGCGAATTCGCTGGCCTGATCCTCGACAAGCAGGTTCGCCTCGGGCGCCCGCAGCGTGTCGCCGGCCTCGCCGAGGCAACTGGTGGTCCGGCATTCTCGGCTGCCGCAGGTCTGCTCCATTTCGCGATGTCGCAGCGCGCCGAGACGCCGCATGCCGCGCGCGCGCCGGCAGGGCCTCCAAACGGGATCATTGGCCGACTGGGCCATTGGCTGCGGGAGAACATCTGAGAGAAATTGTCGTTTTGATGCCGGCGCGGCTACCGGTACCGGATAAAACCGGCTAAATCGCTGTCGGCCAAAAGAGGGGGAAGCCCGGGCCCTTCCGGGCATGATCGAGGCTGCGCAGCAGTGGAGGACATATGATCAATCTGAGCATCCCGAGGGACGAGCAGGAGATGAAGCCCCGAATCACCGTAGTCGGGGTGGGCGGCGCCGGGGGAAACGCCGTCAACAATATGATCCGCTCGAATTTGGTCGGGTGTGAGTTTGTCGTCTGTAATACCGATGCGCAGGCGATGCAGCAGTCGACCGCTCACCGCAAGATCCAGATGGGGATCGGCGTTACCCGCGGGCTCGGCGCCGGGTCGCGCCCCGACGTCGGTCGAGCCGCGGCCGAAGAAGCGCTCGACGAAATCCTCGAAGCGATGCACGACTCGAACATGGTGTTCATCACCGCCGGCATGGGCGGGGGCACCGGCACCGGCGGCGCGCCGGTAATCGCCCGTATCGCCCGCGAATCGGGGATTCTGACGATCGGCGTCGTGACCAAGCCCTTTCATTTCGAGGGCACGCACCGTATGCGAATCGCGGAAGCCGGGATCGAGGAGCTGCAGAAATTCGTCGACACTTTGATCATCATTCCGAACCAGAACCTGTTTCGGGTTGCCAATGACCGGACGACGTTCGCCGACGCCTTCAAGATGGCGGACGATGTCTTGCATTCGGGCGTGCGCGGCGTGACCGACCTGATGGTGATGCCGGGCCTGATCAACCTCGACTTCGCCGATATCCGCACGGTGATGAGCGAGATGGGCAAAGCGATGATGGGCACCGGCGAAGCCGAGGGCGACCGCCGGTCGATCGACGCCGCCGAGGCTGCGATCTCGAACCCGCTGCTCGAGGACGTATCAATGAAAGGCGCCAAGGGCGTCCTGATCAACATCACCGGCGGCCCCGATATGACTTTGTTTGAGGTCGATGAAGCTGCCAATCGCATCCGAGAGGAGGTCGATCCCGAAGCCAACATCATCTTCGGTTCGACTTTTGACGAAACCCTGTCGGGCAAAATGCGGATCTCGGTCGTCGCTACCGGCATTGACGCCGAGGCGCTTGCCCAAGCGCGTCCAGCGATCAGCCTGGTCAGCAATCGCGAGACCGTGCCGGGGCTGCGCGAAGCCACCTCCGGGGGCTATACTCAGCCAGTGCTGACCCAGAACGCGGCGCAGCCGCCGCTCGATGCTGGACGAGAAGCCGCCCGCGCCGAGCATGACAGCGAGCCAGTGCCGCAGGAGGCGGCAGCGGCCGAAAGCGTCGCGATCCGCGGGGGTGCCTTTATCGCCCCCAGACCGATCGATGCCGGTCCAGCCCGCCCGGTTCCGCTGACCCAGCCGGCGGTACCGGTAACGCCACCAATGCGCGATGCCGCCCCAAAACCAAAAGGCCGCGTGCCGAGCTTGATCGAGCGCGTCACCGGAGTAGGCCGCGCTCGCTCCGCGCCGCCGGCGCCGGAGCGGACCGCCCGGCAGCCGATCCCGCCCGCTATCAATCCGGCTCAGCCACGGCTCGCTTCGCTGGAACCCGAGGATCGGCCGGGGTCGAAGGAGGACGATCTGCTCGACATTCCGGCATTCCTGCGGCGTCAGGCGAACTGAACCCGATTAGGACGCTGGGCTTGCCCCACTCCAGCCGGAACAGCGACAGTTATTAATTTTCAGAGCTGTCGCGCCGGCTGCGTGATCATGACTAAGTGCTTGATCGGGGCAGTGTTCTCCGTCACCGCGATGCAACAATCGGCAACAAAGAGTGATTTGGGGCGTTCCAATCGCGCGAGTAGGTTTAGCCGTCGGGGGACAATGTTCGAGAGTCGATCGCATGTTGGGGGAAATCACCGCGCCGCTGCAACAGACACTTAAAACTGCAATTGGTTGCCGGGGGGTCGGCCTTCATTCGGGCCGCCGGGTGGCGATGAACTTACTGCCCGCGGCGTCGGGGACAGGAATCGTTTTCCGCCGCATCGACACCGGGGTCGAAATCCTCGCGAATTGGATCAATGCCGTCGAATCGGCGCGCTGCACCGCGTTGTCCGATGGCGAGGTGACGAGTGTTGGAACGGTCGAGCATCTGATGGCGGCTCTGGCCGGCACCGAGATCGACAATGCGATTGTCGAGCTTGACGGGCCCGAGGTGCCGATCATGGACGGCAGCGCCGCACCTTTCGTTTTCCTGATCGAATGCGCCGGCATCGTCGAGCAGGATGCGCCGCGACGCGCTATCGAGGTGCTGAAGTCGGTCAGCGTGGTGGCGGACGGCGCCATGGCGGTGCTTTCTCCCGATCACCGCTTTTCGATGAGCTTTGAGATCGATTTCGAAAGCTCGCTGATTCGGCGGCAGGTTAAGAGCGTTGTCGTTGACGTCGGCGCCTTTAAATCCGAACTCAGCCGCGCCCGTACTTTCGGTCTTCTTGATGAAGTCTCTCGCCTGCGGGAGGCGGGTTTGGCGCGCGGCGGTTCGCTCGACAATGTCATCGTGGTCAACGGCGATCAGGTGCTGAACACCGGTGGCCTGCGCTACGATGACGAGTTTGTTCGCCACAAAATGCTCGACGCGGTTGGCGACCTCTACCTGGCCGGTGCGCCAATCATTGGCCATTTCCGCGGAGTGCGCTCGGGACACGCTCACACGAGGCGGTTGCTGGCGGCGCTGTTCGCCGACCCTGAGGCCTGGGGCTATACGACCCCGGCGCCAACATTCCGGCCCGTGGTGCTCGATCAGCCGGACGTGAGAGCGCGCGTCCGCGCCTGATGCCCGTTGCCGTTCTGCTGGCCTTGCGCAGTTTCTGCGGAGCAGCCATAAATCCGCAGTAGACATATATCGTCGGGGTTTGCCAGGTTTTGCCGATGTGTCCGTGGTTTCGTATCCGCTGGTTTGGCGTGGCCGCGTTGACCGTCTGGCTCGCTGCCTGCGGCGGCGTAAAAAAAGATGCATATATCGAAAAGCCGGTCGACGATCTCTACAACCAGGCGATGGACGACATGGTCGAGGAGCGCTACGCCCCGGCGGCCACAACCTTCGAGCAGGTCGAAAGCCAGCATCCCTATTCCGTCTGGGCGACGAAGAGCCAGCTGATGTCGGCCTACGCCCTCTACCAAGCCCAGGATTACAGTGGAGCGATCATCGCCGCCGACCGCTTCATCCAGCTCCACCCGGGGAACCGCGACGTTGACTATGCCTATTATCTGAAGGCGATCTCCTACTACGTTCAGATCGTCGATGTCGGCCGCGACCAGAAAACAACCGAATTGGCACTCAAGGCGCTCGAGGACGTGATCCGCAGATTTCCTGACACCAGATATGCCCGCGACGCCAGGCTTAAGCTCGCTTTCACCCGCGACCATCTGGCCGGCAAGGAGATGGAGATCGGCCGCTATTATCTCAATCGGAAACAATATCTGGCCGCGATAAACCGCTTCAAGCGCGTCATCGACAACTACCAGACAACAACCCACGTCCCCGAGGCGCTCGAGCGCCTGGTCGAATGCGATTTGGCGTTGGGGCTTACCAAGGAAGCCAAGCGCAACGCCGCAGTACTCGGCTACAATTATCCGGGTAGCGAGTGGTACGGCGACGCCTTTGCCTTGCTGAAAGGGGGCGAAGAACCCGACGCGCAGACACAAGGCTGGCTCAGCCGCTTGTTCTGACGCCGCCCTCGCGCGGTTGGGTGCGCATTCCCCACACCTCGATGACATCCACTTCAACCCGGTCAAACATGGGCACGCCCCACGGGTGCGGGACTGGCCGTACTCGTAATTTCGCCGCTGGGTGGGGTGCGGCGCTTATCTCAGAGACTGGGGAGGCTGTTTCGGCGATGAGTTGCACCGATTCGGCGAGAGATGATGGGTTTCGCCGCAGGCTCAACCCATCCTAGGCTCGCTAATATATGATTTTTCCTCGACTATGGCTGAGCCGACGAGTTCGTTGAGCTGGCGCTTGACGGCACTCCGGCGGTCGTTGGTCAGGTAGACGCCGCGAGCGAGCTCGACGAACTTTGCGCCAAAATCGTTGATGCGTTCGCAATCGCGGATTTGATCCTCGATCTCCCACAGCGCTCCGTTGATCCGGCGCAGTTCCGCCTTCAGTTCACCGGCTCGGGACGGAAGAGCGCCAAAGCGGGCGAGAGCCGCGGCAAGCAGCTCGAGTTCGACGCGGACGTTGGTGAGCTTGCTGGCACCGCCGATCCGTTCGCTCTTGATCTCCAGAATCGTGATCTTGTCGACGAGCTCGCCGAAGGATACGGGAACGAGCGCCGTGCCCGGTGGAGCGGCGTCGGTTGGATCGAGATTGCCGGTTCCTCCTTGAGTTAAGAGATTCCCGGGCTCGCTCTTAGCGGCAGTGGAAAGGGCGAGTTCGCCGGCGATCCGTTCAAAGACCTCATCCCAATCGTCGCGCCGAACTTGGCGGAAGAGTCGCGCGGTCGGATACCAGGGCGTGTCTTTCCGATCAATCAGCCACCGCCAGTCGGGCACGTGTTTGAGGACGATCCATACCGGGCGTCCGAGGGCGCCGGCGAGATGGGCCGCCGCCGTATCGCTGGTGATCACCAGGTCCAGGTTCATCATCACCGCAGCGCAGTCCACGAATGCATCAGGGCCGGCATCGAACTCCGCGCCGAGAGTCTCCACCCTCATACCGCGCGGAAGATTTGTGAGCTGTTCGACGCCGTCATTCTTCTGCAGACTGATCAGCGTGAGGCCGGGGACCCGGCCCAGCGGAGCAAAGCAACGAAGCGGGATCGAGCGGCCGAGGTCGATATCTGCGGTGGATTTGCCCTGCCATACAATTCCGACCCGAAATTGGCCGGCAGGCAGTCGCTTGGACCAAGCCTCCACCCGAGCCGGATCGGCAAACAGATAGGGAACACCTCTCGGCATGGTTTCGGGAGTCGCCCCTAGAACATGGGGCAAACTCATCAATGGCAGCTCGGCATCATGCTCCGGCAGGGCCGTCCCGTTGCGGATCACCTTCACGCCCTCGAGGTTGCCCAGCAAACCTCCCAGAGAAGGCTGAACTTCCAGGAACACCTCTTTCCCTCTTGCCGCAACAGAGCACGCAAAGCGAGAAAATTGGATTGTGTCTCCCAGACCTTGTTCAGAATAGAACAAGAGACGCTTGGCATCCGTGTCGCTCCCGGTCCACTCGGGCTCGGATAGAAAGCGGGCGGTCCAGGTGTCGATCTTCCGCCGCCATTCGTATTCTTGCCAGCCTTCGGCAAAGCGGCCGGTCCGCAGCAGCAAGAATGCCCTGTTCGCGTGACATGATGCATAGTCAGGCTTAATGGCGAGCGCCCGCTCATAGCTCGCCAGA
>Ga0209773_10000498_pt1 | contig 12974 bp, 15 predicted proteins | sample BogFormECP14_OM1_FD_188244 | JGI IMG/M metagenome (GOLD analysis project Ga0209773, IMG submission 188244) | Bog forest soil microbial communities from Calvert Island, British Columbia, Canada - ECP14_OM1 (SPAdes) (version 2) | ecosystem: Environmental > Aquatic > Freshwater > Wetlands > Bog ... | reverse complement strand
GACGTGCTGCCGGTGGGCGTCACTCCCATTACCGCTGTTCCCACCCGTATTTCGCATGCCCCCGAAGCGTACCTGACGGTTTCGTTTTTTGAGGCACCGACGAAAACCCTCGACATCGCCCGGCTCGCGGAGTTCGCCACAGAGCAACAAAATCCGGGAAACGCGAAACACGTGACTCGCATTGCGGTCGCGCTGCCCTCGCCGAGGCTGCAGGCTGGAGTCGCGTTTGTGGATACGCCTGGATTAGGCTCGCTGGCCACCAGCGGAGCCTCGGAAACTCTCGCATATCTGCCCAAATGCGATCTCGGAGTGGTTTTGATTGATGCGGGCTCGACCCTCACAACTGATGATCTCCGGACCATTATGACTCTTCACGAAACAGCGGTGCCGGTGAACGTGCTGCTCAGCAAGGCCGACCTACTGGGCTCCGAAGACCTGGTCAAGATTATTCAGTACGTCAAAGAGCACATTGCATCTGAATGCAAGCTAGACTTGCCGGTTCGGCCCGTGAGTATTCTTCCTTTGTACCGGGAGATGGCCAATCAATGGTTCGAGTGCGAGATAATGCCGCTGTACGACCAGGCGCAGCAGTTACGAGCAGCGTCATTGCGCAGAAAGATCGGGGTTTTGCGGGAATCTCTGGTGTCTGCGCTAAAAGCTAGGATGAGGCGGGACCAACAACTGTCGACGAATTCGCAGGATCTGGTTCGCGCCGCCGAAGCGCTGTTGCGAACGACGACGGGACAGATCGAGGAGATGCGCGCACTTTGCGAGCGCGAGATCATGGGCGCCGCTGCCGAAACGCCAGGCGCAATTCGAAGCGCTGCTAGTCGGTTGATGGATTCATGGTCCCAAAATGATCGGGTGCCAGTGGCTCCAGGCCAAATGGTTCGCGACGTCATCGCCGATTTTGTTCAGCGCAAAGTAAAAACAATGCAAGGGGACCTCGCGGCTTTTGCGGCCCAACTGCAGAACAACCTGAAGCGATGTGCCTCCCATCTTGGACTCGTGCATATTCCGGGCGACGACGAATTTCAATCCATAGTTCGAGGCACGCCGGTGTTTGACCCGCAGCCGTTCACCATCACGATATCGCGCTCTTCATTTTCGCATCTCTTGGGCCGCCACCTTGCGGAAGGGCAAGTCGCAAGACACATAACGCGCCAGCTCGGACAATCCTTTCAGGAAACTCTCTACAATTATTGGAAGACATTGAACGAGTGGTCAGGCTCGATCATAAGCCGGTTGAGACAGGTTTTCGAAATCTACGCCGAGGACTACCGCGCGCGCGCGCAGCAGGCTCTCGGCGGAACAGCACTCAATACCGAGGAACTTGCTGCGATCCAAGCGAGCCTCATACAACTGCAGGCAGAAGTCGCGCCAGGAAAAGATTTGGCGAACCCTGATCGGGCACATGCAGCATACGTTGCGGAGACCAGCTCGAAGATTGTCTGAAGTCTTTCAAGGAGAAGATTAGCCTCTTAGATATGACCAAATACTTGATGGTGGCGATTGGCGGAGCAGTAGGTTCTGTGTTGCGGTTTTGGGTGGGGACGCATGTCAGCAGTCGCCTGGCCACTCGTTTTTTGGCCGGCACATTCATCATTAATATGACCGCGTGTTTTTTGATTGGTTTCGTCATCACGCTCTTAGCGGAAAGGACGAGTTGGAGCCCAAATTGGAGATATCTGATTCCGATTGGGTTCATCGGTGGCTACAGCACCTTTTCCACATTTGAGTATGAAACCTTTCGCGTCTTCCAGGAGGGTGAGTTTCTGATTTCCGGATTGAACGTGGCCCTCAGCGTCGTGGTGGGTTTCTTCTCGGTTTGGTTAGGTGTGATCACCGGGAGGACGATCGCATGAAACCAGACATGCCCACGACGAAGTTTCCCGTCCACAAGGATCGCCGTCTGAAGGCCGGATCCGAGACTGCGAAGTTGCCGGTCAACAAGACCCTTGCCACGGGAGGATGCCCTATTTGCACCGCGCTGAAGGAGTTTCAAAGCTACTTTTCGAAGCACCTCCGAGCCTACGAATGTGGCCGTTTCTGTAATCTTCACGCTTGGGTCGTCGCGAATTCGTCGCCGGCCGAATCGGTGGCCACGATGTTCCTGGAGTCGATGCGCAGCCCAGGCTGGCGGCCGAGTCCGCCGAATCCATCCGACTGCGACTTCTGTAAGCGCATGGAGATCGAGAAGCAGATACGGTTGACGGAGATCATCGAGGAATTCGACGAGTCGAAGTTGCGGGAATGGTTGGGGGAACACGGGATGCTCTGTTTCCGTCATGGCCGTGAACTGATCCAGAAGTTGCCTGAGCCGCTGGACAAGGCGGTGGAAGAGAACATGTCGCAAAAAGCGGGGGAACTCGAACAGCAACTCCGGGTGTTCTTGCAGCAAGCGAAGAAGGGTGAGCACGCCGGTGGCGGAATCCTTGGGCGGGCGGCGGAGTACTTGGTCGCACAACGTGGGGTTGAGAGCTAGGAGGGAACATGATGAAGGCCGGACCAGCCAAGAAAGTGAGCATTTACGTTGGCCAGGACCACCAGTACCACGGAGAGTCGGTCTACGCGGCCATTCTGGAATTTCTTTTCTATCACAAGGTTGCTGGAGCCAGCGTCACCCGAGGCATCGCTGGATTTGGCGCGGATCACCATATGCATACGGATCGCATTCTAGTGCTGACAGAAAATCTCCCGATGAAAGTTGAATTCATCGAAACACCGGAGAAGGTGGAAGAACTTCTTCCAAAGCTGCATAAAATGGTGGGGACAGGCCTGATTGAAATTCAAGACACGACCATCGTGAAGCCCTCCGAGAGCTCAAAGCAGGCGGAGCATCAGGAAGCCACGCCTCCCTTGAAACGCGAGGGAAAAGCCAAACTCATGCGCATCTTCATCGGAGAAAACGATAAATGGAATGGCAAGCCACTCCACAAAGCGTTGATTGAATGCATGCGCACGAATGACATCGCAGGCGTCACCGTCTATCAGGGCATTCTGGGCTACGGAGCCAATCGCAGGATTCACAAGGATTCAGCGCTGCATCTCTCGCACGACCGGCCAATCATGTTGTCCGTCGTGGACACCGAGGAAAGACTCCGCGCTTTTCTGCCGTTGCTCGACGACCTGGTGCAGCAGGGCTTGGTTGTCTTCTCCGATGTGGACGTCATCAAGTACACGCACAACTACCAGGAAACCGAGCGTAGAAAGGCGGTGCGCTCATGAAACTGGAAGGCAAAGCCAAGATGCTGCGCATTCACTTCGGTGAGGACGACAAATGGAACGGCAAACCACTCTATCGCGCGATTGTCGAAAAATGCCGCCAGCTGGATCTTGCCGGGGCCACGGTGTTTCGCGGAATCGAAGGATACGGCGCGAGCACGTTAATTCACCGCTCGCATCTGCTCTCTTTCTCCTCGGACGCGCCCATCATGGTCAGCGTCATCGATTCCGAAGAAAAGATTCAGACGCTGCTTCCGTTTCTGGATGAAATGGTGGACGAAGGACTGATAGCAATGTCCGAGGTCGAAGTCATCAAGTACGTGCATCAAGAGGGCGTGCGCTCGGAATAAACAGCGTTTGCTTACCAGTGATTAGCGCGCTGTTCGCTGCGGGGAAAACGATGGCGATCACAGGGGTATTGTCCGACGCGTTGGTTGGCCGCGAACGAGAGTTGTATCGTCTCCGCACCGCGATTCAAAAACGAGAGAGCCAGTTGATTTGGGGCCAGCGCGATGCGGGCAAGACGTTTTTAATCCGGCAGGCAATCAGTGGGCTTCCCGAAGCGGAGCGAGGCAAGTGCGTCTATTGGACTGGAACGGCTACGGGCCGACATTTGGTCTCGCGCTTTCTTCGCGGACTTTACGTAGCGGGCGACCCGGTCGTGCGCAGGAAAGTCCATGCGGACCGTGCTGGAGAATTGACTATGGATCGCTGGCTTAACAAGCAGTCTTTGTTGCGGCTGCGGGGTATTTTGTTTTCTGCTGCGGAGCATGGCGACTACCGATTCTTCGTGGACCATCTTCCCCCGCTGACGCACAAAATGGCCCACCTGCTGAAGGAGATCATGTATCGCTGCAAGACGCCGGTTTACCTGACGGGTCACGGTTATTCCCAACGAGAGATTGGATACGCAAGGAGCTTGTACTGGGCCGATGAGTATCGCATACAGCTCGAACCGTTAGCGGAGAGTGCTGCGCAGGAGCTTCTGGAGATGTGCATCAGCAATTTTGGATTAGCTTCGCTGGATTTAGCAGGCTTCCGCGAAGAAATTCTGCATTTCAGCGAACGCTTGCCGGGTTCGATTGTGAAGATGTGCGAACTGGCTGCTGACTCACGATATCACTACGGAGATCGGGTGAAACTCAAACTCGTGCACGTGGATTACCTGATGCAGGCAAACCGGTTGGCGATGAACCAAACCCCAACTTTCGTCCAATGACTCACGCCTCTGAATATCGCCAAGGAGTGCTCCAAGACGCCCCCAGTGAGGCGGCACTGTGCCGACTGGCGGAGTTAGCCGCACAGTTCGGAGCAGAGCAGATCGCTTCCACAGCGCGCAACCTCGCCGAAAGGGTTTCCGAAGGGCGATTCTACGTAGCGTGTGTCGGTCAGTTCAAACGCGGAAAATCCACGCTACTCAACGCGTTAATCGGCCATGCGGTTCTACCAACCGCTGTGGTCCCCGTAACGGCAGTGCCTACCATTATCCGGCACGGTACGCGACTGGCGGCGCGTGTTCGCTTTCAGAGCGAGGCTTGGACGGACATCGCGGTGAGCGCGGTGGAAGAGTTCGTCTCGGAGGCAAAGAACCCTGAGAATGCGAAAGGTGTACTCGGCGTGGAAATCTTTGTACCCAGCCCGCTCCTGGAGTCGGGGATGTGCTTGGTAGACACGCCTGGCCTTGGGTCGGTATTTGCCGGAAACACAGCGGCGACTCAAGCGTTCATCCCCCATATCGATGTCGCCGTCGTTGTCATTGGGACCGATCCCCCGCTGTCGGGCGACGAACTCCAACTGGTGGAGGCCGTCTCTCGGGAAGTTCGCGACCTGATATTCGTAATGAATAAGGCAGACAAGGTTAACGCGGAGGAACGATCTGCTGCCTTGGATTTTACGCGTCGTGTATTGGAAACTCGCCTCCGGCGAGCGTCGCCTGTAATTTATGAGGTAAGCGCTATCGAGCGATTGGAGCAAAGAGGCCCCGAACGAAATTGGGTACAGTTGGCTCAGGCACTTGAGGATCTGGTGTTGCGCTCGGGAAGCGCCTTGGTTCGTAACGCGGCCGACAGAGGTATTCGACGCGCGACGCGCCAACTGCTTGCGGTCATCAAGGAAGACCGAGACGCTTTGGAACGCCCGCTGGAAGCGTCCGAGCGGCGCATCGCAATGCTGCGGAAAAATCTGGAAGAGTCGGAAGTTCGCGCACGGGATCTGGGAATCTTGCTGACCGCAGAGCAGCAACGTCTATCAGGCGTTTTCGTAGACCGTAGAAACGCATTTCTCAAGCAGGCGCAAGCCGCAGCTCTCTCTGAATTGACCACTCATGTGTCTTTGTTGCCGAGCAGCCACAATGGACCTGCGTATCGTCGAAGCGTAAACCACACCGCGCAGGAAATCGTGCGCGCACAACTCACACCGTGGTTTGAAAATGAAGCAATGTTTGCGGATGAGGAATTTCGCAAGACAGCCACACGATTTGTTGAACTAGCGAATGAATTCTTACAGCGCTTGGGCGACTCAGACTTGCCAGGCTTGGAGGAGCTTCCGGAAGACCTTCGTGCTGACCAGAGACTAAGCAGCAAGTCACAATTCCGCTTCCATGTGATCGAGAGAGTAGCCGCGCCGGCATCTCCCTTACTGTTCATCTCTGATCTTGTGCTTGGCGGTTTGGGAATACGGGACGGGATTGTCGGCGACGCACGGGAATTTCTGGATCAACTACTGGAAGTGAACGCTTCGAGAGTACAGAGCGACGTTGATGAACGGTTGCGCGAAAGCCGCAAAAGGCTGGAAACAGAGGTAAAAGCAGTTCTGCGGGAGGCTTCGGCTACTGCAGATCGCGCATTGGCACGTGCCCGAACCGCGCAGGCGGCCGGGATTCCAGGGATTCAGGGGGAACTTGCGCGTCTTAGTTTTGCCGAGCGAGCGATCCTCGCGATGATTGCGTCATGACTGCTTTCACCTTAAATTTGGACCAGCCGAGATTTCGTTGCGCCTTTGGGAACAAGAGCGGTCACGCCGCCGAGCCGCTTCTACCCCCAATCCCTCGGTCCCAGCTCAGGCTAGGCGTACAACTATCCCGCTCACCCGCGCATGGAGAGACTCTGCCGGACCGCGAACGGATATCTGCCGATATAGGACGCCTAGATTCTAGACTCCCTCGGCTGTTAACCGAAGGGCTATCGGTCGAACGGTTTTCGAATCAATTCCCAAGGTTCTCGCCAACATCGAACGATGGCTTGTCCCGACTTGTCCATCAGAGAGCGGCCCGAAAACCAATAAGTGACGCCAGGACAGCGACTTATGTGATTTTTTCCACTGGTTCGGGACCAGGAGGTCGATGGTTCAAATCCATTCGCCCCGACCATTTTTCTCCCGCAGTTTCATCATGGTAGCAGCTTTGTTGGCGCTTCCTTCGGCTCGTTCAGTTCTGCGTTGTGCCCGATATTGTGCCCACCCAGCTTTTCCACTGCGTTGAGGACAGCATCCTCGGACGGATGGACGTATCGCGTGGACATCCCGACAGAGCTGTGCCCTGCTATTCTCGCCAGAGTCCAAGCGTTGCATCCTGACTCACCCAATCGGGTCAGGAATGTATGTCTCAATGAGTAGAGTACGAACGGCCGAACGTTGCTGAGTTTGAGCCTTGGCATGTTGCTTTTTGACGCTGGAACCTTCGAGGTGCTCGCTACGAGTCGGCGCAGGCCATACCCACCCCTCGGCGGGCTTGTCAGCGCGTTCCCACCGATCTTCCAGAACCGCCCTGACTCTTGGGGTCATCGGCAAGACCCTCGGTGCTGCTGCAGTCTTTCCGTGAGTAACCAGAAGTGTGCCGTGCCGTCCGTTGCTCCCAGTGAGGGATTGCCAACGGGGTCGGAAGCATTCTTCGGGACGTAGGCCAGTGTCCACGAGAACTTCTGCGACCGAACAAAGCGGATCGAGTGCTGCTGCCCGGTACTTCACTTGTTCCTGGGGAGTAACAACGCGCTCTCGGTGTCGTGCGCCCGGAAGCATCTTCACGGCAGGTGCGGATGGCAACGCGCCCCACTCAACCGCCAGTCGGAGAGTGCGCCGGAGGACTTGAAGCGAGCTATTCACCGAACTAACCTGCAATCCTGCCGACTGGCGATATGCGGCGAAGGCAGCTACCGCTTCACTGGTGATTTCATCCAGTCTCGCATTCGCTAGCGGTTTATAATTCTTGATTGCGAGTAACCCCACACGGTAGTAGTCGCGCCAAGTCTTCGGCGATGATTTCTCAAACCTTGCCTTCGTCCACGGTTCCGTTCGCTTCTAAATGAAATCTGACAAGATCATGACCGGCTACCTTTCACGTATTCCTACTTCACCCTTTGCCAAGGAAGTCCGATGCGCGGATTCAATGTTGCGGGCGACCTTATCGTTTCCCTGCTTTGTGGACTCGCGGATGGGCTTTCCCTGCCACACGAATTTGTACCAATAAACGCCGCACGAGCCGCGCTTGCCGCACCGACTGCACGTCTTGTCCGGGCCCACTTTGTCGCAGCCGCGTTTGTAGATACTGATTTCACGCCTCGCTTCGATCGCTGCTTCTTACCGCTGCCTATTGGGCGTCCGCCCAGCTTGCCCCACTCACGCATTTTGGCGACAAATTCTCGTTTGCCCCACCGCTTGATCCGGACTTGCGCGCTGCGACGGCCCATTAGACTGGCGGCGTTTTTCACTGTCGTCATACATCACATCTTAAGCTAACGTTAGGTATTTGAAAAGCGAATCTTTCCTCGACGTTTGGCCTTGACTGGCGGGGCATCGGGTCGCCGCAAGTCGCGTTGAGAGTACCCTTCGCTTTTCCCTTGGCTTCTGGCGGTAACGCCTACGATTTTTCCAGGGACCTATCCACCATCGTCTATGCGCGCCCCGGCGGTCACCAGGACCTCTATCTCTTGAGCCAGAAATAAATCGCGGTCGCGAAGGACTTTTCTGCTGAGCTTCAGGGGCTCGCCGCCTTCCACAACTTCTCAAACTGTTCAACCGTTGCCGGCGCAAATCCCGCGTAGTGGTTGTTCACGTAAACATACGTGCTGACGCCCCGCCGGACTGTCCGCTGACAAACATTCACCCAACTCATTAATTCGTGCGAACGGTCCACAATTACCTTGTCCCAGATTTTCGTTTGTTGCTCAATTCCTTTCCGATCCCCCAAGAGTCGGATGTAAGTGAAATCGGCCGTGATGGGATCGAACTTCTCAAAGATTTCATTGACGCGCGGCATCCAAGCTTGGTCAATCAGTGCGTACGCCACTTTGTGCGCGCGCAAGAGGTCAAAAAATTCCGCGGTGAGCCATTGTTTGTTGCGGATCTCCACTGCGAAGCGATAGCCTTTGGGAAGCTCTTTCAGGAATGCCTCAAGGCGCGCCAGAAATTCCTTCCCCGACTTGAACGCCGTTTTGTTGAAATAGCCGAACTGGAAAAGCAGCGGGCCCAACTTATCGCCCATTAAGTCCATCGTTTCAAGAAAATGTTTCAGATCCTCGTCGCAGTCCTGCAATATCTTCTCGTGTGTGATTGTCTGTGGGATTTTGGCTGCAAGAAGAAATCCATCCGGTACCTTACGGGACCAACCGTTCACTGTGGCGACTGACGGCGTGTGATAGAACGTGGAGTCCACTTCGACCGTGTGAAATTTCGTCGCGTAATACGTCAAATAATCGGCGGCCTTCGTCCCTGAAGGGTAGAACGCGGTTTCCCAGCCGGCCGCGGTGAACGCAGAAGTTCCTATGCGAAACTCCGTCATGCGCGCAATGGTCGCCCAGCCGGATTACGAAAGTCAACTCAATGAGTCTCACTCAATGCGACGGATCGCGGGGCCATCTTTGCGTCCCGGAGTACGCGCGCAATGGTCGCGCGCGATTGCAGCGGCGCGATTGGCTGGCGGATTCACGAGTTGGAGATGTCAAGCGATCGGCGAAGAATCACTCCCGATTTGCGCGCGCGAGAGGATCACTGGGAATTTCCACTTATTTTTTGTCATAATTGTGATGATATTTTGTCAGTGATGCGGCACGCATCGTTCGCGTTTCCCATGAGTTGCGTGTGGGAGACAAATCCACACGAAGACTGATCGCTCGTAACTGCCTCCGGATCCTGTGCGTTTCGCGTGCGGCCTGTGACGCTTGGTCGGCACGTGTTTCGCACGCGTACCCCCGGAGTAAATTGTCGCCAAAACACGTTTCGTCATAGCTTGGCGGCGGGCTGGTTTCCGATTGGGCGACGATCCGAGAGTTGATCGGTTTGGTCGACATTAGCGCGTTAACGAGGATCTATCGAACTTGGGCTACAAACATTCGCAGACAGTCTCAATCTTTAGCTGAGGGGACCCTGCGGCGGAGCTCATGGAAGAAGTTCAGCAGGACCGTAACGCTGTCGGTGGACCTCTCCTCCTGCTCTCCCGTCCCGCCCGGATTCAGAACCACCGTGAAACGCTTGCCGTCCGGCGCCAGACCGAAAGTGTAATTGCCAGCTGCCTCGATCAACTTCTTCCGGGACCACACTTGGAGCCTTTCCGCAGCAAAGGAATCTCCCGTGGCGATGTAGCTGATCATCATGATACGCAAATCCGAAGTAAGGAAAAAAGCTTGCACCCATCTCCGGTCGGCACGAGGGAGACTAGACTCCGAGCTCTTCCGAGGCCAAACGCGTTCCTTCTACACGAGCTCGGATCTTGGCGAATGCGGTTTCGCGTGAAGTGGACGTGTCATCCGCAAACGGGGAAAAGCCACAGTCGTCGGTGGTCCCAAGAGCTTCGACCGGGATCAGTTCAGCAGCTTCGAGCACGCTGTCTCGAACGTTCTCGGGCGTCTCAATTTTTGGATCAATCGGATCGATCACGCCAACGTAGAGAATCTGCCCAGTTTTCAGAAGCCCCTGTGCGGTTTTCAGCACTCGACGACGATCCGCTTCGCTTGCCAACTGAATGTAGAATCGTCCAACATTCAGTTGAAACAGAAACGGCAATAGGCTCGCGTAATCCACATCTGCGCTATGAGTCGAATCATGATCGCCACCTGGACAGGTATGAACGCCGATCCTCTGGCGCTGCTCGGAAGTGAAGCGCTCGAGCACACGGTTGTTCAACTCAACGAATGCTTTCAGGATGCCGGCGGAAGGATCGAGCTTGAGCGCCAATCGGCCCTCAGTGAAGTCGATCTGTACACAGGCAGCACCCGCGTCCAGGCACTCACGTATGTCCTGTTCCGCATCACCAACAAGATCACTAAGGAAAGTATCGCGCGGATAGTCGGAAAGACCACTCTGCGGATAAAGCAAACTCAGCGCGGATGCAGAAATCACAGCCTGTTTTACAGGCCGGTGCGCGTGCCGTTGGGCGGCTTTGAGGTAAGTCGCGGCATGAACGCCGTAGCGAAAAGGACCTGCCGTCAATCTCGGTAGCTGCCGGGTGTGTCCGTCGGCGAAGGGAATCACGACGCCGTCAGCGGCTAGATTGTTGATGCCACTGAGGGGGTATGTAGCGAAGCTTGGTTTGGTCTGTTCACCATCTGTGATGATTGGTGAGCCCGTGTGTTCAAAGCGTGCAAGGGTATCGCGCAGAGCCGCGTCCTCGGAGGCGAGTAGTTGCTCTCGGGAAATCGTCCCAATAGAATGCGCGTGGATTGCCGCGAGCAAGTCCGCAGGGCGCGGGATACTCCCGATCGGTTCAGTTGGGATAGGCATAGGTCACACTACCAGCCACTGAGAATTAGAATCGTGGCGAACGCAAATTTCAGCCAGACGCACCACCAACTCGAATTTCGATGAGCCACCGATTCGATGAACCGGGTATCTGCGGAACAGTAGAATCGAAACCATCGAACAACAATACTATAAAAATACTACAGGCTGGTCTGCCTCTTCGGGTGACTTCTCGACTTCCGATGTCCAGGCTACCTGGTGAGATGGACATCGCCCAAGCGCCAAGATGGTGGCTCAGCACAGTGACATCCGCAAGACGTCGCGGAAACGCTGCAAAGACTGTTTCCCGGCGAAACACACTGAATTTCTCACGTCGCGTCCGAGTAGGAGGCATCAAGGATGAAATCCCCGACAGCAGCTTCAGAAGCCTTACTTCTCGTTCTGCTCACTGCAGCGCTTTGCCTGAGCGCCGCTGACACCCCAACAGTAACGGTGAAGGGTTACGTTTTGGACCCCGCGTGTGCGTTCACGAAAGGCCCTTACGAACCGATCAGCAAGCAATGCGCAATTTCGTGTGCAAATCCAGGCTCACAGCTTGCCCCTGCTTAGGAAAATCGATAACCACGACAGCGTTTATCATTACTGATCGGGAGTAGGTCCGAAGGAAAAGTTTTTCTAATACGCCCACGTTGACTTGCCCTTGAGCCCAGCCTAACATGCGTCGCCAAGGGCGGCATCGCAGCAATGATTGGCCAAACCATCTCGCACTACCGCATCATCGAAAAGCTCGGTGGTGGTGGCATGAGGAGCTCGGGCGCAAATTGTTTCGGATTCTTCGCCGCGCGACTCTGTATAATGCGCTGACTCAATGCCCCTCCCCATTGGCAGCAAGATTGGGCCCTACGAAATCGTCGCGCCCATCGGCGCCGGCGGGATGGGCGAAGTCTATCGCGCCCGCGACGCGCGTCTCGGCCGCGAAGTAGCCCTCAAAGTTTTGCCCGAATCCTTTTCCCGCGACGCCGAACGCCTGCGGCGTTTCGAGCAGGAAGCGCGCGCGGTCGCAGCGCTCAATCACCCGAACATTCTCGCCATTCACGACATCGGCGAATCGGGTGGTGCTCCCTTTCTCGTCTCCGAACTCCTCGAAGGCCACTCGCTGCGCAAGGAACTCGACAGCGGTCCCGTGCCCACGCGTCGCGCCGTCGACTACGGCACGCAGCTCGCCAACGGCCTCGCCGCCGCGCACGACAAAGGCATCGTTCACCGCGACCTCAAGCCCGAAAACGTCTTCGTCTGCGCCGACGGGCGCATCAAAATTCTCGACTTCGGCCTCGCCAAACTCGCCAAGCCCGCAATGAGCGCGGAAGAGGGCGTCACGCAGGGCGCCTCGATGCAGGAAACCACGCCCGGCATCGTGCTCGGCACCGTCGGCTACATGTCGCCCGAGCAAGTGCGCGGCGAGCCCGCCGATGCACGCTCCGATATTTTTGCTCTCGGCACGATTCTCTACGAAATGTTTTCCGGCCAGCGCGCGTTCCGGCGAGACACGTCCGCCGAAACCATGACCGCGATCCTCAAAGAGGATCCGCCCGAGATCACCACCGCCGGAAAGCCTATCGCTCCGGCGCTCGAACGCATCGTCCGCCGTTGCCTCGAGAAAAAGCCGCTGCAGCGTTTTCAATCCGCGCGCGATCTCGCCTTCAACCTCGAAGGCCTTTCCGGCAGCACGAGCACGACGGCAGTATCCGACGTCGTCGCCGCCATCGAAACCAAAGACGACGAGAAATCGCGCAGCTGGCTGATTCCCGCCGCCGGTTTGCTGCTGCTTCTCGCCGGAGGCGCGGCGGGCTGGGTGTTGCATCGCGGCGGATCGAATGCAGTTCCCTCGTTTCAACAGCTCACCTTCGATCGCGGCTTAGTCTACAGCGCGCGATTCGGCGCCGATGGCCGTACTATCTATTACAGCGCGAGCTGGAACGGACAACCGATTCAGATTTATTCCACCGATCCGGAAAGTCCGGAGTCGGGTCCGCTCAACCTCGTGAACTCGTCGCTGTTCGCGGTGACCGGTTCGCAAATGG
>Ga0209773_10000497_pt1 | contig 12975 bp, 12 predicted proteins | sample BogFormECP14_OM1_FD_188244 | JGI IMG/M metagenome (GOLD analysis project Ga0209773, IMG submission 188244) | Bog forest soil microbial communities from Calvert Island, British Columbia, Canada - ECP14_OM1 (SPAdes) (version 2) | ecosystem: Environmental > Aquatic > Freshwater > Wetlands > Bog ... | reverse complement strand
CAGCCGGCGAAACATTCGCCGTCGTCGGCGAAAGCGGCTGTGGCAAAACCACACTGGCACGGATGATCCTGCGGCTCATTGAGCCGGACAGCGGCGCCATTTTGTTCGAGGATCGTGACTTGCTGCGCCTGAAGGGCGAAGAGCTGCGCGCGCAGCGGCGGCAGATGCAAATGATCTTTCAGGACCCGTTCGCGTCGTTGAACCCACGGTTGCGCGTGGGAGAAATCGTCGGCGAGCCACTGGCGATACACGAACCGCGGCGCACTCCAGCGCAGCGCATGGAGCTGGTAGTTGCGATGCTGCGGCGCGTGGGGCTCGACACAGCCGCGCTGAAGCGCTATCCCCACGAATTTTCCGGTGGGCAGCGGCAGAGAATCGGCATCGCGCGGGCGCTGATCCTCCGTCCAAAGCTGGTGGTGGCGGACGAGCCGGTTTCCGCGCTCGATGTTTCCGTTGGAGCGCAGGTCCTGCTCCTGTTGCAGGAGCTTCAGCGGGATTTGCAGCTCACCTATTTGTTCATCTCGCATAGCCTGCCGGTTGTGGCTCAACTGGCCAGCCATATTGCCGTGATGCGCGCCGGCCAGATGGTCGAATCCGGCCCTGCGACGCAGGTTCTGAAAGCACCGACCCACGCTTACACGCGAGCCCTGTTGGCGGCCGTGCCAGAGATACCGCAACCCGGCACAGTATGATATTTTCCCCTCAGCGTTTGCGTAGTAATCCCCAGAAGCGATCGCCCTAATCCTGTGGTGAAGGAGTCCGCATATGTCTACTGACCCCATGCCAATCCCTGCGCCGGTCGTAGAGCCCGCTGCCGCGGTTTCCCCGTTCGGCAGAATTATCGGCGTTATTTTTTCCCCGAAAGCGACGTTCGAAGATATCGTGCGCAAGCCCAGTTGTTTGCTGCCGTTGATTTTGATGGCCATCCTCGGAGCGGTTGTGGCGGTGGGAATCAATCAAAAAATGAACTGGCGCGAATATATGAGCCAGCAAATCGAGAAGAGCCCGGCGGCGGCTCAGCTCTCCAGCGAGCAAAAGGAGCAGCGCATTGAAGCCGGGGCGAAGTTCGCGCCGATCAGCGCCTACGCCTTCGGCATTCCTGCGCCTGTCATCGTCGTGCTGGTGGTGGCGCTAATCATGTGGGGCGCTTACAACGTGTTAGCCGGAGCAGGCTTGAATTACAAGACGGCGCTCGGAATCATCTCCCACGCTTACGTGCCGGTCATCATCGGCAATATCCTTTTTCTCATTGTGCTTTTTCTAAAGCCGTATGGAACGCTGGATCTGGAAAATCCGGTGGCCACGAATCTCGCTGCTTTCCTTCCAGAAGACAGTGCCAAGTGGCTGCTGGCGTTAGGAAAGAATCTGGACATTTTCGTCCTTTGGGTCACGGTGCTGATTGCCATCGGGTTTGCCGCTGCGAATCCGAAGAAACTGAAAGGCGGAAAAGCATTCACAATTGCCTTTGGCATGCTCGCGGTTTGGGTCGTTCTCCGCGTGGGAGCGGCGTTTATTTTCTCCTGATACACTGAGAAGGTGAGTTTTTCGTTCGGAGTATTGCAAACCGATCCGACGGGGGCGCGGCGGGGAAAGCTGACAACGCCGCACGGAGCGATCGAAACGCCGGTGTTCATGCCGGTGGGAACCGCCGCCACGGTCAAAGGTCTGACGCAAGGCGCACTCGAAGAGCTAGGCGCGGGCATCATTCTCGCCAATACCTATCATCTTTATTTGCGGCCGGGGCCAGAGCTGATTCGCAAGCTCGGCGGCTTGCACAAATTCATGTCTTGGCGCAACGCCATCCTCACCGATTCCGGCGGATATCAGGTCTTCAGCCTTTCCGAACTGCGTAAAATCACCGATGAAGGCGTACGTTTCCGTTCCCATCTGGACGGCTCCGAACATTTGCTCACTCCCGAAAAAGCCGTGGAGATTCAGCTCGCACTCGGCTCCGACATCGCGATGGTTCTGGACGAATGCATCGAAACTCCAGCGCCGCGAAATGTGGCAGTGGCAGCGCTGAAGCGCACCACGGAATGGGCGCGCAGGGCGCGTCACTACTTTTTAGACTGCGCAAAGCGAAACGGCGGCCTGCCGCAATGGCAATTCGGAATCGTGCAAGGTGCCACGTTTGCCGATCTACGGCACGATAGCGCGCGGCAACTTTTGGAGCTGGATTTCCCCGGATACGCGGTCGGCGGCCTTGCCGTGGGTGAACCGCACGAAGTGACCTGCGAAATGGCGGCGGAAGTGACGGCGCTGCTTCCGCAAGAACGGCCACGTTACCTCATGGGCGTCGGCCGACCGGAGCAAATACCCGACTACGTGGCGCGTGGCGTAGACATGATGGATTGCGTTTTGCCCACGCGCGCGGCGCGGCACGCCTGTTTGTACACGAGCGAAGGACGCGTGCTCATCAAGAACGCGCGATACATCGAAGACCAGCGTCCGATCGATCCAAACTGCGCCTGTAGCGTTTGCCGTCGTTACTCGCGCGCGTATCTTCGGCACCTGTTCGCCGCCGGCGAGATCACTGCGGCCATTCTGGCGACCCATCACAATGTTTGGTTTTACCTTGACATAATGAGGCAAATTCGAGAGGCTATCACTTTTGGACATCTAGCGAATTTCGCAACAGAGCTGCGTGCCCGCTATGCGGCGGGACCGGTCTGAAGCGGAACGCCGGACACGCGAACACGGTTCGCGCGGCTGTGGCAACCCGCGGTAAGTCGAGTCTCATCACGAGAATCGTGCGGGCAGGGCAAGCGGGAAAATTCCCGCTCGCGGTGGGCTGTTCTTTTGCGGCTGGTCAAAATGGGCCACACAAGCCCAAAAGTAGAGATGATGCAAAGTTCCGAAAGGGTACGGTAAGCAATCACGAGTATGAATTTGTTCGCGTTTTGGCAGGCAGGCGGCATCGGCGGGCTTGGTGGATTCATGCTCCCCCTGCTGTTGATGTTCGGCATCATGTATTTCCTGGTGATCATGCCGCAGCAGCGGCAGAGAAAGAAGTTGCAAGAGATGCTCGGCGCCGTGAAGAACGGTGACAAGGTCATCACCACCTCCGGCATCTATGGCACCATCAATGGTATCGATGGCGACACTTTTATTCTGAAGGTTGCCGATAACGTAAAAATTCGCATTGCGCGAGCCGCAATCGCCCAGGTGGAGGCTCCAGAAGATGCCAAGTAACTCTGCCCCGGCTTGCGCGCTGCTGCGCCCCATTTTCTAACCATGAATCCCAACTTGAAGTGGAAAGTCATCTTCATCTTCGCTGTAATTCTTATTTGCCTGTATTTCATTCTCGGAATGCCGACCTTCCCGACGTCTTACGCGACGCTCAAAGACAATTTCGCGCACCAAATCAAGCTGGGCCTGGACCTGCAGGGTGGCACGCATATGATTCTGCAAGTGCAGGTGCAGGAAGCGGTGACGCAGGAAACCGATCAGACCGTGGACCGGCTGACCACGCAGATGCGCCAGAAGAACATTCATTACGACGAAGTGCGCCGCGTCGACGACACGCACATCATTGCTCGCAATGTTCCTTCGGACCAGTTCAACCAGTTCCGCGATCTACTGCATGACCAGTTTGAATCCAGCTGGACGGTGGGAAGCGCCCCTGGCGAACCAAACAGCACGCTACTCACTTTGCGTCCCACCACCATTGCCGCCATTGAAGAAACCACCATGTCACAGACGCTCGAAACTATCGAGCGACGCATCAACGCTCTCGGCCTCACAGAGCCCACGATTCAGCCACATGGCCGCGTCGGTCAGGACAACGAAATTCTTGTGCAGCTTCCGGGTGAAGGCGATCCGGCGGCAGCCCGTCGCGTAATCCAGGCGGGCGGGCAACTGCAACTTCAGTTGGTCGAGGATCCACAGACGTATCCATCGGAAGCCGCAGCGCTGGCCAGCAAGGGCGGCATCTTGCCGCCGGGCACGGAACTGGTGCAAGGCAGCAACGAAGGGCGAACCCCGGCCGGACAGAATCAAGGGGACGTCTGGTATGTGCTGAGCCGGACCCCGGCCGTAACTGGGCGGGATTTGCGGAGCGCAACAGAAAGCCGCAATACGGATATGCCCGGCCAGTGGCAAATCAATTTTGTCTTGTCAAGCGATGCGGGTCGCAATTTCGAAAGATTCACCGAAGCGAATACCGGCCGGCAAATGGCCATCGTTTTGGATCACAAAGTTTATTCGGCCCCCACCATTCAGGGCAAGATTGGGGATCAAGGGCGCATCGACGGGAACTTCAGCCAGGAAAGCGCGCACGAACTGGCGCAAATCCTTCGGGCTGGCGCTTTGCCTGCCTCCATCAAGTATCTCGAAGAGCGCACAGTTGGGCCGTCCCTCGGAGCAGACTCGATTCGCCACGGGGTGCAGGCATCCGTCCTCAGCCTTGTGGTCGTGATGATCTTCATGGTCTTCTACTACCGCTTGTCCGGCGTGAATGCCGTGTTGGCGTTGATCCTGAACCTCATCATTCTTCTGGCGGCGCTGGCCATGTTCGGTGCCGTGCTGACTCTGCCTGGCATCGCCGGCGTCATCCTCACCATCGGTATGGGCGTGGACTCGAACGTCCTGGTGTTCGAGCGCATCCGTGAAGAAATTCGCAACGGGAAGTCGGCCTCAGCCGCGGTCGAAGCGGGTTTCAATAAGGCATTTCTGACGATTATTGACACGCACGTCACCACGGTTGTTTCTGCTATTTTCTTGTTTATCTTTGGCACCGGTCCTATCCGCGGATTTGCCATCACCCTGACCATCGGTTTGATCGCGAACATATTTACGGCGATCTATGTATCCAAGACGATTTTCCAGTATCACCTGGCCAATATGGACCGCCAGGCTGAGCTGAGCATATAGAAGATTCAGGACTTGGGGTTTTGGTACCGGCAGTACCTTTTCGACGGGAACAAAGGGAAACACCCTGGAGTCTAAAGAAGGGAAGCAAAAACCGGCATGATTGAGCTTTTCAAACAGCCCAATATCGACTGGATGGGCAAGGCCAAGTATTTCTTCGCTTTAAGCCTCCTCCTCCTGATCATCGGGTGGTCCGCCATCTTCTTGAAGGGTGGCATCAAGTACGGAATCGACTTCAAAGGCGGAACAAACGTCGACGTGGTCTTTGCACAGCCGCCCGACATCGACAAGCTGCGCGCTGGCCTTCGCGCCCAAGGTCTGGTCAACACGGAAATTCAGAGCATCCGCCCCCTCGGTCTTTCCAGCTCCACCTCCAACGAAGTGCTGATTTTCGTGGAACAAGCGGGGCAAAGCGATCAGGGGCTGGAGGACCAGAGCAAAGCTAAAGTTCTGACCGCTCTGGCCGCCACTTACGGTGTTGCGAATCCCACGAAGCCGGACTTCAACGCTGTCACTCCCAACGCGCTCGCAAATTTCCTTTCTCAAAAAGACCCACTCGGCCTTTCCGTGGCCGCTGGTGACAAATACCAGACGTTGGCGAAGAGCCTCCTGGGGTATCGCGATAAGGTCAAAAACGGGGTCATTACCAATCTAGGAGACCTGAGCCAGGTGAACGGCGCGACACCTGCCGTGATTTCTGCGCTGCAAGAAAACTACTCTCTTGCACCTTTTGCAATCCAAGGCGTGGAGATCGTCGGCCCCAAGGTAGGTGCTGAGTTACGCAATCAGGCCATTCGAGTTACCCTCTATGCTTTGGCGGGCATGCTGGTATATATTGCCTTCCGGTTCTACGGCGGACAAATCGGTGGCTCGACGGGTTGGGCAGCTAAGGGAGCAGTCGGATTCGTACTCCGGCTGATGGATCGCATTATCTTCGGATTGGCCGCGGTCCTGGCTGTCTTCCACGACGTATTGATCACCCTAGGCCTCTTCAAGATTTTTGGTTTTGAGATTTCGCTGACGGTAATCGCCGCATTGTTGACCCTGGTCGGATATTCGATGAATGACACCATCGTCATTTTCGACCGCATACGGGAAAACAACCGGCTATTGCGGAAAGAAGCTTTTGCGGAAGTGGTTAACAAGTCGATTAATCAGACCCTTTCGCGAACGATTCTGACCAGCGGATTGACCTTTCTCACCGTGCTCGTCCTGTTCTTGATGGGCGGCCAGGTGCTTCGGGCGTTTGCTTTTGCCCTGGTGGTGGGGATTGTGGTAGGAACGTACTCCAGTTTTGGAATCGCGGCACCGCTCGTCGTCGCCTGGAACAGCTGGCGTGGACATGGCGTTGCAGCAGGCACCGGAACCGCAGCCGGCAACAAAACCCGCGGGTAACCGACGGCGGCGCAGCGCCGCAGACCAGCGGGTAGGAGGTAGTGGTTACTTATGTTTGAAGAAATGGTTGTTTCGAATCCGAAGAACAAGAAGACGAACAAACCGTGGACCGTCGTTCTGTCCATGTTGTTTCAGGTCGGCTTCCTCGCCATTCTAATCCTGATACCGCTGATCTATACCGAAGCGCTGCCGAGAGCCATGATGTCCTCGATTTTGCTGGCACCGCCGCCTCCTCCACCCCCGCCACCGCCACCGCCCGCTGCCGTCATCCACGTTAAGCCTGTGGTTCATTTGATGGAAGCCGGTAAGTTGGTGGCGCCGAAGGTCATCCCTAAGGACGTCAAGATCATTAAGGAAGACGAGCAGCCGCCCGACATGGGCGCCGGAATCGCCGGTGGTGTTCCCGGCGGCGTGGCCGGCGGCTCAATGGGCGGCGTGATCGGGGGTGTTATCGGTGGTGCGGGAGGAGCTCCTCCGCCGCCGAGGCCGCGCTCCGGTCCGGTGCGCGTCGGTGGCGCAGTGCAGGCCGCCCGTCTCGTAAATCGCGTTCAGCCCATTTACCCCCCGTTGGCGCGGCAGACCCGCATCAGCGGCACAGTGAAGCTGCACGCCATTATCGGCAAAGACGGCATGGTGCAATCGTTGCAGGTTGTCTCCGGCCATCCGTTGCTGGTGCAATCGGCGCTCGATGCCGTGAAGCAGTGGCGCTATCAACCCACGTTGCTTAACGGTGAACCGGTCGATGTCGACACCGAAATCGACGTGATTTTCTCTCTGGCTCAGTAGTGAAAAACGGAGCGGCGCGGGAGTCGTGGGAGCCCGGGGCCGCTCTGAGTACGTAGTGAAGTTCAATTTTGATGGTTCCTGCCCGCGGGGGCCACTAGGAAATAAGGAGCAAACGAATGCTAGCTACAGTCTTTGTTTATGCGGCATGGCTACAGGAGGCCGCCACCAGTTGGGACCTTCGTTCCATGTGGGGCAATATGGGTCTTCTCGCGAAGATCGTCGTTGTGATTCTGTTCATTCTCTCGGTCTATTCGTTCGGCGTCATGATCGACCGTTTCCTGATGTACAACAACGCGCGGAAACAGTCTCGCTTGTTCGTGCAGCAGGTGGCGGGGGCGCTGAAGGATGGCAAGCTAGATGAAGCGATCGCCATCGCCGAGCGCAACAAGAAGAGCCATATCGCCAAGGTCGTGGCGACGGGCCTTTCGGAGTTCCAGTCCGCGTCGCAGCAGGTATCAGACGCCGAAGTGATCGAAGCCGCCAAGCGCGGTCTCGAGCGCTCGGTCGCGATCGTGCACGCGGAAATGAAGCGCGGACTCTCCGCCCTGGCCACGATTGGTTCGACGGCACCGTTCGTCGGACTGTTCGGGACGGTGGTCGGTATTTTGAACGCGTTTAAAGGTATCGAGTCACAGAAGGCCACTGGTCTTTCGGCGGTTGCCGGTGGTATCGCCGAAGCGCTGGTGACCACGGCGTTCGGTTTGCTCGTGGCCGTCCCTGCGGTGTGGGCCTACAACTATTTCACCAACCGAGTCGAGGCGTTCGACGTGGAAATGGACAACTCCTCGATGGAGCTGATCAACTACTTCATCCTGCGCCGCGGCGCGAAGAAGTAAGCCTGAAAGAGGCAGACCATGGCCTATAAGCCACAAGCCGGACCCCAAATGGCGGCGCCAAACGTGATTCCGATGGCGGACATCATGTTGGTGTTGCTGATCATCTTTATGGTGGTCACGCCTATGTTGCAGAAGACGCACCAGGTGGATTTGGCGCCCGTTAATGACCCCCGGGACATGAAGGACGCCGACAAGGATGATGCAATCGTAGTGGCCGTCACACGGGATGGAAGTCTTTTTCTTGGCAATGACAAGATCAAAAAAGAAGACATCACCGGGCAGATTAAGGACCGCATCGCCAACAAGCTGGATAAGACCGTCTATGTAAAAAGCGACGCGCGCGCCAAGTATGGCGACGTGGTTGCCGTCGTGGACGAGATTCGCTCAGCGGGCGTGGACTCCCTTGGTCTTCTGACGGAAAAAAACAAAGCACTCGGTGGCCCCTTGACACCGTCGACTCCGGATAAACCGGCCGGCGGGAGTTGAGGCGTGCAGGTTAGTTTGCGGTAGTCATTCGTTTGCGGAGTGGATGGAACCGCGCCGGATCCCACACGGCGCGGCCAAGTCCCCTCCGGGAGTTGGATGCCGCGGATTTACAGGAGAACTCGCAATGGGAATGGATGTTGGAAATAGCTCTGGGGCGATGTCCACGCCGAATATTGTGCCGTTGATCGATATTCTGCTGGTCTTGATTATCATCTTTATGGTCATCACACCATTAACGCCTAAGGGACTGGATGCGCTTGTGCCGCAGCCGTCACCGAACCAGCAGCAGAACGTAGAGCTGGAGAACAAAACCGTGGTGGTCCAGGTGCTGATGAACAACAAGCTCAAGATCAACAATGAAGACACCACTTGGGAAAACTTGGAACCACGCATGGAACAGATCTTCAAGGATCGCGCCGAGAAGGTTGCCTTCATCAAGGGCGATAACGACGTCGAGTTCAAGGACGTAGCCCACGCAATCGACTTGATGAAGCAAGCCGGCATCGATCGTGTCGGCCTGATCACCGCCAAGCTCGAGGCCGGTCAGTAAAAGTTTCATCGCAGTTCTCACGGGATGTGAGAGTCCTCCTCGCCGGGTGTGAATACCGGAACCGAGGTGACTCATGGGAATCGGATTTTCGGGCGGTAGAGGCAGAATTGTTTCAGATGTAAATGTAGTTCCGCTGATCGACATTCTGTTGGTGCTGCTGGTCATCTTCATGATCATTCCGCACAAGCAGAAGGGGTTGGATGCAAGCTTGCCGCAGGAGTCAATGCAGCCGGCTCCGCTCCATCCTCCGGAAAGTATCTTGGTTCAGGTGAATGCAGACGGTTCGATTCGCCTGAATGGCTCGGTAGTACAGCACGATGAATTACGCGGCCGTTTGGAACAGGTCTTCGCTCTGCGTGCTCATCGGGTTGCTTTTCTTCAGGGTGACCGTTCTCTCGAGTTTCAGGTGGTTGCTGAGGTTCTGGACGTCATGCATGTTGCAGGCGCATCCCCGGTGGGATTGTTGACTTCGGAACTGGAAAAAAACCGCTGAACGTGATGGAATGGCCCCTTGTGGGTGCAAGTGAATCCACGCGCTGGACTCCAAGGCACCGGAGTGGCGCGACTCAGGGATGGAAGCTTCCATGACTCAAGTAACGGTTGCACGGGGGACCACCTTTCAGCTCTCCCGCATTGCCTGTCAGATATTTTCCCTGGCGGTGCTGATTCCACTGGTTGCCGGGGTCTCCGGATGCAACAAGCTCCGTGCCCGCGACCTTCTCAATAAGGGCGTGGCCGCCTTCAAGAACGCGCAGTTCGATGCGGCGGTGGAAGATTTCAAGCAGGCCAAGGAACTTGACCCGGATCTCATCAACGCGCGCCTCTACCTGGCGACCGCCTATGCCAGCCAGTACATTCCCGGCGCTCCTTCCGACGAGAACATGCGCCATGGCCAGGAAGCCATTACGGAATACAAGGACGTTCTAGAGAAGGACGCCAACAACATGAGCGCGATTGATGGGCTGGCTTCCATTCTCTACCAGATGGCTGGACAGCCGTTTGACCCGAAGAAATTTGAGGAATCCAAGTCTTATCACCTGAAGCACATCGCCCTCCGACCGAATGATCCCCAACCGTATTACTCCATCGGCGTGATCGACTGGGCGCTAGCCTATCGTGGGAACACCGAAATGCGCGCGGATTACAACAAGGCGCACATCAACAAACAGGTGAAGGACTCTGATCCGTTGCCGCCGGACGTGCGCAAAGACTACGTCGACAAGTTCGGCGCCATGGTCGACGATGGCATCACCAGCCTGAAAAAGGCTGTCGAGCTGAAGCCAGATTATGACGACGCCATGACCTACCTGAACCTCCTCTATCGCCGCAAGGCCGACATGGTGGAATCGAGCGCCGAACGCGATCAGTACACCAAGATGGCGGATGACCTGCTCGACAAGGTCAAGGAGATCAAGCAGAAGCGTGCCGAACAGCCGCCCCCTGCGTCCTAATTGCCACTTGTACTAATTCCGGGAAAGGCCCTAGCTTTTGCCAGGGCCTTTTTGCTTTTGAGCGCCACCTTTTCGTTGGCGAAAGGCTTTGCGGAAAGGGCGCAGTTGGGGGCCATACTTCCGCAATCGGCTCAGCTGGCGTAAACTAAGCCATGGGAACCCGGGCCAACCTGCCCCTGAATTTCAATCGGGACCGCACCGAGCGCCAGCTCAACGCCCGTCTCGAAGAACTTCTCGAAAAACTGCGCACCAACCGACCCTCGGAGGATCCTTGGCTGGTTCGCCGCGCGTATGACATCGCCGCGGAGCGTCACCGCGATCAGTTCCGCAGCTCCGGCGAACCCTACGTCACCCACCTTCTCGAGGTCGCGCACATTCTGGCGGATATGAAACTGGACGCCACAACTCTGGCTGCCGCCCTGCTCCATGACGCCATCGAAGACACAGAGTATCCCATTTCGCGACTTGAAGAGCGGTTCGGCCCCGAAGTCGCTCATCTTGTCGAAGGCGTTACGAAAATCGGCCGCCTGAACATGATGGCCCCGGAAGCGCGCCAGGCGGAAAACGTCCGCAAAATGCTGCTGGCGATGGTCAACGACGTGCGCGTCGTCCTGGTCAAGCTTGGCGATCGTCTGCACAACATGCGCACGCTCGAATATCTTTCGCCCGCCAAGCAGCAGCGCATTGCTCGCGAAACAATGGACATCTACGCCCCCATCGCCCATCGGCTGGGAATGGCACTCATCAAGGGCGAACTGGAAGATCTTGCTTTCCGTTATCTGGAGTCGGATGCGTTCTTGTCGCTGCAGAAGGAAGTCACCGACAAGGCGCCGATCCACAAGCGCTTCTTGGAGGAAGTGCAGAACGCGATTCGAACCAAGCTGGTGGAAAACGGCATTCCTGCCGAACTCGAAGCGCGCGTGAAGGGGATCTACTCGCTTCACCGCAAAATCGTTCGGCAGGAGCGTAGCCTCGATCAGATTTATGACTTGCTCGCCGTCCGCGTGATTACGGATACGGAACGCAATTCCTACGCCGCGCTTGGCGTGGTGCACCACATCTGGCGTCCCGTTCCTGGCCGCTTCAAGGATTACATTGCCATGCCGCGGCCGAATTTGTACCAGTCGCTGCACACCACAGTGATTCACGGCGGCCAACCCTTCGAAATCCAGATTCGCACGCAGGAAATGCACCGCATCGCGGAAGAAGGCGTGGCCGCGCATTGGAAGTACAAGGATGGCCGGCCGGTCTCGACAGATGACGATCAGCGCATCGCATGGATGCGGCAACTCATCGAGTGGTCGCAGGAACTGCAGGAGCCGGGCGAATTTCTGAACACTTTAAAAGTGGACCTGGCGCCCGTGGAAGTCTATGCGTTTACGCCGAAGGGCCGCGTTCTGGAACTCCCTCGCGGAGCTACACCGGTGGACTTCGCATATTCCGTCCACACGGAGGTAGGCCATCAATGCGTGGGCGCGAAGGTCAACGGCCAGATGATGACGCTACGGCACGAAATTGTCTCCGGCGACGTGGTGGAAATCCTCACGCAAAAGGGTCATAAGCCCAGCCGCGATTGGCTCAGCTTCGTCAAATCGTCACACGCAAAAAGCAAAATCCGTCACTTCATCAATACCCAGGAGCGCGAAGAAGCCACGGAAATGGGCCGCAGGCTGCTGGAAAACGAATCCCGGAATTTCCCCAAGGGGCTGAAGAAAATCTCCGCAGAGGATTTGCAGAAACTCAGCGAGGAATACGGACTCTCGCGTGTGGACGATCTTTTCGCGGCCGTGGGTTTTGGAAAATTTTCTGCTCGTCAGGTGTTGTCGCGTTACTTTGGCGAGCCCAGCAAGGAAGCGGACAAAGGGGAGGAGGCTTCGCAGCCGACTCTCGTCAAGACCGTCAAGCGCATGCTGGGATTCGGCGAAGCGCCGCTAATCGTCAAAGGCCAGGACGACCTACTGGTATTTCGCGCAAAGTGCTGCAATCCGATCCCTGGCGATGACATCGTCGGTTACGTCACGCGCGGCCGTGGTGTGGCGGTGCATACGCGGACCTGCCCGAATGTGCAAAACCTGATGTACCAGACGGAACGCCGCATTGCAGTGGAGTGGGGCGGCAACAACGTTTCCACTTTTCCGGTGGAGCTGGTGATCCGCGCCAAGGATCGCGCCGGCCTGTTGGCGGACATCACCGCCGTGATCAGCGGCGCCGGCTCGAACATCCGAACGCTAGAAAGCCGCCCTGACAGGCAGAATGCCCGGGTGGAAGCCAGCCTGGAAATTACCGACAAGCGCCAGCTCGAATCCATCCTTACGAATATTCGCCGCATCCAGGGTGTTTACGGCGTCGAACGCACCTTCCAGGTCTGACCTCTTCGCTTTTTTTCAACGTAGACTCAAATAGTTCGTCATTTCCTCATGCGGACTCTTTAGACGCCGCGTCACCTCTCGATCGGCGGGTACTGCCGGAGTGACGGAAAGTCATTCATGGTTTATAGTGCTGCCGTTGCCTGCCCTTCTTTGTATCCAGGGGCAGGCACTGTGAATCTAAACCGGAGCTACCCGGCATAAACAATCGAAAGGCATGCCATGGACACAATTCT
>Ga0209773_10000496_pt1 | contig 13000 bp, 15 predicted proteins | sample BogFormECP14_OM1_FD_188244 | JGI IMG/M metagenome (GOLD analysis project Ga0209773, IMG submission 188244) | Bog forest soil microbial communities from Calvert Island, British Columbia, Canada - ECP14_OM1 (SPAdes) (version 2) | ecosystem: Environmental > Aquatic > Freshwater > Wetlands > Bog ... | reverse complement strand
GGCCATGGCACCGTTGGTGTTCTGCATGGTGATATATGGCGTCATCCTCAACGATCCCAGTTCCACGATTTCCGTCGTTCTTTCGGAGATTCCGTTCTTCTCCCCGGTCCTGATGGCTCTGCGCATCTCGCTTCGGACGCCGTCCGGGTGGCAGATCAGCCTTTCCCTGATACTACTGTTTTTCGCCACGGTGGGTACGATGTACGCCTCTGCAAAAATCTACCGAGTGGGAATTCTGATGTACGGCAAACGTCCCTCGCTGGTAGAAATGCTGCGTTGGCTGCGCTATTCGTAGCCATCGCCAATTGTTGGACGCTGAGTGAGGGTCTGTTTGCAAACTCTCTTGGGTGTTTTGCCCGCCGTGGTTCCAGAAGCGTGACCTCGTCGTAAACCATTGGCCAAGGCAATAGCCTGCAGCGCATTTTGACTCCGCGTCCGGACCCACTGATGATGGCGCTGCACGAATGCACGCAGGTTTCAGAGCTCCTTCGTAGGTAACCAGAGCGACGGAAAGCGGTCTTCCGCCAGCAGCGTCAGAATCAAGTCCGTGTCTCGCCAATCATGTTGCTGCTTCCTCGGCTCGGCGGCTCGAATCTCTGCCGGGTGACCGATTCTGGCAGATATCTCTTGGGCATCGCGAATCAGTCCGCGCAGAAGCTCTCCTCGTTGCATATAACTGTTTAAGCAAGGTCCATTGCACTGAATGTTTCTCCCTACGAATCTAGTAACGAGGGGGAACTCCGACAACGGACTCATTTCCCAATCAGGAGATCGGGGGACGTGCCCGTTTGCGTCGAGACCACGTTGTAGCGCAAAAGGAGGTCAGCCATGAAATTCATATTATTCGTTATCGTAATCTTGACCGCGGTCCCGGCCTTCGCACAGCGAACGGGAACACAGGATGCTGTAACAGTGATGGACGGTTTCTTTAATGGTTTTCAGAATTTTAGCGGCTGTGACTCATCAGCTTGGAACGCTATCCACGTCGCTGCCCTGGCTCGTCTACAAAGACAAGACTTGCCTCCTGCAACTAGCGAAGATGATGTGGCCGAGGCGTCGGCGATTGTCGCCTGCTACGGCACCCTAGCTCACAAAGCAATACAAGTGGCCCAAGACCTATCGAACAGCATAAAAGATTTGAAAACGAAGTCCTTTGACTCGATGAACCCGCCATCGAAAAGCGCCACGTTGCCTTTTCAGATTGTCGACAATGTAGAAACGAAGCTTCTCCCTCTTTTCGGAGACTATGAGAATTTGGAAAAACTGGAGAACTTCGCTCTAAACGCTGAGATGGATTATGAAGAGCACGCAGAAAGCACTCGCTATAGGAACCTTGCAGCACGTTACAACGCGCTTGTAGGCCACTATAACTCAGGACAGCGAAACGGCCAGCGACCCGCGTCTTTGCATTGCGAGCCCACGACCACATCGTCGAGCGTGAGCATGCTGGACTGTCAGTGACTTATTCTGACGCGCGTCTGCTCTAATGTCGGGTTACCGCTGATTAACGCCACCGTCGGAACCCGACTCTCGACCAACGGGCTCAGTAACTTTTTACTTGTTTTCCACAGGAATGGGGGCGTAGCTTCCGGTCGCGGGTCGCTCGCTGCGATGCACGCCGGAGCGCTCCCCGGGCCGATCCACCGATACTAAGAGGCGGAGATGGTCAAGCGCATACCTCATTGCAGCGGCGTCCCGCAATCCCAGACTGAGAAGCCCCGGGCTTCAGCCCGGGGAGTATGTCACGGGAGTGTTCTGCCTGCCTTTGCGCGTAGCGCAAGAAGCTCCAACACCACCTTGTTTTCCGCCTCAGCAAGCTGCTCGACCGATTGGCCGTTTGCTTCCTTCAGTACGCCCTCGATAACCGTCTGCCTCAGTTCGGGTGTGACGTCGGGCATTTCGAGTTTCCTCATTAGGCCCACGAAGCCATCCATGAAATGCTCCACGTAGTGATGAATTCCGCCGGACCCGCCGCCCAAATGCCACTGTAGGCTAGGGCCCATCACACCCCACCGAAGCCCCGGCCCATAGCACACGGCGATGTCTGCATCCTCCACGCTGACGACGCCTTGCTGAATGAGATAGAGGACCTCTCGGTAGAGCGCCGCTTGAAGCCGGTTCCCGACATGGCCCGGGAGAGCCTTGCGCAACCGGATCGGCTTCTTGCCGATAGACGCGTAGAACGCCATGGCTCGTTCGATCACCGCCTCGGACGTCTTCGCCCCGCCTACTACTTCAACCAGGGGCATGACGTGGGGAGGATTAAAGGGATGGCCTATCACGCAGCGCTCGGGATGCTTACAGCCCGACTGAATGATATCCATGGTGATGCCGGATGCGCTCGAAGCGAGGATCGAGTCCGGAGGGGTGAACTCGTCCATCTGGGTGAACACCCTGGCTTTCAAGACGAATCGTTCCGGGACGTTCTCCTGCACAAAGTCGGCATTCGACACCGCCTCCTTCATATCGGCAGTGAAGGTCAGTCGGTCGCGGCTTGCACCCGAAGCGAGGCCAATGATCGTGAGTAACCTCCATGCCTCGTCGACACACTTGCGTAAGTTGGCCTCTGCGTTTGGCGCGGGATCCGTCGCGATGACGTCAAGACCGCTCGCCAGATAGTGCGCCGCCCAGCTCGCGCCGATCAAACCCGTACCGACGATCGTCACGTTCCGAATCTGCGTATTTACCATATCGTTCTCCATGAAGAATCGTGCTTCCTCGAAATTTCTAGTAGCTCGCAACTCCCGCTATGATGGCTATCTCTGCCGCTGGCGTCCCAGGTCGTGATCGGCTAGGTCGTACTGACTAGAACTATCTTTGCCCGCTTCATTTGGCAGAGCGAAGTCAATCGCCACGGCCAGCATTCAATGCGATAGGACGACGGGAAATCACTTGTTTCAACGTATTGCCTTCCAGATACTCCATGGCGATGAAGCGTCTACCATCGTGGTTGCCGATTTCGTAAATAGTGGAAGTATTTGGATGGTTTAATGCGGAGGTAGCTATCGCTTCACGGCGGAAGCGTTCGAGTACGTGCGGGTCTTTCGCAAGGTCGTCTGGCAGAAACTCAAGAGCAACGAAACGGTCAAGTGCGGTGTCCTCTGCTTTGTAGACAAGGCGCATCCCGCTACCGCCTAGTCTTTCAACGATGTGGTAGTGCGATAATATCCGGCTGATGAGCGTGGGGGAGCCCGCCATAGTGACGCCATCTTAGGGGCGCGACCGGAGGTAAGTCAACGAGGGGAGGCAGTTTGTAGCTCAAATCCTGACAACGCTGCCATCTGACTCTTGCCGCACAATCATACTCCGCTACAGCGAGCATGCAACGGGCAGCGGCACACGCGACTCGTAAAATCGGGCGATCGAAGACGCGCGCGGCACTTGTGGAAAACCTGTGGAAACAAATGAGGATCCCAGTACGCTCAGCCGTACTATACACCGTCACATCGGTCGATGGGCGTCCGTCACCGTCGCGCGCTGGATCGCAGAACGTCTATCCCGGCGGAATCGAAGTTCCAAAATTGGGTTGCGTTTCATCCCACGGCTATCCATCCACCCCGGCCATATGTCCGCTACAAACACGTTTAGCGAGAAACGGCCACGTGGCAACGTACTTCGCCGCTTGCGGACAATGCCGCGCCTCGCATTCATGGTCGCCGAAGATGGGCTCGAACTCGGGGCCTCGTCTTTTTGCCATCATTGTCTCACCGCTTCAGGTGCTTACGAGCATCCGGCGATTATCGACACGGTCACGCGCATACGGCTGCAAACCGTCCACCCGCCGCGTGGCAGATTCTCAAGAATTGAATTCACTCCCCCGTCGCCTGACGTGTCCTTCTCGTCTCTCCATTTCTTGTAATGCTCCGGGGTTGCGTCACCGAGGTACTTATTGGTGCCCTTCTCAAACACCGGCGGATTTCCACCAGCTGGTAGCGGGCTACCAGAGCGAACGCGGTATCCCAGATAGAAACCCGCGGGAGTTTCAACGGCGTCCTGTGCAGGAGTAAGTGCATTGCGACACGGAATCTTTGTCTCTACCACACCACCGGACCCGCCAGTCTCAAGTGCCTTCTCGTATTGCTCCCGGCTCACCGATTCATCGCCTATAAAATTGCAGCACCCCGTTGTACAAGTTCGTAGATCATCTGCCATCGGCTCTTCCTTCTCAACAGGTCCGATCGAACTCCGCCGCGTCGTCATCAGGCACCTGATCACGCAGAATGCCCTACGCCTTCGCAGCCGCCGTCACGACCATTCCCGTCCCGGCGCAGCTCGTACATCGCATCCTCTTACCAGACGATCGATCTTTTGCCTTTCCAGTACCGTGGCATATCTCGCAGCTCTGTGTGGGAGTCGTAGGATTCTCCTGTACCATTCACAACCGCTAAATGGTCTTCACGGTACCATGATGCGCCCGAACATGCGGCGGGGCAATCGTCGATGTTCAATATTAATGACCACTGTGACGCGCTGGATCTTCGTGAAAATTGGTGACTTCCAGAGCGGGTGCTACTCGGTGGCCTGAATTGGCGATATAATCCGGGACGAACACGCAGAGGTCAGCGAAGTGGCCGGACAATTCAGCTTCGATGCAAGTTGCCCGAAGTGCAACCTGCTTGCCTATCAGCAGGCCGACGCCGACACGTTGAAAACCGATTTGGAAAGCGACGAATTCAGATTGTACTGCATTCGCTGTGACTACTATTGGAAGCCCAGTCCTACCGGAAAGCTCGACATCCTGAAAAACCTTCCCTGAACCACCTATTTGGTAGCTATCTGGCGTCGAAACGAGTCCGATATGATCGAGAATAACTGGTGGGAGCTATACCGGGCGGCTTTTCTTGAGATCGACCGACACAAGCTCCGGGATCGCGTTATGGCAGCGGAAGATGCAATTCGGGTCCGTGCGTCGCTTGTTGGACAGGTTTCCAGCGAAGAGCGAATCGCCATACAAGACGCTATGGCCGCTTTGCTCGTCTTGAGGCGAGATCTGGGGCACAGCCGGGTTGATAACAAGCGTCACAGAGATGGTCAAGAGTCGAGATGAGCGGAGCACAGACCGAACTCTGTGGATGGTGCGGGGCTGAGATTGATTTCAGTCGAAGGGTGGATTTCACACTGAAGGATGGAGCTAGGGTGTGCGAGCCATGTTTCGTCAAAGAAACTCCACGGTCCTCGCAACTGCACAGGGATTGGTCGAACTGAGATTGTAATTGTCGGTCGAGAGGATAGCGATGCCCTCACTACAAGACCTTGTACAACTCAGTCCGAACGAGTTGGTAGCTCTTTGCCAGCGGGTCGCAGATAATCGTGCCGCCTATTTACCGGCCGCAGCCGAGGAAGCCGCCAAACTGAAGTTGGAGTGGGAAAATTTACGAGTGCCGCCGAACTTAAACTACGCCCTACAAACGGGAATCGAACAGCAGAAAGATCGTCTCAGAACGCGCATGATTGGATTTCTTGCTGCGGTTCTCTAGGTTGCGTCAGACGCACACGGCTGTGAATCCGGTCCGCGCCAGGGTATCGCGTGATACGCACATCTTCGGTGGCTGCGATTGCCGCGGTGATTCTGCTTGCGCTACAAGCTGCCGTCATGAAGAAATGTGCTTGACTCCGGCACAAAGGAGTTCCTCATGAACAAACGAACTTTCTCCTGATTTTATCCCTGTTGATTCTGGCGATTGGTACAACCCGTGTTTGCTCCCAATCCGCATCCCATGAAGAAACTCTCAAAAAACTAGAACTGGACGGTGCCAAGCATCGCGGGACCAGCGATGCTGACATCGCTTTCGGAAAGAGTATTAGTTCGGAACACCTCGTATCAATTAGACCCGTTGGGTCACGTTGCCGACCAGACGCCAGCGGACTTCGAGAAAATGGAACTGGGGATGAGAAATGTTGATGCTGATGTCAAGGTGACCATCGACGTTCACGACATCAAAGTAAGAATCTCTGGAGATGCTGCTATCGTGACATATTCAGGTACGTACACTGCTACCGGCCACAAAGCTGCTCGCTACGACGTTCCCAGCGCCAAGTTCGTGGCTGCTGATACTTGGCAAAAGCAATCTGGGCAGTGGAAGCAATTGTCTGGGGTCGCAGTTTCCACGGAACCAATTCCTAGTAACGTATATACGCTTCCCCCACAGATGTAGTGGCTCCTCTCATCGCGGGACGGCCATTGGAACGTGAATGGTATCTGTGTATCTACCCTTGAGGGGGCCGTCGGTTCGGCAGCCGCAGCGCTTCAGGAGAAGTTGGCAATCGCTTGGGCCTCATCTTCCGCGCTAGGAATTCTGTCCAGCAAGTTTCTTGCGCTATGCAGACTCCTCTAATTCCTCGATGAATTTGTGCCCAGACAAATCCCAAATAAGATAGTCGGCAGGCTTACCTGAGGCTAGACTTATTAAACGTTTTTTCGCCTCCTTGACATCCTCGAAAGTTTCTATCCAGGTGAGTGAAGTCTCGGGAGTTTTTCTGAAAAGTTCATATTTCGAGCTCATCGAAAACCTCCTTATCGAAGTGACAGGACTGGTTGACGATGCGCTTTCGGCACGAGTGTGTCAAACAATAAATTCTGGATGCCTAAATACTCGCAGCACGTCTCGAGGGAAGGGACACTCCGCTTCAGAGGATACTGCTGTATGCCGCATGGACTCGGTATTTCACGCGGCGACAACCTCCGAGAAAGTTGCCGATGTCGGGGCATTCCTTGACCCACTCCCAGATGCCTGATCACGAGCGTTCAGACGCGCGCCGTTACCGACAGGTTGAGGACCATTATTGAAGTGGTATTTTCAAGAGCGTTTTGTGCCCGGGGCACACCTGATGCACCGCCCAAAGCGAAGCACCAAACTGAAACGCCATGGGCTTGGCAAATTCTGGCAAATTCTTTGTGTCCAGGGCAGGAGAAGAGTACGATGCACGACCGATAGGCCTAAATCGGAAATTCTGGTTGACAGCAAAACCGAAAGGAACTGGGCGGTTTCGCGGCGGAGCAGCACATCTTGCTCGGCTGGGCGCAGGCATCAGCAGCAAACGTCGGTTCGGAATTCGCCCGTGGCTTCGCGAACGCGAATGAGCGTCCGCCGCTGCCGTGCCGTGGCAATAGCCAGATCTGCGATGGTTGAGGGGTGATGAGTGTTGATTCCCAGATTGTTTGCAGGTGGTCTTCTCGGTTTACTGCTCTTGGGCGCGTTTGCTGTGGCGCTAAACGGCAGGCGCACCGCCCGGACCATGCAAAGCTCTTCGCACGGTTACGATCCCGCCAATCTCGACAAGACCTGCAGACCGTGTGATGACTTCTTCCAATTCGCTAACGGCGGCTGGCTGAAGGACAACCCGATTCCGGCGGAGTATCCCGCGTGGGGTAGCTTCATTATGCTTGCCGACGAGAATCAGAAGCAGTTGCGTACCATTTTGGATAGCGCGACGGCGGACAAAAGCGCTTCGCCGGGTTCGAACGAACAAAAGATTGGCGACTTCTATTCCAGCTGCATGGATACGACCGCCATTGATGCGCACGGTGATAAGCCGCTCTCGCCACTATTTGCGCAGATCGATCAACTGAAGGATCGCGAAAGCATCAGCCCGTTGATAGCGCGTCTTCACGCACAAGGTGTCGGCGGGTACTTTGTGTTTGCTTCCACGCAGGATCTGAAAGACAGCACCAAAGTGATCGGTGAGGCCGATCAGGCTGGCTTGGGTTTGCCGGACCGCGACTACTACACGCGCACAGACGCGGATTCTAGAAAGCTCCGCGAGGAGTATATTGAGCACGTCGCGAAAATGTTCACACTTCTTGGCGATTCATCGGAACGATCCGCGGCAGAAGCGAAGACGGTGCTCGACATCGAAACATCCCTCGCCAACGCTTCAATGACCAACGTTGAATTGCGCAATCCGGAAATCCAATATCACATTATGAACCTGTCCCAGCTTGGCGGACTGACTCCACACTTTGCTTGGAACGTCTATTTTCAAGCCGCTGGCCATCCGGAGCTGACACAAATCAATATCGGCCAGCCGCAATTCTTCAAGGAAATGGACAAGCAGCTCGCGCTGCGTCCCCTCGATGACTGGAAAACTTACCTCCGCTGGCACCTGATTCACAGCACGGCGCAGTTCCTTTCCGATCCATTCGTGCAGGAGAATTTCAACTTTAATGTGCGCATCCTCACGGGCACACAGGAACTGCGGCCGCGCTGGAAGCGTTGCGCAGACACCACAGACCACTATCTTGGCGAAGCGCTCGGCCAGCTCTATGTGCGGAAATATTTTCCGCCAGAAGCGAAAGCCCGCGCGCTCGAAATGGTTCACAACTTGATTGCCGCGCTCCAAGACGACATTCCCACGCTTTCCTGGATGGGTCCTGAAACCAAGAAGGCAGCCATCGCAAAACTCGAGGCATTCGGCGTCAAAATCGGTTACCCGGACAAGTGGCGCGATTATTCCTCTTTGAAAATCGATCGCGGTCCGTACATATCCAACGTCGTTCGCGCAGCTCAGTTTGAAACCGCACGCGACCTCAACAAGATCGGAAAGCCGGTGGATCGCACGGAATGGGGCATGACGCCGCCCACCGTTGATGCTTATAACAATGGACAGCTCAACGAAATTGTTTTTCCTGCGGGCATTCTGCAGCCGCCTTTCTTCGATCCGAATCGGGATGACGCTTACAACTACGGCGGCATGGGCGCAGTGATTGGACACGAAATCACACACGGCTTCGACGATCAGGGAGCGAAATTCGATCCGCAGGGCAACATGAAGAACTGGTGGTCGCCGGAAGATCTGAAACAATTCCAAGACCGTGGCAATTGCATCTCGCATCAATTTAGCGGTTACATTGTCGACGGCGACCAGCACGAAAACGGGGAACTTATAGAAGGTGAGAGTATCGCCGACCTCGGTGGCTTGACCGTTGCCTATGCGGCCTACCAGAAGCATTTGCAAGGCAAGCCTCAACAAGCCGATGCTAACGGCTTTACACCGGACCAACGTTTCTTCCTGGGATGGGCCCAGATTTGGGCCCTCAATGTCAGGCCGGAGGCGGCAAAGTTGCAGGCAAACACCGATCCCCACCCACTGCCAAGATTCCGCACCAACGGTCCGACTTCCAACATGATCGAATTTGCCAGGGCCTTCGGTTGCAAGAAAGGTGATCCGATGGTGCGCGAAACGGTTTGCAAGATCTGGTAGGTCGCGCGCAAAAAATGACTCAGGAACAGGAACTCCTCCCCCATTCGAGAACCCTGGGACGGACCCAAGCCTGGGAAAGGTCCCCTATTTTATGAGTCCGCTGCTCTCACCAGCTGAGCTACCGGCTGGTAGGGGATGAGTTCCTTACGCAACTTCAACGTTTTTCAAGCTCGCGAGGTGGCAGTATCTCAACGGCTAAGATGATTACAGCGATTCTCGGTCCTATGAGGAGGGGGCTTCTAGGGACTTGCGATTATAGAGGTTCGACGATGAGTCAGCTCCGTGCACGCGTTTGGAAAGTTGGGGGAGGCACTTGTTCAGTTTGCTGGGCCAGTGAAGGTAGATAGGCCTTGAATCCGGCGCGTTCCATGCCGTGACGAGCCTCAGGATTCTTCATAAAAGTATCCCACACGAAGGACGTGCGTGCGTTCTCCGCCATCACCATGGTGATTCCTGCGTCGATCCCCACCACGTCGATATCGTACCAGTTATTCAGCGGGTTGAATGCATCCACAAACCCGTATTGGGTCCAAGCGTTTTCCCCGTATCGATCCTTCATCGTTCGCAAGACACGCACGGCTGCTTCCGGCAGGAAGGGTAATGAGCCTCCTGCCGCGCAAGGAACCACGGTGCCATCGATCGGTCCTGTCGCAGGGGGGCCGCCCCACACCACATAGCCTTTCACCGAATCCGAGGCCGTAATCCCCCATAGGTCATCACTGTAGTCGGGGAACTGCGTTCCCAGGTCGAGGCAAAAACGTCGGTGGACGTCAGTGGCCAGGATTGAATTCTGAAAATAGTCTGCGTACCGGTCACGCTTGCCGCGGAAATCAAACCAGGCCTGTGAATACTGATGTATGAACAGAGGTGCGAAGGATCCGATGTAACGAATGCCGTCGTATTCGAATATAGTTCGCTTCCAACTGTTCCATGCTTCGGCGGACAACGGATGCGTAGAGGAGCCCAAGCCCAGGAGATACATCATCATCATTTCGCTGTACTCGCCCCAGCGGTATTGCAGAAAGCCAGTTTCAGGCGTCCACCCGTGCGGGAGTATAGGCGTGTCTTCTGAGAGCCAGTTCCAGTCTACGCGGTTAAAGATCTCGAGAGCTAATTCACTGATCTCGGAATGTATGAAATGTTCCTTGCAAGTGAGAACTCCGCAGAGCAGGATGGCAGTGTCGACGGAGGAAGCTTCTGAATCCCAGATTCTTTCGCCCGTATTTATATTGCCCCAGTGGTAGAAGAAGCCCCGATGGTTGGGCAATTTTTTCCATAAAAAGCGCAGCGTGTTCAGAACACGCGACTGAGCCTCAGTACGCAATACAAACCCGCGTTTTTCTCCGATGCAAAGAGCGGTTAGCCCGAAGCCTGTCGCCGCGATGCTTCCCAGATCGCTTGTGACAGGGTTGCGTGCATGACATCGGTCTTGCACAATGCCGGTTTCCGGATGCGCCTGCCCCCAAAAATATTGGAAATTGGCCTTCTCCAGTTCTTCGAGAAACGCGTCGTCCGCGGTGGAGAAAGACGTGTTGGTAGGAGGCACAGCCGAGGGAGTAGTCTGTTTCTGCAACTCCGGTGGCGCAGACAGAGCGCTCAAGTGCGCGAGTGGGACACAAGCTCCCGCGCTGGCAATCTTCTTCAACAATTCCCGACGGGATATCCTGCCCTTCCCGATATATATCTCGTCCATCGGGTAATTATAAGCGCCTTTCGCATTGAGGAAGCCCTGATGAAGCGAAGTGAAAGGCTTGCATCGAATTAACCAACTGGGTTGCGACAGCACGGGCGCCGATAGCGAACCCTATCCACCTTGATTTGAGTCTGTAGGAGAGCTAAGTTGAACGGGAAATGGCCACGACATCCTGGCGAAAAATCGCCATCTCGTCTGCTGTGATTATAGGTCTCGGTGCTTTTCTAGCTGCAACACTGATTACGGTTCGTCTATACAGGCGGCACCGATCGATCACGTTGAGGGGCGCCGTTGTCAAACAAAATGCGGACACTAGAAATCAATCGCCCATAGCCGACGTGGAGGTGCATGCGGACGACGGGTCGGCCGTCCTCGATTCCAAGTCCGATTTTTCCGGTGCCTTCAGGCTAAGTTTGCGTCCGGGATCACACCGGGGGCAACCGATCACGCTCACGTTTCGGCATCCGAATTATCAACCCCTCACCTTGAAGGAGCTCATCAGTGACAATCTGTATGTCATTCGGATGGAGCCCCTTCATGGGGAAACTGAAGCAGGACTCAATGAGACGACGATCACGGTTGGAAATGTCTTGGTGAGGTATTCCACGGAGACGACGACAACAGATCACGTCGGAAGCGCAGTGAAAGTTTTTCAAGTAGAGAATACGGGAAACGTTCCCTGCCACAGACATCCTCCCTGCTCGCCTGACGGAAAATGGAAGGCGCAGGTTGGTGCTGCGTCTCTCGACGCCGGAGAGGGCAACATATTCCGCAATGCAAGGGTGACCTGCATCGCAGGGCCATGTCCTTTCACTCGGATTGACACCGATGGGTTTTCCATCGGCGGGAACAACATTCAGGTGTTGATTCGTAATTGGTCCGATACGGCCACTTTTGTTCTACAGGCCGAAGTATTTCGCACCCAGGTCGGCGAGATTGTTCGCGAGTCTTCTCCTGTGATTTTCGGAAGAGCGATGAATTTCACTTTGCCGGCTAGAGCGGAAGGCCCGAGTATCGAAGCTGAAATGAACGGATCTCGCATTGTCTTTCCGCTGGGGCCGAGTCCCGTCCTCAGCTGGGCCGATTGCAACGTCCGGATAGAAAAAAATCAAGTAAAGGACTATCGGTGTGAGCTCAAAGCAGGATATCAATACCGCTGAGTGTTTCGAGTGGCGCGCCGGCTCCTCTCGCCGCCCTTCAGCCGCAACAATTCGAGGGCTGTGACGTCTGTCCTCCCGAGTTACTTATCCAGGCCCAACGATGATCTCGGCCTTGCTGATTACGCATCTTGATTGCCAGTGACGCAGACGCTATTTCGAACACGGAAACGCTTGAATTAGGGCGTTTCGAACTAGCCACGACGCTCCTCTATTCCACAATTCCGGATGATCTGCTAAATACTTGTTCACGACTGCTATCAATTGGGCGGGATCGACATCGACTTCTATACACGCTTTCCCTTCATAAGTGAGAGCTTCGGCGTGGGCTTCGATATAAGCTTCGCAAAATCCGATTTTGGGTTCTACCTTCGGCAGTGCTTTGGGCATCGAGGTTTTGTCGATCACCGGATAATCTTTACATCGTTCGACCAAAGCACTACCAACTTGATATGAGGTTGTTGTTTTTTGAGCGGAGCCGATGTTTGGTAGCAACAGAATGAGAAGTAGAACTGCTAAGCTTTTCATAAGCACCTCCCGTGTATTGGCGCGATTGGAGCAAATGTCAATTAGAGCGCAAATAATGCGAGCCTTCCCGCCCGTCGAACGCGGCGTCGAATAATCGCTTGACGAAATTTCGATGGGTCCTGGCAGATGTCGCAACTTCGGGCGTATTTACTGGGGCTGCTTTCGTTTCTGTCTCAAGACGCGCTGAACTGGCGGCTAGCAGAGATCTAGATACGAGCAGAAGCGTTCGAAAAACCCCTATTTGCCGCTTTGTCTCGCCAATCATCGTTGCCTCTCTGCTTGGTTTGCAGGGCGATCTGGAAATAATCCGATTTCCCAACTCGAGTCAGTCCGCAATGGCCCTGAACGCGACCGATCCTCTTTGGACACTCGAAGAATTGCTTGACGATGGCATTTAGAGTAACGTTGGCTACCGGAAGGC
>Ga0209773_10000495_pt1 | contig 13027 bp, 13 predicted proteins | sample BogFormECP14_OM1_FD_188244 | JGI IMG/M metagenome (GOLD analysis project Ga0209773, IMG submission 188244) | Bog forest soil microbial communities from Calvert Island, British Columbia, Canada - ECP14_OM1 (SPAdes) (version 2) | ecosystem: Environmental > Aquatic > Freshwater > Wetlands > Bog ... | reverse complement strand
TTCGTCCGCGACCATTGCGCGGCTTTGTACCTGTCGGCTTGGCGCCCGCGTGCGCCGCGCTTCGCGCAAGCCCCTCATCCGGCCGGCTCCGCCGGCTGCCTTCTCCCGCAAGGGGAGAAGGGAGGCCGCGCCCGGAAGAGGAGCTCGGAGGGCGTGCCCGGAAGAGGCGCTAGTGAAACCTTCAGCCTTCGTTCTTGCCGCGACCCTCTTCCCCCCTTGCGGGGGAAGATGTCACGCGAAGCGTGACAGATGAGGGGAGTCGAGCGGAGCGAGACAGCTTTGGGCCGCTCGCTCCTGGCCCTCTTCGGACCAGGGCCCGACCTTGACGCGCCCTCGGCTCTGGTGCGAGCCTTCGCCACCGTGGTGGGGACCCGGCGAGCGCTAAAACAAGGTGGCGCCGTCGTCGATGTCGCGTGCCGAGCACGCGCGATGAGCAGCCCATGATCACTGGCAAGCAGATCAAAGCGGCGCGTAAGTCGATTGGCTGGTCGCAGGAAGACCTCGCTACAGCCGCGGCAGTCAGCGTAAGCGCCATCAGCGACCTTGAAAGCGAGAAATCGAAACCGCACAAGGATACGGTTGATTTGGTGAGAAAGGCGTTGGCAGGCGCTGGCGCCGAATTGCCCGAAAATTTGGCCGACCCCCCGCGTGGGGCCGACGAAGCGAAGCGATGAGAGACGCCGAGACCGACGTTCTCGCCGCGGGGCGAGATGAATCGCAAGACTCGCGCGTTGCCGGCCGCCGCCCTTCTCGTATGGGGTTGCGTCAGGACGCCCGCCCCGGTCATTCAGACTAAACTTGGCGCCCTGAAGGGCTGTCAAAGAGCAGGTCGACAAGTTCGGCTCGCCTAAGAGCGAGACCAAAACTGACGGACGGAAAACCTACCCCTGGTCGCCTCCCTCTTACTATGTGACGCCCTGCGCCTTGAGGGTTTTCCTCGACAGAGACGACAAAATCACCGATTACGACTTTAACGGCACGAACGGCGGTTGCGGCTATTTCGCGCACGTCCTAGATAATACTTACAAGGAGGAACAAGGCCTCTTTAAGCCTTGGTGACGCGGATGCGACCGAGAAATTATTCTCGGATCAGCGCCCCTTCTCCTGCAAGGGGAGACCGGAAGGCCAATTTGACTTTCCCCTCCCGCCCCCCTATCTCAGCCTCCGATTTCGTCAGGTTCGTCCTCGTCGATCAGCCGACCGGCCCATGAGAGGCCGGAGGTCCCCGCCCGGCAGCGCCTAGCGCCCCCGGGCGCGATTGGTGTTGGTCGCGCCTCAAGGAGCTCAGAGCCATGTTCGAGAGCCTTTCGGAAAAGCTCTCCGGCATATTCGACAAGCTCACCGGCCGCGGCGCCCTCTCGGAGGCGGATGTCGTCGCCGCGATGCGCGAGGTGCGCCGCGCTCTACTCGAGGCGGATGTCGCGCTTGAGGTTGCGCGCTCATTCACCGACCGCATTCGCAGCAAGGCGATCGGCGCTCAAGTCTTAAAGTCGATCACGCCCGGCCAGATGGTCGTCAAGATCGTCCACGACGAGCTTGTTTCGACGCTGGGCGGCGAGGGCGAGCCGATCGATCTTAACGCTGCCCCGCCGGTGCCGATCATGCTCGTCGGCCTGCAGGGCGCCGGTAAGACGACGACCGCGGCGAAAATCGCCAAACGTTTGACCGAGCGGGACAAGCGCAAAGTCCTGATGGCCTCGCTCGACGTCAAACGCCCTGCCGCACAAGAACAACTCGCGGTGCTCGGCCGCCAGGTCGGCGTCGACACGCTGCCGATCATACCCGGGCAGGGCCCGGTCGAGATCGCCAAGCGGGCGGAAGCTGCGGCGCGGCTACAGGGCTATGACGTGGTGCTGCTCGATACGGCAGGACGCACCCATATCGATGAACCGCTGATGGCCGAGATGGCCGAGATCAAAGCCGCCGCGGCCCCCCATGAAATTCTGCTCGTCGCCGACGCCTTGACTGGCCAGGACGCAGTCAATCTCGCCAAGAGTTTCAATGAACGGGTCGGCGTAACCGGCATCGTACTAACGCGCGCCGAGGGCGACGGGCGGGGCGGCGCCGCGCTCTCGATGCGTGTCGTCGCGGGCAAGCCGATCAAGCTTCTCGGCGTCGGCGAGAAGATGGACGCGCTGGAGGATTTCCATCCGCGCCGGCTCGCCGACCGCATCCTCGGCATGGGCGACATTATCAGCCTGGTCGAAAAGGCGGCCCAAGCGATCGATGTCGCGCAGGCGGCCAAAATGGCCGAGCGAATGCGCAAGGGCGTTTTCGATCTCGATGATCTTTCCGAGCAGCTCGCCCAGATCGAGAAGATCGGGGGCATGGGCGGGATCATGGGCATGTTGCCGGGCATGGCCAAGATCAAGGACCAGGTTGCAGCCGCCCATCTCGATAATAAGGTCGTCACCCGTCAGCGGGCGATCATCTCATCGATGACGCCGAGGGAGCGGCGCAATCCCGATCTTCTCAAGGCTTCGCGTAAGAAGCGCATCGCCGGCGGCGCCGGCGTCAAGGTCGAGGACGTCAACCGACTCTTGAAACAGCATCGCCAGATGGCCGACATGATGAAGGCGATGGGCGCCTCGGCAGGCAAGCGCGGCCCAATGGCTCGGCTCGGCCAGATGCTCGGCATCGGCGGGGGCATGCCGGCCTTGACGCCCGATCAGGTCGAGGCGCTGCAGAAACAGATGGGCGGCAATTTGCCCGGGCGGCCTGACGCGAGCGCCGGTTCGGGCATCCCCGAAGCGCCGCCGCCCGGCGCCTTCAGCGCGCCGCCGCCTTTCCCTGGTCTTTCCGGCCTCGCCTCGCCGCGACTGCCTGGCCTCGGCGGGCCGGCGCCGTTCAATCCGTTCGCAGGAAAGAAGAAATGAGCGCGAGCGGGAAGCGCTACCGGCCCCCGCCGCCGGCCCTTGTGAAGGTATGCCTCTAGCAACACGAATAAACCGATCGCTCAAACGAGGAAAATGATCATGTCCCTGAAAATTCGTCTGGCCCGCGGCGGCGCCAAGAAACATCCGTTCTACCGTGTCGTCGTCGCCGATGCGCGCATGCCGCGCGACGGCCGCTTCATCGAAAAGATCGGCACCTTTGATCCGGTGAAGCCCAGGGAAGACGCGGCTCGACTCGTACTCGATGTCGAGAAGGCCAAGGCCTGGCTCGCCAAGGGCGCCCAGCCGACCGACCGCGTGTTGCGCTTGCTCGACGACCTCGGCGTGCAAAAACGCGAGCCGCGCAACAATCCGCACAAGGCTCAGCCAAAGAAGAAGGCTCAAGAACGCGCTGCGGCGGCCGCCAAGGTTGTCGAAGCCACGCCGCCCGCCGCGCCTGCCGAAACGCCCGCAGCTTAAGTCAAGGATTTTGGGTGGCTCGCCGCGCGGCGATATGGACGTCGTTGGCGCGCCCGACGCATACTCGTTGGGGCCGGCGTTGACGCGCCTCGGCCAATGACGGCTTCCGGCCTCATTGCGGTCGGCGTTTTTGGCGCCGCCCATGGGGTGCGCGGAGAAATCCGGATCAAGTCCTATACGCGCGATCCCATCGCAATCGCTGCCTATGGTCCGTTGAGCGATGCGGCGAGGACGAGCGTGATCAAGATCATCGCCGTGCGCCCGCTGAAGGGCGAAATGGTCCTTGCAAAAATCGAGGGCGTCTTCGACCGCAAGACGGCGGAAAGGTTGGAAGGAGTCGAACTTTTCGCGTTGCGCGAAAATTTGCCGGCGACGGGCGAGGAGGAATTCTATCACGCCGATCTCGTCGGGCTGAGAGCTCTCTCGCCCGCGGGCGCCGAGATCGGACGCGTGGTCGCCTTGCGCAACTTCGGCGCGGGCGACATTCTCGAAATTGCGCCTTGCGGCGGCGGCGAGACATTGCTTCTGCCCTTCACCAAGGCGGTCGCGCCGGAGATCGACATCGCCGCGGGGCGCATCGTCATCGCGCCGCCGCGCGAGATCGACGGCGAGGCGGGAAGGAACGAAGGCTGATGTTCGCCGCCACCGTGTTGACGCTGTTTCCGGAAATGTTTCCAGGCCCGCTTGGCGCGTCGCTGGCGGGCGAGGGGCTGGCGCGCGGCTTATGGTCGCTCGAAGCGCGCGACATACGCGACCACGGCCTTGGTCGCCATCGCACGGTCGACGACACGCCGGCCGGCGGCGGCCCAGGCATGGTGATGCGCGCCGACGTCATCGGTGCGAGCCTTGACGCCGCGCTGATGGAAAATGATCCGCGTCCGCGACTTCTGATGAGCCCGCGCGGCGCGCCGTTCACGCAAAGGCTCGCGCGTCAATGGGCCGAGGGGCCCGGTCTCGTTCTCATCTGCCCGCGTTTTGAAGGCGTCGACGAGCGGGTGATCCAAGGACGCGGCCTCCTGGAAGTCTCGATCGGCGATTTTGTCCTGTCAGGGGGCGAGATTGCCGCCCTGGCGATGCTGGATGCTTGCGTGCGCCTGATCTCCGGCGTCATGGGGAAGGCCGAGTCCGCCCTCGAGGAAAGCTTCGAATCGGGCATTCTGGAATATCCGCACTACACCCGCCCGCGCGAATGGGAAGGCTTGGCCATTCCCGAGGCGCTGCTGTCGGGCGATCACGAGCGGATCGCCATATGGCGGCGCGAGCAGGCGCTGAGGCTCACGAAGGCGCGCCGGCCCGATTTGCTGAAGCGCGGCGATTGAGACCTTGGCCGAGCTAAGGCGGCGGACCGAAGCTCAGAATCTCGCGCGTATAGGTCTCGTCCACCTCCGAAAAGGGCTTCAGGTCAGGCGTGAACAGCAGTGCGCGGTGCTCGAACAATTTATCTGGAATCGCCAAGCTCTCGCCGGGACGGTCGGGCGGTGGCGGCTTGAGCTCCCAGCCGTCGACCAGCGGTTTCCACAACGTCTCGGCGGCGAAGGTGCGACGGAACGGCTTGAGCTCGGCGACCGCGCGCCCGAACGGCGTATCGGTCGTCTCCAACGTCCGGTTCATCGCCGCGGCAAGGCGCGAGGGGACGTACCAATTGTCGGCGATCGAAAGGACGTGGTCGCCGCAGACGAGCTCGACATGGCGGAACTTGATCGGCTCGTCGGGTCCGACTTCGAGCCGGGCGCGTTGCTCGGGTGTCGCCGGCTTATCGACATCTCGAACGAGCGTTGCGCGAATTTTCGGTTCGCCCGCCAGCTTGTGATCGGCGCACCAAGCGTCAAGCGTGAATGTCGCGCTGCGCGACGAAAGGAGCGTCACATTGAGGGATTCGACCAGCGCCAAAGCTTCAACGCGAGCAAGGAACGTATCGGGCCAGGGGCGGGGCGATTGCGCGAAGATCGGCGTGGGCAGGAGCGCGGCGGCCAACAAGAGGGCGCCGCCGGCGCGACAAGGACCGACCACTATGCCGCGCTCGCATCTGCTTTGGGCTTGCGCCCGGCCTCTTGCGCCATAGAAGCAAGCCGGGTCTTGGCGATATAGGCGGCGACTTCCAGCGCCGGCATCGGATGGCCGAAAAAGAAACCTTGGATTTGGTCGCATCGCGCCTCCTTGACGAAGGCGACTTGACGGTCGTTCTCGACCCCTTCCACGGTCACCGTCACATTGAGCGAGCGGCCAAGGTCGATGATCGTCCTGACAATTTTTTCCGCATTGCCGGGCTCATCGGCGTCCAGCGCCGACATGAAGGCGCGGTCGATCTTGATTTTGTCGAAGGGGAATTGCCAGAGGTAGCTCAGGCTCGAATATCCCGTGCCGAAGTCGTCCATGACGATGCTGACGCCCTGCGCCTTGAGCTTGCGCAATTCGTCCATGACCTCCTCGCTCCTTGAAAGCAGCAGGCCCTCGGTGATCTCCAGTTCGAGCCGGCGCGCTTCGAGGCCCGTCTCGGCAAGAATGCGGGCGACGCGTGCGGCAAGGCCCTCGCGCGCAAATTGCATCGGCGAAAGATTGACGGCGATTTTCAGATCGGGCGGCCAGTTCTTGGCGACGCGGCATGCTTCGCGCAAAGCCCACTCGCCGATTTTGTCGATGAGGCCCATCTGCTCTGCGAGCGGTATGAAAGTCGCGGGCGAGGTCATGGCGCCGCTTTCCCCGCGCATGCGCAGCAGCGCTTCGAAGCCGACAAGCCTCTCCCCGGGCATTTCGACGGTGGGTTGGTAGTAGAGCTCAAAAGCTTCGGCGGCCAAAGCGTCACGGATCGCGCGCTCGAGGCTCAGGCGTTCGGCGAGCTCCTTGTCCATATCGGCCGAGAAGACCGAGATCCTATTTCGGCCGCCGGTCTTGCTGTGATAGAGCGCAAGGTCGGCGCTCTTCATCAACTGCAGGATCGTGTCGCCGTGCGTCGGAGAGATGGCGACGCCGATGCTCACGGTGACCTGCGCGGCGTGTCCGTTGAGATTATAGGGTTGGGAGAGCCAACGGCGCATTTCACCGGCGAAGGCGCTGATCGCGTCATCGTCCGCGGCGTGCGGCTGGACGAGGACGAACTCGTCGCCGCCGACGCGCGCCACGCGGTCCTGCGGCCTCGCCATATCCTTCAGGCGCTGCGCGACGGCGATCACCAACATGTCGCCGGCGTCATGGCCGAGCGCGTCGTTTATGTCTTTGAAATGGTCGATGTCGACATGGTGGAGGGCTAGTCGCGCGTTCGGCTTCGTCAGGCTCGATAGAGACGCGCTCGCTTCGTCGGCTAGGCGGTTGCGATTAATGAGCCCGGTCAGCGAGTCGTGATGAGCGAGAAAATGGATATGCGCCTCGGCGAGGCGCTGTTCATTGCTGCGCCTCAGCCAGCCAAGCGCCGGAACGCCGAAGGCGATGCCGATCAGCGCCAGCAGAGCCGTACCCATCGTTACGAGGGTGCGCCGATATTCATCGCGCTTCTCGGTCTGATCGACATAGGTCTCGACGACGGCGACCGTCTTGCCATTGGCGACCGCCGGCAGATAGGCCTCGGAGAAATACGCGGGCCGCGCCGGCGGCGCGCCATCGGCCGCGTTGACCAAGGGTCGCCCTTCCGCGCCCGCGCGAGCTGCGGCCGCGTTGTGCTCGCCGAGATCCTCATCGTCATCGTCGAGTTTCGCCAGCACCGCACGATCGCTCTTTGGCTCGTCCTTGCTTCCGGCTCGATTTTCGGAATCGAAGCGCGTATGTCCCTCGGGGTCGTAGATGACATAGCGGAAAACCTGACCGGCCACTTGCGCTTCATCGAAGAAGCGCTGGCTGTCGGTGGAGGGCTTGGTCCCGTTGGCGATGGCCTCGAGATCCTTGACATTGTCGACGAGATAGGAAGTCCAGTCGCGGCCCGTCGTCACCGCGTCGTGGTAGAGCAGATGGTCGACGGTCTGCGTCGCGACAAACCAAGTGCCCGCCACTGAGGCCAAAGGGACGACGCAGAGCACAACCTTGTCCATCGGCAGGTAGGCTAAAAATTTACGCATTAGAATGGCCCTGAGAATGTGAGCTACCGTAGGGGCAATCAATAAACGTTAACTTAAAGCCAAAGACGAGATTGCTCGGTTCCCGACGGTGGAACGCCCCGGCGTCGGGCAGCATTCTGGCAGCTGGGCGGCCCGGTGGTTAACGCGCTCTCGTCATCAGAGACAAGAGGGCCGCGGCGTTATTGTGCGCTTCGTCGCGCGCCGCAAAGAGCAGGGTTACCGGGTCGCGGCCGGCATGTTCGCGCAAAATCTCCAACGCCGCCGCGGCCGGCGCCTCTTTGAGCTCGCGCGCATAGGCGGCGACGAATTCGCGCCATTTGGAAGGCTCGCCGTGGAAGCGGCGGCGCAAATCATTGCTGGGCGCCACATCTTTGAGCCAGAGGTCGATGCGCGCTTTGTTCTTGGCAATCCCGCGTGGCCACAGCCGATCGACCAGCACGCGAAATCCATCGCCCTCCTCAGGGGGCGCGTAGACTCGCTTGATGCGGAATGGATGAAGCGCTGGGCCCTTGCTCCTCATGGATCGCCTTGGCGCTATTCAAACGAAGGTCCGGTTCAAGTGCAAGCCGATGAGATTCGCGGGTCTCGCCCAAGCGCCCCTTCTCCCCTTGCGGGAGAAGGTGGCCGGCGGAGCCGGCCGGATGAGGGGTACGCCGCGGCGCCAGAAGACGCGACGCCACCGTCCTTTCGCCGGTCGCGCTTGGCGTCGTCCCCTCATCCGTCGCCTTCGGCGACACCTTCTCCCGCAAGGGGAGAAGGGATGCCGCGCCCCTCACCCCGCCCAGTCCGTCACGATCAGCCCCGGCACGCGCTCGAATTCGCGGCGATTCGACGTGACCAAGACGGCGCCTCGTCGGCGCGCTTGCGCCGCGATGAGATAATCGTAGTAACCGATCGGTTGGCCTAAGCCTTCGAGATGGGCGCGAATTTCGCCGGCGTGGCGGGCGTCTTCCGAGTCAAACGGGGCGACTTCGATGCCTGAGGCGAGAAACTCGTCCAGAAGCCGATCGGAGGCGGCGCGTCGGGCGCTCTTGGCGGCGCCGCATCGCATCTCGAATAGGGCGATGACCGGCAGGATGATCGACGCGCCGGCGCGAATCTGCTCGCCTAGGCGGGCGCGCAGAATCGGATTGCGCCGATTGATGACGCCGATGACGACATTCGTATCGAGACAGATCATTCGTCGAAGAACTTCCGGCGATCGGGTTTCGACGGCCGGTCCTCCGGCGCTCCTTCGGGCAGGAAGTCTCTGGCGCCCAGGGCGTCGAGCCTCGCCCAAAAGGCTTCGACGTCGAAGGGCGGCTTTTCCATCGGCTCCAGGATGACCTTGTCGCCGATCTTGCTGACGCGCGCCTCTTTGCCCGGCAGGCGGAATTCCTTGGGGAGGCGCACGGCCTGGCTGCGGCCGTGCATGAACAGTTTGGCGGTGGATTTCCGCTGGCCTTCGGTCATGACGAGCTTCTTTCAATAAATGATATCTACCGTAGATAGATACCAAAATCAACCACGTCAATGGGGCATGGCTGGCCAAAAGGGCGTAGACTTCGTTGCTTCCCCTTCGGCGCCGTCGCCTCATCCGGTCGCTTCGCGACCACCTTCTCCCGCGGGCGGGAGAAGGAACGCCGCGCCGCCGCGACAAAGCCAGTCGCCTTTCGGGTTGCCCCGATCGGCCCTCGTCCTTATGGTGCGCCGCGCTAAATTCCCGACCAGTAAAGGATTCTCTTCGTATGGCCTTCATTTCCGACGCTCTTTCGCGCGTTAAGCCCTCCGCGACCATTGCGGTGACGCAGAAAGCGCGCGATCTGAAAGCCTTGGGCCGCGATATCATCTCGCTGTCGGTCGGCGAGCCGGATTTCGACACGCCGGACAATATCAAGAAGGCGGCGATCGCCGCCATCGAGCGGGGCGAAACCAAATACACGCCCGTCGCCGGCATTCCCGAATTGCGTCAAGCGGTCGCCGGCAAGTTCAAGCGCGAGAATGGGCTCGACTACAAGCCGTCCCAGATCATCGTCGGGACGGGCGGCAAGCATATTCTGTTCAACGCCTTGCTCGCCACGGTGAACCCCGGCGATGAGGTGATCATCCCTGCGCCCTATTGGGTCTCCTACCCCGAAATGGTGGTAATCGCCGGCGGAACGCCGGTCTTCGTCGATGCGAAAATCGAGAATGGCTTCCGGCTCAAGGCCGAGGACCTCGAGCGGAAAATTACGCCGAAGACCAAATGGCTGATCATCAACTCGCCGTCGAACCCGTCAGGCGCGGCCTATACCCATGCCGAGCTCAAGGCGATTACCGACGTGCTGATGCGCCACAAACACGTCTGGACTCTGACCGACGACATCTACGAGCACCTGACCTACGGCGATTTCGAGTTCAAGACGATCGCCCAGGTCGAGCCGAACCTGATGGATCGTACTTTGACCATGAACGGCGTCTCGAAGAGCTACGCAATGACCGGCTGGCGCATCGGTTTTGCCGGCGGGCCGGACAAGCTCATCAAGGCGATGGACATGCTGCAGGGCCAGCAGACCTCGGGCGCCTGCTCGATCGCGCAATGGGCTTCGGTTGAGGCGTTGAACGGGCCGCAGGATTTCATACCTATCCGCTGCAAGGCCTTCGAGGAACGGCGCGATCTCGTCGTCTCGATGCTCAACCAGGCGCGGCACTTGAAATGTCCGACGCCGGAAGGCGCCTTCTATGTCTATCCTTCCGTCGCCGGCGCAATCGGCAAGAAATCGCCGACGGGCAAGGTGATCGGCAATGACGAGGACTTCGTCAGCGAGCTGCTCCAAGTCGAGGGCGTTGCGGTGGTGCAGGGCTCGGCCTTCGGCCTTGGCCCGAATTTCCGCGTCTCCTACGCGACGTCGACGGCGGTGCTGGAGGACGCCTGCAAGAAGATCCAGCGCTTCGCCGCGGAACTGCGCTAAGCGACGCACCCTCGCCCGGCGGTCGTACAACCTCTTCTCCTGTAAGCGGGAGAAGAGGGATCGCGCCCGCTTGGAAATCGTCAACGCCGGGTAGGCGCGCGGCGCGGCGCCTCTGCGGCTTCGGAAGAGGGTCGGCGCGAGGGGAAAGGCCTCAAACGCTCGGCAGGAAAGGTATGTCGAACCCGAACGTCTGCGCCAACAGGATCACATTCAGCGCCAGAATGGCGATCGTCGCGCCAATCGCCGCCGCGTCGGTCAAGCGGCTGTTGACGTAGCGGCCCATGATGGCGCGTCGTCGCGTGAAAAGGACAAGCGCGATCATCGGCGCCGGCAGGGCGAAACTCAAGACGACCTGACTGACGACCAAAGCTTGCGTCGCATTGACGCCGAGGGCGACGACGATGAAGGCCGGGATCATAGTGACCAGCCGGCGGACGATGATTGGAATCTTGAAGCCGACGAAGCCCTGCATGATCATCTGGCCGGCCATGGTGCCGACCGCCGAGCTCGACAGGCCCGAGCAGAGCAATGAGACGAGAAACACGCCGGCCGCGCCCGCGCCGAGTAGCGGCGTAAGGGTCGAATAGGCGGTCTCGATTTCTGCGACGTCGCTGTGGCCTTCGTGAAAGGCGCTCGCGGCCATGATCACCATCGCCATATTGACCGCGCCGGCGATGGCGAGCGCGATGACGACCTCGCGATTGGAGAAGCGCAACAGCTTGCGCCGGTCGTTCTCGTGGCGCGCCGCCGCGCGATTTTGCGTGAGGCCCGAATGCAGGAAGATTGCATGCGGCATAACGGTGGCGCCGACGATGCCGACGGCGATCGTCAAGGCGGCGGCGTCGGGAAATTGCGGCGCGATCGAGCCCAGCGCCGCCGCGCCCCAGTCGACGGGGGCGATGAAGAGTTCGATCAGGTAGCAGAGGCTGATCGCCGCCACGAGCGCCCCGATGGCGAGCTCCATCGGCCGAAAGCCGCGCCCGGCGCCGACCAGCAGTCCATAGGTCAGCGCGGCGGTGACCGCCATGCCGAGAATCAGCGGGATATGGAGAAGCAGCGAGAGGCCTATCGCGCCGCCGAGGAACTCGGCCAAATCGGTCGCCATGGCCGCGACCTCGCTGACGACCCAAAGCGTGTACACCAGCGGAAGCGGAAACTGGTCGCGGCACATTTCGGCGAGATTGCGCCCCGTGACGATGCCGAGCTTGGCCGATAGCGCCTGGAACAGCATCGCGATCAGATTGGCGAGCAGCACGACCCAAAGCAGCCCGTAGCCGTACCTGGCGCCGGCCTGGATGTTGGTAGCGAAGTTCCCGGGGTCCACATAGGCGATGGAGGCGATGACCGCCGGACCGACGAATACCGCATAGCCATGCCAGCCGCGGTGCTCTCCGGCCAGGATCTGCTGGGCGGTGGCGACGGTGCGCTCGGACAGCGACCCCCTGGAAGGAGCGTTCAAATTGGCCATCTCGCCGGACATCACACATTAGCTCGAAAAACACTCGATTACATAGCCATGCCTACATATCGCCGTCAATGTTGTAAAATGTAGCATAGGCTATATTTTGATACGATGAGAAAAATATGTTTTCCGGTGCGGTCGAAACCCATCGGAGGCCCTGCGAAAGCCAAATGACCCAGGCGGAGGTGGATACGATGAAACGCAGGCCCGGGCGCGCCGCGGCCAGGCTCCCAGCGGAGGGCACGCAAGCACGCCGCTTTGGCAAGACCCGCTCGGCGCAGTCGACCGCGCTGCTCGAAGATTATGTTGAGCTAATCGCCGACCTGCTCGGCAGTACCGGTGAGGCCCGACCGACCGATATCGCCCGTCGCCTCGGCGTATCCCACGCGACCGCCGTCAAGACGATCTTGCGCCTCAAGCGGTCCGGGCTTGTTACCGCGCGCCCGTATCGCGGCGCGTTCCTGACCGAGAAAGGACATGCGCTCGCCGACCGCGTGCGCGTCCGTCACCGGCTTGTTGTCGATGTCCTCTGTGCGATGGGTGTCCCGACCGAGTCGGCGGAAGCGGACGCCGAAGGCATCGAGCATCATGTCTCGGAAATTACGTTGAAAGCCTTCGCGCATTTCCTCAAGTCGCGACACTGAGGTTCGACGAGGGGCCGCTACGCCGCGTGGGCGGTCAGTGCGTCGACGATGCCGTCGACGACTTCCTCGACCAGAGCCTTGTCGTCGCCTTCACCCATGACGCGGATCACCGGCTCGGTTCCCGACGGTCTTATCACCAGCCGGCCGTGACCATTGAGGCGCTGTTCCGCGTCTTCGATCGCCGACCGCACCTGGGAATTCTCCAGCGGCTTGCCGCTGCGATAGCGCACGTTCTTGAGAACCTGCGGTAATGCCGAAAAGCGGTGGCATACCTGCGAGACCGGCTTGTTCTGCTTTTTCACAACGGAAAGCACCTGCAACGCGGCCACGAAGCCGTCACCAGTCGTGGTGTAGTCGGAAAGGATGATGTGACCGGATGGTTCGCCGCCGAGATTGTAGCCGCGGCTCAACATCTGTTCCAGCACATAGCGGTCGCCGACCGGCGTGCGCACCAGCCCGAGGCCCTGGCCTTCGAGAAAGCGCTCAAGCCCGAGATTCGACATCACGGTGGCGACGATGCCGGGCTTGGCAAGGCGGCCGTCTTCCTTCCAGCTTTGCGCGATCACCGCGAGCAGCTGGTCGCCGTCGACCA
>Ga0209773_10000494_pt1 | contig 13028 bp, 10 predicted proteins | sample BogFormECP14_OM1_FD_188244 | JGI IMG/M metagenome (GOLD analysis project Ga0209773, IMG submission 188244) | Bog forest soil microbial communities from Calvert Island, British Columbia, Canada - ECP14_OM1 (SPAdes) (version 2) | ecosystem: Environmental > Aquatic > Freshwater > Wetlands > Bog ... | reverse complement strand
ATGAGCCAGCCATCGAAGTCGCCCTGGGCGACGAGTTCCAGCATGCGGGGCTCGGGCAGGGGGCCGCGCTCGCGGACGATTTCGAAACCGGCGTCATCCATCAGTTTGTGATGTTCGCCGGGAGTGTCCTGAAAAGATGTCGTGGTCAGAAGAATCCGTCTCATGATACGACCATATTGTCTGGCAGGCAAAACTGCCGTCAACACCAATATCAGTGCCCAACCGAAGCTGACGGGTTCTGCGCGCCGGTGGCGGCGAGTCGGGAGAGCGCGTTTCTGGCGGCGGTGAAGTCTGGACGGGGTTTTAGTGCAGCTTGGTATTCGGCGATCGCCTCTGGCTTGCGGCCCAATTTTTCCAAGGCCAGCCCCAGATTGTAATGCGCATCGAAATAATCCGGTCGCGCCTTGGCCGCCGCGGAAAGTTGTTCGATCGCCGCAGAAAGTTGTCCCATCGCGAGCAGCGCCCCGCCTAGGGCGTTTTCTACCGTGGCGTCACCGGGACGCAAGCGCTGCGCCTCCGCAAACTGTGCCGCGGCATTCCGCGTCTCACCGCGCATATGCAGCATCGCGCCAAGATTGTAATGCGCTTCAAAGTCGTCCGCATTGTTTTCGATGTGATGCCGCGCCAGCGCCTCCTCCAGCTTAATCCGCGGATCGGCCGAGCTGGCAGGTTCACCGGCCGTGTTGCTTACAGGCAAAACCTGCAGCCACAGGTGCGCCATCTCGTCGCTGGCGCGATTTCCCGCCACCACCCGCTTGGGCGGATCGTTGGGATTTGCCGAATTGTCGCGCGAATTGTCGTAAACGTAGCGCATCACAATCGTGGTTCCACTGACGAGCTTTACCGGCTGCGCGTAGCGATAGACGGCCTGCCAATTCAAATCCCAATGGCTGATATGAATCAGCGTCTTCTTTGTTCCATCCGGAAAAGTGGCCAGCGCCAACAAATCCTTTCCGAGATAGTGCGCGTGCGGATAAATGGCAAGAATGGTGGCGTCCACAGGCAAAGTGAAATCGTCCGAGACGAGAAAGTTTTTTTCACCGGGCGGAATATCCAGCAGGCGATCGTTATCGAGCTGAATCAGGATGGGATGCAGCGTCGCGGGCTTGTCCGTGAAGTAGAGCCCCAGCGTTGGCTGAATGGGTTCCGGCTTTCCCGAAGGCTGGAAATGCGTGTTCAAAACCAGGTCGGTGTTTTTCTCCAGCCGCAAAGCCATGCCGTCTGGTTCGACATAAGGCGGCGAGCCTGGCTTCCAAAAAAGAAAATGGCTGTCAGGATCGAAGGCTTCCGATTCGATGATGAGTTCCATGCCGCCGAAACCCGCGCCGGGTTCTTTTTCGAGCCGGCGCCCGGACTCCTCGCGGTCCACCAGAATATTGGCATGATGGACAAGCCGTTTGTCGCCCGGACGGATTTCGATGGCCTTTAGCCAATGCGAGCGATTGACAGGGTTTCGAAAAACGAAATTCCAGTACGAATCGCTGCCGCTCGCAGGAAGCACGTACGGTTTTTCAGCCCTGACGATCACGTCCGGCTTGCCGAGTTGCCATCCCGCGGAGAATGTAGGTTTTGCAGGTAAGTCCGCTGCACTGCCTTCGAGCATGCCCTGGTCCACCCACGCCTGGAGAGTGGCGATTTGTTCGTCGGACAATCGCAGCTCGTCCGTAAATTTCAGTTCGCCTGGGTCGGGCAACCACGGCGGCATGATGCGCTTGTCGGTGACAAAAGCAATCTGGCGCGCGTGCGATTTTACATCTGCATAAGTGAGCAGCGGGAAAGGCCCTGCTTCGCCGGGATGATGGCAAAGCGCGCAATTGTGAAAAACAATCGGCGCCACATCACGGTTGAAAGTGACCTCCCGCGCCGCCGTCGCAGGCTGTGGATTGGCCTGGCGTCGAGAAGTCGCATGCCGCGCTGCAAAGCCAACCGAGGCCAGAGCGAGCAGCGCGATAAATCCAGAAAGGGCTTGCGAAGCGCGCGTCATTCCAGGTCCGAGATATAACATCCCACGGCAGGAGCCGTTCCGGCAGACAGCGTCCTGCCGCTGAGCGTAGCCGCAATAGCGTCCTCTAATTCATGAGTAGTGGCAGCGCTGCGCGCTCGGCCAATATCTTCGTAAAGGTTGTCAATACGCCCGTGATACACGAGGCGCCGCGCGGCGTCGAAGACCGCCACTTCCGGCGTAATCTGCACCTGGCTTTCCTTCACCAGAACACGCTGCGGATCGCGCAGCGCCGGCAGCTTATAGCCGAACTCCCGCTCATGCTTGCGGATGGATTCCGCCGATTCCGCCTTGCTCGGATAAACCAGCCAGAACACCGCTTTCCCGGCATGAGCGGCGCTAAGACGTTGAACGGTCGGCGCATAACGATTCGAGATCGGGCAGTCCGTGCGCACGAAAACAAGCACGACGACTCTGCCCGCTGCCATTTTGAGGGGATCCGCCGGATTTCCTTCCAGATCAAGAGCGGAGTTTTGCGCGCTGCGCGAAAGCGAGCCGGAAGACACAAGCCACGCCGCGACAATGGCAATAAGAAGCAGTCTGCCAACTCGAAAGGTGTGCCAAGGCCGGCCCATACATGCCCGTACCGATCGGGCCTATGAATTTTACAGCGGGCCGCAAGCGTTGTCGAAGAGATTAGCGGAGACTAGCGAAGCTGCCCCGGCTCGACGCCCTTCTTGCGGGCCTCGTCGAGCAGCGCATCAATCTTTCCCTGGAGCTCTTTCTTCTTATCTTCAAGGTTGGTGATTTGCTGGTCGACTGGAACGCGGTTGTAGCCCTTGTTGATCTGGTAGCCGCCTGAGGTCGCTGGCGCTTTTCCTTGACTAAAATCCTTGAGATCAGCGAGTTGCTTGTCCGTGTCATCGAGCTGGGATTGCAGCTTTGCGAGCTCTTTCTTGGTATTGGCGATGTACTGTCCATCCGCCTTCGAGCCCGCGCCAGCTTTCCCCAGGTTTTTCGAGTTGCCGACAACCGAGACGCTGCCGCTCAAACCACCAACATCGTCGTTGGTCCACACTTTCTTTGTTTTCTTGGCATCCGCGGGAGCCGTTGCAGAGGAATCTTGTGGCTGCGATGGGGAAACAGCGGGCGCAGGACTCGGATTTGGGGATGGCGCAGGTGCCGGAGCTTGCGCAAAGCAAGTTGCCGAAGCCAAAACCGCGAAAATAGCCAAAAGGCAGATCTGGACGGACACACGCTTCATAAAGCCTCCCCATCTTTCGATGACCGGGGCTGGTTCTAGTACCTTAAACCCATTATATGCCAGAAAGCTTCACGGGTCTGCTACGGCGCCACCAGCAATGCCCAACTCGGCACGGATTGCGGCAAGGGCTTCTTTCGGCGCTCCGATGCGCCGGTATTGGCTATAAAACGTCCGCTCATGAATCGAAATGGTGCTGAATAATTTGCGCCCGTCGAAGTCATACTGCGAGAAGGATGGCATCCACAACCCCGGGAGCATTTCATACCGCTCCTGCATGAAGTGGCTCCCTTTGTTGATCTTCGCCAGGAACAGCCCCACGGTAATGTCGCCGGTGACTTCTCCCTCCACGCGAGCGATTTGGGCTGCCTCCGGATCAATCCACACAAACCCCTTTACCTTGGCGAAGATGGCCGTAGTTCGGTTCGTCGGCTTGTAAGCTGGGTTCGGCTCCATCCTGTATTTGTAAAGAAGGCGCCCATCGCGCGTCTCGGTGGAAACGAGTGTATAGAGAAACGCGGTGCGGGTAGCTTGAATCAGCTCGTCCCGCTCTTTTTGCTTCTTGGCGATTTTCTCGTAAGCATCGTGCTGGGCGTGGCCATCATCTGCCGCCCACGATAGCGCCTTTTCAAGTTTTACAAGTTCCGTGTGATACGCGTCCGCGTTCGCAGGCTTTCCGTCGGGCCCGATGGGAATGTGGTCCACACCAGTCCCCGCCGGAACGACGCGAGAGGTTTTGACGTCCGCCGCTGACGGATCGCCGGAGGTCTTGCGCTGTTCGACGCGCTCCACGCGTTCATATAATTCCAGGGCTCGATCGCACATCTTCTGGTTGATCAGCACGCGATCCAGCAACGAGGATTTATCCGCATCTGTTTGCGCCGGAGTCGGAGCGGGATCTTGAGCGACAGACGGCGCCGCGAATGCCGGTGCGAGGCAGGCGATCAGAATGAAAGTGCGCGCGCGCATGGTTATCAGCGGGTAAAAGGGCTGCAAGTACATTTTAGTTCTGATTCGGTGGGGCACACAATTGTTGCATTCAAACAGGCAACGCCGCGCGGGTAACGCTCAATAAGCTGTCTAAAATGTTCGGCTTGGCCTTCAGGGCTTCGGTTTTTGCGCTTGTTTCTGCTGTTGTTGCTGCTCTTCCGTCCACGGCGGCACGATGCCGTTCACGCGGGCATAAGCAATGGACTGGCCGAGGTGTTCGCCGAAGTGCCCCGTAATCAGGATGAATGAGCCGCGCAAAGTCGTGTCGCGCCCGAACATTTTCTGCGCTTTGTCGGCGTCACCTTCGCCTAGCGCGAGAATCGCGCCGCGAAAATGCGCAAACGAATCCTTCAGAGTTTGCACCGTTTTTGCCTTATCGGTGGAAAGCCCCTGGATGCCCTTCATATCGAGGCCGGCTGGCGGCGCCGTCCCCAGCGCTCGCGCGAGCCCATAGTTCGCGGCCACGATATGGGTAAAAACCTCCCCAACCGAGCGGACCCCTTCGCCCGGCTTCCAGGTGTACTTCTCAGCGGGCATGGCCTCCGCAAGCTGAACATACCGCTGCTCGTAGTAGGCGATTTCCGCAAGGAACTCGGCTCGATATCCGCTTGATGGGGCTTCTGTGGCTAATGGGGTTCTGGCGATGAGCTTGTCCTGAGCGCAGGCTGCGCTGCCAAACCCCAGGGCGAGCAGCGTAAGTCCAAGAAAATAAACAGGGATACGTTTCATGAAGTCCTCCAGGTTAATCATCTCGAATTAAAGTTCTTTCACGTTGAAACTCGATCGCCCTGAACCCGGTAAAATAGAACAAGGCGTAAAGTACACCCGAAAAGTATGAAAGCAAAGGGGTCCTTCCATCGTCTATATAGTTGGGAACGATTCGTCCCGCTTAGCCGTATAACACTGAGAGGTCGGAGGTCTGTTTGGGCGTTACTCCTATTGAAGGATTGGGCAGTTACGGGCGGGTGATCCCGCGCGCCGAACGAGTGCCCCTGGCATCCAAAGGGTTCCGCAACGCTGCGGTAACCATGATCGAGACGCTCAAGCTCTCGCTTGACGCCCTCCGTGCCCATAAACTCCGCAGTTTCTTGACGTTACTGGGTGTCATTCTGGCGGTAACAACCCTCGTCGGGGTCATGAGCGTTGTCGCCGGACTCAATTTCTACGTTGCCGACAAAATTGCCAACCTGGGCGCAAACGTCTACGTCTTGACGCGCTTCGGGATCATCACCAGCAACGACGAATGGATTAAGGCGCAAAAGCGGCCGCTCATCACCATGGATGAGTACAAGAACCTCAAAGAGGGGATGCACACCACGAGCCAGATTGCAGCCATCCTGGCCACTTCCTCCGACGTACGCTCCGGGAATGAACTCCTGGAAGACGTAAACATCGAAGGAGTTTCCTCGAACTACTCCGAGGTGCGAAGTCTGAATATTGCGTCGGGCAGGTTCCTGACGGAAGCCGATGAAACGCACCACTCGCCGGTCTGCTTCATTGGCTCGGACCTCGTCCGGAAATTTTTCTATAACGTGGACCCCATTGGAAGAACGATTCGAGCCGGCTCACACAGCTACGTGGTCGTAGGCGTGGCGGAAACCATCGGCAGCGCTTTCGGACAATCGCAGGACCGCTTCCTGTTCATCCCGCTCGGCACCTACAGCAAGGAATGGGGCACGCAGCGGGATTCGCTCACGCTCTTCATGCAGGCAGGGAATGCGGAGATGATGAGCGCGTCAGAAGACGAAGCGCGGATGTTGTTGCGCGCGTGGCGGCACCAGCCGTGGAGCGCCGCGGACAGTTTCGGGATCATCGGCTCGGATTCCATCATGGGTCTGTGGAAAGAGCTGACCGGCAACATTTTCATGGTGGCCGTTGGATTGACGGCGGTGTTTCTGGTGGTTGGCGGAATCGTGATCATGAACATCATGCTGGCCAGCGTCACGGAACGTACACGCGAGATTGGATTGCGGCGTTCGCTGGGCGCGAGAAAGAAACACATTCTGTTTCAGTTTGTGACCGAATCGTCCGTGTTGGCCGCGACTGGCGGGCTGATCGGCATCTGTCTGGCGTATGCCCTGGTTGCCGTGTGCAGGGCTCTGACAGCCATCCCCATGCGAACGCCCATCAGCGCCGTGATTTTGTCGCTGAGCGTTTCCACGGCGGTCGGCCTTTTCTTTGGAATCTATCCCGCGATGCGAGCCGCAAAGCTCGATCCCATTGAAGCGTTGCGGTCCGATGGCTGAGGAGCGTTGATCCCGCAAAGCGGAATCACACAAATACAAAATGGCCCAACAACACGGCGAAAATCTGAAGCAGGCGATGGACACGCTCCGCGCGCACAAGCTGCGCAGCACGCTCACGGTGTTTGGCGTGGTGCTGGGCGTAAGCGTGATCATGCTCGTCGCGGCGCTGATCACTGGCTTTGATGCCCAGGTACAGGAAAATATCAAGCAGTTCGGCGCGGACACCGGGTTCGTCTCGCGCTTTGAGCAAGGACCGCACAACGGCCGGCGTCCCAAGGAGGAGCGCGAGCGCAAACCGCTTACCCTCGAAGACGCGCAGGCCATTCAGCAGCTCTGTCCTGCCGTAAAAAACGTTACCGTCTTCCTGACCTGGTGGGAGCAGGACCACAAAGTGCGCACCAAGTCCGGCGAAGTGACTTCCATCGATTACCGCGGCGTACAGCCGAATTTCGGGCAGGTGTATGCCAACGCGTCCGTTCTGGACGGTCGGTTCATCAGCGAAGGGGATGATTTGCACCACGAGAAAGTGGTGCTGCTCGGAGAAAACGCTGCTCCGGTGCTTTTCCCGGAAGGTTCACCGGTCGGAAAAGACGTAATGATCGATGGTTCTCCGTTTCGAGTGATCGGCGTGGTCGAAAAACCAAAAGGTATGTTTGGCGGAGACGACGAAGACAAGCGCGTGCTGATTCCCTACAGCACATTTCACAAAATTTATCCCGGTGCGTACGAGAACCAGATCCGCTTTCAGGCATATCCAAATCAATTGGATACTGCTGTGGATCAGGCTACCGAAGTGCTCCGCCGGCGGCGCAACGTTCCTTACGACGGCAGAAACAACTTTTCCATCAACACCTCGCAGCAGGAGATTGAACAGTTTCACAGCATCCTGCGCATGGTCGCGCTGGCGACGTTTGTGCTCAGCGGAATTGGTTTGCTGATTGGCGGCGTCGGCGTGATGAACATCATGCTCGTCAGCGTGACGGAGCGGACGCGCGAAATCGGCATCCGCAAAGCGATCGGCGCCAAAAGCAAAGATATTACCTGGCAATTTCTGCTCGAGGCGATGACGCTTACGGGCGCGGGTGGCGTAATCGCGCTCGTACTGGTGAATGGTTTGGTGATTTTGGTCCGCGTGGGATTGAAGTGGCCAGGAAGCGTGCCGTTGTGGGCCGCAGCCACGGGTATCATCGTCAGTGTGACCGTAGGTTTGGTCTTCGGCGTGTGGCCTGCGATGAAGGCGGCGAAGCTGGATCCTGTCGAAGCTCTGCGCTACGAATAACTCCCAACGAGTATTGCTGCTCGCCGGAGAGGAACGTCTGAAGCATTCAGAAAAATCAAACTACTTAAACGGAGTTGGGTCTGTCGACGGTGCAGAGGCAGAAGCCTCGCCCGTTTGCGGTACCGGTGTCGCGGACGAACGTCGTTGCGCCTGGGCCTTCTGCTTTGATTTCGGAGCTTTGCCCTTTACCGGAACGGCCGCTTCCGGATTCGCGAGCATTTTGGTCTCCGCTGGAGGCGCCAAATCGCCTCGAGATTTTGGCTGGACTGCGGCGATGGATGGAATCGCTTGGGCATGGAACCAATCGCGCAGAGAGCCTCCGGCGACGAGCGCGCCTGCGAGCAGCAGAATCGCCGATGTGATGGCCAGAACATCGCGCGGATGAGCCGGACGCATGAACCAGTAGGACTGTTTCGGCGTCGCAGTCAGCTTATTCCCGCAGCGAGCCACCAGATAAAGCGCGCGCGCCAGATCGTTGCCGGACTGGTAGCGTTCCTCCGGATTCTTCGCGAGGCAGCGCGCCACGATTCGATCGATGGCTGCCGGCACCTCTGGATTGAGTTTGGAAGGGGGGATGGGATTCGACGTAAGAATCTGTGCACAGACGTCGCCAAGAGAATTTCCATCGAAGGGCCGGATGCCGGTAATCATTTCGTAGAGCACGACTCCCAGCGAAAACAGATCGGATCGACCGTCCTGTTTCTTCCCTTCAATTTGTTCGGGAGAAAGATAAGCGGGTGTGCCGAGCACGCGGTCGGAGCCGGTCACTTGCGAGGCGAATCGAGCGACGCCGAAATCGACCAGTTTTACCTTGTCATCTTCGGTGACGCGAATGTTGCTTGGCTTCACGTCGCCGTGGATGATCCCGGCGCGGTGAGCGTGAAAGAGCGCGGAAGCAAGATCGGCAGCCCAGATCGCGGCAGTGGAAAAAGGGATTGGGGAGCGCGCAAGCAATTGCTCGAGATTTTGCCCGGAAACGAATTCCATGACGAGAAATGGAGCACCTCCCGTGTCGGTTCCGATGTCGTACAGTTGCGCGATGGAACTGTGGGAAAGCTGGCCGATGGTTTGCGCTTCGCAGAGGAATTGCTGCTCGCTGTTCCTGCCAAAACCCTGAAGAAACGACTTCACGGCGACAGTGCGGCCGATGATGGTGTCGCGAGCTTTGTCCACGCGGCTGGTTGCGCCGCATCCGAGAGTCTCGATGATTTCGTAGCGGCCGGTCTGGACCTTTGGGCTCATGCGGAACGCAACAATCGTGTGGCGCGCTCGCGGAAAGTGGAGGTGTGTGCCTGCGGCTGCCCCGCAACCTTGCGCCGTGCCAGCGGGTACAATTCCGCGGCCAGAAGATCCACGGACTGATAGCGGTGGACGGGATCTTTTTCCAGGCACTTGGCCACGATGGAATCGAATGCGGTCGGAACAGAAGGATTCGCTTGCGAAACGGGAAGCGGTTTGGAAGAGAGCACCCGCGTGCAGATTCCCTGGAGCGAATCGGAGTCAAACGGGCGCTTGCCGGTGACCATTTCGTACAGAACCACGCCGAGAGAGAAAATGTCCGAGCGCGCGTCCTGCGAGCGCCCAATAATCTGTTCAGGGCACCAGTAGGCCGGCGTGCCGAGGAGCGGCGTGTCTTTCTTGTCGTGGCTGGCAAGCCGCGCCATACCGAAGTCCGTCAGTTTCACGCGGCCGTCATCGAGAATCAGAATATTGGCGGGCTTGATGTCGCCGTGGATGACGCCTCGGCGGTGCGCCAGGTGAAGGGCCGAAGCAATTTCGCCCATCCATGCGCACGCGCGCGGCAGGGGAATGCTGCCTTTGCCCAGCAGCTTATCGAGCGGCTGGCCTTCCAGGAATTCCATGACGAGATAGGGCGTTTGCGTCGGTTCGTCGATGCCCATGTCATGGAGAGTGACGACGCAGGGGTGCGAGAGCTGGCCGACGACGCGCGCTTCCTGCAAGAACTTGTCGCGGCCCGCGCCTTGCGCCAGCGCCGGAGAAAATAGCTTGATGGCGACGATGCGCCCAATCATGGGATCGTGCGCGCGCACGACTTTGCTGTTCGCGCCCGTCCCGATCACATCAATGACTTCGTAGCGGCCTACTTGCATAGTGGCCCTTTCCCTCAGAATAGAGCACGCCTTACAGCTTGAAGCATACGGGAGGGGGTTGTTCTATTAAATGAAGCAGGCGTCCTACTGGGAAGAGTACGAAAGTACTGGAGCAAACGATTCAGATAAGAGAGTTCTCATCCGCGCGACGCGCAGCCGCGTTCGGAGAGCACGCGTTTCCGCAAGCGATGAAGAATAGTTCGAGGGCGAAGAAGAGTTGCGAAATCTCTCCGTCACGAAAAACGCAAAAGTACCCGGTACTCTCAGCGACTCGGCCAGGGTTTCTGAAAGCGGGACTCCTTATGGATTTTTCAATGGTGCAAGCGCGGGAGCGCCCGTGAGACGCGCGGGAAATTCCCGGACAAACGCGGCCATGGAGGGATGCCAGAGGCCGTTGAATCCGAAGTGATACATTTCTTTTATCGCTTGCTCGGGCGGCAGTTTTTCAAACGCGATGCGATAGGTTGCGACGAAGACGCCGGTGCGATCGTCGCCGTAGCGGCAATGAACAAAAACTTTTTCCTGCGGATTATCGCGAAAAACGGAAAGAAACTGAAGGACCTGTTCATCGGTCGGAGGAGACCATCCGTCCACGGGGATGTGCACGAAGCGAATCCCCAATGATTCCGAGGTTTTTTGCTCCCATGCAATTTTCGCGGGATCTTCTTTCCGGAGATTGACGATGGTGGTGATGCCGATTTTTTTCAGTTCCACGAGGCCGGGATCTCTGGGTTGCGCGCCGCGATACAAATGATCATTAATTTTTCCAGAGTTGGGAACGCCGGGAATGAGAAGTTTTTCGGCGTAAGCGGAACGCATGGAGGAAGGTGGGGCACCTTGCGATTGCGTTTGCGCGGAGACGCGCGGCGGATTTGTGGAGAGCAAAGCAAACGAAAGAACGAGGAGCAATTTCTTCATATGGCGTTCGATGCATTCAGTTTAGCGCGAGATGGAGGCGCGCCAAAGGCGCCGCCAACGGTGTAGTTGCGCAGAAAGGGCACCACTACAAATAGACGTGGTACGAAAACGTCAACCACATTTTGCGTTTTCCTCTTGACACGGAATTCGCCGACGTTGATACTGCAAATCCAGATTCTGGGGGACGTGGAAGCGCCAGGCGGACCGGAGTCGAGGATTTGCAATTGGTCCGTAAACACTACACGTAGCCGGCCCGGGTTCTAAACAAAAAATCGAGCGCGTAGTTTAAGCTTCGCGCCCGTATTTCAGGCGCGAGATTTGCTGTGAGGCTGAGCGAAACCCACCGGCCCGCGGCAGGGCATTGGCGTTTTAAATTGCTTTTGTGACGTGGCCGCGAGGCGGTCGATACGAAGGTCGGCTGCCAAGCGGTCGCCTTTTTCTCTAGTCCGGGGGACGGATAGTTTTCGGTTTTAGGCAATTGGCGGTGGCTCACAGGGTCCACCCAGCGCCCTGCGGGATGCGATGCAGTGGAGTAAAATTAAAGGGTTCCCCTGCGTGGTGGGAGCTCGAGGTAAGCGGAGGAACGGGATGGCGACAGTGAAACAAGCATTGACTGGGAATTCCCGCATCACGGATATGACTCCGGAGAATGCGGAAGCGGCGGTCGGCAAAGGCCTGCCTTTTGAAAGGTTTTTTACGGACGGAAAGATGTCTCCGTTCGACGCGGTGGAGTGGGAGAAGCGCACCGCCCTGATCGGAAACGAAAAGGGCGTGACGATCTTCCGGCAGGAAGACGTCGAAGTGCCGAAGGGCTGGTCGCAGACGGCGACGAACATCGTCACCAGCAAATATTTCCACGGCAAGCCGGGGACGCGCGAGCGCGAAGGCTCGGTGCGGCAGCTCATCAGCCGCGTGGTGAATACCATTGTGCGCTGGGGGCAGGAAGGCAGCTACTTCGACTGCGACGCGTCGCGCGACGCGTTCAAGGACGAGCTGACGCACCTGCTCGTCGAGCAGAAGATGGCTTTCAATTCGCCGGTGTGGTTCAACGTGGGCGTGCAGGCCAAGCCGCAATGCTCGGCGTGCTTCATCAATTCCGTGCAGGACAACATGGAATCGATCATGGGACTGACACGGACGGAAGGCATGCTGTTCAAGTGGGGCTCGGGAACGGGGACGAATTTTTCTTCGCTGCGCGGCAGCAAGGAAACTTTGTCCGGCGGCGGCATAGCATCGGGTCCGGTGAGCTTCATGAAGGGTTTTGACGCGTTTGCGGGCGTCATCAAGAGCGGCGGCAAGACGCGGCGAGCGGCGAAGATGGTGATTCTGAATATCGATCATCCGGACATCGTTGAGTTCATCGAATGCAAGACGAAGGAAGAGCGCAAGGCGCAGGTGCTGATCGCCAACGGCTACGATGCGGGGATCGACGGCGACGCGTACAGCTCGATTTTCTTCCAGAACGCGAACCACTCGGTGCGCGTGACGGACGACTTCATGCGCGCGGCGGAAGAGGACCGCGACTGGTGGACACGCAACGTGACGGACGGGCAGCCTGCGGAGAAGATGCGCGCGCGCGACCTGCTCTACAAGGTTTCTGAATCGACGTGGCGTTGCGGCGATCCGGGGATGCAGTACGACACGACGATTAATCGGTGGCACACGTCGAAGAACACGGCGCGCATCAATGCGTCGAATCCGTGCTCGGAATACATGTTCCTCGACGATACGGCGTGCAATCTGGCTTCGCTGAACCTGATGAAGTTCCTTGGGCCGAACAGCCAGTTTGACGTGACGGCGTTCAAGCATGCGGTGGATGTGACCATCACGGCGCAGGAAATTCTGGTGGACAACGCCAGCTATCCAACCGACAGAATTGCTAAGAATTCGCACGAGTTCCGTCCGCTGGGCCTGGGCTACGCGAACCTTGGCGCGTTGTTGATGTCGCTGGCGCTCCCTTACGACTCAGATGAGGGCCGCGACATGGCCGGAGCTGTTACCGCGCTGATGTGCGGTGAGGCATACGCGCAGTCTTCGCGCATTGCGGAAAGAATGGAACCATTCCCGGGCTATGAAGTGAACCGCGAACCAATGCTGGACGTGATGCGCATGCACCGCGATGCGATGCGCGGGATCCAACCGGATCACGTGCAGACGCAATTGTTCATGGCGGCGCAGGAATCGTGGGACACGGCGCTGCAACATGGCGAAAAACACGGCTACAAGAACTCGCAAGTCACCGTGCTGGCGCCGACGGGCACCATCGGTTTTATGATGGATT
>Ga0209773_10000492_pt1 | contig 13046 bp, 13 predicted proteins | sample BogFormECP14_OM1_FD_188244 | JGI IMG/M metagenome (GOLD analysis project Ga0209773, IMG submission 188244) | Bog forest soil microbial communities from Calvert Island, British Columbia, Canada - ECP14_OM1 (SPAdes) (version 2) | ecosystem: Environmental > Aquatic > Freshwater > Wetlands > Bog ... | reverse complement strand
GCGCAGCCCGGCGCGATGCATGCTGGCTTCGAGCAGTTCAAGGCGTTCGACCAGGACGCCATCGACAACAAGGCGTTCGTCGCGAACGGCAAGCTCGCGACGCCGGTCCTTGCGATCGGCGGCGAGAAATCCTTCGGACCGATGATGGCGACCGTCATGCGCGCGGCGGCGAACAACGTGACGGAAGCGATCGTTCCCAACTCGGGGCACTGGGTGATGGAAGAGAACCCAATCGCGACCATCAAACTCATCATGGATTTTCTTGCCGGCTAGGCGACGCGCTCTTGCAACTGTCGTTGCGCGAGCAGGCTGAACTGGCCGGCCCTGCCGGCGAGCTATCACTTCCGTATAGCTGCGATGCTCGAGACGAGCGCGGCAAAATACGATTGGATAAATCGCAGTATCGCGGTCGTGACGGCAGGCCCGCCGACGGGCCGATCTACAAGATCTTCGAGGTGCTCTGACGTGCGGCGAAGCCACCGCTGTGCTATCAGGCGCCGGGGTCGTCGCGCGGACTCAAATCCGGTGGATGCAACTTGACGAAGGCAAGGTAGCGCCGAGGATCGAGGATGGTTGCCAGCGACGTCTTCGCCGAGTTCCTGCGCGATCAGCTGGCCCCGCTCGGCCGCATCACAATGCGGCGAATGTTCGGGAAGACCACCGTGTTCTGCGACGCGGTGATGTTTGGGATGGTGACGGAGAATATCCTTTATTTCCGAGTTGACGACCAGAACCAGATGACTTTCCAGGAAGCCAAATCGTTTCCGCCTCTCAACTACCAGAAGAAGGGCTGCACCATAGACCTCTCTTTTTGGCGCGTGCCGGAACGGCTGTTCGACGAACCCGATGAGTTCGTCAACTGGGCGCGAGCAGCGCTGGCGGCGGCGCGGAGGGTCGCGGCGACGAGAGAACGGACGGCGCCAAATCGAAGGTCAAAGGCTCGATCGACGTGAAGGTGGAGTGCGCTGAAGTGGACTTATCGGTTGGACCCCACGGGCCGGTTTGTTTGTTGGTTGGAAGCGAGCCGTTCCTCTGCCGTGAAGCCTTCAACCAGGTGTGGGTGTCGCTGATTATCCGCTGACATCGGCGCACCGACCCCGACATCCACAAGGTCCCTGGACTCAATCCAACATCGACCTGTTCGGCAAATGGATCGCCGACAGCTACCCGCCCCTGAGCAGGCCGCCGGAGCGTTTGTAGATGCGGTCGGCGACTGTCGCCGACCGCGTCGGTTTCGATTGTTGCCCATCGTAAAATGAGGCGCTCCACGACGACCGCGCTTAGCGAGAGCGGCCACGTCGCAGCGCTGGCGCTCCTTCTTCAGCTCATTCGCCGTGGCGAGCGCGATCTTCCTGATCTTGGAGCTCAGCCAACCCTATACGCGGGGCGCTCCGCCCACCCGTCACCGCCTCCCCGCCGTCACCCCGAGCAGCTCTCCCAGCTGATCCAGCGCCACCCGCAGACGGTCCGTCACGACCGCATCAGCGCGCCAGGGGGTCACGATCTCGGGCACGTAGCTGCGACAGTCGCGCACGCCCGAGCCTTCGATGACGACGCGGGTGACGATCGGCCAGGCCGCGGGACCGGCCTTCTGCTCGGCGGCGCGGATCTTGTCGCGGGCGTGCAGCGCGATCTCGCTCAATGGCAGGCCGGAGCGTGGACCGAAGCCGGTCACGCCGAGGCCGTCCGGCGCCACGGCCCTGAGCGAATCGAGGTTCGCGCGCTGATGCACGCGGCGCAACGCCTCGCCGATCAGCCAGCGGATGTCGTTGAGCTTGGGATCGTGGGGCGCCAGCGCGCGGGTCGAGCGCATGACGTCGAACGGATCGAGGATGCGCCTGAGACGGTCGACGCCGCGCTCGGTGGATTGGCCGGCCTCCTGCGCGCGCGCCAGCCGCTCCGGCGTCGCGTCGAGACGCTCGAGATCGCCGGCCGGCGCACGCTGTGATTTTTTCTTCTTCGCGCTCATCCGGCAAGCTCCGCGCAAAGTCGGGCGGGGGATGAACAATAGGAGCCCGTCGGCACCCCGGGGATTCGTTGCGGGATGGCGACGCTGGCCAATTTGACGTCGGCGGGCGGGTGCGCATGAGCGGCCCTGAGATCGCGCAGATGCCCGGCGCTCGCGCGCTTCGCCTTCTGTCGCTCGGTGTCTACGTCATGGCGTTTACGTTTGCTGATCTTCGTCATTAACCACTCCTCTTAACGACGCCCGCCGGCAATTCGGCGATACACGTATTAATTGTGTTCTCTATTTGTTCTCATATTCGGAAAAGCCTAGGCCTTTGTCAAGAAGATTTCTGAATATAGTTATTGCATTGGTTCGGAAAAGCCGAATAGATAGCGCATGACTGTCGATTGGATTCGCGAAGGCCTCAGGCAAACACGCAAGACGCGTAGCGGCTTGGCCAAGGCGCTGGGCCGCTCGCCGTCCGCCGTCACCGATCTCTTGAACGGCACCCGTCGCCTGCGGGCGGAGGAGATCGCGATCGCGGCCGAGTATCTCGGCGTCGAGCCCCCGCGTCTGGTCGGCGGCGGCCGCCCTAACCATCCCAGCGGCAAGGTTCCGCTCGTGGGTTATGTCGGCGCCGGCGCGATCGCGCATTTTTACGCCGACGGCCAAGGCCCGTTCGACGAAGTGCCCGCGCCGGACGCCGCGAGTCCGAGCACGGTCGCGGTGCAGATCCGCGGCCATTCGCTCGGCGCCTTGTTCGACAATTGGCTCGTGTTCTACGACCAGGTCAGGGACTCTCCCGACGAAGCGCTGATCGGCCGCATGTGCGTATGCGGGCTGACGGACGGAAGGGTGCTCGTCAAGGCGCTGAAGCGCGGCCAGGTCGCGGGGCTCTGGACGCTGCTCTCGAACACGGAGCCGCCGATCTACGACGTGGCGCTGGACTGGGCCGCGGTCGTGCGCGAGATGCGGCCGCGCTGAGCCGCGCCTACTTGGAGAGGTGGGTTCACTCCGATGGAGGTTCCCATGTCCGGGCCGCCGCCTTCCGCGCTCGACATCGCCCGTGCGCTCATCGCTTTTCCCTCCGTCACGCCCGCGGACGTCGGAGCTCTCCGCTACTTGAAAGGTCTGCTCGACGAGGCTGGGTTTTCGAGCGAAATCGTCGCCTTCTCCTCGCCGGGCGCCCCCACGATAGACAATCTCTATGCCCGCTGGGGGTCGGTCGCGCCGAATTTCGTCTTCGCCGGCCACACCGATGTCGTTCCCCCGGGCGAGATCTCCCAGTGGCGTTTCGATCCGTTCGCCGGCGCGGTCGCAGAGGGGCGTCTGTGGGGCCGCGGCGCGGCGGACATGAAGGGCGGCGTCGCCGCCGCGGTCGCCGCGGCATTGCGCTTCGTCGCCGCGGGGCCCTTGAAAGGCTCGATCAGCTTCCTGATCACCGGCGACGAGGAAGGCCCAGCGACCGACGGCACCGTGAAGCTGCTGCAATGGGCGCTGGCGAAAGGCGAGCGGTTCGACCATTGCGTTCTGGGCGAGCCCACCAGCGTCGCCGCGCTCGGCGACACGATAAAGAACGGCCGGCGCGGATCGCTGACCGGGCGATTGCGTCTCGTCGGCAAGCAGGGCCATGTCGCCTACCCCCATCTGTCTGAGAACCCGATCCGCGCGCTCGCGCCGATCTTGTGCGCCTTGCAGTCGCCGCTGGACTCGGGAACGACAGATTTCGACGCGTCGAACCTCGAGGTGATCGGCATCGACGTCGGCAATCGCGCGACCAATGTGATCCCCGGCGAGGTGCGTCTCGTCTTCAACGCCCGTTTCAACGACCTCTGGACCCCCGCCACGCTCAGGGCCGAGATCGAGCGGCGCATCGCGACCGCCGCCGACGTCGCCCGCTATGAGCTGATCTTCGACCCAACGAACGCCATCGCCTTCTCGACCGCGCGCGGCGCCTTCACCGATCTGGTCGCCCGCGCGATCTCTGACGTGACGGGACGGCGCCCCGTGCTGTCGACTAGCGGAGGGACGTCGGACGCGCGCTTCATCAAGGACGTCTGTCCAGTGGTGGAGGTCGGTCTCGTCGGCGCTTCCATGCACGGCGTCGATGAGAATGTGGCCGTCGATGACGTAGAGGCGCTTTGCCAGATTTACGAACGAACGTTGTCACTTTATTTCGCCTCGACGTAGCGGCCAGAAGCCGCTCACGCTCGATAGATCGCCGGCCGACGCGATCAGCGTTCCCGGCGCAACGCCGTCTGGCCGAGAACACCGGAGTGGCCTGTTTCCCGCGGTTCGGGGGCGTTTGTCTCGATTGATTTACCGACTAGAATCGGCTTCCGAGCCCACCAAACTTTCTTAATTGACAGGCTGTTCGTATTTTGCATATAAGCTGCACGGCTCGCGTAACAGCCCGGGGGACCCACCTCGACCGCAACCAGAATTTGTAAGCACGCTGCGAAGTCCCCGTATGGGAAGCCGGCGCAGGCGAAGATTGGAAACTATACAGCGTTTCCCCCGAAAATTTTCCTGTGCAAACCCTGCTCGCGAACTCGAGCGACGCCACGCGAAATGCAGGAGGCCGGCCGCATACTGAATGCGGAAGCAGAACGCCATAGCACCGCGATTTCGTCGACAGCCGACGAATTTCTCACGACGCGCGACCGATCGGGGCGTGGTCCGGTGATCCGTCGAGAGAGCGAGACCCGTAGGTCGCCGATCACCAACTCCTCCCCGTCAATAAACAGCGCATAGGCGAGGGTTTCCCTCAAATGAAGATTCTCTTAAGGTAGATTCAAAGAAAGGGGCCGCCCGATGCGAGTCTCGGTGAAAGAGCTGTTGCGAAATTTTTCGCGGTTGAGCGACAAAGCTCTTTCTGAGCCTGTGATAATTACGAAGAACGGGCGAGACCGCCTGGTCCTGGTCAGCATCGAAGAGTACTCGATGCTGAGCGACATGACGAGCGGCGCGTCGGCCGCGGACAGCGCCGTCAATCCAGAATCGGACGCGGAAGAAAGGGTCTCGGAGACAAAGCCAAAACGGGCGTGAGCCGTTTTGGTCCGAAGTCAGCGCTCGGAGGCGTTCATTTCGTCCGACTGCAGCGTTCCGCGTCGACCGCCTTGTCGTTATTTGATTTCCCGGTTCGCAGTCAGTCTGCGTCGTTGGCCGCCATCTGCAGATTCGCGCAAGCGCCGAGCGGCGCCGCGACGACGACGGTAAGAAGGAACCCGTGCATGCGGTGGTCGTCCCGTTGAAACCTTGATTCCTTTCGAAGTAAGATGGTTGACGAACCGTTCCGGGCGGACTCGCCGGCATTCGCCCGTCAGCCTTCGCGCAGCGCGGGAATTCAGCGGACCGTTCACGGCGCGCGCAGCGATCGCGGACCCAACCATGGCCGAAGCCGCATTCGCTCGCTAGAATGAACGGCCCGCTCCGGATTAAACGACGGCGGCCTCGTTTTGCTCGCAAATGGCCGCAACGATCTATTTCGTGACTTCTCCGATCAATCGCTCGAGACCTCCGAAGAAACAGCGGATCATCGCTCTGTGGGTCGGCTGCCTGTTCGCGCTCCTGCTAACGAGCGTCGGGTACGCCGATCCGTTTGACGACGGCCTCTCCGCCTATCGCAGCAATGATTTTGCGACGGCGCTTCGGGTCTGGCGCGCGCTGGCCGAAAACGGCAACGCCCTCGCCCAGGTCTATCTCGGGATGCTCTATCTCAATGGAGAAGGGGCGCCGCAAAATCCCACGCTCGCGGTGATGTGGTATCGCAAGGCCGCCGACCAGGGAAACGCCGCCGCCCAACACAATCTGGGCTGGGCGTACGAACATGGCCGCGGCGCGCCGCAAGACTTCGCGGAGGCCGTGGCCTGGTACCGCAAGGCGGCCGAAAAGGGCAACACCGACGCGCAGATCAGCCTCGGCCGCGCCTATGAAGCCGGCCGCGGCGTGGAGCAGGACTTTGAGGAGGCCGTCGAATGGTATCGCAAAGCGGCGGACAAAGGGGACCCGAGCGGGCAGACGAATCTCGGCACGATGTACAGATTGGGCCACGGGGTTCCGAAGGATTACGAGGAGGCCGCGACCTGGTACGGCAGAGCCGCCGCGCAGGGGGACGCCGACGCTGAGAACAACCTCGGGATGATGCACAAAATGGGCGCGGGCGTCCCACAGGACTATTCGAAAGCGCTCGAATGGTTTCACAAGGCCGCCGATCAAGGGCGAGCCACGGCGCTATATAATATCGGCGCCATGTATTTTATCGGCCAGGGCATGCCCAAAGACTACGCGCAGGCCTATTTTTGGTTCGAGCTGGCAGCCACGCACGCAACCGATGAAGCGACTCGCAGTCAAGCTGTCAAGAACCGCGGCCTCGTCGCTGCCACTATGACGCCCGCGCAAATCGCCGAGGCGCTACGCAAAGCGAGCGAATGGGCGCAAAAGTGACGCCAAGCCACCGTCAGACAATTCGAACGCCTGGACGCCATCTGTAGAGCAGCATCACTTCGCCAACTGCTCGCGGTAGGCGGGGCCCGCAATCGTGTTCGGGCGCCTACGATCCGAGGTCGAGGCGCCGGTCCGCCGCGTATCGCTCCAGAGCCGCGAACGAGCCGGAAGGATCGGCGAGTGCGACATAAGAGTCGGGCCTCATCAGCAGGACGGCGTCGCGCGCAATACCAGCCGCCTCATGCTCCGGCCGCCATCCAAACACGTGGAGCGGCAAACTCCGAGCGCTACACCATGCGGTGAGTTCCGGGGCCGCGGACCCATAGACATGCGCCTGCCAACGCGTGGCGGCGAGTGGAGCGTAGTTGTCCTGACCATCCACCGATACCCACGGCAGGCGATCGCCGCCATGGACGCGGCCCGCCCTGCCGACGCTGAGGGGGCCGTCGCGATAGTTCAGCATGATCTGCGATACGGTGCGGAATCCAAATTCGCGCGCCGCGCCGAAGCTCGCGACCGCGGAAATCAGCAGTGGAGCGATGCGCGTGCGCAGAACGTCGGCGATCACCCCTTCGGCGGTGGCGAAACTGAACGCGCGGTCGGTCGTGGCGACCAGGCGGCGGGCAAAGACGATGCGCTCGGCCTCAAAGCTGTCGAGCAGCCGGTCCGACGCTTTTCCGCCCAGCGTCGCCGCGAGCTTCCATGCCAGGTTGATGGCGTCGCCTATCCCGGTGTTCATGCCCTGCCCGCCGGCTGGACTGTGAATATGCGCGGCGTCGCCCAGCAGAAACCCGCGTCCCCTTCGAAACTGCTGCGCGACCCTGTGATGCACGTGATAGGTCGAAAACCAGTTCAGTCGTCGCACCCGGACGCCGAGATTCTGGATCGCGCGATCGCTGACGTCCTCAAACTTCAGCGTGTCGGCATGTTCCGCCCGCTCGTCCCTCACCGTTCCGATCAGCCGGGCCCGCCCCTCTCCCGCCAGGGGAAAAACCGCGAGGAAATCCGACTCGTCCAAATCGACGTGCAGTTCTCCGTCGATGGTCGGACCTTCCGCCTCCACGTCGGCCACGTAGAACAGATGCCGATACGTGCCGCCTGGAAAACCAACGCCGATCGTCTGTCGCACAGACGAGCGGGCGCCGTCGCATCCCGCGATGTAACTGGCTTCACAGCCCTCTTCGGTTCCATCGCGGCGGCGGAGCCGCGCGGCGACGAATTCGCCCTTGTCTTCGAAAGCCAGGAGTTCGGTATCGCGCTCGACGAAGACGCCGAGAGCCTCGAGGCGCTCGATGAGCAGGCGTTCGTGCTCGTCCTGTGGGAAGATGTGCAGAAAGGGGTAGGGCGTCAGCCCCGAGCCCACGTTCTCGAAATGTACGTGGGCGGCGTTCTTGCCCTTGACCCACAGATTGACGGCGGGCGTCTTATGGCCGCGTTTGACGACCTCGTCGGCGAGATCGAGCTGGCGATAGAGTTCCAGCGTCCGCGCCTGGACCGCCAACGCTCGCGACGTGGTCCCCGGCTCCGCGGTCTTGTCGACGATGCGAACCTCGACGCCCTGCTTCGTGAGCCAGAGCGCGAGCGCCAGTCCCGTGGGGCCCGCGCCGACGATCAGAACTTCGCTCCGGCTCATCGCTCCCTCCAACTTTCGACCGCCCCCCAGGACCCTTCCCCTCATGAGGTCGGGGAACAGAAGTGGGCGTCAAAGCGAGCCGCTGAGGCTGATGCCCCCCTCCAACGCTTTGCGGTAGAGGGGTTTCCGGCGCTTCGCGCCAACTTCTCCCGCAAGCGGGAAAACGGACGTTACGTCGAGCGGAACTGCCGCGCGAGGTTCTCCGTTGCGCGCGCGAGAATGCCGACGTCGGCGCCGACGGCCGTGAAGGTCGTTCCGAGCTGGATGCATCGCTTGGCGTAGGCAGGGTCCGGCGTGAGGATTCCCGCCGGCTTGCCGCAGGCTCGAATTCTGCCGATGGCGTCTTCGATCGCGCTCTGAACCTCGGGATGTCCGGGCGCCCCGACATGCCCGAGACTCGCGGCCAGATCGCCGGGGCCGATGAAAACCCCATCGACGCCATCGACGTTCGCAATTCCTTCGAGCTGGTCGAGCGCGGCGCGGGTTTCCACCTGCACGAGCAGGCAGAGCTGCTCATGGGCGCGTTTGCCGTAGTCGGCGACGCGGCCAAAACGCGTCGCGCGGGTCGAAGCCGCGACGCCCCTGATCCCGGCGGGGGGATAGCGCATCGCGGCGACGGCCGCCTTCGCCTCCGCTACATTCTGGACATAGGGGATCAGCAACGTCTGCGCGCCGATATCGAGAAAGCGCTTGATCAGCACGGCATCGTTGCTCGCCGGCCGGACGACAGGCGAAACCGGATATGGCGCCACGGCTTGCAGTTGCGCCAGAACCGTCACCGGATCGCCGGGCGAATGCTCGGTGTCGAACAGCATCCAGTCGAAACCGGACCCGGCCATCGCCTCGGCGACATACGCGCCGGGAAGGCTGCACCACAGGCCGATCTGCTGGCGCCCTTCGAGCAGCGCCTGCTTGAAGTGATTGTGCGGGAGCAAGTCCGCGCTTCGGCGACGTTCGTCTTCGTTCGGCATATAAATCTCCCAGTGCATTCACTCAGCGTCTGTCAGCAAACAAGCGCCCTATCTGTCATTGCGAGCGTCAGCGAAGCAAACCAGGGGTTCCAACTGCGGCTTAGTCTGGGTTGCTTCGCTGTCGCTCGCAATGACAACCTGCCGGACGGCGCGACCTCGGTCGTCATTTGATCGGCGGCCGGGGCAATATCCCCTCGCCCGGCTCCATGACATAGGTGTAATCGAGAGAATACCAGGGCGCGCGGATTGTCGGGCCCGAGGGATGCCGCTCGTCGTGGCGCACATAGTCGCCGAGCAGCGCCCGGGTGACGCCGAATTGCGGGTCGACTTCGATATTCGGGTCCATGGGATCGTAGACCTGCGAGATCAGCACCTTGAATCCGGGCTTGAAGATCAGCGCATGCAGATGCGCGGGCCGATTCGGCTGCCGATGTTGCGTGTTGAGCATCCGCCCAACGACGCCGTCGATCGGGATGGGATAGCCGACCATCTTGACCGTGCTGAACCAGAAGCGCCCTTCACTGTCGGTCGCGAATTTGCCGCGCAGGTTCATTTCGGCTTGTTCCGGGTCCTGATTCTCGTAAAGGCCGACAGGCGAAGCGTGCCAGACGTCCACTTCGGCGCCGGCGATCGGTTCCCCGGCTCTGTCGACGACGCGCGCGGTGACGAAGAGCGGATCGCCTGGAGTATCGGACCGGACGATCGTGCCGCCGTTGGCGACTCGCGGCGAGTTAAGTCGCCAGAACGGACCCAGCACCGATTGCGAGGTCTCCGTGGCGCCGCCCTCGCCATTGTTGAGGAGGCAGACGAGCGAAGAGACGCCGAGCGAGCCGGCCATCAGCACCAGCTCGTTATGCGTATCGGAGGTCAGCTTGCCCATTTCCTCGAGGATCGCGGCGGCCTCGCGAAACTCGACCTCGGTCAGCCGCACTTCGCGAACGAAAGCGTGCAGATGCGTGACGAGAGCGACCATGATCTCCCGAAAGCGCGGGTTGTCGGCCCCTTTCATCGCCGCCACGGCGTCCAACGTCACTTCGTCCAGCGTCCTCATGATCATGCCGACCTCCCGTCTGTCATGCCCTCCCCGGACTTGATCCGGGGACCGAGCCGGGCATCCACGCGGCGCTTGCGCTGATTGTCTGCGGACGTCGGCCTTGGATGCGCGGGTGGAGCCCGCGCATGACGCAGCTGAAAGCGTAGTGCTTATATTTGGGCGGCGCCTCAATGGTCAAACCGAAAGCCGGAAGCCAGTGCTGTTGAACTTCCGCCTCGTTCTGCATAATCTGAAAACGCAGCCCGGGAGGATCGAACATGAGCCGGATCGTCTACGTCCTGAACGGGCCGAACCTGAACCTGCTGGGCAAGCGGCAGCCGCACATCTATGGGCATGAGACGCTCGCCGACGTCGAAGCCGAGTGCCGCCGGACGGCTGCCGATCTGGCGCTCGAAATCGTCTTCCATCAAAGCAACAGGGAATACGAAATCATCGATTGGATCCACGAGGCGCGCGAGCGCGCCGGCGGCATCGTCATCAATCCGGCGGCGTTCACCCATACGTCGGTGGCGATTCTCGACGCGCTGAACGCCTGCGATATTCCGATCATCGAAGTGCACATCTCCAATGTGCACAAGCGCGAAGCGTTCCGGCATCATTCCTATGTTTCGACCGTTGCGTCGGGCGTCATCGCCGGATTCGGCACGCAGGGCTATCCCCTGGCGCTGCAACGGCTCGCGCGCCTGATCGACGATCCGAAACACTAGCTCGGGCGGGACCGTCCCGGTGCAGTTGGATAGGCGCGGCGACGAAGCTGAAGGCGTAACGCTTACGTTTGGGCGTCGCCCGAGTATGAAAAGGACTTCGCGAAATGATCACTGGCGAAACCATTCTGATCGCGCATTTCGGCTATCCCACCAAGACGTTCAAGGCGCCGATGATCTACAATCCCTATTTCGACAAGATCGGGGTCAACGCCGTGGTCATACCGATGGGGGTGAAGGCGGAGGACTACGCCGAGGTTCTGAAGGCGGCGTTCAAGCTCACCAACATACGCGGCGCGCTCGTGACCATGCCGCACAAGGTCACGACAGTCGGGCTCGTGGATGAAGTCTCCACGACCGCGCGGATCGCCGGCGCGTGCAACGCGATCCTGCGCCGCCCCGACAGCACGCTGGTCGGCGACATGTTCGACGGCGAGGGTTTCGTGCGCGGCGTCGCTCGCAAGGGCCGGCGCATGAAAGGGGCGAGCGCGCTGGTCGTCGGCTGTGGCGGCGTCGGCTCGGCGATCGCCGCTTCGCTCGCAGCGGCGGGGGTCGCGCGGCTTGGCCTGTTCGACGCCTTTCCCGCTTCGGCCGAGGCGCTGGGGTCGCGGCTGCAAGCGCACTATCCCAAGCTCGAAGTCACGACTGGCTCCAACGATCCGAGCGGCCACGAGATCGTCGTCAACGCCACCCCGCTCGGCATGAACGAGGGCGACCCGCTGCCGATGGACGTCGAGCGGCTGTCCGCTTCGACATTTGTCGGCGAAGTCGTGATGAAACAGGAGATGACGCCGTTCCTGCGCGCGGCCCAGGCGAAAGGCTGCGCGATCCAGATCGGCGTGGACATGCTGTTTGAGCAGATCCCCGCCTATCTCGAATTCTTCGGCTTTCCTTCCACAACGCCCGACGAACTACGTGCGGTGGCCAGCCTCAGTTATTAAGATAGATTGATTACCCGCGCGATGCCCGCGCGGAGTAGTGTCCCTTCCCCCCTCGCGGGGGAAGGTGTCATTGCGAAGCAATGACGGATGAGGGGGATCGAGCGAAGCGAGATGGCTCTGATCGATCAACACGATCGCCAGCGACAGGCGTTTACAGGCGCATCCCTGGCCCCACGCAGCCATCTCGCTCCGCTCGGCCCTTCGGGCCACCCCGCAAGGGGGAAGGAGCGCTAACTAATCGTGCGGACGCTCCTCGGCGAGATGGGTGAACCAGTCCGCAACGGCCAGCAGCAGCGCGGACGCGACGAACACGCCGAGCACGCCTGCTTGCCACGCGAGTTGGCGGTCGGTTTCGTGTTCGATGTTCATGTAGGTCTCGAGCAGTTTGATCGCCGAGATCGCGACGATCGAGGCCATCAGCCTCAGTTTGAGCTCGCTGAAATCGATGTTCGCCATCCAGCTCGGCCAGCCGGGATGCGCGTCGGTGTCGACCCGCGAGACAAAGTTCGCATAGCCAGAAAAGATGACGAGCACGACCAACGACGCGGTCAATGTCAGGTCGACGATCCCCAGCGCGCCGAGAATTACCTCCTCTTCGGTGTCGGTCAAGAATTCCACGGAGAGAGAGTAGGCCCGGACGCTGACCTTTTCGAGCAGCTCGAGTAGAGCGACGACCAGTGCTATGTAGAACGGCGCCAGCAGCCAACGGGACGCGAAGAGCAGAATTTCGAATGTCCTGATCACGTGCCCCCCCCTTTGCGCGCGGCCGTGGCGCGCGTGGCGCGGGCCGGCCGTGCGAAACGAGCGCGTGCGATGCCCGGCGATCGCAACTATCTGCGCGGAGCGCGGTAGACAGCCGGCCGCGCAGGGGCGCTGCGCCATCAAAGCCCCGCGCGAAGCACGCGTCCAGCCACCGCGTCGAGCTTGGCGACGAGCCCCGGGTCGCGCGCGCTCGGATGGGTCATGATCGCGCCGTCCAGCGCGCGATCGGAGCCGGCGGGACACGCCTCGTGCTCAGCGGGGAAATCGGCGAGCACGCGCGCGACCAGGGCGTTGGCGCGGGCGGCGTTTTCGCGCGCCACCTTCATGACCGAGGCGACGTCGACGGGACCGTGCTCTTCGTGCCAGCAATCGTAATCGGTGACCATGGCGATCGTCGCGTAGGAGATTTCCGCCTCGCGAGCGAGCTTGGCCTCAGTCGCCGCGGTCATGCCGATGACGTCCGCGCCCTGCGCCTGATAGAGGAGCGATTCGGCGAGCGTGGAGAATTGCGGGCCTTCCATGCAGACATAGGTTCCGCCGGATTGAAACGCGATGCCCTCCGCCTCGGCGGCCGCGGCGATGCGCTG
>Ga0209773_10000491_pt1 | contig 13057 bp, 7 predicted proteins | sample BogFormECP14_OM1_FD_188244 | JGI IMG/M metagenome (GOLD analysis project Ga0209773, IMG submission 188244) | Bog forest soil microbial communities from Calvert Island, British Columbia, Canada - ECP14_OM1 (SPAdes) (version 2) | ecosystem: Environmental > Aquatic > Freshwater > Wetlands > Bog ... | reverse complement strand
TGAAATCGCTCGCTTCACGCGCCGACCAGAGCAACCATCCCGACGAGCCCTTGCGGCTCAAGGAGATTTAGATCGAAATGGCACAAGCAAAACTGGCAAACGGAAGTGGGCCCAAGCCCATCGGACACTCCTCAACTTCGGCCCCGAAGAAAGGTGACCGGAAAAAGGATGAGTCTGCATGGCCGCTCCGGAACAGGAGCAAATCGAAGTTAGACAAACTGGTTTGCCGCTACTGCGGGAGCGACGATCTGGCTGCGAGTTTCATCAAGCGGCGAGATCGCAGATGCCGCAAGTGTTTCAGCAAACGTTATGGATCAGCGGCACCGCCGCGGAAGGCGAAGGTCAAGAAATAGTTTCGCCGCGTGGGAAGAAGGACCGGGCCCGAAATGGCTCGGGCCTTCCCGTCTCGGTAATCAGTATATGGCAAACCTCTTCAGCCGATCGATCGCAGGGCAATGAACCAGATCGCGCTTTACCGCCACCTCGATTGGCCCGGGTCGCTTCGAGCGTCATCTTCGAGCCGGTAGCGCGTCCTCAGAGTGACTAAGTGGATAGGGCTCGACCAAAGGACGGCTGCGGCGGGCTGGCTATGCTCCCAGCACATCGAGCAAGGCTTTGGCATCTTTCAGGTCGGCGGTGTCGAAGCCTTCGGTGAACCAGCTGTAGATCTCAGCTAGCATCGTGTACGCTTCGTGGCGCTTGTGCTGTTTCGCGAGCAGCCGCGCGAGGCTGGTCGTCGCGCGCAACTCCCACGACTTTGCTCGCTGGCCGCGCGCAATTTCGATAGCGCTGCGAAAACATTCCTCCGCTCGCGCGGCATTCGACTCGTCTTGTATCAGCAGCAATTCGCCCTTCAGACGATGAACCTCCGCCTCATAGGCTTGTTCGCCAGTTTCCTCGATGAATGAAAGCGCCTTCTCCATCGTGCGATCAGCCTCTTCAAACTTTTCCGTCATACCAAGGGCCAAGGCCAGCCCGCCCAGCCATATAGAATTGGCCACTCTTGATCCTCTGGCCCAGTAGGATTCCAACGCGTCTTTCAGCTTCAAGATGCCCTCTTGGCCGTTCTGCGCGACTAGGGCGCCGCAGATGTGGACTCCGCTGATTGCCTCCCACAAGCGGAGTCCGTGCTCGTTCGCCAAAGCTAACCCTGCTTCCGCCCGCGCTAGGCCCATCCGTGCATCACGACAGAGGAAGTGGACACCAGCCGCATGACTTAGAGACATTGCCAGACTGCTTGGGTGGACCAAGGCCAGTTCCTGGGCCAGAGCCAGCATACGCTGAATTCTCTCAAGTGCCTGGTCCGGATATCCTAAGCACCAGAGGGTCAAACCCCAATATCCGAGGGCACCTGCTGCAGGATCGGGTTCGTAAACGAAAGCTAGAGTTCGGTGCTGCCCGGGGTCAAAGAGGGCTATGGCTTCTTCGAAGTGCGTATGGGCAACTGCAAACTCACCCAACCAGAATGAGGCTCCTCCCATGAGGGTATGAGCTACGTGGAGGCCGGTCGGATCATCGCCGCTCTCGGCCCGGACGAGAAGATCTTTGGCGACTTCTCGCGCCGTCTCATGTTCCGCGCGGTTCCAGTGGAAGAGTGTTAATTCGAACTGTGCGGGGAAGAGCCGTGGGACATCAGCGACCCGATGGCACAGTTCCACCGCACGACCACAGGCGGTTCCCACTTCCAGAGAGGCGTCGCCCCTTGCAGCGACCAGTTGTGGTAGAAGAGCGGTTTGCAATTCCAGCTCCTGCCGATCGCGTTCCAGCGTATCGGGCAAACCACCAAGCAGATTCAAGCCCAATGTCAAGAGCTCGATTGCTTCCGTATGAGCTGAACGTCGCAACGCTTGCTGGCCCGCGAGATGCAAATAGACCACCGCCTTCCAGGTGTTTGAAGTCTGCGAGTAATGATGGGCGAGCTCGGCGTAACGATCCTCCAGCGTGTTGGAATAAATCCGCTCGATTGTCTGGGCCGCCTCGAGATGGAGTCGCCGATGACGCGCCACCGATAGCCGCGTCAGTATGGCTTGGCGGATCAGCTCGTGAGAGAACTCGAACCGGGCTTCCGGGCATTGCGTGCTCGAGCGGATAAGACCAACTCTATGAGCTTCGTCCAGGCAATCCAGCAGCGCATCCGCCTTCGTGCTGGTCGCGGCTTCAAGAAGCTCGAAACTAAAGGAGCGTCCGATCACTGCCGCCAGCGCAAGAATCTTGCGCGTGGCTTCGCCAAGCCGTCCAAATCGTCGCCCAACTACCAGACGCACGTTGCGTGGCACCTCCAGCTCCTCGATATTCAGTTCCGGGCGAAACTGGCCGGCGCGATCGTACAGTCGATTCTCTTCCGCCAGATGGCGGAACAATTCCTCCACGAAAAATGGATTGCCCTCGGTTTCCTCATGCATCTCGCTTACCACGGCCGTAGGTGGCACCCGACCACTGAGGCCTCGCAGCATTTGCGCGACTTCGCTTGATGGAAGTCCTTTGAGCCTGATCTGAGTCGCGAGCCTTGCGCGGATCAGATCTTCCAGGGTCTTCGAAAGGCCGGGGCTGATGTCGATTTCGTTCTCGCGATAGGTAGCGATCATCAAGAGCGGCAACTCCGAATGTCTCTGCGACAGGTGATTGATCAACGCCAGGGTGGAATCGTCGGCCCAATGGAGGTCTTCCAGCACCAGCATTGTCGGCTGCTCTCGGCTGCGGCGAGCGATGAAGTCACTGAAGCTGTTGAAGAGCTGGCGACGAGCCTGCTCTACGGCTAACTCCATCGGCAACGGCAGATCGGGAATGATGCGCTTCAGCCTCGGCAGCAGGCGGCCCAGTTCGGGCCCTTCTTCTCCTATCGCTCGGCGCAGATCGTCCGGGCTTTGCCATCGATCGACCCAACTCTCCAGGATTTCAACAAACGGTAAATAGGGAACCGCGTCTTGCTCGGAGCAGTGGCCGACAAGCACCGCCACGCCGTTTTTCTCGGCTTCGAGCGATATCTCTGCGCACAAACGAGTCTTGCCGATGCCCGCTTCGCCGGAAATCAGGCAGATCCGACCGCGGCCTGAAGTAGCGTCTGCCAGCGCGCCGCCTAACTCAGAAATTTCGTGTTCGCGCCCGACGAATGAAGTCTTTTGCGCTTGCCCCGCGAATGAAGATTTCAGCGCCTTTGGCGGAGTCGACCCGTGAACGGGCTCGAGCTTAACCTCCGCGATGAAGCGATACCCGCGGCCCTGCACCGTCTCAATGAAGCGCGGCGTCTGAGCGACGTCGCCTAGGGCCTTGCGCAGCTCGCGCACTGAGTGGGCGGGCATCGAGTCGCTGACCGATACGTCCGGCCAGATCGCGTCGAGCAACGCGGCCTTCGTTACCAATTCGCCGGGGTGTTCGGCCAAGTGCCGCAAGACCGCAAAGGTTTTGCGTCTAAGGCGGATCTCCCGGTTTCCCCGCCACAACTGCTCGTTGTTCGAATCAAGCCGGAAGGGCGGAAAGAAACGTAATTCCGCAGCCACGCCCTATCGATTAGCAAGGATTGTAAGCAAATTACAGGGGAATTGTATCAACCTTTCATGACGTCGCGCCGTACCGAAGCTATCGTCCGCGCATCGTTCCGTGTTCTTCGCTCACTCGTTGTGAGCGCCTGATTTCACTCGATGAACGCGGGGAAAGGCTCGAAACGATCTATCCGGGAGGAAAAGCTTATGGAGTCGTCGAAGATCAGAGTTAAAAAGCTACTCACAATCATGTGTGCGGGTTTCGCTTTGCTCATGAGCCTGCGCCCTGCGTTTGCAACTGGTCCGAACCTGATCCACACCGAGGCCGTCGGGCAAATTACGATTACCCCGCCTACCTTCGGCGGCCCAACGGTTTGCGACCCCACTACCGGGGACGGCCCATTCTACACTCTCAATGGCACTGCCTCAGGCCGCAATAACCCACTGGGACCGTTCACTGCCTCGTTGAGCGCGATGGTTTTATTATGTGCAGCTACACCGAACGGTGCTCATGACGCCAGCGGAAAACCGACCGAATTCTGTTACCCCGAGTTAGGCACTGAAACTGACACCTTTGCCGATGGCAGTACTTTGACCAGCGCCTTTCAAGGACTCAGTTGCTGCGCTGACGAGACTTGTAATCCAGCAGGACTGCCGTCTGTGAACCATGATTCGAGTGTCATCACACAAGGGACCGGAAGACTGGCCGGCGCTTCTGGTGGAACGTCGTGGAGCGATAACTTTGCCACTTTGTCCGGACCTCTACTGATGCATGCAGAGGGAGTGCTGCAACTGCCCGACAGCTCAAACCAATACTGACTGGGAGTTATAGTCTGATCCAAGGAGAAAAAAGATGAACACGCCTCTTGGCGCGATCGAGAAAAGGAGAAACGCCATGATCGTATGTCGCCGGCTTTTCGGCTTCCTGGCGGCGACTATCGCGGTGCTTGTAACTTCGATTGCCGCGAGCAGCTTGCTCCTCGGGCCCGCAATGGCAAAGCCAGCACCAAGCTATACCGTCACCGACCTCGGCACGTTGGGCGGAACATATAGCTATGGATATGGCGTTAACAATGCGGGGGTGGTGACGGGCGGGGCGGCGACCCCGAATCAGATCGGCGGCTTGGCCGAAACCGCCTTCCTTTGGCATCGCGGCTCCATAACCGACCTGGGCACACTGGGGGGACCGGAATGCCCCACCTGCAACAGCGAGACTGGCCCACCTAACGCAAGGGACGAGGTGCCGATTTTTTCCGATACAGGCAAGGTAGATCCGAATAATGAGGACTTTTGCGCTTTCGGCACTCACCTACAATGTCTCGGGGCCATTTGGCAAAATGGGATCCTTACGGCGCTTACCACCTTGGTGGGCGGCAACAACGACAGTGCCTTTGGGATCAACAATCAAGGCGAGGTAGTCGGGTGGTCGGAGAATGGCACTCACGATTCAACCTGCTCCCCCTCAACGCCTTTTCAAGTTCTCCGTTATGAACCCGTGAAATGGGGACCCAACGGCGAGATCCATGAACTCCCTCTGCTCGGCGGCGACACCGTAGGATTCGCCTTTGGGCTCAACGACAACGGCGAGATCGTCGGCTCGACAGGTTTGTGCTCGAACACCACTCTACCTCCTATAGTCCCGGCTGGGCAGCACGCCGTGCTGTGGAGAAAGGACGGCTCGGCGATTGACCTCGGCAACCTGGGCGGCCCGCCCAACAACGTTGCTACCAGTATCAATAACCGAGGTGAAGTGGTTGGGACGTCGGTGTCATCTAAAGACGACAACATTCACGCCTTCCTGTGGACCCAGGATACGGGCATGCAGGACCTCGGCACGCTTCCCGGGGCCGTTGTGACCGCGGCCCCCTGCTGTAACTCCATTAACGACAGGGGCGAGGTGGTTGGCTTTTCGATAGACGGGAGCGGGAACATTCGCGCCGTCCTGTGGCAAGACAAAGTGGAAATGGATCTCAACACCCTCATCCCGGCAGACTCGCCGTGGTATCTGCAGCAAGCTTCTTCAATCAATGATGTTGGAGAGATCGTGGGCTCGGGCTTGATAAATGGCAACGTTCACGCATTCCTGGCTACCCCTAGTAGGTGAGAGGACTCACGACAGGGAGCAATGCAAGGATGAGACACGTGGGATAAGAGCCGGAACTGGTCGGAGCGCGGGTTTCATCGGCGTTAGTACACTCACGCCACCGGCGCCCCAGAGCCGGTTCCTGCTTCCATCCATGCCGTTGGCGGGAGGCAATGAAGCTGAATAGTTCAGTAATTGCTCTGAGCTGCATCTGGCGGCAAGCAGACTGCTAGCCGCCAGATCGCCGGACTTATGGAAGCCGTTCGATATTGAAACGGCGCGAAGCGGGGATACGAAGAGTCGCGTTCCCAACCGGCCTGATCCGCTCGCCGGACTACACGGCGAGTCAGACTGAAGATTCGCGCCAGCCCGATGGCGCTCCATAACGCAAGTCCAGGCTGTTGGGAGAAATTTCAGCAGCCTGCGCCTTGTGGATTGAGGCCGCTAGGCGCTCAACTCGTCGAGGAACGCTTTCGCGTCCTTCAAGTCAGCGGTATCGAAGCCCTCGGTGAACCAGCCGTAGATCTCGGCGAGGATTGCGCGGGCCTCATCGCGCTTGCCTTGATTTTCAAGCAGGTGGGCGAGACTAAGTGTTGCACGTAGCTCGAATGATTTTGCACCGTGCCGCTGAGCGTGTTCGACTGCGGATCTGAAACAGCTTTCGGCCTCTGCTGCGTTGGTCACATCCTGCAAGAGAAGCAGCTCCCCTTTCATACGTTGAAGTTCGAGGTGACTGGAAAGTTCTCCACTAACGCGCACACTCGCGAGTGCGTCCTCTATCAGTCTCAGTCCCTCCCCGCTCCGTCCCGTCTTCGCATAAGCTAACGCCAATGTGCCCCTGAGACGCCCGACACCCACCTTTAGTCCGGTAGCTTCGACGGCTTTCAACCCCTCCTCGAGAAGCGGGATCCCTTTTACCTCCTCGCCAGATTGGATAGCTGCTACGCCCAGCTCTTCTTTGCACGCAGCCGCCCAGAGAGGAAACCCGTGCTCAGTCGACAGAGCGATTCCAGCCTCAGCCATTCTTCGCGCCTGCTGAGGGTCTCGCCGCATGGTGTGCGCCCCGGCGGCGTGGGCGAGTGCCATTGCGACACTACTTACGTGAGATCGTTCTTGGGCTATAGCCAGGGCGCGTTGCGTTCTTTGAATGGATTTATCTGGATAGCCCAACATCCACAGCGGCAAGGCTGAATACCCGGTGAAGCCGGCGCCAAAGTCCATTCCATGGCGGAACGCGATATGCCTTTGCCGCGGCGGGTCAAAGTGTGCAAGCGATTGATCGAAGTGTGAGCTAGCAACTGCCAGGTCACCCAGCCAAAACGCGCCTATCCCAAAAAAACCGTGAGCTGCGAAGAGCTGATCCCGATCGTTTGAGGCTTTGGCCAGGTCGAGAAGATGCTTCGCTATCTCCTGAGCAGTTTGAAGCTGCCCGCCGACCATATACGAGAGAAACAGTCCTTCCTGCGACCAGAAGTGTCCTGAGGTCTCGCCCAATTTCTCGCTCAGTGCGGCGCCCCGACTGTATGCGGCTTCCGTTTCCGGAGAAGCATCTCCTTTGGCCTCCATCAACGAAGGTCCAAGAGCCGTCTGCAATGCAAGTTCCTGCCGGTCGCGTTCGGGCGTTTCCGGGAGCGTCTTCAGCAGATCCAGACCCTTCTTCAAATTGCTGATCGCCTCCAGATACGCTGAACGCTGGCTCGCCTGCTGTCCCGCCAGAGTAAGGTACTTCATCGCTTTCGCTATGTTGGCGCTGTTCGAGTAGTGGTGCGCCAACTGATTGACGTGCGCGTCGAGACGGTCGGCGAAAAGGGACTCTATAGCCTGAGCGGTCCGCTCGTGCAGCGCCTTGCGCTTATCGGTGAGCATCAGCGAGGCAGCGACATCGTGCGTTAGCGCATGCTTGAAGTTGTACTGAATGTCATCGGCGATGAGTTGCTCGAAGATGAACTCCCGCTTTTCCAACTCGGCCAACATCGGGATGATCACCGAGTCCGGCTGGCCGCTCACTTCGGTCACCAGTCGCACCTGGAACTCATTGCCGATGATGGCGAGCGTCTGGAGGAGCTGCTTCTCATCAGCCGGCAGGCGATCGATACGCGACGCCAGGATCGCTTGTACGTTGGGCGGTATTTGGAGTTGACTCGGCGACCTGGTCATTTTTACCTGGCCGTTGCGAACCAAAGCGCCCTCTTCAAAAAGCTCCTGAATGGTCTCCTCGATGAAAAAGGGATTGCCTCCAGTGCTCTCCATGATCAGACGCCGCAGCGACTGAACCTCCTCCGCATCCCCCAGCAGAGCCGTGAGCATCTCAGTGGCGCTCTCACTCTCGAGCGGCTGCAGACGCAGCTGGGTGTACGAGGCTTGGTTGCCCCACTCGTGCCGATACTCGGGGCGATAGTTAACCAGAAATAGCACCTTGGACGAACCGATAGATTCGGTAAGCAGATTGAGCAGCGCTTGAGTTTCCGAATCGATCCAATGCAGGTCTTCGAAGATGATCATCAGTGGGAGATTGAGCGATTCGCAGAGCACGATACGTCTGATCGCGTCGAGCGTCCTACGCCGTCGCGTCTGCCCATCCATCTGCGCCAATGGATCGTTACCCTCGCTCAGTTCGAGCAGGCCATAGAGGTACGGCAGTGTGTCTTCCAGCGCGCGGTCGAGGGTCAAGATCTTTCCGTTCACTTTCTCACGTCGCTTGCGCGTATCGTCGGAGCTGTCGATTCCGAAGTAGGTGTTGAGCAAGCCGATGACCGGCAGGTAGATGCTCGCTTTGCCGTGCGAGACGGAAAACGCCTCAAGCACAGACCAACCGCTCTGATGGCGGGCGCGGAATTCATAGAACAGCCGGGACTTGCCGATGCCGGCCTCCGCCACTGCTGCCACGATCTGGCCGTGGCCACCCTTCGCCAGTTCCGCCGCATTTCTCATCGCGTCCATTTCGGGCTGGCGTCCCACGAACTTGGTCAGCCCACGGCGCGCCGCGCGCTGCAGCGGCGTGCGCAGCGGACCAAGACCGGTCACTTCATGCACGTGGACCTGTTCGGTAACGCCCTTGACCCGGGTCGGTCCCAACGACTTGAAGAGGAAGTACCCTTCGCACAGCTTGCGGACCTGCTCGGTCGTCGCGATCGAGCCGATCGGCGCCAGCGCCTGCATCCTCGACGCCAGGCTCATCGAATGACCGATCGGCGTATACTCGGTGTGGGCGTCATCTGTCTTAATCGAACGCACCACCACCTCGCCCGTGTTCACACCCACACGCGCTTCGATCGGCGGATGGCCCGCTTCGCGCAGTCGCGTTGAGTAACGCTGCATCTCGTCCTGGATCCGCAGCGCCGCGTAGAGCGAACGTTGCGGATGATCCTCATGCGCGGCCGGCGCCCCGAAGATCGCGAAGATGCCGTCGCCGGTGGACTGTACAATGTAGCCGTCATAGCGACGAACCGCATCGATCATCAGTTTGAGCGCTGGATCGACTATTGCCCGCGCCTCTTCGGGATCGATGTCCTCCATCAAGTCCATCGAGCCCTTGATGTCGGCGAACAGCGCTGTGACCGTTTTGCGCTCGCCATGCATCGCCGTGGCGTCATCAGATTCCCGCAATGTAAGAGGCCGGCTGGCCGGCTCCGGTTTGGCGCCGGCCGGGCCGAGTGCAGCCGCACATTGCGCGCAAAATTTCGCATCAGGCGCGTTCAGACGACCACACTTTGGGCACGCCCGATTGAGTGGGGTCGCGCACTGATTGCAGAATTTCGAGTCCGCGTCGTTCTCGACGCCGCACCTCGTGCAACGCATAGCGACTACCCTCTCGCAGGTAGTGAGCCAAGTATCGCGACTGGACGGGCCAATTGAAAGACGCGAACATCAGGGCGCCACCGGTGCGGCACGAAATGCGCGAAAAACCGCTCGATCCAGATCGATCGCATCATTGCGTCCCGAGCAACTCTCGAACCCCGCCTCGAACAATTTCGAGGAGAGAGAATTGAGTTGCTCTGCCCTCCTAGAATAGGCGGATACGAACTCAGGCCTTCATCCGCTATTCGGCTTCAGAAAATTCCAAGCGTCACACGAGCGATCCAAGCGAACCGGAGAGAACGAAGGCGGCGCCGAATCTGAGGCGAACATATTCTCTTCTGCGCTGATGCCTGTTTCGGACCGAATAGTGGGCCAAACTCGGGCCGAATCCTTCTCATCGAAGCGCTTGTGGCGCCGAGGGTTCGAATCCGCCCCTCTCCGCCATTCAGTTTGGCATGTTTCCCTACATTATGGAGAAGCGACGGAATCGGCACGTGACGCGCGAATAACGCGCGGCCGTGGAAGCGGAGACAGGCCACGGCCGCGCAAAATGCCGATTCAGCACGATTTGTCTCTGTAGCGAAGGAATTCGGTGCCACGAGGAAAGTGCGTTCGGGCCGATTAATCGCCTTGAATTGCCCTAGTCCGAAAGGAGCTTCTGCTGCGCATCCCATTCGACCGGGAAAGTAGCGTGATCCTTCAAGCGCTCGGCAGAAAGTCCGATAGATTGTCGCCCCACGCAAATCGATTCAACTATCGCCGGCGCCAGGAGTCCGAGCGGGACCACATGGCGTACATAGCTATCGCTGAGACCCTCTCTGTCCGCGATCTGTTTGGTTGAAACGGCTCTTCCGGACGCTAGCTCACCAAACCATTGGTAGCCTCGGACCAATGCTCGAAGCAGAGCAGGGTCCGTCCGGGAAGCTGTGACCGCTTCTCCTGGAATCACCAACCGGGTTTCGACGCCACGACGTCTCAACTGCATAGGGATCACGCGGGCCATTCGAAGGTCTGCTCCGCCATGCGGGAATTGATCGGGCCGGAGCATCGCGCCAAGGTTCAGGGTGATCTGCATACCATCTCGCTTTAGCTCAACTCGCTCGATTATTGTTTCGGACTCCTCCATCGTCTCGATCTGTCGGAAGGATCTTACTTTGCCATCGATCGCCTCGACCGCCTGCTTCAACTCGGATGCAGAAAGGCCCCGGGTTTTGAGAGTAGAGGCCAGCGCGCCGCGATCCGAGAGCATCTGTAGCGCGGCGGCGGTCACGGCTTCTTCGGCTCGTCCCGCTGGAAGGCGCCACCCGCGGTCGTCTGGCATTTTGGATCCTCTGACGAGCCGCTTCGAGACGAAGTAGCGGTAACGGAGCTCTCCTTTTTTTGCCCAACATGAATAGAGCGGCTCGCCGTTCTCATCGAACAGTCTGCCCATTAGCAGACCGGTGGTTCTGCTGACTGCCCCTCCGCGCGGATGAGCAGCTTTTGCATTGAGCATCTCCTGGACTCGCTGCCACACGGCCCGCTCGACTATCGGTTCGTGCTGACCCGGGTAGATCGCTTTCTTGTGTCGGATCTCGCCCACATAAATCGGGTTCGCGAGAAGGTGATAAAGCGCACCTCGGCGGAACCGGAACCCGCAGTGCCGTGCACCTCCTTTCGATACCCATTGCTTTGAGACTATCGACCTACGGTCGAGCTCTTCTCTGACTCGACGAAGGGTCTTCAGTTCGAGATAGAGCTGGAATATCAATCGCACCGTCTCGCCTTCCGCCGCGTTTACGACCAGGCGATGATCGCTAAGGTCGTATCCAAGTGGCACAGTGCCTCCCATCCACATTCCTTTCTGCTTGGAAGCCGCAATCTTGTCGCTGATGCGTTCGCCCGTTACCTCGCGTTCGAACTGGGCAAACGAAAGCAACACCATTCAGGGTTAATCGGCCCATCGACGTGGTGGTGTTGAACTGCTGGGTGACCGCAACAAAGGAAACTCCCTCGGCATCGAAAATTTCTACTATCTTCGCGAAATCAGCCAGGGAACGAGTCAGTCTATCGACCTTGTAGACGACGACCACATCGATGCGTTTTTCTTTGACATGATCGAGTAGAGCTTTGAGGGCAGGCCGATCCATCGTCGCGCCGGAAAACCCGCCGTCGTCAAATGCGGTTTTGACCGATCGCCAGCCCTCGCCGGCCTGACTCTTGACGTATGCTTCGCAGGCTTGGCGCTGAGCATGCAGCGAATTGAAATTCTGCTCGAGCCCTTCCTCGGAAGATTTCCTGGTATAGATCGCACAGCGTTTGGGAGTGCCGTTACTTTGAGCCATGACTCGCCTCCTGCGCTCGCTTACCGCGCAAGCCAAAGAACAGTGGACCGTTCCAATGTACCCCGGTGATCAGGCGGGCAACTTCAGTGAGTGAGCGGTAGCGCTTTCGTTTGTACAGCACGCCCTGATCCAGCACCCTCACCTCGTGCGCAGTGCCGTGCCAGTCGCGCACCAGAACCGTTCCCGCAGACGCCGCTTTCGCCGGCTCGAGTTTCAGCGGTTGTCCGCATCGCGCGTCGTTGCCCAAGCGCACCAGGAGTCTGCGAGTGGATGGTTTGAGTCCTCCGCGAGCTTGCTCCTGGATTCGATATGCCACCGCTCGGGTCAGCAGTTCGCGGCTGACGCGATGCGGTGGCTCGGAACCGTATAGAGCTCGCCATTGTTGCTTCAGAACCTTAATCGGAGACGACTCCAGCGAAGCCAGTTTCAGCGAGACTGTCTCTGGCGAATTGGAAATTCTCTTGTCTTGCATGCGTTGCCCCTCCTCCTTTCGGGCAGACACACACATGGCTCTTCGGTGGGCACGCAGCCAGTCATTCGCCCGAGATTCCTCAAGAGAAGAGACTTTTGTCGAGCCAACCGAGAGAAGAGCCGAATGCAAGGCGAACAGATTCTCTTCAGCTCAGATGCTTTAGTCGCGCCAAATGGGTGCGCCAAGACTGGGCAGAATTCATCCCAAAAATCGCCCGACGTCGGGGTTCGAATCGACCCCTTCGCCGCCAGGCGAGTCTTTATCTTCGGGACCTCTCAAATTCTCTAGATAGGTGTGGCGTCATCTGCTCATCTTGACAGCATCGGAGAAACTGCCTTTTGGGTAATTCGTGCACGACGTGCCTTGCAATTTCTCGGTGGCGAGTAGAGCCGATTTCCACCCGTCTACGTTGACGGACAATAGATCCATTTGCGGATTGGTCTAAACGGTAGGTCTGGAATGCCGTTGAGGTGAATCTTGCCAATATGGACGGCGATAACGGTAGGCTCGATCAGTAGAATTGTTGAAGGCACCCACGTCCTAAATTCTTCGGTCTGGATGAAGGTACAAGAACTCCCTGAGCCAGAACCACACTAGGGCATGTAGAGCATTCAGCGATTGGTGACATTCGTCACAGAGAAAGACCCGTGACGGGTTGCTAGCAACCCGTTCTGCCGTTTGTTTTACCATTCGCTGCTTACCGGGCTTGCCGCACCGATCGCACGTCCCTGCGCGGGTCAAGATACCGGCCCATGATTCAGACAGTCCAGACGATCGAGTCGATGTAGCCATCTTCACGCGGACCGTACCCGATTTCCCGCGCGTGTCGCCAGGGTTGGTTGGTTCTTCTCATAACAATTCAGCAGATAAGTTCAGCGAGCACACTTGAAAACTCGGCCCT
>Ga0209773_10000490_pt1 | contig 13059 bp, 11 predicted proteins | sample BogFormECP14_OM1_FD_188244 | JGI IMG/M metagenome (GOLD analysis project Ga0209773, IMG submission 188244) | Bog forest soil microbial communities from Calvert Island, British Columbia, Canada - ECP14_OM1 (SPAdes) (version 2) | ecosystem: Environmental > Aquatic > Freshwater > Wetlands > Bog ... | reverse complement strand
CCATCCAAATGCGTATTGGCTTGGCCGGGGTGTCGGGGATGAGATGTTCATGAAACTCCCATGCTCCGTGCGGGGTCTTTGGGTTCGAAGGCCACTGCTGGTTGACATAAGTGCCCGAATAAGTGAGAACCCTGTGGTACAGCTCGGGGTGATACCACGCCATGATCAGTGCACACGAGCCGCCGGAGCTGCCGCCCATGGTCGCCCGCCCCTCGGGATCCTTGGTCAGCTTCACGTTGTATTGCTTCTCCACCAGCGGCAACACTTCCGTCTCGACGAACTCTGCATATCGGCCTGACATCGTGTCGTACTCCAGGCCGCGTTCGCTGCCCTGGGCGTCGCCTCCACCATTACCGATTGAGATTGCGATCATCACGGGTACCCGATGCTCGGCGATGAGTTTGTCCAGCGTAGCGAACAATATCTGGTCCGGACCATCCGCGCCCACGATGAATGGGGCCACGCTGCCTGCGACATATTGTTTCGGTATGTAAACAGTCACTTTGCGTGTGTAGGGAGTTGGGTGGCTGGTCGTCACCACAAGCTTCGCCGGATCGGTCGGGTCCGGTGTGCCAAACGTATTGGGCTCACGCGCGATGCCCGGATAAATCTTGCTATTAGCCGAATCCATCGTGAACTCGAACACCGCTCCCTGCGGGACATCTCTGGGCTCAGACGTTTCCGGAGCGATGCCATATGTAGGGCCAATGATGAAGTTCCCATCGACGTTTGCAGGAGCATTCGTATCGTCGGGCAACTCCCTGGCGGCGACATAACCGGAGGTGTGCGGATCGCGGGCAGGCGGCGTTGGGCGCGTTGGGTGTGCAGTTGTTGAAGAGGTCTGGGCCATAGCCAGACACGCGCCGCTTGTCAGGCTGATCGCGAGCGCAATGCCTATGAAAGAAGAATGTTTATTAGAATCAGGTCTCACCGCATTTTCAGGATATGATGCGCGAGTAGGTTTGTGCGAACTTCTGAAGGGGTGCATTCAAAAATGGGACGAAGCCGTCTGAGTCTGCTGATAACTTTCGCCGTGGCCGGGGCGCTGTCCGCGACCACCACCTTTGCGCAATCCGGTCAAACAATCTCTCTTACGGTAGACGCGACCAAAACCCCGCAGAAAATCCTGCACGCCCACATGGTGATGGCGGTCAAACCCGGCCCTCTCACTCTCTACTATCCAAAGTGGATTCCCGGCGAACATGGGCCCGATGGACCCATCGCGAATCTGACCGAACTCAAATTCGAGGCGGACGGGAAAGTCATTCCGTGGCAGCGTGATCTGCTGGACGTATATACATTCCACGTAGATGTCCCCGCGGGAGCAAGGCATCTCGATGCCCGGTATGACTACATTGAGCCTGCAGGCGGCTCGGCAACGGACAAGCTTCTGGTGCTCGAGTGGAATGAAGTTGCGCTTTATCCTGCCGGCATACCAGCCCAGCAATTAATGTACGAGACCACCCTGATCATGCCGGAAGGCTGGAAGTTTGGCACATCCTTGCCAGTAGCAAGTCAATCTGGCAATCAAGTCTCTTTCAAGCCAATTTCGCTCGACCTGCTCGTCGATTCGCCAGTTATTACGGGAGAATATTATCGCTCGATTGACTTAACGCCTCCCGGTGAGCCCATCCACCATGAAATCGACATGGTCGCGGACAGCGAAGCTGCTCTGAACATGAGCCCCGAAATTCAGAAACAGATGACAAATCTGGTTGCCGAGTCGGGCAAGCTTTTCGGCGCGCGCCATTATCGCGACTATCATTTCTTGTTCACGCTCAGCGATCACGTCGCGCACTTCGGTCTTGAGCACCACGAATCGAATGACAGCCGCCTCCCGGAGCGCACTCTGCTCATGCCCAGCGCGGGCATGTCGTTGGGCGGCCTGCTGGCGCATGAGTTTGCACACTCATGGAATGGAAAATTTCGCCGCCCCCTGGATTTGACGGTGCCTTATTACGAAGAACCGATGAAGACGGACCTTCTGTGGGGCTACGAGGGCCTCACCGATTATCTCGGACCAATGTTGGCCGCGCGCAGCGGCTTGTGGACCCAGGACCAATACCACGAATATCTGGCGGCCATCGCGGCGATGCTTGGCCCAGGACGGCCCGGCCGCACCTGGCGCCCGTTGCTCGATACCGCCATCGGAGAGCCGATCCCCGGCTTCGCAAGAGGCTGGCTCAACTGGCGGCGTGGTACTGATTACTACGATGAAGGCGATTTGCTGTGGCTTGAAGTCGCCACCATCATTCATCGCGAGACGCATGGCCAGAAATCCATCGACGATTTTTGCCACGCCTTTCATGGTGGCCCGAATAACGGCCCGGAGGTAAAAACCTATACCTTCGATGAATTAGTTACGGCTCTCAATGCAATCGCGCCATTCGACTGGGCCAGCTTCCTCCACGAAAGGTTGAATTCCACTTCGGCGGACGCACCTGTAGGCGGCATCGAAAATGGAGGCTGGAAGGTAGTCTTCAATGGCGAACCCTCAAAGTTGACGGGACGCCGTGGCAACCCAGGCGACGTCTATTCGATTGGCCTCCAACTCGGCGAAGACGGGACCGTAACTGATTCCATCGTCGGAAGTCCCGCATTCGAGGCTGGCATCTCATCGGGAATGAAAGTAATCGGCGTAAACGGCCGTGTCTATACTCACGATCTGCTCGAGGATGCGATAAAAGCAGCCAAAGACGATTCGAAGCCGATCACGTTGCTCGTCGTCGTAGACGACTACTTCCAGACATCCACCATCAATTATCACGGCGGTGGCCGTTACCCGCATCTGGCGCGTGACGACAGTAAAGCTGATTATCTGGACGACTTAATCAAGCCGAGCGTGGCGACCAAATGACAGCTGAATTTCGCACACGCGGTATAACCGCTTCTTGAGATATTGGCTGTTGGAAGGAGCGCAACATGATGATCTTTGGTGTGTTGACTTCAACAAGCTCATGGATTCAGCTTCAGCAAATCCTGTCGCCTGGCAGCGTAGTTATTTCGAGCTTTACGATGTTTGTTTAAGAGTTCAGCTATTCTCTTGCCGCTCCATGGAGCACTTTGATTGTTTGTCGAAAAGAGAGATGCGCCCAGATAGTTTGTTTCGGATGAAAGATCGGAATCAGCCGCCACGCTCAGGAACTCATGGACGGTCATGCCGGGATAGGCAAGCGTGAGCCACTTCAAGAACCAATCGTAGGCCTGCATGGCATGGTTATGTCGACACGCAAGCTGAAGGTTGCGGAAATATGCCGTCTCGGAATGCGCACGCCGTTTGCGCAACACCTGCAGCCTGCGAAAAATGCGTGGAAGGTAGCGCCAGACAATCCAGAGCAGAATAAGAACGGCGATGCAGTATGGAGCTACAACCCGAATCCAGAATTTGTATCTGGTCCACGGATTGACGTGCCTGAGTTGAGGGACGCCCGCCGCTTCAGGTGGAAGCTCCGCTACATAATCCGTGTTTGCGGTGGCCGTGAAGTGGACTGCGGGCAGGGCAGCCGTAACTAAACGATTCGTGGAAAGATTCCACCACTTCAGCTCGATTGCCGGGAGCGTGTAATCGCCTTCTTTCCGAATAAAGTATTTTGCAGATTGAGTGCGGCGGCCGTAAACAAATTCGCCGCGATCCGTCTTCTGATCCTGAACAATCGGCTCCTCCTGATAAACGCGGATGCCGTTAACGGCTTCGAGAGGCAGAGGCGGAATCAACATAGCCTGCATCTTTGTCGCCGTCACCATGATGGTGCGATCAATAGAATCGCCTGCGCGAAGGTTCTTGAGTGACGGCGACCACTTTTGTTGGATCGTCAGCTGCGTTGTTGGCAGAAAATAGTCGAGATCCTTGGCTGCAGCTGGAACATCCGCGTGGAAGGTCAGAACAGGGAGTGTGAGGTGTGCCACGGTAGCCTTTGGCGGCGCGCTGGCGTAGGGAACTACGATCTCTGCTGGCGGCAGTTGGAAATCTCCGGGTTGCTGTGGGTAGATGGTATAAGTCTCGGTGATACCCGCGTAAGTGACCCCGCTGATCTGTTCATTTGTGTTCTGTGGGCGATCCTGCGGCAATACAACGATGGCGTTTTCGATTTCGAAGTCGGGGAAGTCGGGACTCCCAGTAAAGTAGTTGGGAACGAGCACTGAGACAACCAGGTGTACCGGCTGGCCCGCAAGAATGCCCTTGGCCGGTTCGAGCCGCGCGCGAACAATGGGACTCTGCGCCGCTGCAGACAGAGCAAAAAACAGGATGAATAGAGGAAAGGCGCTCCTCATGGTCGACCCTCCTGTGCCGCCTGCACGGCAAAGCGGCGCCGCAGAAAATCTGCAGGAGTGGTTTGGATGTTGCGCATCCATATTTCGGCCATCTTCTTCGGATCGAGTTTGGTTCGTATCTGTGTTTGCTTGCCCTTCTTGCCTTTTTCGTCGAACTTTATCTGGTCCGGTGGAAGATTCGGTGCGATTTCCTGCTCCTCGTTTTTCTCTTTGTTTTCTGTTTTCGGAATGAGCGATTCGACGAGCGCGAGGTTCTGCTGCGCTTGAGACCAAGGATGACGTCTCGCGAGCGCCTGTTGATATGCCTGTACGGCGTCAGGATATTTGCCCAGGTGCGCGAGCGCATTACCCTGGTTGTACCAGGCCTCGGCCGAATCACTCAGCGCGAAGGCATTCAGTGCATCTTCGTAGTCTCCGGCGCGCGAAAAAGCCAGTCCCTTCCATAGTGGATCCGCAAATTTCGTTGCTGCCTTCTGAAATTCGCCTCTCTCGAAGTAGTAGCGGCCCTGCTGGTCGTGCGTAAGCCATAGGTCCATCCACGAGAAGTGTGATTGATCGGTAGCCGGAGGAAGGATGAACGCTGCCGCAAGAGCGGCGGAGGTCCAGCGCACGGTCCATCCCTTGCGAAACCACAGGACAGCAATGGCGGCGATCGGAATGGTAAGCCAGTATCCTTCGTCGATCCAGCGCGTCTTGCTGTTGCGTTGCTGCACTGCCTGAAGATGATGCTGCACATGGCGCTGTATCCAGTCGATGTCGTCGTCGTTCAGAGTGAGGGTGGTGGCGGGGATGTCGATGCGGCTCAGCGAACGCAGCGCGTTGACGTCGAGTTTGGCGTAGACCCGGCGCCCGAAGTGGTCAGTGAGAAAGCCATTGTCTACGCGTACAGGGCCACCATTGGAAGTTCCCACGCCTATGACAAGAATGTCATTTTGATTGTCTTCTTTCGCAAGGAATTGCTGAAATGCTGGCAATGCGTGGGGCTCAATTCCGTCTGTGACGAAAAGAATGGTACCCGGAACGGATTCATCCTTCAGAAAGTCGTCGATTGCGCGAAGGGCTTTTGCTGTATCTTTTCCTTCGCTTGGCATCAGGGATGTGGAAAGGGAACTGAGATAGAGATCGACTAACGAGTTGTCGGTCGTAAAGGGCAGGACCATGTGCGCCGTGCCTGCATAAACAAACAACGCAGTGCGGCCACCATTTCTCACTTTAAGCAGATCACGCAGCTTCAGTTTTGTGCGTTCCAGCCGAGTAGGTTCGAGATCGATCGCATCCATTGTCTGCGAAAGATCGAGTGCGATGACCAGCGGAGCTTTGTCCTCCGTAAATGGAGGCTGTTCGCGCTTCCAGGTGGGACCGGCAAGGGCGATGGCGCCAAGAAGGATAAGAAGACAAACCATGTGAATGGGGCGGAAGCGCCAGCGCCGTTTACGGGCAACGATCAGGTGATCCAGAAGCTCGGTGTCGATATAACGCTTCCAGCGGGCGCGCACATCATCACGGATGTGAAACGACAGATAAATGATGGGCACTGCCAGCAGCAGCCAGAGCCATTGCGGCCGCAGAAAATGCAGCGATGCCCATTGGTTCATACATGTACCTTGAAGACGTCGGAGGTTGCATCCTCATCGGCGGCGCGGCGGCGCGAAAACAGCCGTAACAACAAGCTGACGATAAGCATGACCAGGTGATAGCCAACGAGCAGAAGCACAGCCGCTGCAAGCGGAAACATAAAGAGTTCGCGTCGCGGCTGATAGCTGAGTGTTTCGAAATTCTGCGGGGTGATTTTGTCCAGAGTTGCATAAGCTTTTTCGAGCTCGACACGATTCTCGCCGTGGAAGACCTGACCACCCGTAGCTTTGGCAATATCAGTCAGCGCGGCATAATCCACTTTGTCTTCGCCTTTTGTCTTAGGATCACCCAGTCCCACGACATGGATCGTAATGTTGTTCTGGTGGGCTATCTCTGCGGCTTTGCGCGGCGGCATGCGGCTTCCGGTGTCATTGCCATCGGTCAGCAGAATCAGCACACGCTGTTTAGCATCGCTGTTGTTGAACTGCTTGATGGCCAGACCAATCGCATCGCCGATCATCGTTTGCGGACCCGCCATACCCGCGTCAGTCTGGCTGAGGATTTTAAGGCACGCATCGTGGTCCAGTGTAAAAGGTGTGACAGGATATGCGGCCTGCCCAAAGACAATCAAGCCGATGCGATCGTTCTTACGCTTGCGAATGAACTCGCTAACCACCTGCTTGACTGCGTCTACACGGCGCATACGCTTGCCCTCAGGTGTGACAAAGTCAGGCATCTCCATCGACTGCGAGATATCGAGAGCCAGCATCAGATCCCGTCCCGGCTGGATTTTTTGAATCGGCGGCTCAACGAATTGAGGACGAGCCAGCGCGAGAATCATAAGACACCAGCAGATGGGGGCCAGGATCTTCTGCAACCAGTTTGTTTTGGGTACAACTGCTCCAGGCTCGGGAGTGAGGCCAAGGTTCGAACTGATGTAGTGAAAGAAGGTCAGGCGCAGCGAATCCTGCTCCTCCTTGTATGGAGGCAGCAGCCAGTGGACAAGCAACGGCAGTGGCAGCAAGACCAGTAGCCACGGATACTCAAGCCTGTACACGGTGCCTCCGGATCCACTCGGCTGCCAGTTTTCTCAACTCCACTTCGTCCTGGGCGGACAAAACGACGCGCCGCAACGCGATCTCTTCAATGCAATTACCGGGAGCACGATGAAACAATTTGCCACCGGCGCTTTCGTTCAGAAAGTTGACCCATGCCTCGCCGCTCAACGAGGCGACCTTTTCGCGCGGCCACGCGGCGAGCGACGTACGCTTGAGAAGAGTTGAAAACTGATCCGGCGGCAGGAGAGCGAGTTCGCGGAGTGCTTCGCGGCGATAGCGATTGCCGAGCCATCGGCGAATGCCGTAGACGGTCATCCACAAGATGAGAAGTCCAGCGATCGCGAAGAGAACATACCAGCCGATCGTTTGAGGAGTCCATGCGGGTGGAGCAGGTTGATAGAAATCTTGCAGGCTGTCGAGAGGACCTGTCATGCGCGCCTGCCTCGATTCACAACGTGGCCAAGGAGATGACGCACCTGTTGTGGGACATCCTCAGCCGTGCTGAGCGGAAGCACAGGAATTCCCAACTCATGCTGCCATAAAAGAATGGCGCGCATGCGTTTGTCGGATGCGTCAAGAATGCTCTTGCGCACTTTTTCCTGTCCGAGTCGAAGTTCGACCTGCAACTCGCCGTTGCTCACGACGAGTTGTTCGGCAGGCGGAAGTCTTACGGCAAGGGGATCGTAGGTGAGACAGCAGATGACGTCGTTCGAGCGCGACAGTTGGAGCAACAGATCGCGTGTAGCTTGATCGGCCCCATCAAAGTCGCTGGCAATGAGGATGAGCGCGTCATGTCGGCAAACGCGTGCGACGGATTCGAGCACTTCGTTCAGGCGTTGCGGCCGCGGCTGTGAGGGAGAATCTCCGCGCAGCAGATGGTTTTGATGTGAGATGCGGTCGAGAATACGCAGTACGGTGGCGCGACTGCGGCGCATTCTGATTTCTTCAGTCACGTCGTCGTTGAACACGAATGCGCCGACGCGATCTCCCTGGTGAAAGACCCGCCACGCTGCGAGTGCAGCAATTTCTGCCGCAACGACGGACTTCATCGAACGGCGGCTGCCAAAAAACATATTGATACGCTGGTCGACCACAAGCATTGTCGGGCGGTCGCGTTCCTCAGAGTAGACGCGGACATAGGGTTTCTGTGTGCGCGCCGTGACGCGCCAGTCGATGCTGCGCACGTCGTCTCCGGCAATGTAGTTGCGCAGTTCTTCGAAGTCGAGACCTCTGCCGCGCACGTGTGAAGCCCGTCGTCCAAAGAGCAAGCTGTGTACAGGCTGATTATGTTTCAGCGTAAAGCCACCTGCCTTGAACTGCAGCGCAATCAGCGAATCGAGTTCGGCATAGGCTCCCACGGCAAGAGTTCCTCTTTATGCGACGGCGACAAGCTCCACGACTTTGTCGATCACCTGATTCGCCTTGATCCCTTCGGCCTGCGCGTCATAGCTGAGTAGGATGCGATGCCGAAGCACATCATGGGCGATGGCTTGCACATCATCGGGGCGTACATAGTCGCGGCCCTTGAGCCAGGCATAGGTGCGCGAGCATTTATCCAGTCCGATGGTTCCACGCGGACTGGCTCCAATCTGAATCCACTTGCGAAGGTCTTTGTCGTAACGTTCCGGATAGCGCGTCGCCGCGATTAACGCAACGATATATTGCTCAACCGCGGTAGCCATCTGCATGGCGTGAATCTCCTGCCGCGCCGTAAAGATCACCTCCTGCGAAATGCGTGTGTCAGCCGCTGACGTCGTTATCGGTGTACTGGCTGTTTCCTCCTCCTCGCTACGGACAAGCAACATAATGTCGCGCTCGGATTTCTCTTCTGGATAGTCCACATACACGTGCATCAGAAAGCGGTCGAGCTGCGCTTCTGGCAGAGGATAGGTGCCTTCCTGCTCGATAGGATTTTGCGTCGCCATCACGAGAAATAGCTTTGGCAGCGCGTGCGTCTTGCCAGCGACTGTAACCTGTCGCTCCTCCATGGCTTCCAGAAGCGCCGCCTGCACCTTGGCGGGTGCCCGATTGATTTCATCGGCTAATACAAGATTGTTGAAGACAGGTCCTTGCTGAAAACGAAATTCACCTTTGCCTTCAGCGGTGTAATAGACTTCCGATCCGGTGATATCAGAAGGGAGCAGGTCGGGCGTGAACTGTATGCGGGAAAGACCAGCATCGAGAAACTTGCTGAGTTTCTTAATTGCCCGGGTCTTGGCTAAACCCGGCAAGCCTTCGACAAGCAGATTCCCGTTTGCGAGAAGTCCGATGAGGAGGCGTTCGATCATTGCCTCCTGTCCAAGCACCGTCTGGCTGATTCTGTTTTGTAATTCCAAAAGCGAATCGCGTGTCGCCATGCCGAGTTTCACCAGTTATGCCTGAATTAAAGCCTCACCTGTTTGGAAGGCTGCGAACAAACGGCTGGTATAGCGTACTTTCAGAACTGCTTTATCCGTCAAAATACGATACCTCAGATTCCATCCTTATGTACAAAGGGGTCCTTTTTAATCGGAACATGAAGTGCGATAAGAACATAACAATTGGATTGCGAGCGCTCTCACTTCTTTTCGCTACGGCCGTCCGCAGAAACCGTCTAGGATAGTTGGGTGCGCCGAATCTTGTTATTGGCTAATCCATTGCTTGCAAAGCATGATGGCCGAGCTCTCCTGAGTATCCTGCACGCCTTCAAGGATGCCGGGGTTGAGGTCGAACTTCTCGAATCAGGACCCAACCGAGGTGCGGGCGCCAAGGCGAAGCGCGCGGTCGAGCAGGGGATGGATGCAGTTATCGTCTGTGGTGGCGATGGAACGGTCTTCGACGCTGTGCAGGGACTTGCCGGGTCGGAGGTTCCTCTAGGGATCGTTCCCTTCGGAACCGGAAATATCCTGGCGCAGAATCTGAAAACCCCTAAGAGAACCGTCGAAGCGGCGCGTTGGATGATCTCTGCAAAGCCCCGCTCTGTGCCGTTGGGAAAGATCACTTGCTGCGCTCCAGGTGGTCGGCAAACATGGTTCTTCGCCATGGCTGCCGGTATGGGCGTGCACTCTGCCATGATGGAAGTTGCACGACGTAACCAAAAGGATAGAACTGGACGCCTCGCCTATTTCGCCGCGGGACTCAAAGTTCTCCTTTCGCATCCGGTGCAGCAGTTCGAAATGGAGATCACGACTGTAGAGGGGAAAGTCTTCCAAAGGCGCGTGTCCGAGATGATTGTTGTGAGAGTAGCGGAACTGAACCTCTGGCGCCCTGGAGGAAACCTGGATTTCCCATTTCTCCGTCTAGCGAGCGTGGAAGGTTCATCGCGACGACGTCTCGCTCAGGCTTCCTTTCAGGCGCTATTCCTTGGAGCAGGGAAGCGCGACCGCCAGCTCAGGGAAAACGCTGCAGCCCGCTACGAGGACGTGTTGCGCGTGGTATGCAGGCCCATTCCGGGCGCAGAATATCCAGTGTTGGTTACGGTCGAGGCGGATGGCGAAATTCTGGGGGCGTCCTGCGCCACAATCGAAATGACCGAAGTAAATGTAAAATTTTTGTCTTGCCCGGCTACCACCCCATAGTCAACAAAACACAATGCGGACTTTCAGAATTCGCTTTTCAGTCGTTGCAGTAAGAATCTAAGAACACGAGCGCGTTTTGGTTTATCGTCCTTGTGTCAACGTATCTGTGCTACGCCATCACGCTATTTGTGCCTGCGTTGCCCCCTCGAAGCATGACAACAAAGCAAAGCGCTATTGCAGCGCCAAATAGAGGTCGGGTCATGAATCTCTGGATTCTGAAGTGCGGGAGCATCCAGGCGATCTCGTTCCCCAGCGCTCATGTTGCCTCCGCATTAGCCGTATCGCTTGTGCTGCTACGCTTCGTCCCCATCGCGGGCCTGGTTTTTCTGGTCGTCTTGCGGTAGCGGCTTTTGTCGGGGGATACCATTACGCGATTGATGTGTTGCTGGGAGCGGCGATGGCATTGATCATCGCTGCCGCGTGGTTCTGTCACTTAATCCCAAGCACTCTCATCACAGCACCTGCCATTCACTCCGAGAGGAAGTTTGGCCGGCGTGCCCGGCGCTACAGGTGGAAAGAATCTTGTCAGTGCCTCGCGCGGTTTTTCCCGGACGAGATCGATCATCGCGACACGATGCACGCACGAAATCGTGCAATAAGGGGCACAAGGTTTCCGGGGCCAATACTCGCGCTCAAGGTCGTCGCGTGTGTACTTCTCCAGTGGGATGGCAGGATAACCTCTTTGCTGGGAACAGTAGTGGACGAGTCCGTCTTCGCAGACATAAAGATAGCGGCTTCCTGCGCGGCACTGCCAATCGTTTGGCTCTCCCCGCGCCAGGTTCCTATGGAAGAGGTTGTCATAAGCGAACGCCCAGAAGGCGGGCTTCCGCTCGTTCTGTATCTGCTGGTAAACAGTTCTTTCCCTTTCTTGTAAGGGCTAGAGCTGTCCGCCGTGATCATGGATAATGCCGACGGTTGTTTCGAATCCGAGTTCAAGCGCCCGGCGCGTAATCGTAAGAGCATCTTCTGGATAACGAACACCACCTCCGAGGACCGAGTTGATATTGACGTCGAACTCGGCATGTTCGGCCAGCCACTGAAGCTTTTTGTCGAGGACCTTCAGGCTCTTTTTCGAGACGTCATCGGGCCGCACATTATCGATGCTGATCTGCAAATGTTCAAGACCGGCCCAATTGGGTTGCTTGTGAATCCTCCGCCGCAGAATCAAGCCTTTGCTCTATTGATGCTCAAATCCCGTGGCAACACCCACGCTGTGGATTGCAGCTCCAGCAGAAGGTGGCAGCCACCACAGCTTCGAATTGTGCTTCTTGAGCCAATAACTGATCCCCGAACTGTAAGCAACAAGCGCTACATTAAGGCTTAACTGACCCGCCTGAGACGAGGGCATCACCGGGTTGGCTTCGCGGCAGCGATGACTGGCAATGCAGCGTTGCGTCATCTCTACATCGAAAACCGCCATCCCCAGCTGAATCCCATTCAGCCATAAGAACTTCGAGTCGGCAGTTCGGGAGACCGCCTGGAGAGGGGCGGAGGCGATGACTCCTGTTCCTAAAGATGCCGTTGTCGGATGAAAATCGGCGAAGGCATTCTGAGTTAAGTGGTTGTCAGTAAGCGCAAAATCAATGCTCGTTTCCCCATTTACGGGAGATTGCAGCATATTGGAGGTTTGCGCCGTGCATATCCATCCCCCGGGGGCAATCGCCAATCCCAACACCACGCAACGAATTGCATTCATTCAGAACTCCGACAGCCGTAGATGACTGGTAGAGTTATCGGCTGAACGATGAATAACCGTAGGGAGACGCGGGATTATTTCTCATCCGGGTTGGAACAATGTTTGTTGGATTCCGGTCTCAAACAACGCCCTGGGGCTCACGTCTTCGTGCATTTCGTATGGCGACAAGAGTGCGCTGAAGATCACGCCTCCCAATGAGCGCGAGCAGACCGATGGCCAGGACTGCGGAAATGGCAAGGAAAAGTCCTCGCTCTTTCTGCATCCACGCTAACTGGGTCAACCAGAGTGCTCCGCCGGCTACAGCAATGCCAGCCAGAATCTCAGGCACCCTATAGGAGAGCGCGAAGAATTGCTGAGCCAGGGTGAACGCGCCGACAGCCTCCACTCCATAGGCGATTGTCGTGGCCCAGGCTGCGCCGTACATCCCCCATCGCGGGATCATCGCGAAGTTCAGAGCTAGATTCACGGTGAATGCCACCAGGCTGATGATGAAGACGGACGCAGTCCGTTTTGCCTGCAGGATCGAAAGGTCGAAGAGCGAGAATAGCGCATGAAACAAGTAGCCCATGACCACTAAGGGCACAACGCGCGCGGCGGAGCTATAACGGTAATCGAGAAAAACATGTACAAAAAGTGGCGAGAATAGCATGCCCAGACATGCGAGGCCAACAAGGAGAATAATCAAACCCGAAGAGATCCGACCCAGCACCTGGCGCTTCTCTTCGTCGCCCCCGGCCAGTTCGAAAAACATAGGAAGCCACGCCTGAGAGAGTGACTGCGTCACGAGAAACATGACCATGCCGAGGGTATAGGCGAGAGAATAGATCCCCACTTCGCTTAAGTCCCGGTAGTGCTCAAGAATGAATCGATCTGCAACAACGAGACCACTCGCCATCACCAG